>Ga0209515_10004697_pt1 | contig 18298 bp, 17 predicted proteins | sample Subgroupgradi54m_FD_187454 | JGI IMG/M metagenome (GOLD analysis project Ga0209515, IMG submission 187454) | Subsurface groundwater microbial communities from S. Glens Falls, New York, USA - GMW60B uncontaminated upgradient, 5.4 m (SPAdes)... ...
CGAAAGGGCGCAAGCGGCGCAGCAGATCAAGCTTCTTCTGCCCAAAGCGCGCGATGTCCGTGAACGCCTCGGCTCCCGCCAAGACCGCCAGCAGGCTCAACAGCAGCACCTCATCAAGCGGATAAACAACCTTGCCAGGTTGACGAGAATCGGGAAGATCCTGAAAATGCTCAAGAAATGCCACCGCCTCGCCCAAGGCTCCCGACGTGTCCATAAAGCCCTCCCGTGCCGAACATGAGGGCTCCGATCGATTCAGAATTTTCTCGCCTTGTCACGCGGTGTTTCACCCGATTGCCCTGCATGGCCTCTTCGGTGGCGTTGACCGAATCGTTGAAATGGGTAACCACTTCCGCGACTTTTTCCAGGTCGCGGTCGATTTCCATCAGGAAGCTCGATCCGTCCTGGGCGGAATGGATGCCCTCGGATGCGGCGCGGACCTGTTGCAGGGTGTCGGCGACCCAGCGCAGGCTGGCGTCGATGCCCTGCTTGTGCGTCAGAAACTGCTTCGAGGTTTCCTCCAGTTGGGTCGCGTGCAGGGTGCAGATGGCTTCGGCCAGCAGCGGCACGTCGGCATCGGCAATGTCGGCGTCCATCACCTTGTGGTCCTGCGCCAGCACCGATGCCAGCAGGCTGAGGGCGGCTTCGGAATGCTCCAGCCGCTGGCGGGTGATGTCGCCGAACTGCATGTCGGCGACGATGGCACCGATGCGCCCATGCACCGTGCGCAAATTGTCGGGCAGACTGGACAACAGGCGCATCGACTCGCCCTGTTTGGCCCGCATGGCGCCGACGGAACTGGACAGCCGGGCGCCCACCACGGCCAGTTCGGCCATATGGGTGCCTTCGAACTCCGTCTGCAACTGGATCGCCCGTTCGGTCTGGCGCTGCAACTCGATCAGCGCCGCCGCCGAATCGGCGACCACCTGACGGCCGCGTCCGGCCAGGCGGATGGTGGCATCGGTGAACACGGTGAAGTCGGCGGTGGTATGCTCCAGGCACGCCGCCTGGATCTTGCCGTTCAGGCCGATGATGCCAAGATGCGCCATCATCCGCTCGACCTTGGTCAAGGCATCGGAGATACCGCGGGCATTGGTCATGACCTTGCTCAGCACCTCCCAGCGGCCGGTTTTCTGGCTTTGCAGATCGGTCACGGCTTTGGCGCCGCGGTCCAGACCGGCCAGGGTTTCCTGAAACTGCGGCTCGGACAGCCGTGAGCCCAGCACTTCGGCCAGCAAGGTCACGTTGCGGGCGGTCTCGAATGACTGCTGGAGTCGCCCGCCGACCGCCAGGAAGGCGTCTTCCAGGGGGGCATGCAGGCTTGCCAGCCGCGAGGCCATGTCTTGCGCCTGCGCCTGCAACGCACCGGATGCATGCGATGCGGTCGAAAAGTCTGTCGGAGGCTGCAGGTCGTAAGAAGTCAAAGCCGTCATTCCCCACCTCTGGTCAACCGAGCGTACGCCCCCATCAACTCCACCGCCAGTGTGTCGAGCGGTGCGACATGCTGAACCGCTCCAAGCCGAATGGCTTCCTTGGGCATGCCGAAGACGACACAACTGGCTTCGTCCTGTGCGATGGTCAGCGCACCGGCCTGACGCATCTCCAGCATACCCTTGGCGCCATCATCTCCCATACCCGTCATGATGATGCCGATCGCATTGCGACCGGCGTGGCGCGCCGCCGAGCGGAACAGCACGTCGACCGACGGGCGGTGCCGCGACACCAGCGGTCCGTCGCGCACTTCGACGTGATAATGGGCGCCGTTGCGCTTGAGCAGCGTGTGATGGTTGCCGGGAGCAATCAGAACTCGGCCGCGCATCACCGCATCGCCGTCCGCCGCCTCCTTGATTGATACGTCGCACAACCCGTCGAGCCGTCGGGCAAAGGCGGCGGTGAATTGTTCCGGCATATGCTGGACGATCACCACCCCGGGACAGTCGACCGGCAGCGCCTGCAACAGCACCCGCAGCGACTCGGTGCCGCCGGTCGACGCGCCGATACACGCCACCTTGTCGGTGGTAAAGGCGATGCCGGCTGAAAGGCTGGGGGGCGCCAGCACCACGTCGGCGCTCAGCTTGGGCTCGACCTTGTGCGGCACCGTCCGGCGCCGCAGCCGAGCCTGTGCCGCCGCCTTGACCGCGTCGCAAAGCTGCACGGTGGATTCCAGCAGGAACTGGCGGGTGCCGATCGCCGGCTTGGCGATCACCTCGACCGCGCCGGCCTCCAGCGCGGCAAACAGCACATCCGAGCCCTCGCTGGTCAAAGACGAACAGACCACGGTCGGAATAGGCCGCTGCGACATGACCTGGCGCAGAAAGGTGATGCCGTCCATTTTCGGCATCTCGATATCCAGGGTCATGACGTCGGGCATTTCCCGTTCGATGCAACGCACCGCGGCATAGGGGTCCGACGCGGTGGCGATCACCCGAATGGCCGGATCCGTCGACAGGATTTGCGTCATGGTCTGACGGACCACCGCCGAGTCGTCCACCACCAGGACTTTGATCTGGGGGTCGCTCATCACACTCTCCTGTAGATGGACGGGCGCAACTGCTCAATGGGCAGCGACAGCGACATGGTGCTTTCCGAATGACCAATAAATAGATAACCGCCGACCCGCAATTGGTTGCAGAGATGGCGCAGCACCAGATCCTGAGTGGGCCGGGTGAAATAGATCAGGACGTTGCGGCAGAATATCACGTCCATGGTCCGGCCCCAGGGCGAGCGGGGTGACAGCAGGTTGTGATGCCCGAAGGTCACCGCGCGGCGCAGTTCCGGCACGATGCGAATCAGATTGGCGGCCTTGTTGCGCGATGTCATGACGTAACGGGAATGCAGCGCCGACGGGACCGGCGAGGCGACTTCCGCCGGATAGACGCCTCGCTCCGCCTTCTCCAGAGCGTCGCAGCAGATGTCCGAGGCATAGATGTGAAACGCGAATCCCAGCGACTCCGCTGCCTGATCCAGCACCATCGCCAGGGTATAGGCCTCGGGCCCGGTGGAACAGGCGGCACTCCATACCGCCAGTTCGTTATGTTCACGGGCGATCAGGTCGGGCACCGCCTCCTTCATAAGAAAATCGAAATGTTCGCTTTCCCGGAAGAAGTCGGTCTTGTTGGTGGTGATGGCGTCGAGCACGGTCGGCCATTCCGTGGTCAGCCCCCCCTCCTCGAACAGATAGCGGCAGTACGCGCCGATGGTGTGCTTGCCGGCCCGACGGGCGCAGGAACGCAGACGCGACGAGACCATCGAGCGCTTGGTCGGCGCCAGATGGATGCCCGAGCGGCGTTCGACCAGTTCGGCGAGAGTCCGGAAATCCGACTCGTCGATCTCGTCATATCCATCCAGTTCGCGGGGCGCGTCCGCCACACAAGTCATGGTCACAGGGTCACCTCGCCACTCATGCGGACTCCCGTAAGGCATTCTGATCATCATGTCCGGCGGGGTGTGTTACCGGCGCCGTCGGGATGTGAGCGGCCGTCACCGTGAAATAGCCGAGAATGGCGCGCAACTGGTCGGCCTGGGCCGCGAGTTCCTCGGACGTCGCCGAGATCTGCTCGGCCGACGCGGCATTCTGCTGCGATACCCGATCAAGCTGGTTGATGGCCGTGTTGACCTGCTCGGTGCCGATGGTCTGTTCGCGGGCCGAGGCGCTGATCTCCTGCACCAGATCGGCGGTGCGCCGGATATCGGGCACCAACTGGGTCAGCATCCGCCCGGCTTCCTCGGCAATGGTGACGGAACTGCCGGCCAGGGTGACGATTTCGTTCGACGCCTCCTGGCTCCGTTCGGCCAGTTTGCGGACCTCCGAGGCGACCACCGCGAAACCGCGGCCATGCTCGCCGGCGCGGGCGGCCTCAATGGCGGCGTTGAGTGCCAGCAGATCGGTCTGGCGGGCGATTTCCTGAATGATGGAAATCTTCTCGGCGATCGACTTCATGGCGTCCACCGACTTGCCGACCGCACTGCCGGAGGTTTCCGCATCCGCGGCCGAGCGCACCGCGATCTTCTCGGTCTCGGCGGCGTTGTCGGCGCTCTGGCGAATATTGGCGGACATCTGTTCCATCGACGACGAGGCCTGTTCGGAGGCCGAGGCCTGTTCGGTCGCCCCCTCGGACATCTGTTCGGACCCGGACGACAGTTGCTGACTGCCGGAAGCCACGTTCTGCGCCGCCATGGTGGCTGTCTCGACCACCTCGCGCAGCTTCTCCAGCATGTGCTCGAGCGCCACGCCCATGGCGTCCTGGTCGGACAGCCGCGTGACCTGAACGGTCAGATCGCCGTTGGCGATCGCCTGGGCCACTGACGTGGTGTAGCGGCGATTGGCCATCAGCGCGACCACGGCCTTGGCCATATCTCCGACCTCGTCGCCACGCGCCGCCTCGGGCACCTCGGACTCGGTTTCACCACTGGCCAAGCGGCTCAGCAGTCCGGTCATCCGGCTGAGGGGAGTCATGATGTTGCGCAGGAAGACGGCGGCGACGCTCACGGCGAACATCAGAATGACCAGCGAACTGATGACGACGCTCAGCCGATTGCGGTCGACGCTCAGCCCCAGACGGTCACCGGCGCTTTGGGAGCCGCTGATCGCCTCCTGGCGCAGCAGCTCGGTTTCGCCGATCAGTTCGGCCCCCTTGGCCTCCAGCAGGATACGGTGTTCGCGAACCTGCTTGCGGGCGACGAACAGGGCCTCGGTGGCCTGGCCGTAGATCGTCAGCTCGTCGCCGAACGACTTGATCAGCCGGGGCGCCAGGCCCGAGCCCGGCAACAGGGCCTGCAACTGCTGGCGGGCCTTGGCCAGGGCCTTTTCGGGAGCCTCGTCAGGGTGCAGGAACAGGTCGGCCTCGGCATAGATCAGCACATTGAAGGCGCTGACGAAACCGGGATCGAAGAAATCGGCCTGAGCCAGCACCGCGGCCATACGCTCCGAACTTTTGCGCACCGGCGCCTGTAGACCCTCGCTGCTGGACGCGCCGATGCTCAGCACCACCTTGCCAGCGTCGCTCAGCCGTCCACGATAATCGTCAAGATGCTTGGACAAGGCGGTGACACGCTCGGCCTGAGGCAATCCCACTGCCTTTCTGGCCACACCGTCCATCAGTTCCATGGTATGGGCGTGCAGGTGGAGGGCGTTGTCACCGTCACTGCTGCGACGATTGTCGAGCAACGCGGTGATGGCCGCTTGCATCAGCTTGACGGTCGCACCGCCCTCAAGGGCGGCGCCCTCGATCTCACCCATCCGGCTGTCCTGGCCATAGGCTTGCATGACCTGACTGGACGTCGCGATCCCAACTGCCAAGCCCGCTCCGGCGGCGAGGATGGTCGCCGCCATCAGGCCGACCACCTTCTGTTTCAATGTCATGGACATGGGCGTCTTCCTTGCCTGGAGGCCGCCGCCAGCAGTAACGGCGGCCTCCGATATGCGTTCAGCGTTTTGCCGGTTGGGGCAGGAATGAGACGTCGATCAGCGCGTCGACCTCGTCGGTCACCTTGACCGATTCCGGCACCAGTCCGAGGGTGTGCAGGACGTTGCCGGCGGCGATCAGGGCATCACGCTGTGGGGTGCCGATCACCGGCTGGGACAGGTCGGTGCGCTCCATCTGCCTGGCGATGACCGGCTTCGGCATCTCCGAGGCTTCCGCGAGCATGGCGATCACGTCGCCGGGATGCTCGATCGACCACAGCCGGGCCTTTTCATAGGCGGCCAGAACCCGCCGCACCGTCGCCGGATGGGCCTTGGCGAAGCTGGTGCTGACGTTGAGCAGCCCGTAGGTATTGTAATGTGCTGCCCGGAACAGCAGCCGGCCGGAGCCGTCCAGTTCGGCTTGAGCCATCATCGGGTCGAGCCCGGCCCAGGCATCCACCGAACCGCTGTCCATCGCCGGCTTGCCGTTGGTGTGCGACATGATGACGATATTGACGTCGTTCAGCGAAACGCCGTGATCGGCCAGGGCGCGCACCAGCAGCAGATGCGGATCGGTGCCGCGGGCAGCGGCGATCCGCTTGCCCTTCAGATCGGCGACCGTCCTGATCGGCGAGTTGGCAGGGACCACCAGGGCCGCCCATTCCGGCCGGGAGAACGCATAGATCGCCTTGATCGGCGCTCCGTCCAGCTTGCCCACCAGAGCCGCCGAGCCAGCGGTCGAGGCGAAGTGAATCTTGCCGGAATTGATCAGGCCGATCGACTGATTGCCACCGACGCTTCTGGTCCATTCGACGGCGATGCCATCCTGGCCCAGGTCTTCTTCCAGCCAGCCCTTGGCCTTCAGCACCATGCCGACCGGATTGTAGGTTGCCCAATCCAGGGACACCTTGGCCGGCTTGTCTTCGGCGATCGCGCCGGCCGACATCAGGACTGCTGAGAGAAAAGACAGAACCCAACGCTGAACGGTCTTCATGTCGAACTCCCTCTTTTCCGGTTGGCATTGGCCCACTGGCGGGGCTGTCGCAAAGAGGAGACTCGGCCCTTCGGGCCGAGTCCGGCAATTATTGCTTCGCCTTCGGCAGGAATGACGCATCCAGCAGGGCATCAAGCGTTGCGGCCATGTCGACCTTATCCGGCACCGCGCCGACCTTCTGTAGAACCACGCCGGCCGCCAGAATGGTGGCGCGGACCTTCGGACCGACCACCGGGTCTTTCAGATCGGTGCGTTCGCCCAGTTGCTTGGCGACCACCGCCTTGGGCATGCCGGTCGCTTCCATCATCAACGCAGTCAGTTCGTCGGGATGGGCAATCGACCACAGCCGCGCCTGCTCATAGGCCGCCAGCACCCGCTTGACCATCAACGGGTATTTTTCGGCGAACGCCATGCTGACATTGAGCACGCCATAGGTATTGAAGTCCGGCGCGCGGAACAGCAGCCGACCGGTGCCGTTCACCTCGGTTTCGGCCATCATCGGATCGAGACCGGCCCAGGCATCCACGTCGCCCGCCTCCATCGCCGCCTTGCCGTTGGCATGGGCCATGACCACCACGGTAACATCAGTGGGCAACAGCCCGTTCTCGGTCAGGGCACGAGTCAGGAAAATGTGCGGATCGGTGCCGCGCGCCGCCGCGATCCGCTTGCCCTTCAGGTCGGCGATCGACTTGATCGGCGAGTCCGGCTTGACCACCAGCGCGGTCCATTCCGGCTTGGAATAGACGTACACGGCCTTGATGGCGGCACCGTCGATCTTGCCGACCAGGGCGGCGGCACCAGCGGTCGAGCCGAAGTCGATCTTGCCGGCATTGAGGAAGCCGATGGAAACATTGCTGCCACCGCTCTTGACCCACTCGACCGGTACACCGTCCTTCTTCAGGTCGTCGTCAAGGAAGCCCTTGGCCTTCAAGGCGACACTGACCGGATTATAGGTCGCCCAGTCCAGCGCTATCTTGGCCGGCTTGTCTTCGGCCTGCGCCCCGGTGGCAAAGGTCAGGGCCATGAGAGCAAATGCAATGCGGCGGATCATGGAATTTCCTTCCAACACAAAAAGAAGGCCGATTCTACTCGTCACGGCCAAAGTCATCGCCGTCCTCTGTCTCCGCCCCCGACAGCATGGCCTCGTCCGTGGTGAACACCGCGGCGAGATTGAGCAGGATGACGAACTGGTCATTGCGGCGGCCGATCCCGGCAATGGCTTGAGAACGCCAGCGGATACCGATCTCCGGCGGCGGCTGAAGAGCCTTTTCGTCCAGAGTGATCACCTCGAGCACGCGGTCGGCCAGCGCGCCGATGATCGCCGTGCGCCCCGCCAGTTCGACCTCGAGAACCAGGACGCGGCTGCTTTCGGTCGGCTCGGCCGGAATCAGGCCCAGCTTGCGGCGCATGTCGATGACCGGCACGCTGTTGCCGCGAACGTCGATGATGCCGACCAGGAATTCCGGCGCATTGGGCACATGGGTCATTGCCGGAACCGCAAGAACCTCGCGCACCGCCTCGACCGGGGCCGCCAGCAGTTCGTCGGCGACACCGAAGGTGACGTAATGATGGGATGAAGCTGCGGACATGCCAGAGTGCTCCCGATAGTCAGGCGGCGGGGTCGGCGGCGAGCGCCTTGTCCAGATCCATGACCGCGATGAAGTCGCGGCCGCGCTTGCCGACGGCACCGATATAATCCGGCCGTCCCGTCAGGCCGAGCCGCGGCGTCGCCTGAACGTCGGCAGCCGCCAGATCGACCACGTCCTGAACCTGATCGGCGAGCAGGCCGACCAGAACCCGTTCCCCCTTCACCGTGACCTCGCCGACGACGACCCGGCTGTCGTCGGTCAACGGCCCGGCATGGCCGGGTCCGAGCAGCCGAAGGCGCAGATCGACCACCGGAATCACCCGGCCGCGCACGTTGATCAAGCCAAGGAACGAGGCGCCGCTGCCCGGCACCGCCGTCATCGGCGGCACGTCGAGCACTTCGCGGACCCGGTCGGTCTCGACGGCGAAAGACTCGCCGTCGAGTGACAGGGTCAGAACCCGCAGATCACGCCCCTGCTGATATATTTCCATGGCCCCCTCCTCAGGCGTCGACCCGCTCGCGCATTTCGACGCGGCGAACCAACTCGGGAATATCAATGATCAGGGCCACCGAGCCGTCGCCCAGGATGGTGGCGCCCGAGAAATATGGAACATGGTCGAGCAGACGGCTGAGCGACTTGATCACGGTCTGGTACTGGCCGATGACGTGGTCGACCACCAGTCCGATGCGGTTGGTGCCGATGGCGGCAATGACGATCTTCTGATAGCCCTCGGCCGCCCCGGGCACATTGAAGAAGTCGCGCAGCCTCACGAACGGCACCATGTCGCCGCGCAGGTTGATCAGTTGGCGACCGTTCCGCAGAACCTCGTGCTCGGGCGGCAGATCAACGCATTCGTCCACGGCGGCCAGCGGCACCACATAGCGGCCGTCGCCGATCCGCACCAGCAGACCGTCGATGATCGCCAGGGTCAGCGGCAGCCGCAGGGTGATGGTGGTGCCCTGGCCGGCAACGCTGTCGACCTCGATGGAGCCGCGCAACGCGTCAATCGCCTTGCGCACCACATCCATGCCGACACCGCGGCCCGACACGCTGCTCAACTGCTTGGCGGTCGAAAAGCCGGGATGGAAGATGAAGCTGAACAGGTCGCTGTCGCTGGCCGCCGCGCCCGGTGCCAACAGCCCGCGTTCCTCGGCCTTGCGGCGAATCGCGTCACGGTCCAGGCCGCGGCCATCGTCGACGATGGTAATCAGCACCTGGGCGCCGGCATGCACCGCCGACAGCCGTACCGTGCCCTCGACCGGCTTGCCCAGGCGCTGCCGTTCCTCGGGCGCCTCAAGGCCGTGGTCGATACAGTTGCGAATCAGATGAACCAGCGGATCATTCAGGCTTTCGATGACCGTCTTGTCCAGCTCGGTCTCTTCACCTTCGGTGACCAGCGCCACCTGCTTCGACAGGCTTTGCGACAGGTCGCGCACCACTCGGCGGAACCGCCCGAACAGCGTGCCAATCGGCAACATGCGAATGCCGACCGCGGTATCGCGCAGATCGGAGACCAGACGCTCAAGTTCCTCGGCATTGGCGCGCAGCGTGATGTCGTCCAGGCCGGCGGCGATCTGGCGCAGGCGGGCCTGAGCAATCACCAGCTCGCCCACCTGATCCATCAGGCTGTCGAGTCGTTCGGCCGGCACCCGCACGCTGGCCGCCGCCTCGACCGGAGCGGCCTTGGCGCGGACATGCTGCTGTTCGGCCAGCGCGGAATTGACCCGGTCGGGTGAGGTCTGGCCTTCCTGAACCAGCATGGCGCCGAGTGGCTGATGCTTGGCCATCAGGTTTTCGACCACTTCCGCCGCCACGTCGCCGCGCTGCACCAGGATCTGCCCCAGGCGAAGCTCGGTCGGTTCCGGCTGCATCGACTCGATGGACAGGCGCGCGTCGTCGGCAACGAAGATGAACACGTCCTCGATGTCACGCTTCGGCCGCAACGTGGTCAGCACCACGTCCCAGGTCAGGTAGCAGGCGACCGGGTCCATGATCTCCAGGACCGGCACCCCATCGGTCAGGGCGGTAACGGTGCACTCGCCCAGCTCGCGCAATTCGTTCAGCAGCAGCAGCGGATTGGTACCGCAGCACATGACCTGCTCCGCCAGCTTGATGCGGATGCGCCAGGTGCGCGGCTGCGTCGGATCGTCGACTTCGACCACCGGCGCCGCCGGCGTCGGCGCCGCCGACACCACGGCACCGCCCGAGGTGGTCTGTTGCAGGCCATCGAGCAGGGCCTGACCGACCGCAGGATCGGCGGACTCCGGCGACTCGATCAGCGACTTGATGTGATCGAGCGATGCCAGGGTCAGGCTGACCAGTTCGGGCGTCACCAGCCGCTTGCCGCTGCGGACGGCGTCGAACGCCGTTTCCAGGTGATGGGTGAACCCGGCCACAGCACTGAAGCCGAACATCGCGCCCGACCCCTTGATGGTGTGGAGGGCACGAAACGCCTTGTCGACCAATCCCTCGCCCGAGGGATTGATCTCAAGGTCCAGCAGCGTTTCCTCCAACTGCTCCAACAGTTCTGCCGCTTCCTGACGATAGGTTGCGGCGGGATCGAGGGCGACCGACATTCTTGCCTCCTTAACCGAGGATCTTCTTCACCACGGCGAGCAACTGCTCTTGCTGGAACGGCTTGACGATCCATCCCGTGGCCCCGGCCGCCTTGCCTTCATCCTTGCGGCTGGCCTGCGACTCGGTGGTCAGGAAGATGATCGGCGTGAACTTGAAGGATGGCAGGCCGCGCAGTTCGCGGATCAACGTCATCCCGTCCATCCGCGGCATGTTCAGGTCGGTGATGACCATGTCGGCAGCCTTGGTCTTCAGGATGTCGAGCGCTTCCTGGCCATCGCCAGCGGTCAGAACCTGATAGCCCGCCGCTTCCAGGGTAAAGGAAACCATCTGTCGCACGCTGGGCGAATCATCCACACTCATGATGCATTTGGCCACGGGTCACTCTCCTTTGTTGGCGACCAACAGGTCGACGTCGACACCGGCTGCGGTGCAGGCTGCGGCCAGGGCCGGCGAGCCGACCAGGTGCAGGCCGCGGTTGCCCTCTCTGCAAGACCGCCGTGCCGCCATCAATATTTGTACGAAAGTCAGATCACATTCTTCAACATCATGGCAGTCGATAGTGAGCTGGGGGGGCTGCGACGCCAGAGCGTCGAGCAGGCGCCTGCGCGCCTCCTCCGCCCGGGCGATGGTCTGCGTTCCGGTGAAAGCAACCGTCGCAGCAAGGTCCGCATGCTTTTTTCCACCCTTATCCTTGTGCTCAGCGTGATCCTTGTGCTCAGCGTGATCCTTGTGCTCAGCGTGCTTGGTCATGATGGCCTCTCACAGTCGCTCGAACGCGGCATCTTCGGCATCCAATGCTTCGAAGCTCGACCGTGTTGTTGATGCTTTGACAGGGCCGCGATGCGTCATGGTCGCGAGTGACGGCGCCGGCAATTTGATCGCTGCTCCCTTGCGCGGTTCAGACTCAGGCTCGGCCTTGGCGTGAACGTGACCCTGGGCCTTGGGCTTGGTCCTGGCTTTGGTCCAAGCCGGAGTCGGCGGTGGGGATACCGGCACTGGCACCGACACCGCCGGAGCGGACATCGCGACTGCCGGCTTGGCCTTGAGATCCGCCGCACGGGCCGGAGTCGGGTGGGCGTCACCGGCGCCGTCCGAGGTGAAATAGCCCAGGATGCTGCGGAGCTGGTCGGCCTGGGCCGCCAGTTCCTCTGATGTCGCCGAAATCTCTTCGGCCGAAGCGGCGTTCTGCTGCGACACCGTATCCAACTGGGTGATGGCGGTGTTGATCTGGTCGGCACCGATGTTCTGCTCGCGGGCCGAAGCGCTGATCTCCTGCACCAGATCGGCGGTGCGGCGGATATCGGGCACCAGCTTGGTCAGCATCACGCCGGCCTGCTCGGCGACGGCGACGGTATTGCCGGCCAGGGCCATGATCTCGGTCGACGCCACCTGGCTGCGTTCCGCCAGCTTGCGCACTTCCGAGGCAACCACCGCGAAACCGCGGCCGTGTTCGCCAGCCCGGGCCGCTTCGATCGCCGCGTTGAGGGCGAGCAGATCAGTCTGGCGGGCAATTTCCTGAACGATGGTGATCTTTTCGGCGATGGTCTTCATCGCTTCCACGGACTTGGTCACCGCGCTGCCCGAGGCTTCGGCGTCGGCGGCCGAGCGCACCGCGATCTTCTCGGTCTCGGCGGCATTGTCGGCGCTCTGGCGAATGTTCGCGGTCATCTGTTCCATCGACGACGAGGCCTGTTCCGAGGCCGAAGCCTGCTCGGAGGCGCCGTGCGAAAGCTGCTCGGAGCCGGACGACAGTTGCTGGCTGCCGGCAGCCACATTCTGCGCCGCGGCCGTGGCGGTTTCCACCACCTCGCGCAGCTTGGTGCGCATATGCTCCAGCGCCGCGCCCATGGCATCGCGATCGGACAGGCGCCTGATCTCGACAGTCAGTTTGCCGGCGGCGATCGCCTCGGCCACCGACGTGGTGTAGCGGCGATTGGTCATCATGACGTTGACCGCACGGGCCAGTTCACCCATCTCGTCCTTGGCCGTGGCGGGAACGTCGTCGACCACGTCACCCTCGGCCAGCGCCGCCATGACGTGACGAATGCGGCGGACCGGACTGGTGATGGAGCGCGCCACGACCACGGCAACGGCGATGCCGATCAGCACCAGCAGGCCGATGGCGATCGCGGTGATGATGGTGGCCTGCCGTGCCGCAGTCTCGGAAGTCTCGACGAACGCTGCTGCCTTGGTCTTGGCGAAGGCGGTGACCGCGCCGGCCTTTTCGGTGATCAGCTTGACGGCTGCGCTGCCCTTGGCGGCGACCATGTCGATCGCCTCGTCACGCCGGCCGTCACGGGCCACCTTGATGATGTCGGCACGAATCGGCCGCCAGTCAACAACCGCCTTCTCCAGGTCGTTGACCATGGTCTGGTCGCCCAGAAAGCGTTCGCGCAGGATCTTGAACTGTTCCGTCGCGTCGGCATCGCTGGCGGTGATCGACGCCACCGCCTTGTCAATCTGCTCCGCGTTCTTGGCCAGCAGCACATCCTTCATGCTGCGATTGATGGCGATCATGTCGGCGTTCACTTGCAGCGCCGCCATGGTCACCGCATAGGGATGACGATACAGGCTGCTGGTGCGATCAGCCGTCTTGTGTATCGCATCAAGCGCATAGACGCCAAAGCCGGCGAAGACGGCGATGACGACCGCGAAGCCAAGAAACAGCCGGGTTCCGATACGCAGATTGGTCAATGACATAATGATGTCTCCACTCCTCGGTCACAGCTTGTAACGGGCCTGATTGGTGTCTGGCCCGAAGGCAACAGCGGCGACGTGGTCGTAATAACGCGTGGACGGAACGGACTTCAGTCGGTACTGGCTGGCAGACGGCACGGCAGCGTGCTGAAAAAGAATCGGTGCATGGATTGTGTATCACGGGCGGTGTTGTCGGCGAGAAAGACGCCAACCTGCCGCAGCATTCTGGACACGTCCACGGCATCATCGGCTTCCAGCGCGGCCAGCGCCTGCTCCAGAGCGATGCTGAGACGTTCATGATCCCGGCGCACCCCGTGCACCCCCTTGTAGGCGCACCGGACGAGCACGGATTCTTCGGTGCGGCTGTGCTGCTCCAGAAACTGCAATGCCCAATGAAGCACCTGCTGGCAGTGCCCGCGATCCGCATTCGCCGCGCAACGCTCGGCCATGCCAAGCACGATGCGAAGCTGCTCATGCTCTTCGGCGATGCGGTCGACGAGAAGGAGACCTTCCGCCGGATTCGCGAATGAATGCAACTGAGCCATGACCTCCCCCTCTTCAACTCTTCTTCAAGCGGCAGTACTGCCCTGGCCATCCGGCCGAGCTACCATTCCCTCGACGAATCGGTCCTTTACGCCGATGGAAGAGTTCTACCTTCTGCTCCGTTATACCCCTCGGCCAATGCTGAAAGGCATCGGTCGACTGTCCTGAATCCACAAGAGCAGCCTGTCATCTGTACGGTTGAATGTCCACGGCAGCAGACAGTTGCTATACGTTTGCATCGAATTAATACCAACGTTTGACGGATTGTTAATCAAACATAGATGACATTGCCACGATGCGACGGCTCCGACTCGCCATGGCACCATGGCTTTCGCCTGAACCAGTATTATCCTGGCCTGCGCCCCCAACTCGAAACAAGGGCAATTTTACGACCAACGCGCTGACCGGCCCAGCCTCTCCGCCCGCAAACAGGCCAAATGATCGCACGCGGTAACCTCTATACTAGTGAACCTTCCGGTTCCGCAAAACTTTTCTAGTCCACGAGCCAATCGGCGACATCGGCGCGGGCGATAGACAGGGCCTTGACCATGGCAAACACCTCATTGCCGGCCGTCAAATTCAGTTCAGCGCGGCTCAGCGCCGAGATTTGCGCCCACAAGGGTACTCCGGCGACATCAAGAACGATGTCGACGAGATGACCGCCCGCGGCGGCGACTGCCTTGACCCGGGCGGGAAACACGTTCTGGATGCTGATATTCCCGGGGCGCTGCAAGGCCAGTGAGATATCGCGGGCATGGATGCGGACACGCACCGAGGCACCCGGGGCCAGCTCGACCCGCCCAACCTTGAGGATACCTCCGGCAAACGACAGATGGCTCATGCCGAACATGTCGTCGTGGCCCGCCACGGTCGCCCGAATCACCGCGCCGGCTTCGTAACGGCCGGTCAGCGGGCGCAGGTCGATGCGGCTCATCACATCTTCCACCGCCCCGGCCGCCGCCACCGTGCCCCGGTCGATCAGCACCAGCGTGTCAGCCAGGCGTAGAATCTCGTCCATGGCGTGGCTGACATACAGGATGGGAATATCGAACTGGTGCGGCAGGCGGGCGATGAACGGCAGTAACTCGGCCTTGCGGGCCGTATCCAGTGCCGCCAGCGGTTCGTCCATCAGCAGAATCCGCGGGCTGGCCAGCAGGGCGCGGCCGATGGCGACGCGCTGCTTTTCGCCACCCGACAGCCGGGCCGGCCGACGGTCGAGCAGATGGCCGATGCCCAGCAGATCCACCACCGGGTCGAAAGCGACATAGCGCTCGGCCTTCGGCACCCGGTTCATGCCATAGGTCAGGTTGCCGCGCACCGTGAGATGCGGAAACAGCCGGGCCTCCTGGAACACGTAGCCGATGCGCCGGCATTCGGGCGGCAGATTGATGCCCTTGGCGGAATCGTACAGCACCCGGTCATCAATGGCGATGTGGCCATGATCGGGGCGGCTCAGGCCGGCGACCATGCTGATCAGCGAGGTCTTGCCCGAGCCCGAGCGGCCGAACAGCGCGGTCACTCCCTTACCGGCTGAGAACGCCATATCCACCAGAAAATCCCCTTGGCGCCGCTTGACGTCAACCGAGATCATCGCCTCACCCCTTCAGCCGCGCCTGAACGCGGCGGGACAGGATTTCCGAGGCGAGCAGCGCGGCGAAGGCGACCACCACCGAGATGATGCACAGCCGGAGCGCCGCCTGATCGCCGCCCGGCACCTGGGTCACCGAATAGAGTGCCAGCGGCAGGGTGCGGGTCTCGCCGGGAATGCTGGAGACGAAGGTGATGGTGGCGCCGAACTCGCTGAGCGACCGGGCGAAGGCCAGGATTACCCCGGTGACCACGCCGGGCAGCACCAGCGGCAGAGTAATGGTGAAGAACACCCGCACCGGATGGGCCCCCAGGGTGCGCGCCGCCGCTTCCAGGCCGCGGTCGACGCCCTCCAGCGACAGGCGGATGGCCCGGACCAGCAAGGGAAAGGCGATCACCGCCGAAGCGATGGCCGCGCCCTTCCACGAGAACACCACGCTGATGCCGAAGGTCTGCCACAGCCAGCCGCCGATGACCCCCTTGCGGCCCAGCGTGACCAGCAGGACATAGCCGACCACCACCGGCGGCAGCACCAGTGGCAGATGCAGCACGCCGTCCAGCAGACTCTTGCCGGGAAATTCAACTCGCGCCAGCAGCCAGGCGAAGAAGATGCCGAACGGCAGGCTGCCCAGCACCGACCAGCCCGACACCAGCAGGCTGAGGCGCAAGGCGTCAATTTCCAGGTCGGTCAGCGGCCACCACTCCATCATAGGCCATACGATAGCCCCTTGGTGGCCAATCGGGAAGGGTGCGAAACAGGGGAGGCGACGGTGGCGACGGTCAGGCCGTCATTCCTCATCCACCGGCCCCGAGGCGATGGCGGTCCGGTTGGCGGCACCCAGCTTTTTCAGGATATGCGCCACATGCGCCTTTACCGTGTTTTCGGCCAGGCCGAGATCATAGGCGATCAGCTTGTTCGGCTTGCCCTGCCGGAGATGAGCCAGCACCTCGGCCTCGCGCGGTGTCAGGCTGGGCTCGCGGGGGCGATCGACCGGAGCCGCCGCGGTATCCGGGGCGATGTACATGCCGCCGCCGCGCAGCAACCGCAGTGCCGCCAGGATCTGCTCGATGCCCAGCGCCGGTGACAGATAGCCGCGCACCCCCAGCCGGATCGCCGCCAGCGCTGTGTCCATATCACAGTGTCCGCTCAGCACCACCGTAGGCACGCCGGGCAGCAGTTGTCCCAGCCGCTCCAGCGCCTGCGCCAACGCCGCATCCGCCTCGCCGGTCCAGTCCAGTCGCAACAGCACCATGGAACAGGCCGCACAGTGCTCGGGGCCGAGCATGTCGACCGCGGCGGCCGTGCGCACGCTCAGTTCCAGATCGCCGTCGCCCAGCAGATCAGCCATGCATTGGCGGGTGAAGGGATGAGCATCGACCAGCAGCAGCGTCCATGGCTGCGCCGTGCGCAAATGCATGACTCGGCCAAAGGGCACCCCGTCCATGGCTCCATTCCCAACGGATCAAAACGTATGGCTTGATCTGGTCCTGGTCATAGACGATCGCCATAGATTCCTGATGGATACGCTCGTGATCTCCACACTTTCCGAAAGGATAGTGTCGGAGGAAGTAACTGATTATGACGACATCTGTAGTGTAACGTACAGCCCATTACACTGACTGTCCCGCATCATAGTCGACCACAACTGGTGACTGGCTGGACTTGCGTCAGACTAATACTTTCTGTCGGAGCGGTCGTTAGGCCGCGCCGACCACCGTTTCGGCGGCTCGGCTCCAGACCATTAGGCAAATGCGCTTTCGACCTTGAGAAAGGATCGCCAGGCGATGAATCACTTCTCTCCGACGGCCCGGCGCGACGCGCTGCGGGCCGGCCCGGACGGCGCCGCCGTGCCCCGCATTGATCCCTTTCCGCTCGCTCCCAGCCGCCGCCGGCTGGTGCGGATGAGCGGCTATCGGCCAGACTCTCCGGGCCTGTACCGGGCCTGGAACCTGATGCTGGTGGTACCGCTGATCGTGCTCACCCTGCCGCTGATCGTGCTGATCGCCTTGGCTCTGGCCATCACCCAGGGCCCGCGCAACGTGTTCTATTTCGGCCCGCGCATCGGCAAGGACCAGCGGCCGTTCCACATTCTCAAGTTCAAGACCCTGCGCGACGAGGCCGCCCAGGTGACCCGTGACAAGGTGTTGCCGGCCAATTCGCGGATGGAGACGGTGCTGGGCAAGCCGCTGCGTGAGACCCGCCTCGACGAGTTGCCGCAGTTGTTCAACGTGCTCAAGGGCGACATGAACATGCTCGGCCCCCGGCCGGTGCGCCGGGTCATCGCCGAACAGGCCCGCGCCACCATCGCCAACTACGACCAGCGCTTTTCGGTCAAGCCGGGGCTGATCGGCTATACCCAGGCGCTGATGCCGCACGGCGCCGACAAGGCGATCCGCGCCCGGGTCAACGCCATGCTGTGCCGGCGGCGGGTCGACCTGATCCAGGAGGTGGTATTCGTCGCCCTGACCGGGCTGGCGGTGCTCGGCTGGGTCGGCAAGGTAGCGGTGCGGCGGATGGTGGCGCTCTCCGGCCGGCCGGCCCGCTCGGCGCCCCATCGCGGTGAGGTGCGCATCGAGGCGCCGGACCTGGCCGACCTGCCGCTCCGTCTGGCCCATATCACCGACGAGTCGCTCCGCATCGTCGGCAACCGGCCGCTGCCGGCGGGCAGCGGACCCTATGCGCTGGTGCTGCGGCGCGGCTATTGGTTGGACAACCGCGCCCGCACCGCCCGTTGCACCGCGGTCGTGCTGGCCAGCGAAACCGATGACGAGGGCTATTGCTACACCCTGCGCTACAGCCCCACGACCCCGTTGCAGAAATACCTGATCGAACGGCATTTCGTCGGCTCGGTGCTGGTGGCGTGAGAGAGGGAACACTCCCTTTTTTCTCCCTCTCCCGCTGGCGGGAGA
>Ga0209515_10004698_pt1 | contig 18291 bp, 14 predicted proteins | sample Subgroupgradi54m_FD_187454 | JGI IMG/M metagenome (GOLD analysis project Ga0209515, IMG submission 187454) | Subsurface groundwater microbial communities from S. Glens Falls, New York, USA - GMW60B uncontaminated upgradient, 5.4 m (SPAdes)... ...
CCTCAATGGTCGTCCGAGGTCAAGGCTGGTGACTGCATGCAAAGCTACAAAGAATGATTGGCAACTCACCTGTGAGTTGGGTGGCCGCGCGCATTATTTCAAAGTCATTAAGATTCATAGAGAAGACGGTAGTTGGTTGCCGCCAGAAGTAACCGAGGTTATCCAAGACCCAAAAATTGATTGCAACGCATTGAAATAGGCTTACTGTGAATCAGTTACCGTACAACCGGATCGAGCTTTAAGCGATATGACCTACCTCCCCCTCGCCCGCAAGTACCGTCCGCAGACGTTCGCCGACCTCGTCGGCCAGCCGCACGTGACGGCGACGCTGACCAAGGCGTTCGAAAGCAAACGGCTCGCTCAAGCCTACCTGTTCGCGGGTCAGCGGGGTGTGGGCAAGACCTCGGCCGCGCGCATCCTCGCGAAGTGCCTCAACTGCGCCTCGGGTCCCACGCCGGCCCCCTGCCAGACCTGCCCCAGCTGTGTGCAGATCACGCAGGGCAACAGCCTCGACGTCATCGAGATCGACGGCGCCTCCAACCGCGGCATCGATGAGATCCGCAGCCTCCGGGAGACGGTGCCCTTCGCGCCCACCAGCGGCCAGTTCCGGGTGTACATCATCGATGAAGTGCACATGCTCACGGCCGAGGCGTTCAACGCGCTCCTGAAGACGCTCGAGGAGCCGCCAGCCCATGTGAAGTTCATCTTCGCCACCACGGCACCCAACAAGGTTCCCGCGACGATCCTCTCCCGCTGCCAGCGGTTTACCTTCCACCGCGTCGACGCCTCCGTCATTGTCGGGACGCTCGCCCGCATCGCCAAGGCGGAGCAGATCGCCGCCAGCGAGCCTGCGCTCTACGCCGTCGCTCGGGCCGCAGACGGGAGCCTGCGGGACGCGGAGGTCATGCTGGAGCAGGCGGCCAGCTTCGTGCGGGGCACGCTCGAAGAACAGGACGTGACGGCGCTGCTCGGCACGGTCGAGTCGGACACACTCGCCAATTGGGCCCAGGCCATCCTAGAACGCCAGGCCCCCAGCGCCCTCTCGCTGCTCACCGCCCAGCTCGCGCAGGGACGGGATCCGCTTCAGCTCCTCACCGGCCTCTTGCGGCATCTGCGCAATATGCTCATCGTGGCCAGCGTCGGCGAGGGGCCTGCCGGGGAGGCGATACTCGCCCAGTTGGTGGATGAGCCGCCGGAGCGATTGCACCGGCTGCGCGAGCAGGCCGGCTCCACCAGCCCCCAAGAGCTCCTCCTGTTTCTCCAGCTTTTGACCGGTGCCTATGAGCTGGTCCGGCGCAGTCCGATGGCGCAGTTGATGCTGGAGCTGGTGGTTATCAAGCTCAGCACCCGCGAGGAATGGCAGTCGCTCGCGGACATCAGCCAGCGGCTCGAGCGGCTCACCACGGGCGCACCGGCTTCGCCGGGATCACCTCCGTCCGGCCCGGCACCGCATGCCCCCACGGCTCGTCCGGTTGGGCCGGTGCACCCAAATCGGCCGGGGGCAGCCCGCAGCCCCGTGACAGCCGCCGCTTCACCACCGGCGCAGACGGTTGCCGAAGCGCCCCGAGCGGTTCTCGAGATCTGGCCGGCCTTCCTGGAGCGGATGGGCGCGCAGAAGATGTCGCTGGCGGCCTACCTGGCCCATGCCCGGCCGGTGGTCCTGGAGGGGAAGACGCTCACGATCGGCGTCCTCAACGTCGCGCTGCACCAGGAGGTGCTCAGCCTGACGGATAACCGACGGCTGATCGAGCGGATCCTGAGCGAGCTGTGTGGAACGGCGGTCACGGTCCAGTATGTGACGGTGGAGGAGGACGCCCCGTCCGTCCCGGCCCCCGCCGGTCCGGACACCGAAGCACCCCCTATCGTCCAGGAGATCGTGAACCTGTTTAACGCGACGCTCATCAACCGCCCCGGGACGGCTTAAAGAGAATCACCAATGACCACATTCCACGATCCAGATCATCATCCCCGGCTTCCGTCGATGTGGTTGGCGGACCGGGGGAGCGTATGTGGTGTTTGGCATGTGGTGTTTGGTGATTGCTCGTTGTGATGACGACCGCCTACGCCCGGCCGCTGCTGCGGCTCCTCGAAGCGCTGGAGAAGCTGCCCGGCGTCGGTCCCCGCTCCGCCGAGCGGATGGCGTTCTACCTCCTTCGGACCTCCCGCGAGGAGGCCAGGGCACTGGCCCAGGCCGTCACCGACGTCAAGGACCGGCTACGTTTCTGCGAGGTGTGCTTCAACCTCAGCGAAACGTCCCGCTGCGTGGTCTGCGAGGATCCCGCTCGCGATGCCACTGCGCTGTGTGTCGTCGAAGAACCGAAGGACGTCCTCGCCATCGAGAAGACCGGCGCCTACCGGGGGCTCTACCACGTCCTGCTCGGCGCCATCGCGCCGCTCGACGGCATCGGGCCGGAGCTGCTGAAGATCGACGAGCTGCTCCGCCGCTTGGCCGACGGTGCCGTCGAGGAGGTCATCGTGGCCACCGATGCCGACAAGGACGGAGAGACGACCGCCGCCTACCTCACCAAGCTGATCCGTCCGCGCGGGATAAAGGTGACCCGCATCGCCTCCGGTATCCCGGTGGGCAGCCACCTCGAATACGCCGACCAGGCGACCCTCGCTCGCGCGCTCGAAGGCCGACGCGAACTCTGACGGCGGCCCCGGCCCCGCGCCGGAACCCGCGTCTCTTGAGACACAGCGAACGCAGGCCCGTGAGGGCCTGCGTTCGGTTTCTTGTCTTGGAAGCTGCGGGGAGGACGCTACCGCCTCGCTTCAAAGATGCGGTTGAAGGGCGTAGTGGTCGCGCAACGAAACTGCGTCAATCCGCCCTTCGTCACTACGTCGCGGATCGTCTGCTCGCTGGCCACAGCACCCAGGGCGGGTCCGCCAAGCGCCATGGAGTTTGCGGTGCAACAGAGCGTTGAGGCAGCCGAGAAGGTGCGTCCCACCGGGTTGAAGTTCTCCTCCACCGTGTTGCCCGCCATCGGCTCCACAATGAGCACGCTGCCCTCTGCCGCCAGGACTTGGCGCGCCCGCGTGATGGCGCCCACCGGGTCGCCCATGTCGTGCAGGCAGTCGAAGAAGGCGATCACGTCGTAGTCCTCTCCCGGCACACTCTTGGCGTCCGCCACCTCAAACGTCACGCGGTCGGCGACCCCAGCGGCCTTCGCCGCCTGGCGCGCGCGCTGGATGGAGGGTTCGTGGTTGTCGAACCCGAAGAAGCGGCTGTTCGGATAGGCCTTCGCCATGATGAGCGTGGAGGCGCCGTGGCCGCACCCGACATCCGCCACCGTGGCGCCGGCCTTCAGCTTTGCTTCAGCGCCCGTCAGGGACGGGATCCATTCCGCCACCAGATGCGCGGTGTAGCCGGGCCGGAAGAAACGTTCGGTGCCGACGAAGAGGTCGGGATCGTGCTCGCCCCACAGCATGCCGCCGCCCTTCTGAAAGGCCTCCGCGATGCGCCCTTCGGCGCGCAGCATGGCCTTGACGACGTAGAACCCTCCGCCGACGAAGAAGGGACTCGTCTCGTCGGTCAGCGCGACCGCCTGCTCCGGCGGCAAGCGGTAGCGGCCGGTCGCGGGATCATACTCGACGTACCCGCCGGCCGCTTGATTGATGAGCCACTCCCGGACGTAACGCTCGACCGTTCCCGTCTGCTTGGCCAGCTCGTCCGGTGTGAGCGGCCCGGCGCCGGCTAGCGCGCGGTAGAGGCCGAGTTTCTGCCCGATGTAGACGAGCGCCGAGCTCAGCGCGGCTCCGAAGTCGCCGATCACCTTCCCCAAAAAGGCGTTCAGCTTCTCCTCATCGATCGGCTGCGTTTGAATCGCAGTGGGCATCGTGCGTTCCTCCGGTGTCGTGGCTGGCGTGCGGTGGTTGTCGCCGGCGGCATGCTCCGCGCTGCCGCATCGGGTAGGCGCCCGGATGTTCGTGAACCCCGTACCACGGCTTCACAGCCCTGGCTGCTGGGTCTTACCCTTCGGGAAAAGCGCCCTGTGCCTCCCCGCCTTGATAGGCGGGGCTTCTGCGTGGTACGGGGTGAACGCGGGCGAGAGAGATGGGTGCGGTACCGGTTGCCCGGCCCTGCTCGAATAGCGTCCCGATCGCCTCAACCCTGAGCATCCGTGTCCGGTTTGGTCTCAAGCCGGGACAAGCGCGTTTCGGCGCTGCCCAGGCGCACCAGGAGCCGCGTGACAGACTTGAGTAGCTCGGGCAGCCGCGCCATCATCGCCATCTGCCGCTTGGCGAGATGCAGCGGGCGCGCCGGGTAGCCCCAGACCGTCTCCCCTGGGGCCACCGCTTTGGTCACGACGCTGGCGGCACCGATGCGGCTGCGGTCGCCCACGGTGACATGGTCCACGACACCGGCCTTGCCGCCCAGCATGCTGTAGGAGCCGATACTGACGCTTCCGGAGAGCCCGACCTGGCCGGACATGATGACATGCTGGCCGATCCGGTTGTTGTGGGCGATCTGGACGAGGTTGTCGATCTTCGTCCCCCGTTGGATCAGCGTCGAGCCGATGGTGGCGCGGTCCACGCACACGTTGCAGCCGATCTCCACGTCGTCCTCGATGACGACGTTGCCGACCTGCGGGACCTTGACGTAGCGTTCCCCGCTGAAGATGTAGCCGAACCCGTCCCCGCCGATGACCGAGCTGCCGTGGATGCGCACGCGGCTGCCGATGATGGTCTGGCGGTAGACGACGACGTTCGGACCGAGGAGGCACCGCTCGCCGATCGTTACATCGTCGCCGATGAAGGTGCCCGGCTCAATGATCGTTCCCCGGCCGATGCGCACGCGGCTGCCGATGACCGCGTGGGCCCGGATGTCCACGGGCTCGCCGAGCTGGACCTCCTCGCCCAGCACGGCGCTGGGGTGGATGATCCCCTCCGCCGGCGCCGTGGGGTGGAAGAGATCGAGAAGCAGGGCGAAGGCCAGCTTGGGGTCGTCCACGCTGATGCCGGAGCGGCCCCGCAGCTCCGTGACGGACGCGGTGACGATGAGCGCGCCCGCCTTCGTCTCCAGCGCCTGCTGCAGGTGTCGGGCATCCTCCACGAAGGCCAGCTCGCCCTCTTGGAGGGCGTCGAGGCTGTTGAGCTTATGGATGCGGGTCGTGCCGTCGCCGATGAGGCGGCCGTGGACGTAGCTGGCGAGGGCTCCGAGTGTGTGTTCCACGTGGCTCCTGTTGGGTCGGGCGAGCAGCCGGATGGAGTTCCCAAAGAATAATTGTAGCACGTTTCCGCTGGAGCGCCTCCGTCAAGTTGACGGCGCGCGGGCGAAGAGGCACTTGAGGTAGGCGCCTTCCGCAAAGCGCACGGGGTGGTCGAGCGGATGAGCGGTGCGGGCCAGCTCCCGCAGGGGGCGCTTGGCCTGGGTTGCGGCGTGGTGGACGGCGGCGAAGAACGGTTTCTCGCCCACTTGGCCGGAACAGGAGGAGATGATGAGCGTCCCGCCTGGCCGCAGGACGCCGAGCCCAAGGCGCGTGAGCCGGCCGTAGGCCAGGAGTGCCTGCGGCACGTCCGCCCGGCTGTTGGCGAAGGCGGGCGGGTCGAGGATGACGACGTTAAATTGCCGGCGGGCACGCTTCAGCTGCGCCAGCACGTCGAACGCGTCGCCCGCCACCAGGTCGTGCGCGGCGGCCCGGACGGACGCATGGTGCCGGTTGCGTGCCATGTTGCGCCGCGCCGCTTCGAGGGCGGGGCGGCTGGCGTCGACGCTGACGACCTCGCGCGCCCCGCCGTGCGCGGCGTACACCGAAAACCCGCCGGTGTACGCGAACACATCCAGCACGACGGCTCTCTGCGTGAGCGTCCCCACCTTCGCACGGTTGTCCCGCTGGTCGAGGAAGAAGCCGGTCTTCTGTCCGTGGATCGGATGAGCCTCGAACGTCAGGCCGTTCTCGCAGAAGAGGACCGGTCCCTGGAGCGGCGGGCCGGCCAGCACCATCCCGTCCTCAAGGTGGTGTGAGCGCCGGAGTGTGGCGTGGGTGGCGCGGCTGAGCCGGAGGAGCAGGCGCGTCTCGGGCCACACGGCCGAGAGTGCTTCGACCAACTCGCGCAGGTGGGCTACCCATGCCGCCGTGTAGAGCTGCAGCACCAGCGTGTCATCGTAGCGGTCCACCACGACCCCCGGCAGGCCGTCGTTCTCACCGTGGACGAGCCGGTAGCCGGTCGTGGAGCTGGTGCGGAGCGGTTCGCGCAGTCGGGTGGCCTCCACCAGCCTGGCCTCGAACCACGCCCGATCGATGGGTGAGGGGCAGTGGCGCTGGAGGATGCGCACTCGGATGGGGGAGTGCGGGTCGTAGAGTCCGACGGCAAGGAAGCGGTCGCGCCGGTCATAGATGACCGCCAGGTCGCCGGGCTGCCCCTCGCGGCTCTGCTTGCGGATCGCCTCGGCGTAGAGCCACGGATGGCCCTGACGGATCCGCCGCTCGGCCTCAGCCCTCACGCGTAGACCGATGCGCTGGTCGGAGGGCGCGGGGAGCTCGCGGAGGAGTTGGAGTGCTTGTCTCGCCGGCATGGTGAGTTGACTCTAGCATGAACCGTCCTCACCCGCCACACCGCAGCGCTTCCATGGAGCCGGGCCCGTGGGATCACCAGAGATGCGATGCAGCCGACACACAAGAGGGGGGCGGCAATGACGAGATGGGTCGCCGTGTGGTGCGCGATCGGGATGGGCGGGACGGCCTGGGCCGCGCCCGTGGCGCGGCAGTACAGCGCCGACATGGTGATGGAGGCCGAGGGTCAGACCATCACGATGCGGGCGTACATGGACGAGGGCAAGGCGCGCTCGGAGATGGAGATGCCCAGCCTGCCCGGGCAGCAGACCGCATCCCCGCGGGTCGTCACCATCGTGCGGCCGGACCGGCAGAAGCTGTCCGTCCTCTACCCGGACAGCCAGGTGTACGAGGAGAAGCGACTCGACACGCGCGACGTGCAGTTCTCCGTCGCGTCGGCCCCCGGCGCTGCCATGGAGGATCGCGGCACCGAGACGGTCCACGGGATTGCCTGCACGAACGAGAGCCAGTCCATGTGGGCGTGGGCCTCGCAGGCCGATGGTCTTCCCGTGAAGATGCCGTCGGTGGACGGGAGGACGGTGATCCAGCTCAAGCATGTGCAGTGGGGACCCCAGCCGGCCGCGCTCTTCGAGATCCCGGCCGGCTATCAGCAGGGAACCGGCCTGGTGGGGATATCCGCGCTGCTCAAGGGCCGCCTTCCGGACGCCGGCGTCGACGACAAGGGTCAGACGCCGGCGGATGAGATTCCACCTGAGATCATGGAGCAGGTCCAGAAATTAATGAACCGCTCAGGCCCCATCGAAACAAAAGGAGGACGCCTCCGAGCAGTGACGGAGGCGTCCTTGTTTGTCTGGAAGGCACTCTGCGAAGCGTGGCCGTTCCCGTGTGCACATTGGCTCACCCTACCGCTCTGGGAACAGGATCCGGTCTTGAAGCCTCCGTTCGCCGGCTGACGCTTGGGCCGGAGGGAGTGGACGATCAAGCGAGAGCGTCTGGATGACTGCCTCTCAGGCCATCCTGGCAGGCCATGGTGATGCTTATTTCACGTAGACAGTCTTGGTGTTGACAAACTCGCGGATGCCAAACACAGACAGCTCCCGCCCGTAGCCGGACTGCTTGATTCCCCCAAACGGCAAGCGCGGGTCGGACCTCACGAAGGTATTGACGAAGCAGCAGCCCACGTCCAGCTGTTCGATGGCAATGCGCTCACCGCGCGGGCTGTTTGTGGTGAAGATCGCCGCTCCCAAACCAAAAGGTGAATCATTGGCAACCTGAATGGCTTGCGCCTCATCCTTCACGGAAATAATCGCCGCAACCGGACCGAACGTTTCCTCGTCATAGACCGGCATCCCCTTGGCCACCTCTGTGAGCACCGTGGGAGGATAGTAGGCTCCTGGGCGATTGGGAATGGTCCCACCGAGCAGCAGCCGAGCCCCTTTCGTGATGCTGCGCTGGACTTGATCATGGAGCGCATCGCGCAAATCGCGCCTGGCCAGCGGACCGATGGTTGTGTCTTCTTGAAGAGGATCCCCCATCCGGTACGCTCGCATCTTCTGAACGAACAGCGCTTCAAACGGTTTTCGAAGAGACTCCACGACGATAAAACGCTTGGCGGCAATACAACTCTGTCCGCCGTTCATCAGCCGAGAGGCCACACACGCCTGGGCTGTGGCTTCAAGATCTGCATCCTCCAGAATGATGTAGGGGTCGCTGCCACCCAGTTCAAGCACGGTCTTTTTAAGCATGGCACCGGCGTTGGCTGCCACCGCCTTACCGGCGGGAGTGCTGCCGGTTAACGTCACGGCTTTCACCAGCGGATGCTCGATGAGTTCCGCAACGTGTGCCGATCCCACAAGCAAGCTTCGAAAGAGCCCTTGCGGCAGCCCGGCTTGCTGGAAGCCATCCTCAATGGCCAATGCACAAGCCGGCACGTTTGAGGCATGCTTCAATAAGACCGCGTTGCCCGCCATTAAGGCAGGCACTGCGGCACGGAAGACCTGCCAAAACGGAAAATTCCATGGCATCACTGCCAAGAGAATTCCTAAAGGTTCAAAGGTCACAAAACTTTTTGAAGCGTCGCTGGCGATGTGTTCAGGCGCCAGAAAGTGCTCGGCATGCTCGGCGTAGTAGTCGCATACCCACGCGCATTTTTCGATCTCCGAACGGCCTTGCGCTAATGGCTTGCCCATTTCCTCGGCCATCAGCCGGGCATGGGATGCGTGGTCCTTGCGCAACAGCTCACCCACGTTCTTCATCGTTGCGGCGCGTTGAGTAAAGCTGGTGCGGCGCCACGCCACAAAAGCCTGGTGAGCCTGCGTCACAATCTCACCGATTTCTTGTGCGGATATTTCCGGATACGACTTAATGGTGTGACCGGTGGCTGGGTTAATCGTGACGATAGCCATGGTTAGCCTGCGTGTTGTGCTGTCTGTAGTTTTTGGATCAACTCGGTATTGACGCTCTGGTCAGTTTTGATTTCCACCACACACAGCTCACCGCCGCCAACCGCCACCGGCAACTGCTGCCGCAGCTCCTGAAGATTGCGCGGCTGGAAGGCCCTGATGCCAAAGCTCTCCGCATATTTCTTGAAATCAGGATTGGTCAGACGCGTGCCGGTTGCATGCCCGTGCGACATCCGCTGCTTCCAACTGATCAGTCCATAATCGTTATCATTAAAGATGATCACCGTAAATGCCACCCCCAAGCGCTTGGCCGTTTCAAGCTCCTGGGAGTTCATCATGAATCCCCCATCGCCCATCGCTGCAACGATCCGCCGGTTGGGGTTGTGCAGTGCCGCGGCAATGCCGCCGGGCAGCGCCATGCCCATGCTCGCTAACCCATTGGAAATCAGGCAGCCATTGGGGCAGCGCGTCGGGAAGTTTCGCGCAATCCACATCTTATGGCTGCCCACGTCACTGATGAGCAAATCCTCGTCCCCCATCATCTCACGAAGCAGGTTCAGCACTCCCGGGACATTCAGCGGCTGTCCGGCTTTCAGGTCGTAGCTTTTGATGTCGGCCCGGATGCGGTCGCGGATGTTGACATACCAGCTCGCATCCAATGAACAGTGCGTTGCAGCAAGCCGCGCATTGAGTTCCCGCAGCGTGGCTGGGATATCCGCAACGATTTCCACCGCCGGCTGATAGTGTGTGTAGACTTCGGCCGGTGTGAAATCGATATGGAGAATGGTTTTATCAGCGTTAGGATTCCAAGCATCCGGGGCGTATTCCGTCAAGTCATAGCCGACGGTGACGATCAAGTCGGCTTGATCGACCGCCTCCATTACGAAATCCCTGAAGCCCAGCCCGATGGTGTGTAGCGATTCCGGGCTGTCATCGGAAACCGCACCCTGCCCCATGAAGGTGTGGGCAATGGGCATATGGCAGCGGCCGACAAATTCACGCAACTGATCTGAGGCGGGCTTGCGGACGGCGCCATTGCCGGCTAACACCAGTGGTTTTTTCGCCCGGCGAATCAATGCCACGGCTTCTTTCAGCGCCTGCTGGTCCGGATCCGGCCGGCGAACACGATGTACCGCGATGGGCTTGCCACTGGTCTCCATCTTGGCGACGTCTTCCGGAAGCTCGATGTGAGCTGCGCCTGGTTTTTCGCTTTCCGCCACCTTGAAGGCCTTCCGAACAGCTTCAGCGACTGCATCAGGACTGGAAATTGCCGTATTCCATTTGGTGATCGGGCGAAACATGCTGACGATATCCAGATACTGGTGGCTGTCTTTATGTACTTGGCTTAAGCCCGTCTGGCCGGTAATAGCCACCACAGGACTCTTATCGAGATTGGCATCCGCAACGCCGGTCATAAGGTTGGTCGCACCCGGTCCCAGCGTGGAGAGGCAGACGCCCGCTTTGCCGGTTAAGCGTCCCCAGACATCGGCCATGAAGGCCGCACCCTGTTCATGCCGCGTGGGGATGAAGGTCATGGAGGATGGCTCGAGGGAAAACAAGAGGTCTTCGATTTCCTCACCAGGCACTCCGAACACATACTTGACTCCTTCGTTCTCCAGGCACTTCACGACCAGATCGGAGACTTTCATGACTCGGTCCTTTTGTTGGTGTGGTGATGACCAAGAACCATCGCTGGTGTATCCTTGTGGTCAGTCACCGGTATCAACGATACCATGCTCGGTATCGCTGTCTGACGTTTTCCCGCAGTCGAGGCATTGAATGACCACCACCTGCCTCGTGTCATAGGATGAAAGAATCGTCACGTTGGTTGAATAGCCATGGGTCCTGGCACCGCCGGGGCGAGCCACTTGTTCTAAGAGTGCATCCCGAAACTATGGAGTGGTAAAGTGGTCCAGTGGCTGAGTGGCCGTAGCATCGATGCTGTGGTCACGTTGCCACCGTGCCACTGGGCCACTGAGCGGCGTTTTGGGATGCGCTCTTAGGCGGTCAACGGTTTGGGTCTCCAACGCCTGTGGCCCCAAGACCATTGCTCCGGATCTTTGCGGATCTGAGATTCAAGAATTTCATTCAAACGTTTCGTTGTATGGATGTCCCATGCTGGATCATCTGGCAATGGGACTGCCGGAAGCATGCGTATCTCGTATTGGCCGATGTGTTTTCTTACGCAATAAATCGGGATGAGCGCACAGCCCGTTTTGTTGGCCAGCCGCGCCGGAAGAGACGTGGTCGATGTGGCCCTTCCGAAAAACTCGATCCAACATCCTTCGCTTCCCGCCCATTGGTCGATCACGATCGCGACCCCGTGATTCTGGCGCAATTCGGCCAAGGTGTGCCGGAGGGCGCTCGCTTCTTTCGGGATGGGTACGGTATCGATTTCCCTTCGCAAGGCATCGATCGTTTTGTTGAGATAGGGATTCTTGATATGTTTGACGATCACCGAATGCGGATACTGCTTGAGATAGCCCGGGAATCCGATATATTCCCAAGCACCAAGGTGCGACGCGACAAAGACCACGCCTTTCCCGCGAGCCACGGCCTCTTCGAAATGCTGCTGTCCCGTGATGGAAAACCGGCGCGCAGCCTGCCTCTTCATTTTGTTGATGACAAACAACTCCAGAACAGAGAGCGCTTGGTTCTCGAAAGACCGTCGGGCTATTATTCTTTTCTGACCAGCGGAACGCGTGTCTCCATAGGCGATGGTGAGATTATCCAGCGCAAGATGTCTTCGTGTTTGAGAACAGAAAAAATAGATATCCGCCACGCGTTTTACAATCCATCCGGATAGCGATAATGGCGCAAGCCTCAGCACTGTCACCAAGGCTTGAGCCGCATAAAATTCAAACACATATCCCATCGACAGAAAGGTTCCTGGGAATTCCGGGGGTCAAGACTGATTTCAGTGGAACGTAGAGCTGAGAAACCATCGACATCCACTCGGCCGTTCCGGGTGTCCGTCCGCCTCAGCGGGCGTCGAACGAGGCCGGAACGGCCAAACCGAAACATGGCCCCCCGGCAAGCGGCTCAGTGAACCCCGTACCACGGCTTCACCGCCGTGGCTTCGGGGTCTGACCCTTCGGGAACAGCACCCCGTTCCTCCCCGCCTTGACAGGCGGGGCTTCCGCGTGGTACGGGGTGAACCGGGGGATGCTAGACTGGCCGATCAAAAATCCAGCTCAGTGGGGTCTTTGCCTGCTCGGCGCGGTGTCCCTCCACGCGCCTGGCGAAACGCTCATAGTGCGCCGCCAACCCGCAAAGGTAGTCCTGGGCCTCCGCCGCAGCACCGGACAACCCGGATACGCCCGGGATCTGCCAATGCGTCACCAGGTGCTCGATGATGTTCGCGTAATCGCGGGCGGTGTACACGCCGAGGCGTTGCGCCACCACTGAGAATCGGCCGAACAGATCGCGCTCGACGCCGTCGGACATGAGGCGGGCGGGCATCGTCACTTTGGTTTTCATCATCTCCGCAAAGGCCACCAGCGTCCCGCGCGGATCGAGCTCCAACAGCTTCGTGACAAAGGCCTTATAGGCCTCCTCATGTCGAGCCTCATCCCCCGCCACCAGATTGCAAATTTTGCCCAGCACGGCGTCGCCGCTGCGATTCGCCAGTTGCGCCACATTGCCGTGCGAGACTCGGGTGGCCCGCTCTTGAAACGAGGTATACAGCAAGCCTTTGTAGGGGTCGTTGGCAGTTTTCGGATCAAAGCCATTCCTGATGAGATGCTGCGTGGTGACTTCAACGGCTCGCATATTGACGCGGCCCGAGAGGTAGAGATACGTTGTGAGGAGCTGACCATGCCGGTTTTCTTCGGCCGTCCAGCCGCGGGTCCAACGTGCCCAGGGATCATCACTGGCACCCGTCTGATCGCTCATCCCCTCATGCCGATTGGTCATGGTTTGATAGGAGGGCAGGGCTTCCTCGGTAATGGTATCCCCGACCAGGACCACGAGGAGCTCATCCGATAAGCCGGCCGCTCCGTCACGCAGCAATTGCACCGCGTCATGCCAAGGATCCGTCGTGAGGTCTGGGAGGATATCGCTGGGCTGCCAGCTGTCTGTGACGGGATTGAGCCACGTCAGCTGTTCTTCGACGAACCCCGCCATCGCCTTGATGACATCTTGATGCGCATCCATGCTGACGTTCTCGGTGATCCAATTCCGATCGGTGACAACGGTCGTCTTCTAGATGAAGATAGAGGCTTCTTTCTCCATCGAGTCATGGGAGGAAGAGGTGGTACCGGCTGCTGAAGGGGACCGGGACGGAAGCCCACCCCCCGTGCACCCGTCAAACATATATCTTCTCAGTTTAGGCTTGTCCGTTCCAGCTAAATCTAGCTCGATCCGGGCGCTTCTAAATGTGCCCACGATTGAATGTCAACAGAGGGCGCATTGACCCTGAGCGAAGTCGAAGGGTAACCCCTCGACGCGCTTCGCTTGCTCGGGGTACGAGGATGGGCCGCGAACCAGGCTGCGACCTTTGGATGGGTGTGTGTCCCATCGTTGTCGAGGATGAGAGGGATCTCCCGCCGTCGCGGAGTCGTCCGGTCGATGCGCTCCAAGAAGGTCAGGAACTCGCTGTGCCGGTGGCGCGGCAGGCAGGTCCCCACGACGGTTCCCTCCAACACGTTGAGGGCGGCGAACAAGGTGGTCGTGCCATGGCGCACATCGTCGTGGGGCTGCCAAGCGGGGATCCCCGGCCGCAGCGGCAGGATCGGCTGCGAGCGCTCCAGGGCTTGGATTTGACTCTTCTCGTCCACGCACAAGACCAGGGCCTTGTCGGGCGGATGGAGGTAGACGCCCCCACGTCGCGCAGCTTGCGCACGCAGTGAGAATCTCGGCTCAGCTTGAAGGTCTTCGTCCGATGCGGCTGCAAGCCGTGCGCGCGCCAGATGCGGTGCACCATCGCGGGACTCACCCGCTGGGTCCGCGCCATCGTCCGGACGCTCCAGTGGGTCGCGGCTGGGGGCGTCGTGTGCAGCGTCGCGTTCACGATGGCCGCGATCCGGTCGGCCCCCAGGCGCCTCCGGCGGCCCGGACGGGGCGCATCCCGCAGCAGGCCCGTGAGGCCCGCCTGGGTATAACGCTTGCGCCAGAGCAGGATCGTCGGGCGGCTGACTCCCAACTCCTTCGCCAGCCGGTGGTTCGCCCGGTCCTCCGCGGCTCCCAGTACGATGCGGGCTCGGAGCACGACCCGCTGCGGGGTGTTGCGTCCCCGCACCAGCCCCTGCAAGAGGTCCCGATTGGGACCCCGAACAGACAGTGCACTCGCGTTTCTCCACATGGTACCCCAGCATCGCCGGATCCTCAGTCATTGTAAAGCTATTAGGAATTACGAGACACGACACTAGAGAATACAAGAGAGGGGGTTATTCGGATAGGCTCTAAGAAGTAGGTCCTTGATAAGAAGATCAGTATGGAGTATCCTTCGTCATTGAAGGAAATGGGAACAGCATCCTGATGCGCCTTCACGCTTGGTTCAAGCGGATCATCGCCTTATGCGTCGTGGCCGCCTGGGCGACATTTCTCGGCTGCCACCTCCTCGACGATGCCTGGGGACATCCATGGAGTGCTTCCGATGACGACGAGCAAGCTCCTGCCCGTGTCCTCAATTTTGCCGTTGATGCGAGAATCCATTCGACACCAACCTTACATGGCGTAAAGCCTCCCGCCTATCCTGGGTTCTCCAGAAGTATAGCGGACCTTTCTCCTCGGGCAGATCTCCTCGCCACCCCCTTCGCTTTTGTCTCGAGAGCGCATTGGCTTCCAGCGCGTCCTCCACCGGATCTCCTGCATCTTCTCTGCGTCTACCGCCTGTGATTCCTCGCTCCTCTAGAGAGACGGCGTAATCTCCGCCGGTTCTCTCGGTCCACGTCCTCAAGCTCCCTGACTGTTCTCAGGGCGACCCACATCGCTTGAGCAGACGAGGCATCCCTGCTGTATCCGCTCCGACGAACACGCGGTCGGTCGTATACGGCGAGGCGCGAAGATTGAGTGCCGTGATCATGCCGCTTGGGAGCGATACCCATGCATGACGAAAAGCAAGACTGCCAACACGAGGCGGGGATCGCAAGCAGGGGGTGGGATGCCCAGCCAGCGGCAATGCAACGCACAGGATCTCGGAGGCGAGGAAACATGGCAACAGTCGGAGTCATTCAGCAGGTTCGGACGCCTGTCCAGATCAAGTGGAAGACCGTGGCTGGGATGACGCTCATCCATGTGGGCGCGCTTCTCGCGCCCTGGACGTTTCGGTGGAGTGCCGTCGGAGTGTTTCTCATTCTCCAATTTGTGACGGGGGTGCTGGGAATCACGGTGTGCTATCACCGCCTGCTCGCCCACCGCAGCTTTCGAGTGCCCAAATGGCTCGAGTACGGGCTGACCTACTGTGGGGTACTGGCCCTGCAAAATGGCCCCGTCAAGTGGGTCGCCACCCATCGCGTCCACCATGCCTTCGCCGACCGGCCGCAAGACCCCCATAGCCCGAACCGCGGGTTCTGGTGGGCCCACATGCTCTGGTTGTTCCCGTTTGATGAGCTGCTCGACTGTCCAGAGCAATTCCAGAAGTATGTACCCGAGTTGGTGCGCGACCCAGTCCACCGCTTCCTGGAGCGGACCGCCGACCTCCAGACGGTCATCGTCGGGGTCCTGTTGGTCCTCTGCGGCGGACTCCCCTGGCTCGTGTGGGGGCTCTTTCTGCGGATTGCGTTCGTCTACCACATCACTTGGCTCGTCAATTCGGCCGGCCACCTCTGGGGCTACCAGAGTTATCGTACGAACGAAGGATCACGGAACAACTGGTGGGTCGCCCTCCTCTCCTACGGCGAAGGCTGGCACAACAACCACCACGCCTACGCCTATTCCGCGGCGCACGGGCTGCGTTGGTGGGAGCTGGATGTGACGTACCTGGTGATTCGGACGCTGGCGCTGTTCCACATGGCGTGGAAGGTGCAGGTGCCTCATGGAGGACCAGCACAGCTGCCGAGCGTCACCCCACGCTTCGAGAGCGGCCCGGCAAGCCGTATCCCGGAGCTCGTTTTGTAAGATGAACGCTTCAGGGCCTTACTTCGGCCTGTTCCATGGTAGACGCAGACACGCACAGGGTTTCTTCCTGGTCGTTCTCTGCCTGGTGGGGCACAGCACACCGGCCTTGGCCCATAAAGAGGATTACCTCGATGAGACCTTCGTCTATGAGACGATCGGCAGGCGCGTGGCGGAAGTAGAGTATCGCACGCGGTTCCTGCGCGAGAGCCGGCGCAGGGAGGGAGAGGAGTTCTGGACGAACACGCCTGTGGTCGAGTTTGGACTGACGGACCACACCATGATCGAGCTGGCGAGTGATTGGGGGACCGCGCGCTACTTCACAGAGTTCGGCGGAGCCTTTGCGCAGCTCCGCCATCGGTTCGGCGATGAAGGCGACTACCCGCTCGATCCGGCTCTTGGGCTTGAGTACGAGACGGAACGGGAGGCGGGCCCCCTCGGGCATTTCCTGGTGCCCACCCTCGTCCTCTCGAAGGATGTCGGGGCGTGCAACGTCACCGCCAACGCGTTCCTCAAGCGCGGGCTAGATAACGCCACCAGCAAACCCTGGGCGTTCCAATATGCCTTCGGACTCCGCTATGGACGCCACGGCGTGCGTTGGGGGGCGGAGATCAAAGCCCTCGGGGTCGACCGGCGCTACGTCCTCCCGCAGGTCACGATCCCCCTCACCCACGACCTGACCCTCAAAGTCGGAGCCGGCAGGCGCCTCTCCCCGAACAGTCCAGCGTGGCTCGCGGAGTGCCTCGTGGAATGGGAGATTGGTGAAAAGACCAAGGAAGAGGGACGGTGAGGGGGTACTCTTCTTGTAGGTTTGGGGAATCGGCTACGCCCTAGACCACGGTGAGACGCCGGCGCCCTTTGGTCAGGCGGGCCTCCTGGAAACTGAAGACGTCCTCCAAGAAGTTTTGATCCGCGTCGGCTTCGGGGAGTTTCCTTCTTGCTTATTTGAATCTGCACGAACCTAGCAGGCGGGCAAGTTCGCAGCCCCGTCGCTGCAACTGAGGCGCGCATCGCACGGTGTCACAAGACAGACGAGGGTCGGAGTCTGGTACAATGGTCGCGATGAGGTGGTCCGTGTGGCTCTACACGCTTCTCAGCGTGCTCGTGATCAGCGGCATCTCTTTTATCGGAGTCATCACGCTGGTCGTTGACCGCCGTCGCATTCAGCCCATCGTATTTGCCATGGTCGGCCTTGCGGTCGGGGCGATGCTGGGCGACGCCTTCATCCATCTGTTGCCGGAGGCGTTTGCGAGTACCCGCGCGCCGCTGGCGGTATCGCTGAACTGCCTCGCCGGGATGATGATCTTTTTCATGTTGGAAAAATTCCTCCTCTGGCGGCACGATCACGCCGCAGAGCACACGCACCCCATTCACCCCGTCGGCTACATCAACCTCATCGCGGATGGGCTGCACAACTTCATCGATGGGGTGCTGGTCGGCGCCAGCTATCTGGTCAGCGTGCCGATCGGCCTCGGGACGACGATCGCCGTCTGCCTGCATGAAATTCCCCAGGAAATCGGCGACTTCGGCGTGCTGCTTCACGCGGGATTCACCAGCACCAGGGCGCTGTGGCTGAACTTCCTGACGGCCCTCCTCGCCATCGCCGGAGCGGTGCTGGCCCTCCTGCTGGGCGCGAGGATAGAACACTTCCCGATTGCGGTGCTCGCGCTGACGGCCGGGGGGTTTATTTATATCGCCGGCTCCGATCTCGTGCCCGAACTGCATAAAGAGCGCCAGCCGAAGCAAGCCGCCGTCCAGCTTGTGGCGATCGGGAGCGGCATCGGGCTGATGCTCCTGCTAAAACTGTTCGGGTGAGCCACTCGCCGTCCTGCGGCGAGTGAAATCGGAGGCGTCATAAATAGAACCGCTTAACTTGGTCTAGGCCGTCACAGTTAAGGCGCCTCCCCTTTTCCTAGGCCCTCTTTAACCCCGTAATTCCGGTGACACAACACACATTTCTGACGCCTCCTGACTGCAACACCAGTTGAGAAACTCATCCAGCCAGGGGGGCCATCATTACTGCTCGGACTCGATGAGCAGAGAGGTTACAAGCCTTGGTTCTCATCGGAGAATCAGGGCTTTTTGCATCTGGCGCGGTTGTGGCGAGATGTGGCGTCGCGCGATCCGTCGCACACGTGGCGCAGACCTCTCTGTTTTCACTAGGCGCAGTACGCCGCCCACAGATAGCCAACCCTGAGCCACATTCGCCTCTCATCCTCTCGGATTTCAACGATGTCAGCTGGCAGGGATTTGACACCCGCAGCGATGGGGCTCGCGGATTTCATCGCAGTCGCGTACCCCGTGGTAGACGATTAAAT
>Ga0209515_10004699_pt1 | contig 18291 bp, 20 predicted proteins | sample Subgroupgradi54m_FD_187454 | JGI IMG/M metagenome (GOLD analysis project Ga0209515, IMG submission 187454) | Subsurface groundwater microbial communities from S. Glens Falls, New York, USA - GMW60B uncontaminated upgradient, 5.4 m (SPAdes)... ...
CTTTCGGTGATAAAACACTCACATGGAATTTTATTACAAAAACATTCATCAAGTGGCCACCAGAGCAAATAATTTCCTCTATAAATTCGGATGAGGTGTAGGCCAGTGTGGTTTTGCTGAAGTAGGCACTCTCTATGCCTTACGGATCCTTTCATGTCATTTGGCAAAAGGCACTTGCATAGACCCATTGATTATACCTTCACTTTCGTTAATTCTTCTGACCAGAAATTAGTTTCAGGATGGCCAGGAATACGGACATAAATTAAAAAACGATGGTATTTTAGATGTCGCTTTAGTCGCCCCATGTCGTAAATCAGTTTAACTTTGCCGACTGTATTGGCTGGCAGATATTTTGTTGACGCATCTCTTTTGTCTTGAGAATAATCAGCAGTTCGTAACTGAACTAAGTCGGATACTTTCAGACCTGGAAGCATCTGTTTTGGAACAGAGCGAGGAATATGTTTTAAGTCCACATCAGTCCCCGAAATCCATGTCAAGATCAATGGGATGGTAAGGTTGGTTTGGAACCATCTTCTGAATAAAATCTTGCTGGGAAGAACCAAGTTTGTTTTTACATTGCTGGCAGGAATTTTTATGATCCAATCGGCCATCTGGTAGACTGCCTGTTTCGGCAACCTGATCTAATTCGGCTCGAGTATAGCAATTCGGTCCGGGCGGAGGATATACTACCGGTTTCTCCATATCAACCAGAATCTGACAACCCGTGCAGGATTCGACATGGGCAGTCATATCGTCTGCAGGCCATTTATTGTTTCTGACGTATTCTTTAGCTTCCCAGGGCTCGACACAGTCAGGTCCAGGATATTTAGAATTGCTCAACCTCTCTCTATAAATATCGAGAAGGTCTTTATGGTTGATCTCCCTTCCCAATCTTTTACTTTCTCTTCGCCTCTCTGCTTCAAAAGAGACCTGAGTTGAACCGTGGATAAATTCTTTTTCTATGGCTTCTTCCCGGGTCATGCCAAGCTGTTTAACGGCTAATTGAATCGTTTCCTCTTTGGTATCTTCTTTATACATCTCAATCATCTGATCCATCGTAAAGTCGCTAACTTTGAGACCCTTATTCATGGCATTTCTTAAGGCGCAATGCTTCTCGGCTATTTTGATAAATTGTTCCCTGCGTTTCGCTTGTAGGGCTTCTTTTTCTTCAGAACTTAATTTCTTCCTTCTTTTCTTGTTTTTCCCGTTAATATTGTTGAGGAAAGGTACCAAAATTAGAAAAGTAAAAACCAGAACAGCAAGAGCAAGCACAAACTCCATAGATACCCCCTTGTGAATGAACTAGAAACTGGACCATACAATAACACGATTTTTGTTTTATTACAAATTATCGAAAAAATGTTGGAAATGATGGCATGTTGGTAAAAACACAGGTATTTCCTCGCCTCTTGCCTAACCATCAGAAAGAGGTATCCTAGCGGTTATAATGGCAAGCAAAAATAAACAAAGAAAGAAAAAGATACCGGATAAAGCTGGAGAGCTTTTTTATCGAGCATCATTAAAAGAGGCGTTTCATAATGACCTCCTGAAAATTCGGGTAATGTTCAGTATTCCCCGAGATGGGTTTAAAAGCACCGAAGTGGCCAAGAAGTGGATCTCGGATTACATAAGTACAAAAGAACCTAATGACCCTCCAGGGACTAATTATTTTGTTGAAGAAAGAAATTTCCTAATAAAACATAAGCTGCCCTTGAACGCATCTACTCTATTCCATAGTTATGTCCTGCTAAATGGCAAACAAAGCATTTATGGAGATTTTGATGGCGATATTTGTGAAATCGATGACAATATAGGCACAATAGCTGAGATAGAATCACCCGTATCAGTCCGAATCATATCTCCTACTGAAACAAAGTGGCATGCCAGTGGCCAGGCATTTGTAAAACTATTTATTTCTGCTAATGCAACCCCAACCGATGTTCAGCGTTATATAAAAAATAACTGGTCTACGATACGAGAAGCCTTGAAAAAACAACTCGGCAATAAACAACTTGTCCGAGTAAGAACGATTACGCACAAGGAGAGAGATGAAAAAATACTCGAATTATATAGTTTATCCCGGCAAGAATTGGGACTTAACAAGGGAGAGAGGGGGCAATACAAGGATATTGCGGTTGCCTCTAGAATGACGGAGTTGGGTTATAAGGTTACAGCGGACAATGTCCGAAAAATAATATCACGCCAAAAGAAACTGCATGGCTTGTGACAATTAGATCTTGAACTAAAGGTAGTATGGCCCCATAGAACATACCTATAAACTGTGAGAAAAATCACAGTTTTTTTATGGTCGAAATTAAGATATCAAAACTAGATGAAGAAAAAAATAACGAAGAAGCTTCCGAGAATATTCGGGAATTTTTAAGATCAATTGCCGATATCACCGAGGAGCTTTTTAAAAACAATGAAGACACCAAAACAGATTGAGGACAAGCTAGGGAAAATACATTTTTTACAAATTACGTCATCTATCGGGGCCGGTATATTTACTAAACTGAAAGATCGTAAAAAATTTGAGGAACTTGTTGATAAAATGGCTGTCCTAAAAGGCGAGGTCGATGCATTAACATGGGTATTAGGAAAAAAATTAACTAAAAAACTCTATGGATAATACGGATAATTTAGAAAAAGCACTGGAATATTTAGAGTTGGGATATTCTGTTATTCCGCTAACAGAAGGGACCAAGGATAAACCATTAATTGCCTGGAAGACATTCATGGCCAAGAGACCAACCAAAGAAATGGTAAGTGGCTGGTGGACTAAAAACCCTAAGGCGAACATTGCTTGTGTAACTGGTTCAATTTCTGGAATATTCGTCTTTGATACCGAGAAAGACTTTAACCTAACTGATTTAAAAGAGATGCCAAATACTAAAGTAGTAAAGACCGGAAGTGGAGGTAGGCACTTCTACTTTAAGGTTCCGGACGGCCAGACAATCGGAACTCATCTTGAAATCTGGGGTAAAGAACCAAGTAAAAAGGCAGACATCAAGGGTGAGCGTGGGTATGTTGTCATGCCCCCATCCTTCAATGCTGAAAAGAATTCTTGTTATGAGTGGCTTGATGAATCAATAGAGATCGCAGAAGCACCAAGCTGGCTATTAGATACTATTGCTGGCCTAGATAAGAATAGGAAATCGACTCCACTATCTAAAATTGCTAAGGGTGTTAAAGAAGGCAGTCGGAATAAGGATGCTACATCATTCTTAGGTCATTTATTCGCTAAAACCCATAGGGATCTTTGGGAAATATCCGGTTGGCCATCATTAGTAGCTTGGAATGAGACTAATATTCCCCCGCTTGAAGAAAGGGAATTACGAGATACTTATGACTCTATTCTAAGAAGGGCGTTACAAAATCCGGTGCCAGAACTGGGAGGCAAGATTAACAGCAAAATAATTATCGAATCAATCGATGAAGGTGGGATATCACTATTTCACGACCAGGTCGACGAAGGTTATGCAAAGATAGACATAAAAGATGGTTACCAAATATATAAAATTAAAGGCAGTGATTTCGAGCGATACCTCTCTTCATACATTTGGTCCAAATTCGGTAAGACTGTATCAGGGGAAACATTAAAAACCGTTATTAGTACATTAGACGGTAGAGCTAAATTTGACGGTATAAAGCAGGAATTAGAAGTAAGAACCGCCTGGTTCGAAAATAGTCTCTGGTTTGATCTTGGCATGGGTAAGGCAGTAAAAATTGACCGGACTGGTTGGGAAATTATTTCCAAGGCACCAATTCTGTTCAAAAATTTCTATCACCAGAAAGAACAAGTCAATCCGATTCCGGCTGATGTTAAAGATATTGAGAAGATCTTTACATTTATGAATCTTGGTAAAGATAGAAATTTACAATTACTGATGGCAGTCTATTTATGCGGAGTGCTTATGCCCGATACTTCAAGACCAATTTTAGTAGTCCACGGCCAACAAGGAAGCGCTAAATCAACATTATTAAGAGTTATAAAAAGACTTATAGATCCCTCCATGCTTGACCTACTGACTTATCCGAGCAATTCAAAAGAATTAATACAGATGTTATCTCATCATTATCTAGTATATTTTGATAATGTTTCAGAAATTAAAGAATGGCTAAGCGATGATTTATGCCGGGCCTGCACCGGACAGGCATTTAGCAGAAGACGCTTGTATACTGACGACGAGGATATGATTTATAAATTTAAACGCGCGCTTGGAATGAATGGTGTTAACCTAATTGCCCAAAAACCCGATCTTCTAGATAGGTCTCTGATCTACGAATTGGAGCCCATAACAGGTAGCGTCAGGAGGGATGAAGAAAGCTTATGGTTAAAATTCAACGATGAACTACCTAAAATATTAGGGGCAATATTCACAATATTATCAAAGGCGATGTCTATAAAAGACTCGATTGTCTTAGAGGAGAAGCCCAGGTTGGCTGATTATGCCCTGTGGGGTTGCGCCATAGCCGAAGCAATAGGATACGGGAAAGAAAGCTTTATGTCTGCCTATAAGATAAATATCGAGAAACAGAATACTGAAGCATTAAATGCCAGTCCCGTAGCTCAACTTACATTGGCTTTCATGGAGGAACGACGTAAGTGGAGCGGCTCACCTAAAACATTGCTGGATAAATTTGAGAAAATAGCTGAAGCGCAGGGTCTTAAAAAAGAACTGCCCAAGAGTGTCAGATGGTTACGACGAAGAATCAATGAAGTCAAAGCAAACTTAAATGCCGCCGACATAGATGTCGTTTATAACGATAGTGCCAGACCGAGATCTATCATGTTGGTAAACCGTACCAGTAAGCCCTTGGTTGACGATGCTTTAGCCGATGACATTTCAGTTGATGACGTCTTGGCCGACAACATCTTGTCTGATGATGTTTTAGCCGATGATGACGTCTTGGCCGATAGCGACACTGTACTAGTCGATGAAGAGTAAAATAATCATGGCAATGGTGGCAGTAATGGCAAATCCTGAATAGTTACTAACTCTACAGACAATCTCTGCCAACATACCATCATTGCCATCATTTGCGGGGCGTTTACTTATTCTAAAGACAGAATAGAATCTATCTAAAATTTACTTTAGGCATTACGCCCATAAAAGCATGAAAAAATCAGCACTAGCTTATCTTAGAGTCAGTACAACCGACCAGGCCGAATATGGCTTTGGTCTCGATATCCAGCGTTCAGAAGTCCAAAAATACTGCAGGAATAAAGATCTCGAACTGAAAGAAATCTTTTCTGATGATGGCTTTAGCGGTGCCGATCCAGACAGACCTCAACTCCAGGAATTATTGTCTCGAGCAAAGAACGAAAAAGTTGAATTTATTATTATCGCCCACTCAAGTAGGTTATTCCGAGATTCAATGCTGTCTGAAATCGTTTACCGGGACTTAAGGAAGAATAATATAAATTTAATCTCAACAAGTCAGCCGAACTACTACGAAGAAGACGGCGACTTTCAAAGAAAACTAATACGAACCATTTTAAGCGCATTCGACGAATACGAACGATCTCTTATCGCTTACAGACTGAGAGGTGGCAAAAGAAAGAAAGCTGAGCTCGGTGGCTTTCATGGCGGTTTTGTTTTTGGCTACCGTTCAAAGGACGGGAAACTTGAACCACATGAAACGGAGGCCGAAGTTGTCAGGCAAATATTTATTCTGAAGAAGAAAAAGAAAATGAACTTAACTTTTATTGCCAGCCATCTCAATAACACGGGCGTTAAAACCAGACTAAGGGGCAAATGGCACCCGTCCACCGTAAAGTCTATTCTAAATAACCCAATCTATCACGGAAAGATACGTTTTGGAGGAAAAGAATATGACGGGACACATGAGAAGCTACTCTAAGGCCGTCTAGAACTGCACTAGAGAGCATCTTTGATCCAACCAATAGGAAATCATGGGTAAGGGTAATTCTTATTCGTAGACAGCGTATAAAGCAGTAAGTTTGTAAAATTTTATGTCAAGAATAATTAAAGAACAATCAAATAAATTTTTTGCCTATATCCGGGTAAGTACCAAGAGGCAAGAGAAGGGCGCATCATTAGATGAACAGCTCCGGCAGATTTACGACTATGCTCACGCCAAAGGATTTGAAATTGTAAAAGAATTTAGGGAGACGGGCAGTGCTTCAAAGACGGGAAGGGTTCAATTTGAAAAAATGACCAAAGAACTTGAAAAAAGAAAAGACGTACAAGGTGTAATTTTTTGGTGTATAGATCGATCAGGAAGAAATCCTTTTGACCAAGCTCGCTTGTATCAATTAAAAGAATCGGGTTATGAACTACATTTTGCGGCAGATAAAGTTGATTCAACCCAGCATACTCAGATGTCCACGATTTTAATGAAGTGGGGCATAGCCAGTTTCTTCTCTGAAGAACTTAAACAAAAAACAAAAATGGGTATCATGGGACGATTAAAAGAAGGAAGGTATCCGGGACGTGCCCCCACTGGTTATTTGGACAAGATAGAAGCAGAAAGAATTGGTATCAAAGACTTAAAACCTGGAATTAAAGTTATCGATCCAATCCGAGGTCCACTACTCAAGAAAGCTTTCGAACTTTACTCAACCGGGAACTACGGCGTCAAAAACCTAAATAAAATCATCACTTCTAAGGGGTTCCGGACTAAGTCAGGTCGGGTCATAAACTGGAAAATGCTTTACAAGGTTCTGAGAAATCCATTTTATTACGGATACATACTTCACAACGGAGAGATGTTTAAAGGTAGCCACAAACCTTTAATTTCAAAGGAGTTATTCGATAAGGTTCAACTGGTTCTTGAGGGAAAAGCACAAAAAATTAAAAAATCTAACTTTTACTTATTCCAGGGTCTGGTTAAATGTAAGACATGTGGCAAAACAATGCGTTCTGTAATGGCAAAGCACAAATACAAATACTTCTACTGCAATAAGCAAGACTGCGGATACAGCAATAGCGTTCCGCAAGATGAGATAGAAAAGTTATACCTTCAAAAATTAGAAGCCATATCCTTCCATGATACAGAGATCGAAGGATTCAAAGCTGAACTAAAGTTAATGCGATCAGAGACCTTTGAGAATAAAGAGGCGGAGAAAAAAGCTGTCGAGTTTGAAATAACTAAATTAGAGACAAGGTTGAATAATCTATTAAATGACTATTACGATGATAAGCTACCAGAAGATATTTTTAAGCCAAAGAAGGGTGAATGTCTTAATGCCATAGCTGGACTTAAAGAAAGGAGGGTCGCTTTAGACGACGCAGACGGTAATATATTCAATTACTTCGAGGAGATAGGAAAACTCCTAAAAACCCCAATAAACCTATACAATCTAGGGACTCCTGATCAAAAGCGTAAATTTATGAAATCTATGGTGGAAAACTTTATCTGGGATGGAAGTAATCTAGCCCTAGTATGGAAAAAGCCGTTCAACTTAGTTGCTGAAAGGCCGATTTTCCATAATGGCAGCGCCACGGGGAGTCGGACCCCGCTTCTGTGCTTGAGAAGCACATGTCCTAACCGATAGACGATGGCGCCATATTATTTCCTTACGAGTTTCTTTTCGGTCTTATCGCACAACCCCTTAATCGCCTGATAAAATCTCTTATCTGTCTCTTCGGCTATTGGCAGGATATAATCCCTAGTTTCTTTTATTTTCCGAAGTTGCTTTTCTTTGGTACAGAATTCTAGGGTTTGCACATTATTTAACCTATCGGCAAGTTTAACTCTTTTTATCAAAGATGGAGCATGCTTTATCGAATTAAAATATTTTTTAAGATCCTGGGATGTTTTTACTATACGGCCATGGCTTTTATAAAAAGGCTTCTCGTGAGACAATGCTTTAATCGCTTCATTAACGCCTGGACCAAAGAGATGCCTTATCATACCTCGTGGAACAAATTGATCCTCGTAAATGTCGTGTAATAAGGCCACGATTATTTCGTCTGGATGTGTGGGTCCATATTTAACTAGAAGCAAGACAACTTTACGGCAATGCTCGAAATATCTTACACCTTCATCGCGCATCTGGTCTCTATGGAAATTTTTAGCCAGGGCATAAGCCCATTCTATCCGCTCACGGTCTTCTAAGCCAACCTCTTTATCGATAATCTTGAAAAATCTTTCTCTAGTCATGGTTACATATTTAACCATTTTTTTCCTTGCCTGACAAGAAGTTCCTTTCTCTTTTCTGGTTCAGCCATAATTTCTTCAACGATTTTTTCCATCCTCATTCCCTGTGAGCCCTTCACTAAAATCAAATCCCCCTCTTGAATAAGATCCTGAACCTTTATCTTTGCCGAATCCGAATTCACAAAAGAATGGATATTTTTTTGATCCATTTGATTACCAGCCGAATAGGCAGAAAACTTGGCCCTGGCTCCCACTGTTACAAGAATATCAACAATACTTCCGGAAAAATTTCCCATTTCTTCGTGGGCTTCAATAGTATACTTACCGAGTTCAAGCATGTCGCCTAAAACTGCAACCCTACGTTTGGCCGGTAAATATTTCAAGGTTTCAAGAGCCAGATGAGTCGAGGACGGTGCAGCGTTATATGTGTCATCAATAATAATTGAATTTTTAATGCCATTTAATATTTTAAGTCGTCCTTTGGGTCCTTTATAATCAGCCAGAGCTTGGCTTATTTCTATCAAATTCATGCCATAAATAATTCCAACACACGATGCCGCTCCGGCCGCTAAAGCTTGAGATTTTCCTAAAACATCGTTAAGTATTACCGGAACAAATGCCTGCCTGCCGGCAGGCAGGTATGAACTTCCGGTATGTATCTTGAATCCAACTCCTTCCGGCTTATAGCTATCGTCGATGCGAAAATCGAAATTTGATAAGCCGATTGTTCCCCCTTCGATGAAACCATAGCTCATTACCTTGGCTTTTGTCTTTTCTTTCATGTCATAAACAATCGGATCATCATGGTTCAAGACCGCATACTCAGAAGATCCCAGAGAAGAAATAAGTTTTGATTTCTCTCGAGCAAGTCCACTTGGATCAGAAAAGTATTCGACATGAACCGGTATTTCTCCGACCGCAGTTATCACTCCTATTTTTGGCCTATATTTTCTGACTAATCTGGCTATATCTCCCGGTCTATCAGCGCCATACTCTAAAACTAGGACCTCTGGATAATTATTTTCAAAAAACCATCTAAAAAATGAAATGGATAAAACCTTACACCAAAAAATAAAGCTATTTCCGGTTTCGTAATAATCGTCCGCCCAATCTCCGATTATTGTTAAGGGAACGCCGAATTCATTATTCAGATTCCCCTTCCCAGACCTGACTTTTTTTATTTTTCCCAATACGACCGAAATTGCTTCTTTTGTAGAGGTTTTACCAACATTACCAGTAACAGCAACAATATCCGGCTTAAAACGCCAAATATAAAGTTTGGCCAATATGTCTAATTTGAATACTATGATTTTTTTTATTAAGTTCTTCACTCTGGTTGTTTTTAACGTCGCGATGGTGGAATACTATAATAATTCAAAAGAAATGCGGCTATCTCCTTAAATGTCGGCGATAAACTATCGGCGGCAAATGTTATACCCTTGGGTCTATCCATTTTTATAAGAATTGTAAATTTGGCATCATAGGCCGGAGCAAAACCGACAAAATTATGTATAAATTCTTCTTCGGAATATCCGCCACTTCCATCGGGTATTTGAGCCGTTCCAGTTTTACCAGCGACATCATAACCTGGAATCCTGGCCTTATCGAAACCGTTATCGACTACACTGACCAACATAGACTGAAGCTTAATCGCTGTTTTTTCTGATATAGGAATACCTACTACTTCTGGTTGTACAACGATTTGCTTCCCTCCCTCTTTTATAATTTTATCGACAATATATGGTCTCATCAACTTGCCACCATTAGCAATCGCCGAATAGGCATTGATAAGCTGGAGCGGAGTAACCGCGATACCCTGACCAAAAGAAGCAGTCAGATAGTTGATCTTCCTACCGCTATAAAGATTAGTTATATCTCCACTTACTTCTCCTGGTAAATCAATGCCTGTTTTCTGCCCAAAGCCCATATTAATAACATAATTTAAAAAGTTATCATCACCGATAGTATTCTCTACAAACATTATTCCAGTGTTAATTGATTTCTCAAGCACCTGAGCCATAGTTTGTCTTCCGAATACCTTTTCGCTGAAATTATGTATGGTATATCCGGCGATATTAACATAGCCGACATCATCATAAGTTGTCTGAGGAGTAATTTTAGAAAGATCGATTCCGGCCGACATGGTTACGGGTTTAAATGAAGACCCCGGTTCGTAGACTCCCTGAATACTTTGGTTAAGAAAAACTGATGGGTTAGAATTCGAGTAATTATTTGGATCAAAAGTGGGCCAGTCGGCCATGGCTAAAATTCTGCCCGATTTTGGATCCTGAACCAGCATAGTACCTCCAACTGCATTCCATTTTTCCATAAGCATTTTGAGCTTGTCCTCAATAAATGTTTGAATGTTTTTATCTAAAGTAAGAACGAGATCAGCCGGCCTGTCGAAAGTTGGCTCAACAACAACTGACTTATCGTCTTTTTTAAATACCTGCTTGAATAACTTAAAAATCAAAGATGGGTCAGCTATCTTAAATAAACTGGCCACATCTGGATCTTTTCCAGACAGATCGGAGTTATAATAACCCTCGATTCCATACTGACCGGCTCGCCGACCATCGGTATCATAACCCAAAAAACCAACAACATTTGCCCCCGAACTAGTCCCCGGATAAAATCTATCGGTTTCATAAGAAACTCCCACTCCTTTAAGTTGGAGGCCCCTTATTTGCTCGACCTGTTCATTGGTAATCCTTCTGGCAACGACCTTGATAGAGCTGGAATCGGTGTCAATTTTCAATTTTAGTTCATCGCCACTGATTCCTAAAATTGTTATAAGCTCCTCTGCGACTTTGTCTTTTTTGTCTGAATCTATATCTCTGGGAATAATATAAGCCAAAGGAAATTTTCTATTGGTGGCAGAAAGAACCATATCCGAGTTTTTATCTAACATGTAGATATTGCCCCTAACTAGGATATTGCTTATATTCTCATTCTGAGCTTGAGCGGTAAGCGAGTAGGCTGAGTGCCTTACGATTGATAAAACAAAAAGCCGGTATAAAACCAGCCCTGATACAAGAACCACGCCTATCAAAAAAATATTTATGCGAAAATTGCCATAGCGTTTCATAAAACTTACTTAGAGACTTCCCGGACAGCCCTAACGCTGAGCTACATTCTTGCCTTCAAAAATATAAGATATATTCTTAGCTTCGACAAGCTTTTGAGAACGAGCAAATTCAAGAAGCGAAGCAGGAGTTTCTAGTACCAGCTTTTTGGACATTAGAGAACTGTTAATTTCAGCCAAAGATTCAACTTTATCCTGCAATACTTGAATTTTATAATTCTTAGAAGCAATAGAATTAGCTATTACTATATAATAGAAAAAGAGAAGACAAGCCATACCAATAAGAATGGTGTTAACCCAGATGACTATATCTCTTTCTTGAATTGTTTTTGAATTATTTTGCATTTTATATTTTTTCAATAACCTTCATCTTGGCTGATCTTGCTCGTGGATTTGTCTTTACCTCTTCCCAGTCTGGTTTTATGGTTCCTTTGACTACCCACCTAACAATTCCTTCTTTGGTTTTATTTTTAAATATTTCCCTGACTATCCTATCTTCCAAACCATGAAATGATATTACGACTAACCTTCCACTGGGCCCCAAGATATCTATAGCCGCCAAGACGCCCGCAGCGACATTATCCAGTTCCCCATTAACAGCTATTCTTAATGCTTGAAATGTTTTGGTCGCCGGATGGATTTTTCTTTTCCGGTACCAGCTTGGAACCGATGCTTTTATTATTTCAACTAACTCTGTGGTCTCAATAATCGGCTTAATTTTTCTCGAATCGGCTATTCCTTTGGCAATCTCGGCAGAGAACTGTTCCTCCCCATAATCAGCTAGGATTTTATCTAACTCATCTCGGCTGGTCGTGTTCACAATATTGGCAGCGGTCATATCATTGACCCTTGGATTAAATCTCATATCTAGCGGCTCCGTTCTCATAAAAGAGAATCCTCTGCCACTTTTCTCGTAATGTATGGATGAGACACCTAGGTCAAATATTATGCCATCGGGTCGAAAATCAAATCTCTCGGCAATATTTTTTAAATTTACATAACTGTCATTAACTGCCGTGATCTTGCTTGCAATATCATGCGACTGGAACTCTTGAAAAATATCTGGATCCCACTCTATCCCCAGTATTTTCGTATCGGGATATTTTTCAAGAATCCCTTCGGTGTGTCCGCCACCATTAAGCGTTGCATCTATGATCTTCGCTCCTGACTTGATGCTCAGGTACTCCAGCACCTCGCCAAGCATTACTGATTTATGAATCTTAGTCATACTAGATAATTCCCAATTCTCCCAGCTTCTCAGCTATACTGTCGGAATTCTTTTCCAAATCAGACTTATATACATTCCAGCGTTCTTCGTCCCATATCTCCAATCTGTTAAAAAGACCGGCCACAACAACTGACTTATTCAAAGATGCATACTCCTTCAAAACATCAGGTATCAATACCCTCCCCAGTGAATCAAACTCAACCTCAACCGCCCCAGATAAGAAATGACGACTAAATGCTCTTGTGTCTTTTTTTGCTAGAGACAATCCAGCCAGCATCTCGGCAAATGGCTTCCATGATTGTAAAGGAAAAACGAATAAGCAATTATCAAGCCCTTTTGTAAGAACAGCTCCCTCGCCCAATTCTTTCCTGAACTTTGATGGTATGGATAGCCGCTTCTTGGGATCTAAGTTGTGCCTGTATTCGCCGATAAGCATGTATTAGTAAGATATAATGGATAAATCGGGATCTTTCGTCCCACTCATTTATCCACAGATTCAGTGATTGTTTAACACTTCTATCCACAATTTAACACTATACTCATATTATATACCCCCCGCCCACTACTAAGCAATAAAGATATGTGCATAACTTTTGACCTAGAAAGTAACAAAAAATCGCCCATTTTAGGCGATTTTAGAATAATTGGTCTTTCATTCCTGAGGTTATCACATCGACAATATCTTCGACCGCAATCTCTACTCTGTCATCATTTCTTATAAAAATATAAGACAGGTCCGAGGCCAATGCCTCCGCATCCCATTTTTCACAATCCTTGATTCGTTTTGTGATTTCTAATTCGCTGTCTCCTCTTACTTCTAATCTTTTTCTCAAAATTTCTGGAGATGGAGAAAGAATATAAAATGAGATGACTAATTCCTCTAAAACTTTTTCCCGAGCATAGTCCCAGAGATTTTTTACTCTATCGGGCACTAGAATCATTAACGAGATTTTATCATATTTTTTGAGCGCTTTTTTTACTGAGCTTTTTAAAGTTCCGTACCAGTTACCATGAATATTAACTGTCCAGAGAAAAGCTCCTGATTTATCAAGAAATCTAAACCATAATTTCGATACATATTTATATTCGTCAGGATTATCATTTCCCCTTCTCTTCCGTTCTGTAATACTAACAACAACTTCGGCATTGGCTAATCGTTTTAAAAGGATTTTTTCAATAGTGGTTTTTCCAGCTCCAGAGGCACCACTAATTGTTACAACCATTACTATCCCTTCCGCGCCTGGTTAATACCATGAACCAGCCCTAAGATTTCAGATAGCTCATGGACTACCAATGGAGTCACCAACCTCAACCTGTCTTCTGAATTATATCCGGTTTCATTGCCAAATCCGATAGGAAGAAGGCCAACCTTTTTTGCCGAGCCAGTGCCATCGACCGTATCATCAACATAGATTGTATTACCCGGACTTACATCTAACTTTTTACACATCTCCAGAAGTGCCGGACCCTTATCACCCCAAATCTGAGCCCTTACGAACTGGCTATCAAACAATCTATGAAGATCGCTTGAGTTTAACTTTTCGAAAAGAGTCGATTCTATCTCAGCACTGACAATACCGACTTTAATTCCCATTGATCTCAGATTAAATACGGTCCGAGTAGCATCCGGCCGAATATTGCCCTTATCTCCATTTTCGGTATAATACTTCTTTCTGATAACATTTAATGCCTTACTATCGCCATCCTCACCTTGTCCAGAAAAATTAGGAATAAAGCCATACTTGTAACAAAACTTCATGAAACTAGCCGTTATTTCCTGACGATACTCGTCAAGGGTCGGCGGAGATAAGTTATATGTCTCAAATATTTTAACAACACTTCTATACGCCAGCCACTCTAAATCGTCATGAAGAGTACCATTCCAATCGAAAATCACCGCTTCTATCTTGTCCATCTTGCTCGCCTATTTTAAAAGGTCTTATTTCCGATAAACTAACATACCGGAATTATTAGTCAAACAAAAAAGCCGACGTTAGTCGGCGATTATTATTATAGTAAGTTGTCAAAATAAAAACCTCGTCCTAAATAGCCAGGAATGGTGTCAATAATATCTTTGCGGCTGATCGGATGAATAAGATCAAACACACACTCGCGTTGTCGCAACCGGAGAGGAACATTGTGTGATGCTCCCATAAAACATAGCACTGATCTATCATTATCGTTACGACCTATATAACATATATCACTCGCAATATATTGATCCCGATCAATAAGAAGTTCTTTTGCCGTTTGATCGTCTAGCTCACAATCCTTAGCAAGACCCTGCCAAAGCGATATAACATCCGGGTCTTCCGTTCCCCACACTCTTGCTCCTTGAGAGCAAAGATCGGTAATAATTTTATGAACTATAGATCCTGCTCTGGCCATTTTCTTACAAACATCAAGGGCTTCGTGACAATTCATACCTGGTGAATCAACTAATCCATCCGCCTTAATATGTAATTCTGAGAGATCCAGATTAGAATTTGCTAAAAATTGAGGGATACGAGCTTGAAGCATAGCTTCAAAATCATTTACCTCGTTGTACTGCTTAGCTAGAGCATCCTTCCCTTTATGAAGTGCAAATAGCATAATGTTTCTAAAATCCATTCCATGAATAATCGGTACATAGTAAAGTGCGCCCATTGAGACCTCCCTTATTATAAATGTACAGGCAATATATACCAAAACATTGACTCCGTGTCAAGTTTAGTGCGCCCTGTAGGATTCGCACCTACGACCCCTGCAATGTGAATGCAATGCTCTAACTGCTGAGCTAAGGGCGCTACAACCCCAACTTATTTATGAGTTTCTCATGTGGCCCCTCGAGAAGAACCCGGACAAAACGATCAAACATATTGTAACGATACTCAAACTCTTCTTTTTCCATCAGACCGAACTTGAGTTCCTTGCCAACCTCCGCTTCAAGAGATTTAAGGAAAGTTCTCAACTTAGATTTATTGATATCGTCACCAACAACAAAAAGATCGACATCGGATTCTATGGTATCAGCTGAATTTTTATTGAGAAATATGCCAGATATAACTGCCAATTTAACCTTGCCCAAGTTAGTAATTTTTTTGATCATTTTATCTTTTTCGGCCGGAGAGGACTTTAATATAAGACTGCGCAATTCTCCGAAAAACTCAAAATTAGGATTTAGAGCATAAAAAACCCGCTCTACCCTGATTGGCCTTTTAATACTCTTCTTTATTCTCGAGCGCGATTTTTTTATTTTTTTATTACGCTTCTTCATACTTTATTAATAAGTCCTATCTCTTCAAGATCTCCTAACTCGCGCTTAATAAGCTCTATTGGCTCCTGAACCCTTTTAGCCAGATCATAAGCTCCAATATCGGCTGGATAATTACGGAATAAGAATTTAAGCACTTTTACCCTAGCTTTGGAGTTGAATAAACCCTCTAAAACCAAGTGTTGGCTTTTAACTTTTGACATATAGATGTATAATAAATTACAATAGAAATATATAAGAACTTAGTGTCGGAGTCAATGTATCCCGTTAGAAGTCTCGCTCGCGCCAAGGGCGCGAGTCAGGTGACCTCTGGCGAGGCTACTTCTAACGGGATGGAGAAAATACTAATCAAACCAGATGCAAAGGAAATAGTTTTACGGGGAAAACCGGAAGACGGTCATGTCGATGTATTCTCTTATAACTATGGGGGCACCACCTCGAATAACCTAGGCGGTCTTTTTATCATCGGCCATGTCCAACCGGCTACAGAGGATACATCATACATGGTAAACCTGGTGGCCTCGTTGGCAAAACGAGAATATTACGCCCAAGCTGACGCTGTTCCCAAAGAATCCTTCTCTAAAACTTTAAAGAAGATTAATGAAGTTCTTCAGGACTTCTTCCATAACAAAGATACCAAAATCAACATAGGTATATTTGCCGTAGCCGGTGAAAATATTCTAATATCCCATCTTGGCAAATTCAAAATAATCCTAGGCCGAGACGGTAAAGACATCGACATTCTCAATAATATTAATCTTTTCAATAAAGAACATATTCAGGAGAAAGAATTTTCAAATATAGTTTCTGGGAAAATAATGCCGAAAGATAAGATATTCGCTTTTTATCCAACCCGTTCGATAACCGCTAGAGAAAAAGGTATCAAAGCAGATTTATTAAAATTGGGTTCACAAGATTTCGCCGACAAATTAAGTTTAATAAAGAAAGACAACGATACTTTTATGTGTGCGGGAATTCACATAACTATTAACAAATACACTGAACCGGCAATAGTGGTTACGCCCCAACCTCAAGAATTGAAATCAAAAGAACCAGAGGTTGTTCTGGCTAATAAAACAACGATGACCGCCAAAGAAAAACCCACTACTGCTACAAAAGATTTATCCAAAATAGACATACTTGAAGCACAAGAGACGACCGCATCAGCAGAACCAGCTTATACGGCTAAGGTAGTTTCTTCATCAACAAAATCAGAGACTAGATCAAGAGAAGATTCAAAACCAGCCAAACAAGAGTCCCCGTTGATAAGACCGAGTGAGTTTTCATCAGCTAAGAAGAGTAATTTTCTAAGCATAATCCTCAAAAAATATAAACCGAGCGGTATTTACATTATCGGCCAACAACCAATTCTGACTCAAAAAAGATTAGTACTCACGGCCTCAGTGATAGGAGCAATCTTGGCAACATTTATACTGGCCAAAATGACATTCTTGCCATCGCTCCCAGTCCCCTGGATTCAAAGCCAAGAAGACAAGATCGCCAATGCCCTCTTAAAAGACGTAAAAGCCAAATTAAAGACAGCTCAAGAGTACAAAGATCAGAATAAGATTTTAGAAGCCAGGAAGATATTGTCAGAATCTCTGTCAGCTATTGCTGCAGCCAACAGCCAAGATGAGGATTTACTAGCCGCCAAAAATGACGTTATCGCTCTATTCGACCAGATCGACAAAGCCGTAGATGCATCGCCGAGTCTTTTCAGAGAAGTTTCTGAAAGTCTAGGAGATGATTTTCAAGTCTGGTCTTTCACTTGGTCACTAGCCAAGGGTGAAATCAAAATTCAGAAACCAGATATAGCTGGAATGATAAACTGGTATCCATATCAGGATAATTTATATGTCTTGGCTTCGGATGGACTATTTAAAATAACAGATGCCGCTAAGGGTAAAACCAATGCCGTTAGCTGGCTCAGCAATAATGTTCTACTGCCACCCCAACCAGCCCTGATAGCGGTTGATAGTAAAATATTCATAATGACCAAAGGTGGCTCCCTAGTCACTTATTACAAGGGTGAGAAACAATCTGAGGTAAGTACATCTATCCCAGTAGATACTGATAGCACCCTCTTAACATTGTCGGAATCGTTATCGTTATATTTGGTAAATAAAGAAACTGGCAGAATATATGTTGTTAATAAATCCACCGGTGCCCTTGAAAAAACAATCAAACTCAACAACGATCAAGCCCTCATAAGCGCTTCGATAGCAGATGCGGGAACAATATATCTACTAACCGCGGATAATAAAGTCTGGGAAGTTACACCGTAAAATTCTTGCTCTCGCCGACCTGCCTTCCTGCCTGCCGGCAGGCAGGTCGGGACACCAATATCCTGACGATCTCCCCATAGAAATTTGCGAAGCAGGACCGATTAATCTCGGTCTTTTTTATAACTAAAAAGCGGGCGAGATTATCGCACCGCAACTTTAGTGAGTTCTTCAGACCAGAAATTAGTAATAGGGTGACCAGGGATACGGACATAAATGAGAAAACGATGATATCTTAGATGTCGCTTTAGTCGTCCCATGTCGTATATATGTGCAACTCGCCCAACTGTTCCTCGTTTCAAAGTTTTGATTACAG
>Ga0209515_10004700_pt1 | contig 18279 bp, 15 predicted proteins | sample Subgroupgradi54m_FD_187454 | JGI IMG/M metagenome (GOLD analysis project Ga0209515, IMG submission 187454) | Subsurface groundwater microbial communities from S. Glens Falls, New York, USA - GMW60B uncontaminated upgradient, 5.4 m (SPAdes)... ...
GGCGGGCACGCCGAGCGGCTGGCGCTTCCTGTATTTCCTGAATGGCCAGCTGCTGTTTTCACGCGTGTTGCCCTATCTGGGCAGCCGTGCCAACAACGCCATCACGGGCGCGACCGAAGAAGAAACCCTGGCCGAAGAGGTCGAACGCACGCGCCAGTATCTGGTGGCACAACGTTGGCTGGCCCACAATGAAATCCTGAACGTCTGGCTGACGCCGCTGTCCAGCCGACCGGCACGGCCCTGGCCGGCCGCACAGGACGACGCCCTGCATAACCGCGCGCTGCTGCGTGTGTCGTCGTGGACACTGGGGCAATTATTTCCACAAGTAACCACCGAGTTGCCGCAAGCGGATGGACTGCATGACTGGATTGCTGCGCAGTTGCTGCGCCACTGGCCGGCCCAGAATCACTATGCTCCGGCGGCCCTGCGGCAGCGCTTTCTCGGCCGCACCTTGCAACGTGGGGCGCTGGCTTTTGGTGTGGCGGTATTGCTGGCGGGCGCGGGTTCGGCGAGCTTCGATCTGATCGAAGCGCATGCGCTGGAACAGCAAAACGATCTGGCGCGCAAGGCCGCCACCGCGTCGCAACAACAGCTCGCGCAGTTGCACCAATTGCTGCCCGCGCTACCGGTCTCGCTCTCTACGCTGGAAGCACGCATGAACATTCTGCGCGAGGTGCAGCGCCAGCAGGCGCCGATCCGGCAATGGCTGCTGCCGATCAGCCGTGCGCTGTCGGCGCAACCGGCGATCGAATTGCGCAACCTGAACTGGGGGCCCGGCACACCGGGCTGGCACATCGCCCTCGAAGCCCGCGTCGAATCGGATGACGCACAGCAGGTGGTGCGTGAGATCGCCACCCTGCAACAGCAATTGACGCAGGCAGGGTTCACCGTCACCCTCACACGCAGCCCGATCAACTTCAATCCCGACAGCGCATTGCGGGCGCAATTGCAACGCCCGGATCAGACGGCGCCCTTGCGTACCCGTCTGAGCAACAGCGACTTCACGTTTGAACTGCGGCCGACCACAGGGGGCGGAACATGAAGCTGCTCGAACCTTTTGAACGCAGTCTGCCGGCAGCGCTGATTTTTGCGCTGCTGTCGTGCGCCGGCCTGGGGCTGTACTGGTGGGGCCACAGCACGCTGGAAAGCACCCGGGCGCAGGCGCGTGCCTTGCACCAGCAACAGCAGGGCAGTGCTGCCGAGTTGCACCAATTGCAGGACAAGCTGCCGCAGATCAAACAGGATATTGCCGACTATGAACTGGCAACCTTGCACGGCTGGTGGAAGGCGGAAGACCGCATGCGCTTTGCCGAAGGGCTGGCGCGGCTGGCGCAAAACCTGCACCTGCAAAAACTCGAATACGGCGTGGCCCCGCGCGAACCGTTCGCCAATCCCGCCCATCCCGGCAACACCGCCGCCAGCGAGCCATGGCTACGCAGCCCGCTCGAACTGCAATTGGGCTTGCAGCATGAGGGCCAACTGCTAAGCTTTGTGGAGGGCTTCCCGAACCTGCTCGGCGGCGTGCCGGTGCTGCACGAATGCAGCCTCAGCCGCCCGCAGTATGCTGACGGCAACGGCAACCTGCTCGCCACCTGCAAGGGAGCACTCTACAGCATCGCCCCCACCGATCGGACACCCAGACCGTTTCAGAAAAAATGAAAACCATCCTGTCGATTTGTCTGCTTGCCGGCGTCATGAGCGCCACCCCGGTTGCTCATGCAACCGAACCCCTGGGCCGCCTGTTCTTCACACCCGAACAACGCATGCAGTTGGACCAGCAAAATCGCCGGCAACCCCGCGGCAATGTGCGGATCAACGGCTACCTGCTTACGCTGCCCAGTGGCAAGGCAACCGCCTGGGTCGATGGCAAACCGATGTCCACCCACAGCCCGCAAGAGGCTTTACAACTGGATGCCGACGACGATGAAGTGTCCAGCGTCACCGTCACCACGCAGCGTGGCGTGAAAGCCCGCGCCCGCGTCGGCGACGACATCGATACCGACACCGGCGCGGTCCAGTCCAACGACCCGGCCCGGATTCGCCGCGGCAGCCCTGCGGCTAAATGACATGAAGCGCCCGCCGCCCGGCTTCATCCTGCCTTTGCTGGTGATTCTGCTGGCGGTCAGTGTGGTGGCGATTGTGGCGACGCAACTGTCGGGCGAGTCCTCGCAAACGCGGCGCTCGCGGAACTCCGCTGCGGCACTGGCACAAGCCAAGGAAGCGCTCCTCGCGGTGGCCGCCAGTGGCAACCTGCTCAGTCAAGAAACACTCTATGGCGTGTTGCTCTGCCCCGATCTTGGACACGGCTTGAACAACACGCTGGAAGGTGCGGAAATGGGCAGTTGCGGCAGCGCCTTTGTCAGCAGCCTGGGAAGACTTCCCCGTAAATCATTGAAACTTGATCGATTGCTGGATGGCGACAACGAATGCCTCTGGTACGCAGTATCGGGCCAACACAAAAGCCCGCAATTCAAAAACCCCATCGTTACTTCAGCAGGCGCGAAAGATCGCATCATGCTCAACGAAGATACCCCTGCGCTGCTGCGCGCCGTCAATCAAAACAATGCAGCACTCAGCAGTGACGATCAGATCGTCGCCGTCCTGTTTGCTCCAGGCAGCCCGGTGCCGGGGCAGAATCGCGGCCGCAGCACGACCGACGATGTGACGCTATGCGGCGGAAACTACACCGCCAGCAATTATCTCGACCGCTTTGCCGGATTCAACAATGCCGCTGTCAACAACACCCCCAACGCGCTCGCCACCTTCGTTCAAGCCCCGCTCAGTGATAGCTTCAACGACCACGTGCTGACCATCACGCGCAAGGAAGTGTTCGACGCCGCCACGCGCCGCGCAGATTTTCTGATCACGATGCAAGACATTGCCCTGGCACTCGGGTCCTGCATGGCAAACAGCAAAACATTTCCGAACGCCGCCAATCTGAATCTCGGGAGCATTTGGGACGCTTACGCCAACCCGAATAATTATGTTGCAGTCGCGGGCCAACTATCCGGCCGCCTGCCGTCAATCAGCGGCTGTGCACTGAGTCCACCGCTGGATATTGTTTACAAACACTGGAAAGACCATTTCTTTTACGCGGTGTCGGCGCCTTTTGTCGGCACCGTCACCAGCAGCACGCCCGCCAATCTATGCACTGGCAACAATTGTTTGACCGTCAACGGCGGCGCAAGCCCTCAGGCGGCCATCATTTTCTTTTCCGGTGTGCGCTTGAACAACCAGACCCGCACGGGCGCTACGCTGGCAGATCTCACCCAATACCTCGAAGGCCGCAACGCCAGCAATCACCCCAACGCCGGCGGCAATGCCGATTATCAATCAACCGCCGCCCCCAGCAACGTCTTCAATGATGTTCTAATCTGCGTTCCTGCCAACCTGGGCGCACCGACAAAATGCTGATCACGCTCACCAAGAAACCCGCGGCTGGTTTCACCATTCTGGAACTGGCCATTGTGCTGCTGATTGTCAGCGCCCTGACGGCCTCACTGCTGGGGCCCTTCACCAATTACCTGTACCAGCGGCAGGTCGCGCTGACTGAAAAATCACTGGATGAAATCAAGGAAGCCCTGCTGGGATTTGCTGCGGCCCATGGCCGCTTGCCGCGTCCGGCGGGCAATGGTGGCGACGGCACGGAAGATCCCGCAATCAATTGCAACGACAACTATTGCAGCGGCCTGATTCCCTGGCAAACGCTGGGCATCGCGCGTATGGATGCCTGGAACAATTTCATTCGCTACAGCGTGGCCGGAACATTTTCAGATAGCAACGCGCCGATCAAGTTCACCTCACAGTCCACGCTGGATGTGGACACCCGCCTGCCCGGCGCAGCCGCGATGACGAAGATTGCCACTAACATCCCCGCAATCGTCTGGTCAATCGGCCGCCGCGATGTACTGGATGGCGTCAACTCGGACGAGCAAGACAACCGTCGCCTGTTCCTCCACACCAGCCTAAACAGTGCAGACCCCAACATCATCACCCGGCAATACAGCGAAGCCGGCGCCGTCGGCGGTGAGTTCGACGATCTGGTGGTGTGGGTCTCGGCACCGGTATTATTTAATCGCATGCTGTCAGGCGGACAGTCTTTGAGATAGGTCTGCGTGGGACCTCCAAACCGGGTACTGTTTCGACAGCAGAGCCGCTAGGGAAACGTTGGTTTATTCAGGGGAACGTCATTCCCGCGAAAGCGGGAATCCATGTATGGCTTGAACAAAATGGATTCCCGCTTTCGCGGGAATGACGCTCAGGCAATAAATCCGCGTTTCCCTAGCGCCCGGCAACCAGACTTAAGGCAACCGCTTCCGCCACTTTGATGCCATCCACGGCGGCCGAAAGAATGCCGCCTGCGTAGCCTGCACCCTCGCCCGCCGGGAACAGACCGACGGTGTTGATGCTCTGGCAATGCGCGTTGCGTTTGATGCTGATCGGCGATGAGGTTCGCGTCTCCACGCCGGTGAGTACCGCGTCGTGCATGGCATAGCCTTTGATCTGCTGGTCGAATGCGGGTAACGCTTCGCGGATGGCGGCGATGGCGTAGTCGGGCAGGCTGGGGTTAAGGTCGCCCAGATGCACGCCGGGTTTGTAGGAGGGCAGCACGGCGCCGAATTCACGCGAGGGTCGATTGGCGATGAAGTCGCCGAGCAGTTGGCCGGGGGCGTCGTAGTTGCCGCCGCCCAGCTCGAAGGCGCGCGATTCCCAGTGGCGCTGGAATTCGATGCCGGCCAGCGGATGGCCGGGATAATCTGCGGGCGTGATGCCGACGACGATGCCGCTGTTGGCGTTGCGTTCATTGCGCGAGTATTGGCTCATGCCGTTGGTGACCACACGGCCCGGTTCGGAGGTGGCGGCGACGACGGTGCCGCCGGGACACATGCAGAAACTATAGACCGAGCGGCCGTTACTGGCGTGATGCACCAGCTTGTAATCGGCAGCGCCGAGGATCGGATGCCCGGCGAAGTCACCGAAGCGGCAACGGTCAATCAACGATTGCGGATGTTCGGCGCGAAAGCCGATGGAAAACGCTTTGGCTTCGACATAGACGCCGCGTTCGTAAAGCATTTGAAACGTGTCGCGGGCGCTGTGGCCGACTGCCAGCACAACATGATCGGCGGCGATGCGTTCGCCACTCGCGAGCACGACGCCGCGCACCTGGCCGTTCTCAATCTCGAGATCATCCACCCGGCTCTGGAATCGAAACTCGCCGCCGAGCGCTTCGATGGTGGCGCGCATCTCTTCCACCACTTTGACCAGGCGAAACGTGCCGATATGGGGTTTGCTGACGTAGAGGATTTCCGGCGGGGCGAAGGCTTTGACGAATTCGGTCAGCACTTTGCGCCCGTAGTGTTTCGGGTCCTTGATCTGGCTATGCAGTTTGCCGTCGGAGAAGGTGCCCGCGCCGCCCTCGCCGAATTGCACGTTTGATTCCGGATGCAGTTCACGCTTGCGCCACAGGTCCCAGGTGTCTTGCGTGCGTTCACGCACCGCTTTGCCACGCTCCAGAATGATCGGATTGAAACCCATTTGCGCAAGGATCAACCCGGCAAACAACCCACACGGACCGGTGCCGATCACCACTGGGCGGTTGGCGAAACCGGTGGGCGCATGGGTGACGAATTTATACTGGGTATCTGGCGTCGGCTTGATGTGCAGATGGGCGGTGTGGCGTTGCAGCAGGGCTGCTTCATTCTTCGCCTCAACGTCAAGCGTATAGACCAGAAAGATGTTGGATTTCTTGCGCGCGTCGTAGGCGCGGCGAAAGATGGTGTGGCTGATCAGGTCGGCCGCAGGGATGTCCAGCCGTTTCAGAATCGCGGCCGGGAGATCTGCCTCGGGGTGGTCGAGGGGAAGTTGGATGTCGGTGAGTCTTAGCATGGCAATAGTGGAAATTGCTTCCTGCGCAGGGCGGAAAAGCGTAGCGCCTTCCGCCGAATGTCACCTGTTTGGATGACGCATACGGCGGAAGGCGCTGCGCTTTTCCGCCCTACAAAACCGGAGTCCCGCTGCATTCACTCACTCTTCTTCAACCGCAAACAGGCGGCGATGCTCGCGCATGGCGTAGCGGTCGGTCATGCCGGCAATGTAGTCGGCTACGGTGCGCGACAGATTTTCGTGTGCCTTTTTCTGATGCTGCGTCGGCAACAAACGTGGTTCTTGCATGAAAGCATCGAACAGGTCACGAATGATGCGCTTGGCTTTTTCGCTCATGCGCATGACACGGTAGTGGCGGTACAGATTGTCGTAGAGGAATTTTTTCAGCGCCTTGGATTCGGCGCGCATGCTGTCGCTGAAGGCGATCAGCTCACCGCAGTTGCGCACGTCTTCGATACTGTGCGGTTTCTGGTCGGCGATGCGTTGTTGCGTGGTTTGCAACAGATCCATCACGAGCGCATTGATCATGCGGCGCACGATTTCATGCACCAGGCGACGTTCATTGATCTCGGGGTAAGCCTTGCGCACGATCACGGCATGGCGCTCGAACAACTCTACTTCTGCGAGCTGCTCCAGCGTAATCAGCCCGGAACGCAAGCCATCATCGACGTCGTGGTTGTTGTAGGCGATCTCATCGGCAAGATTGGCCAGTTGGGCTTCCAGCGAGGGGCGGCGGCCGTTGAGAAAACGCGCGCCGAGCTCACCCAGCTGTTGCGCGTTTTCTTTCGAGCAATGTTTCAGGATGCCTTCGCGCGTTTCGTAGCACAGGTTCAGGCCGTCGAATTCGGCGTAGTGTTCTTCCAGCTGGTCCACCACACGCAGCGATTGCAGGTTGTGCTCGAAACCGCCGTGATCGTGCATGCATTCATGCAGCGCATCTTGCCCGGCGTGGCCGAACGGCGTGTGACCCAGATCATGTGCGAGCGCAATCGCTTCGGTCAGATCTTCGTTCAGCGCCAGCACGCGCGCAATCGAACGGCCGATTTGCGCGACTTCGAGGCTGTGCGTGAGACGCGTACGGAACAGATCACCTTCGTGATTGACGAACACCTGGGTTTTGTATTCGAGGCGGCGAAAGCCGGTGGAGTGGACGATACGGTCGCGGTCGCGCTGAAATTCGGTGCGCGCCTGAGCGGCGGGCTCTTTATGCCGTCGGCCTTTGGTCTGATCAGGGTGGATGGCGTAGCTGGCCAGATTTGAAGTCATGCGCTGCATTCCTGCAAAGTGGCGCGCAAGGCTTCTTCCGGCACTGAGGTTATGAAGGCTTGCCCGCATTGCTTGAGCAGCACGAAGCGGATCTTCCCGGCTTCGTTTTTCTTGTCGCCCTGCATCAGTGCGATGGTGCGCTCTATACCCAGCGCCGGCCCTTGCGTGGGCAGCCCGGCGGCGGCAATGGTGCTGCGAATTTTATCGACCAGCGATACTTCAATGTGGCCGAGACGGTGGCTGAGGTCGGCCGCCATCACCATGCCCGCCCCCACCGCTTCACCATGCAGCCAGTCGCCATAACCCAGCCCCGCCTCAATCGCGTGCCCGAAAGTGTGGCCAAAGTTGAGGATCGCGCGCAGCCCGGATTCGCGTTCATCCTGCGCCACGACCGCAGCCTTGATCTCGCAGGAACGCACGACGGTATGCGCCAGCAACGCTGACTCCAGTGCACGGATGCCCGCCAGATTGCTGCCGACCCAATCGAAATATTCCGCATCGGCAATCAGGCCATGCTTGATCACCTCGGCCAGCCCCGCGGACAGCTCCTTGGCCGGCAAGGTGCCGAGCGTATCCATGTCGCTTAACACCGCCAGCGGTTGATGAAACGCGCCGATCATGTTCTTGCCCAGCGCATGGTTGATGCCGGTCTTGCCGCCCACCGAAGAATCCACCTGCGCCAAGAGGGTCGTGGGAATCTGGATGAAATCCACGCCGCGCTGATAAATCGCCGCGGCAAACCCGGCCATGTCGCCCACCACGCCGCCACCCAGCGCCAGCACGATGCTCTTGCGATCAAGTTGCTCGGCCAGCATGCGCGACAGAATCTGCTCGATCTGTTCCCACGCCTTGTACGCTTCGCCATCGGGCAGCACGACACTGCGCAGGTCCACGCCCCGGGCTGTCAATGCCTGTTCGAGTGCTTGCCCATAGAGTGGCATCACGGTGCTGTTGGTCACCAGCACTACTTTACGATTCGCCAGATAGGGCAGAAGGTGTTCCGGGTTGCGCAGCAGGCCGCTGCCTACCGTGATCGGGTAGGCGCGTTCGCCCAAGTCAACTTTTAATGTGTGCTGCATGAAAAACCTGTGGGGGACTGGTTATGACCCGGATTGTAAAGCGTTCAGCACCTTCTCGGCGAGCTGGTCGAGCGATTGCTCGCCGGTTTCAAAAACATGGCTGGCCACTTCACGATAGAGCGGGTCGCGCTCGGTATAGAGCTGCTCCAGCCGGGCCTTGGGGTTTTCGATTTGCAGCAGTGGACGCGCACGGTCATGGCGCGTGCGTTCCCACAGGCGCTGCGGTTTGGCATGCAGGTAAATCACCGGGCGATGCGCCTGGAGCAAAACACGGTTTTCCGCCATCAGCACCATGCCGCCACCGGTGGCCAGCACGATCTCGGGTGTGTCGATCAACTGAACCAGCGCCTTGTGTTCGCGCGCACGGAAGGCAGGCTCACCTTCAATCTCGAAAATGTCCGCAATGCGCACCCCGGTCTGCGCTTCGATCTCATGATCCGAGTCAACAAACGCAAAACCAAGCCGGCGCGCCAGCACTTTACCAAGCGTGGTTTTACCCGCGCCCATCATGCCGATCAATACCGGAGAAGCCTTGTTTGTCATCATTCTGTTTCACGAAAAAACAAGCCCGCAGATGCGGGCTTGTAGAGAGAAAAACCGGAGCTGCCTTACTGCTGCGTTCCCGTCAATTTATCACTGAGCACTTTCGGCGTCAGGAAGATCAGCAATTCGGTCTTGTCATCCTGCTTCGCCTTGTTCTTGAACAAGTTGCCAAACACGGGGATGTCGCCCAGCAACGGCACCTTGGTCACCTGATCCCGCTCGGTTTGCTGGAAGATACCGCCAATCACGACCGTGCCACCATTCTCCACCATCACTTCGGTTTGAACTTTCTTGGTGTTGATGGCGGGAATACCGCCGGCCAGTTCGCCACGCGAATCCTTGTTCACTTCGACCGTCAACACCACATTGCCCTCGGGCGTAATTTGCGGCTTGACCTTCAGTGACAGCACCGCCTTCTTGAACGAGATGCTGGTCGCACCGCTGGAGGTGGCTTGCTGGTAGGGAATTTCTTCGCCCTGCTCAATCAGCGCCTCAACGTTATCGGCCGTCACCACACGCGGGCTGGAGATGATTTTCCCGCGGCCATCGGCTTCCAGAGCAGAAATTTCGAGGTTCAGGAATTTAAGCGCGCCCTGTTTGAACAGGCTGATGGCGAACGAACCGGGTGTCGCACCGTTGATCGAGCCCGCAGGTAAACTGACAAACTGGGTATTAGGAATATAGCTCTGGTTAGTCACCGTGGCCTGTCCAGTCTGCTCACCCACTCCCAGATAGTTACCCGTGAATGCGACCCTGGATCGACCATCAATCACATGGCCGGTGTTAGCCCCGCCAAGACCCAGATCCGTGAAGCCGAGCTTGGCACCCAGGTTTTTGCTGAATTTGTCGTCCGCTTCAACGATGCGGGCTTCGATCAACACCTGACGTGTAGGCACATCCACCTTGGCAATCAGGTTACGAATTTCATCCAGCTTGGAAGGAATATCCTGAATGAACAGTTGATTGGTGCGCGGGTCGAGCACGGCACTGCCGCGTTTGGACAGAATCCTTTGTTTCTCATCCGTCAAAATCTTTTTGAAGTTTTCTGCCTTTTGGTAGTTCAACTGGAACGATTCGGTACGCAGAGGTTCTAGTTCTGCCACTTGCAACTTGGCTTCAAACTCCAGCTTTTCCTTGGTCGTCAGTTCGTCGCGCGGTGCGATCCACAGCACATTGCCGCGTTTGCGCATGTCCAACCCCTTGGCCTGCATGATGATGTCCAGCGCCTGATCCCACGGCACGTCTTTCAGACGCAGGGTGATGTTGCCACCGACCGTTTCGCTGGCGATGATATTGAGGTTGGTGAAATCGGCGATCACTTGCAGCAAGGCGCGCACTTCGACGTTCTGGAAGTTCAGGGAAAGTTTCTCGCCCTTGTAACCTTGACGTGTACCTTGCACCAGCTTGTTCGGATCTTCCTTGATCGCCTTGACTTCGAGCACGAAGCGATTGTCGCTCTGATAGGCGTTGTGCTCCCACAGACCGGTGGGTTCAATCACCATGCGTACATGGTCGCCTTGCTGGAAGGTGTTGATCACCCGCACCGGCGTACCAAAGTCGCCGACGTCGAGTTTGCGCCGCAGGTTTTGCGGCAGGCTGGTCTTGAGGAATTCGAGCACGATGTTCTGACCCTGGGTACGGATGTCCACACCGGTGTCGGCATCCGACAGATCCACCACGATGCGCCCTTCGCCGGTTTTGCCGAGGCGGAAGTCGATATCGCGCACGGCATGTTTGGCCGCAGCGTCCTTGGGCGCCACAAACTGTGTCGGCGCCGCCGTCCCGGCGGTCGCGCCAGGCAAATTGCCACCCAGCGTGACCGTCAACACATTGCCTTGCACTGATTTCTGGAACGGCACCATGCGTTTGAGGTTGAACACCACCCGCGTGCGATTACCCGATTCCACCACGTTGACGGTGCGCAACTCGCCCTGCGATACATCCACCACGGTTTTGCCGAGCGCATTACCGGTGTCTGGAAAGTCGAGCACGATGCGCGCCGGGGTGGCCTGCGTAAAGCCGTCACCGGGGACATCCTTCAAGGGGTTTTTCAACTGGAAGCGGAGAATCGTCAATGACCCTTGCTGGCTGGCCGTGACTGATTCAATCGCATTTGCCTGCGACTGCTCCTGTGCCTGGCTGACAGCCGGCGTGAGCAGCGCTGCAGCAAGCATGAGGCCAGCTATAGGGCCTAGGAATTTATTCACCATGTCGGACTTCCATTTCTGTTTCATTTACCACCACCCTCCTGCAATTGCAGCGTGGTTTCACGCTCCACCCAGTCGCCCGTGGCGTCTTGCGCCAATTCCTTGAGATGTACTTCGGTTTCGGTAATCCGGGTCACCTTGCCAAAATTCTGGCCCAGATAATTACCCACCTTGATCTGATGCAGCGTCTGATCTGCAGCGATCAGCGCGTAAGTCACTTTTTTCTGCTCCAACACGCCCACCATCTTCAAGGTATCGAGCGAGTACGCCTCCAGCACTTCACGGCGGCGATCAAAATCCGGCTTCTTGCCTTTTGTGTTTTTCTCGGCCAGACGCTTCAACAAATCGGCCAGCTTGACCGGGTCAAACGGATCGGCATTACCCTCAACCTTGTATTCGTACGGGACATAATCCTTCGGCTTGGAAATGGTTTCTATTTTTGGCGGCGTCTCCTTGCGGGTTGCCTCCATCCATTCACGAATTTCCGCCTGATCATTGCCAAAGCATCCACCGAGGAGCATCGTCATGACGACAAGAGAAAGTGCGCTGGCTCTCATTTTTTTGACCTTGATTGCTCCAACTCTGATTGCGGCGGCGCTCATTTCTTTTTCCCCGACTTGGCATCGGTCTTCGCCTTCTTGACCGCCGAGACCTCTTCGACATCAAGATAGCGGAACGTCTTGGCAACCGACTCCATCGTCAACCCGGACGATTTGTCATTCATTTTCAAAACAATCTCGTTGAGCGTCACGATCCGCGGAAGTTTCGCAATGTCGCTGGTGAAGGCGGCCAGGTCATGGTAATGCCCGGTAATGCGGATATTGATCGGCAATTCGGCATAGTAATCCTTGACCACCACCTGCCCCGGTTTGAACAATTCAAACTGCAAGCCGCGGCCCACCCCCGCCTGGTTGATATCGGAAAGCAGCGCATCCATTTCGGCCTTGCTCGGCAGCTTTTTCTCCAGCGAGTTCACAGACTGCGTCACTTCTTCTTTCTGCTGACGCAAGGCATCCAGGTTGACCGCCTGGGCGATTTTTTTCTTGTATTCGCCCTTCAATTGTTCTTCCTGCTTGACGCCCCCCTGCCGCTCTTCCTGCAAACCCGACAGATACAGAAACCAGCCCAGCAAGAGTACCGCCACAAACACGGCCAGCATCGCGGCCACTCTCGGCAGCAACGGCCAGGTGCCGACATCGTTCGGGTTCAGACCGCGAAACTGGTCAACAATCTGATTGAGGTCAATATTCAAAGCCATAGTCTCTCACCGACCTGTCTTGGCAGGCGTTTTGCCCGCAGTTTCTGTCTGCGCCGGAGCGCCCTTGACCAAAGCGGTCAGGCTGAACTCAAACAACAAGGGGCGCCGTGAAGATTTTTGCGCGCTGGGTGCCTCGGCGCGAATCTCGATCAATTCGGGCCGTTCAATCCACGCGGATTGGCCATTCAGATTGCGCAACAACTCGGACACCCGCTCATTGGATTGTGCAATCCCGGTCAGGGTGACTTGCTTTCCCGTCTGTTTCAGGGTTTTCAGATGCACGCCTTCGGGCACCAGCTTGACCATTTCATCGAGCAAGTGAACCGGCAGATTGCGCTCGGTTTGCAAATCTTCCACCGCTGTCTGGCGCGCGCGCAAACCTTCGATTTCTTCTTTCAGAGAAGACACTTCCTTGATCTGCTCGTCGAGCTTCTTGTTTTCTTCCTTGATGAATTCGTTGCGCTGCTTCTGCGACACGATCAAGGCCTGAAAGTACAGCGTGCCAATCACCAGCAGGGCGAAGGCCAGCACCGCACCCAAACCCAGCATGGCAAAAAAGTCCCGGCGGCGCTCGGCACGTTTGGCTTCGCGGTGCGGCAGCAGGTTGATTCTGATGCTCATGCTTCAAACCTCCGCAACGCCAGGCCGGTCGCCACCAGCAGACTGGGGGCGTCCTGCGCCAACTGCTTCTCACGCACACTCGCCGAAAAGCTCATGCCGGAGAACGGCGTCATCACGGTCACTGGTACCTGAACGCGGTTGGAAATCACTTCTTCCAGACCGCTGACCACGGCGGTGCCGCCAGCCAGCAGAATACGGTCGATCCGGGTATAGGGTGTGGAGGTAAAGAAGAATTGCAGCGCGCGCGCCACTTCGGTCGCCACACTATCAACAAATGGCTGCAGTAAATCGCGCTGGTAATTCTCAGGCAGATCGCGCGCCCGTTTGCGCGCCTCGGCTTCTTCAAAGGTGAGACCGAAATTACGCACGATATCCTGGGTCAGCATCGCGCCGCCAAACGCCTGTTCGCGCTCATACACCGATTGGCCATTGATCATGACATTGAGCGAGGTGGTATTGGCGCCGATGTGGAACAGGGCAATGATGGCCTGCTCGGAATAGCCTTCCATATGCAGATTGTGATGATCCATCGCTGCGCGCAGGGCGTAGGATTCGACGTCCATCACCACCGGATTCAGCCCGGCCATTTCCGCGACCGCCACCCGATCCTGCACTTTTTCCTTGCGCGAGGCGGCGATCAGCACATCAACATCGCCCGTTGAATTCGCAGCCGGCCCGATCACCTGAAAATCCAGGTTGACCTCATCAATCGCAAAGGGAATATATTGGTTGGCCTCGCTTTCGACCTGCGCTTCCATTTCTTCTTCGCGCAAATCTTCGGGCAGGACAATGCGTTTGGTAATCACGGCACTGGAGGGGAGTGCCATCGCTACATCCTTGACGCTGCTGCCGCTTTTCTTGACGGCACGCGAAATGGCATCGGCGATCGCATCCATGTTTTCCATCGCCCCATCGACCAGCGCGCCGCGCGGCAACAGTTCGATCGCGTAGCGTTCGAGTTGATAGCTCCCTTTTTGCGCGCCGGGGGCGAGCTCCACCAGCTTGACGCTGGACGAACTGATATCAAGCCCGATTAAAGGCGGATTTTTTGAACGGAAGAAAGATCCGAAGTCTAAAGCCAAAATATGCTCCCCAACGCTCCACGGGCAGAACACCCCCACGACGCATTGCGTACGTTGGTGTATTCAAAAATTCCCTAGAAAAACAAGTCTCTTCTGCGACTTTGGATAATTTACGTTAGATGCTAGCAATATCTTTTCAGGCCTGTAAAGCCTTTTATGGCGCTTTCGGTAGTTTTGCGCTGAGTGGTTGCGTGCCCACCACGTGTTCATCGAATCGAGCAGACTGCGGCACAGCAATACCGCAAGAGTCCGACACGCGACTCCACTATAATCCGCCAAGCCTGACCGCATCCCCTAAAAACCCGCTGGAAAGCACGCCAATCCATGTTATCGAAATATTTCGAAAGAACTAAAGCGCTTTTTGAAACAGTGCGCGCGTACCGGCAACGTCCCCTGGGACGCTTCCTGGTCATGACCGCCACCGTGTTCGCCGCCGGTCTGCTCTGTCTTTCGCTGCTGGGTTCGCTGGCGCTGGCGCTGGCTTATCCCAACCTGCCCTCGCTGGAATCGCTGACCGACTATCGCCCGAAAATTCCGCTCCGCATCTACACCGCCGAAGGCGTGCTGATCGGCGAGTTCGGCGAAGAGCGGCGCAATCTGGTGCATCTCAAGGATGTGCCGCCGGTGATGGTGCAGGCGGTGCTGGCCGCCGAGGACGACCGTTTCTTCGAACATGGCGGGGTGGACCTGTGGGGCGTGGCGCGCGCTGCCGTGTCCAACCTCACCAGCGGTCGTCGTGGTCAGGGCGCCAGCACGATCACGATGCAGGTCGCACGCAACTTCTTCCTCTCCAGCGAACGCACCTTCACGCGCAAGGTGTACGAGATCCTGCTGGCGTTCAAGATCGAAGCCAATCTCTCCAAGAATCAGATTCTGGAAATCTATCTGAACCAGATTTATCTCGGTCAACGCGCCTACGGCTTTGCCTCCGCCGCACAGATTTATTTCGGCAAGCCGCTGGCCCGCATCAGCGCCGCCGAAGCCGCCATGCTGGCGGGATTGCCGAAAGCGCCCTCGGCCTACAACCCGGTCGTCAATCCGAAACGCGCGCGCATCCGCCAGCAATACATTCTCGACCGGATGGCCTCGCTCGGCTACCTGAACAAGCAACAATACAAGGCCGCGCAGGAAGAAATCCTGCAAGTGAAAGCCGAAGGCCAGGAATTTGAAATCCACGCTGAATACGTCGCTGAAATGGTGCGTCAGTTGATTTACGACACCTACCGCGAAGACGCCTATTCGCGCGGCCTGAACGTCTATACCACGCTGCGCAAAGCCGATCAGCAAGCGGCCTACAAGGCGCTGCGCAAGGGCGTGATGGATTACGTCAACCGTCATGGCTATAACGGCCCGGAAGGCTATATCGACCTGCCGAACGACGCCGCTGCCGACGACGCAATCGACGACGCCTTGCTGGAATACCCCGACAGCGACGATATCTACGCCGCCGTTGTGCTCGACGCCGCGCCCAAGCTGGTCAAGGTGGCACGCCATCGCGGGGAAACCATCGAGATCAAGGGCACCGGGCTGACCTTCGCCACACGCGCCCTCGACAAACGCGAACAACCGAACAAACGCATCCGTCGTGGCGCCATCGTGCGCATCACGAAAGGTGAAAAAGGCGAGTGGGAAATCTCGCAACTGCCGGAAATCGAAGCCGGCTTCGTGTCTGCCAACAGCAAAGATGGCGGCGTACGCGCACTGGTCGGCGGTTTCGATTTCAACCGCAACAAATTCAACCACGTCAGCCAGGCCTGGCGCCAGCCCGGCTCCAGCTTCAAACCCTTCATCTATTCCGCCGCACTGGAAAAGGGTTTTACCCCTTCCACCATCGTCAACGATGCGCCGATCCGTTTTGAAGCCAGCGTCACCGGCAGCGAAGCCTGGGAACCGAAAAACTACGACGGCAAATATGAAGGCCCGATCAAACTGCGCCAGGCGCTGGCCAAATCCAAGAACATGGTGTCGATCCGCGTATTGCATGCGATCGGCCCGCACTATGCGCAGGATTACGCCGCGCGCTTCGGCTTTGAAACCGCCAAGCACCCGCCCTACCTGACCATGGCACTCGGCGCCGGCAGCACCAATCCGTGGCAGATGGTGGCCGCCTATGCCACCTTTGCCAACAACGGCTATCTGATCAATCCCTACCTGATCAGCAAAGTGACCGACGCCGATGGCAAGATCCTGGCCGAAGCCAAACCCCAAGTCGCCGGTGTTGACGCCCATCGCGTGATCGACGAGCGCAACGCCTTTGTGATGAACAGCCTGCTGCGCGACGTAGTGCGCTACGGCACCGCCGCCAAAGCCGCATCCCTCAAACGCAATGACCTGGCCGGCAAAACCGGCACCACCAACGACTCGCAAGACGCCTGGTTTGCCGGCTACCACCCCAGCCTCGTGGGCGTCGCCTGGATCGGCTACGACCAGCCGAAAAAACTGGGCGACAAGGAAACCGGCGGCGGCCTCGCACTACCGATCTGGATCAGCTACATGGAAGTGGCACTCAAGGGCGTGCCCGAAGCAGACCACCCGGTGCCCGACGGAATCGTGTCGCTGAGCGGCGAGTACTACTACACCGAATACCAGCCCGGACAAAGCGTACCCTCGGTAGGCGTCGGCAATGGCGCGACAGAAACACTCCCGCCTGCCACGGAAGGGGTGCCGATCAATTCGCTGCCACCTGATCCGGCGGGGGTACGGCCTTAGACATTAGCCACAGAGAACACCGAGAAAAGCAAAGTCAAACAACGCATTCTTTGCGCGCCTTGCTCTGTGTCCTCTGTGCCCTCTGTGGCTAAAAAATCTTCACCCCGATGCGGTCAACACCACCGCTACCCCACATTGCAGCGACAGCAAACGTGACAAGCTGGCAAATAATTCACTGCCATCACGTGCGTTACACCAGACCGCTTCGACACGGCGAAAATGAAAGCCGCCCGATTTCGCCGCTACCCAGATTTCCTGCACCGGCGCATTGCTGTTAACGATGATCTTGCTACCGTTCTCGCACTCGATTTCCAGCACATTGCCCTGCCGCTTGAAATCCAGATCAAGATCAGTACTGTCGGCCACCCGTTCCAGCGCCCGCTCAATGGCGCCCAGCGTGGCTTCCGCCAGCTGTGCAAATTGCGATTCACTCAAGGTATCCATACGTCCCCATGCTAAACTGCCCATCACATTAACCGGCTCAAAACGACCATGCGCAAGCACATCGCCCTCCTCAGCATTCTAGCCATTCTCGTGACTTTCGTGACCGCCTGCGGTCAGCGCGGCCCGCTTTACCTGCCCAAGGACAAGCCAGTACCACCACCGCCCCCCCCCGCCGCCGCCGCCGCCGAAGAAGCAAAATAATTTTCACCCCGCATTGCGCCTCATACCTCCATGACACCGACCCAATTTTTCCCCACGCTCAATGGCGTGATGCATGCCGAACGTCTGCCCCTGCCGCAACTCGCGGCCCAGTTCGGCACGCCGCTCTACGTCTATTCCAAAGCGGCTCTGGTCGAAGCCTGGCAAGCCTATCAACGCGGCCTGACCGGACGCAATGCACTGGTGTGCTATGCGATGAAAACCAATTCCAACCTCGCCATCCTGCGGCTGTTCGGTGAATTGGGTTCGGGCTTCGACATCGTCTCCGGCGGTGAATTGCTGCGCGTGATCGCCGCCGGTTGCGATCCGAAAAAAGCGGTGTTCTCTGGCGTCGGCAAATCCGCCGCTGAAATCCGCCTCGCATTGACGCACGATGTACTCTGCTTCAACGTCGAATCGGAAGGCGAATTGCTGCGCATCAGCGAAGTCGCCACCGCGATGAATAAATCCGCGCGCGTCTCGCTGCGCGTCAACCCCAACGTTGACGCCAAAACCCACCCCTACATTTCCACCGGGCTGAAGGAAAACAAATTCGGCGTCGAATACGAAAGCGCGCTCGCGCTCTATCAACGCGCCGCCAGCCTGCCGCATATTGAAGTGGTCGGCATCGACTGCCACATCGGCTCGCAACTGACCGAGATTCGCCCCTACCTCGACGCCCTCGACAAAGTGCTCGACCTCGTGGATGCGCTCGCCAAACACGGCATCAAACTGCATCACCTCGATCTCGGCGGCGGCCTCGGTATCCGCTACGACAAGGAAGAGCCGCCCGCCGCCGCAGACCTGCTGGCGCAACTGTTCCAGCGCATCGACCAGCGTGGCTATGAAAAATTGAAAGTCCTGTTCGAACCCGGCCGCTCACTGGTCGGCAACGCCGGCATCCTGCTCACCCAGGTCGAATACCTCAAACACAACGCCGACAAAAACTTCGCTATTGTCGATGCCGCCATGAACGACCTCATGCGCCC
>Ga0209515_10004702_pt1 | contig 18279 bp, 14 predicted proteins | sample Subgroupgradi54m_FD_187454 | JGI IMG/M metagenome (GOLD analysis project Ga0209515, IMG submission 187454) | Subsurface groundwater microbial communities from S. Glens Falls, New York, USA - GMW60B uncontaminated upgradient, 5.4 m (SPAdes)... ...
CGCCTCGGTGGCGGCCCTCGTCCCGACCCTGCTGGTGATGGTGGTGCTGGAGGTACGGGCGTGGCGAAGTGAGCACCCGGGAACGGCTCATCCCGGCCCCACGGGCGCCGATCGTGTCCGCGAGCCGGTGTGTTCCGTGGAGCCTGCTCGCTGACCCGGCTGCACCAAGGAGGCTGACAGGTGCGCATCCTGGTCCTGAACTGGCGCGACCTCGCCCACCCGGCTGCGGGCGGCGCCGAGGTCTACACCGAGAACGTGCTGCGTCGCTGGGTGGCGGCCGGGCACGAGGTGACGCTCTTCGCTGCGGCGGTACCCGGCCGGCCGGCGGCCGAGACCGTGGACGGCTACCGGATCGTGCGGGCGGGCGGGCGGCTCACCGTGTACCGCGAGGCCCGGCGGTGGTGGCAGCGGCACGGTCGGGACCAGTTCGATGTCGTCATCGACGAGACCAACACGGTGCCCTTCATGGCGCACGAGTGGGTCGACGACGGCGCGCGTACCGTCGCGCTGGTCCACCAGACCTGCGAGGAGATCTGGCACCACAACGCATCGTTTCCGCTCTCCTACCTCGGCCGGTACCTGCTGGAGCCGACCTGGCTGCGCCGCCTCGCGCGCTCCCCGCTGCTCGCGGTCTCCGGCTCCACCCGCGACGCGTTGATGCGCTTCGGGGCCCGCGACGTCACGGTGGTTCCGGAGGGGTACGAGCCGGCGCTGGCCAGTGTCGCCCGACCCAAGGAGAGGCGGGCCACAGCGGTCTTCTGCGCGCGCATGGTGAGCTACAAGCGCCCGCAGCACGTGGTGGCCGCGGCAACGTTGGCTCGGCGGTACCTGCCGGACCTGCGGGTGTGGATGATCGGCGGCGGCCCCCAGCTGGACCGGTTGCGGGCCGGTGCGCCGCCCGGGATCGAGTTTCTCGGCCGGGTCACCGAGGAGACCAAGCGTGACCTGATCGCCCGGGCCCACGTACACCTGGCAACCAGCGTGCGCGAGGGCTGGGGCCTGGTGGTCTCGGAGGCGGCCGCGGTCGGTACGCCGACGATCGCGTACGACGTGCCGGGGTTGCGCGATTCGACCCGGGCTGCCGGCGGCGTGGTCGTACCCCCCGAGCCGGCGGCGCTGGCGCGGTGGCTCGTCGAGTTGCTGCCGGCCTGGCGGGCAGCGCGCACCGATCCACTGCCGTTCGGCGGCGCGCACTCCTGGGACCACGTCGCGGACCGGCTGCTGACCGCGGTCGACGAGCACGCGACGGTACCGGGCAGGCGAAGCGTCCAGCTCGCCCCGGGTGCCGGTACCCCGCGGAGGCTGCACCGTGCCTGGTGAGTCCGGCCGCAGCGGCGTGGTGGCGACCGCGGCCCGGCTGGCCGAAGGGGTGTGGCGGATGCCGTTGGTCTTCGCGGCGGCGCTGTTCGCGCTGTCCGGCCCGGCTCATGCCCTCGGCCGGATCAGCGCGGTCTTCTACGCCACGCTGGCCGCGGTGACCCTCGGCGCGGTCGGCGTCGGGCTGGGCCTGCTGGCCTGCCTGCCACCCCGGCGCCGGTCTGTCGGGCACGGGCCAGCCCGGCGCGGGTGGACCCGGATCGGGTGGGCCCGAATCGGGTGGACCCGGATCGGGTGGACCCGGATCGGGTGGCTGCGGATCGGGCGAGGCCGGATCACAGCGGTGGGGACCGTTGCCGGCCCGCAGCCGGCCGGGAAGGACTTGGAAGGCGAGGACCTGGCGTGAAGATCAGCTTCGTGGTGCCGACCCGCAACTCGGCCCGCACCCTGGAGGCCTGTCTGGGATCGCTGCGCGCCCAGACCCACCCGGATGTCGAGGTGGTGGTGGTCGACAACTGCTCGACCGACGGCACCGTCGACATCGCGCGGCGCTGCGCCGACCGCTTCGCCACCTGTACCCGCGAACGCAGTGCTCAGCGCAACGAGGGTACCGCGCGCAGTACCGGCGACGTGGTCGTCTTCATCGACTCGGACATGGTGCTCGAACCGCAGGTAGCCACCGCCATCGATGACGTGTTCCGCGCCCAACCCGACGTGGGTGCACTGGTCATCCCGGAGCGTTCCTTCGGCGACGGTTTCCTCGTCCGGTGTCGGGTGCTGGAGAAGGACCTGTACGTCGGTGCCGGCGACGTCGAGGCGCCGCGCGCCTTCCGCCGTCCGGTGATCGACGCGATCGGCGGCTGGAACGAGTCGCTGACCGCCTGCGAGGACTGGGAGTTGGCTGAACGTACCGCCGATTCGGGGACCGGGGTCGGCCGGGTGGACGCCTGGATCTGGCATGACGAGGGCCGGATCCGGCTGCGCACCACGTTCGCCAAGAAGCGGTACTACGGTCACTGGATCGACCAGTACCTGCGTGAGCAGTCCGGTCGGGGCCGGCGCAGGTTCGTGCGTACCGCGCTGCTGCGCCAGCCGGAGCGGCTGCTGCGCCATCCCGTACTCACCACGGGGCTGGTCGGGCTCAAGGCCGTCGAGGCCATCGGACTGCTGATCGGCGTCCGCGACGCCCGCCGGGGGCGCCCCGCTCCCGGTTCCGCTCCGTGATCAGAGTGGTCCATCTCATCGCCGAGTTCTCGTCGCACGAGGCAATGGGCCGGACCGAGACGGTGCGCGGGCTGGACACGCTGCTCGCGGCGTTCCCGCTGGTGCGCCAGCGGGTACCCGGTGCACGCCTGCGGCTGCTGCTGATCCCCCGCCCGGAACTGCCGGCGATCCTGCACCGGGCCGCCGCGGCGGATACCGCCGGGGCGGCCGCGATCGAAGTCGTCACCGGAGCGGTGCCGGACCTGCTCGCCGAGCTCGCCGCAGCCCAGGTCGGCACCTGGCCGTTCAAGTTCGACTACACCACCTCGCCGCCGGCCATGGCGGTCGCCGAGGCGATGAGCGTCGGACTTCCGGTGGTGCCACCGACGTGGCGTGCGTGCGCGCGGTCCTCGAGCCGGGGGTGAACGGACTGGCGGTGCCACCGGCGGATCCCGCGGCCCTCGCCGCCGCACTCGTCCGGCTGCTCGGCGATCCGCAGGCCTGGTACCACTATGCGCAGGCGGGCGTACGGTCGGTGCGCGAGCGGTTCGGCTGGGACCGGGTCGCGGCGGCCACCGCCGACGCCTATGCGGCGGCGCTGACCCGGCAGAATGGCGCGGATCCCGGGAAAGCCGGGTCGATCCCGCGAAAGCGGCGTTGACCGCGGTGACAGCCCAGGCGTCGGGAGGCCGCCGGGCACGAGCGTGGCGGGCCGCCCGCCCGTACGCCGTGGTACTCGGCATCTCCACCTTCGTGGTCAGTCGTTGGTTCCGCACCGGTACCTTCATCGCGACCGGCGACATGGGACCGTTCATCCGTCGCGGCTGGGCACCCGAGGCGCTGTGGTCCTGGAACCATCAGACCACCGGCGCGGGCTCGGCGTCGTACACCCTGGCCCGCGGGTTCGAGTTCGTCCTGATCTGGTGCTGCCAGGCGATCGGCCTCGGCGAGTACACCGCCCAGTGGCTCTTCTACACGTTCATCTACGGCCTGGTGGCCTTCGGTGTCGCGTACCTGGCCGGCGCGTTCGTCCGCAGCGAAGCCGCGATTGTGGTGGCCGGCGCCTTCGGGGTGCTCAACGGGTTCTTCCTGACCCGGCTGCCGAACCCGCTCAACATCATTTCGGTCGGGTCGATCGCGTTCATCACCGGCCTGGCGATGCGGGTGGCGAAGGGCCGGCGGGTGCCGACCCCGGTCGCCGGGTTCGCCCTGCTGCCGACCTCGTTCCTCGGCTTCAACCCGCCGATGCTGGTGGTCGCCTATTCCTGGGCGGCCGCGGGTACCCCGCTGCTCGCGCTGCTCATCCTCGGCCGGCGTCCGGCCCTGCGGCTGCTGTGGTGGTTCGTCCGCTGCGTGCCCTGGGTCGTGCTGCTCAACGCCTGGTGGCTGGTACCGCTGGCGCAGGGCTTCACCGGCGGCGGTGGGGCCCAGGCCAACGCCACGTTCACCGACCCCACCAACTGGTCCTGGTCGCAGGTGAACAACCTGCCACCCAACATCCTCACCCTGGTCGCCAACTGGGCCTGGTTCAAGCCGCAGTACCTGCCGTTCGCGGTAGACCTGGACCGTCCATGGTGGATCTGGATCCGCTATCTGCTGCCAGCGCTGGCCTTCCTCGCCCCGGTGGTCGCGGCCCGGGCGCATCGCCGGCTCTCGCTCGGGATGCTCTCGCTCGTGCTGCTCTTCGTGGCGCTCGCCAAGGGACTGCGGCCACCGTTCATCGGCTTCAACCTGCTGCTGTACGAGTACGTGCCGGGGTTCTGGCTGTTCCGCGAGCCGATGAGCAAGCTCGGTCAGCTGCTGGTGTGCTTCTTCGGCGTGCTCCTCGCGGTCTTCGTGGAGGGGATGCTGCGCCGGATCCGGGCGCGCCTGCGCGCCGCGGCAGCGCTGCGCTGGCGGCGTCTGGCGTACGCCGCGGTCTTCGCTCCGGTACTGCTGACGCTGGCCTACCCGTACCCGCTGTACACCGGCGAGGTGATGCCTGACGAGCGGCCGACGCAGCCGTCGGCACACGTCCGGGTGCCGCAGGACTGGTGGGACATGGCCGCGCGCATCGACGCGGATCCGCGCCCCGGCAAGGTGCTGGTGCTGCCGCTCGACGACTACTACCAGATGCCCACGACATGGGGCTTCTTCGGTGTGGACAGCATCGCCAGCCTGCTCCTGCAGCACCCCCTGGTGCAGCGCCACCCGGACGGGTACTTCGGTGACGTACCCGGCTTCGGTGCTGACGTGCAGGCGATCGAGACCGCGCTGCTCTCCGGCGACCTGGAGCCGGTGCCGCGGCTGGCCAACGCGCTGGGCGTCTCCGAGGTGATCGTCCGGCACGATCTGGTCCGTGGCCTGCCCGGCCGGGACTTCGCCGATGACCGGGTGCTGACCGCGTCGATGTCGCGGGTGCCGGGAGTCAGATCGGTGTTCCGGGGGATGCTCGACCTTTGGGAGCTGGGCGATGGCAGTAGTCCGACCGTGCGGACCTACAGCCGGGTACTGGACGTCGCGGCCCGACCCGACGTTGCCGCCGCGGTGCTCGGTACGGTCGACACCGGTACCGCTGTCGCGGCGCGTACTGACAAGTCGCCCGCGCCGACCAGTCCGCGGGTGGACGACAGGGTTGCTGTCACGCCGGACGTGGTGCAGTGGCCGGTACCCGCGGTGGACAGCGGTTCGCCAACCACCACCATCACCGTGGCGCAGGGTCGGTACACGGTCGCCCAGCGGGCCCGCGCGGCGGCGGTCCTCACGCCCAGCGTCGACCTGGCCGCCGGGCAACTCGTCCTCGCCGACAGCGCCACGGTGAGCGTCGACGGCGAGGTGGTCTCCCGGCGGCCGCCGTTGACGGTGCCGTTGCCCGACCGTGAGGTCGTCGCGGTACGCGCCGATGCCCGCACCGTGTCGCTCGACGGCTGGGGGCGCGACCGGCTGCCGCACGCCGCTGGCGAGGCGCCGGCGCCGGCCACCATCCCGGTGGGCGCCGCGACGGAGCTGACGCTCTTCGCGACCTCGACCGAGCCGGCCGACGTGACCCCGTTCTCCGAGGTGTTCGACTGCAACAACTATGAGCCGCGGCCGGCGGCACAGCTCGGGCTGACCCGGGAGCTGACCGAGAGCGACGAGGGCACCGTGGTCCGGCTGAGCGCAGCGGACCACGCGGCCTGCACGAAGGCGACGGTGCGCGACGCGAAGCCGGGCCGCACCTACCGGGTCCGCCTGCAGTACCGCCATGTTGCGGGTGGCCGTCCGCAGATCTGCGTACTGCAGCTCGGAACCGATGGCTGCGAGCTTGCCGCCCGGCCGGCGAACGACGACGACTGGACTTCGTACGAACGGATCCTGACCGTGGTCGACGGTGCCACCGGGCTGCAGGTCATCCTGCACGCCGACGTCGGCGAACGGCTGAAGCCGAGCACCACTGTCGAGTACCGGGGGCTGCGCATCGAGGCGCTGGACGCGGTCGCCCATGAGACGGTCTTTGCGCCGGCCGTGCCGGCCACCTCCATCGAGCTGACCGCCGGCGAGCACGAGCTGCGCGTCGACGGCGGGCTCGCCGGCTCGACGCTGGCGCCGTTCGAACCGCTGGCGGACTGTTTCCGCTACGACTCCCAGTCGCCCGAGGAGGCCGGCCTCTTCGCGCGGGCCGAGACCGGCGAGGACGGTGAGACGACGTACGCGCTCGGCGCGATCAGCCACCTCGCCTGCATCGGGGCGACCGCCCCCGATTTCGGTGCCGCCTCGTTGTATGAGCTTTCCATGCAGGCGCGCAGCGTGACGGCCCGCAACCCCAAGTTCTGCGTGTACAGCCGCGGGCCGGACCGCTGTAAGACCCTGCCGACCGTGGCCGTGTGGGACGGCTGGACGCCGTACGAGGCCCTGCTCACGCCGGACCCGGCAGCCGTGGAGACCCGCGTCTACCTGTACGGGATGCGGGATCTGAAGGAGAAGCAGCAGTCGCAGGTCGAGTACCGCGCGGTACGGCTGCGACCGGTGGCCAGCCCGAGCACGGTGGTCCTGGTCCGCGAAGCGCCGCCCGTCGAGCCGGCAGCCGTGCGGTGGAGCCGGCAGAACCCGGCGAACTTCACCGTCGAGGTGACCTCCGAGGGGCCGGCCGTTGTCGCCCTGGCGGAGAACGCGGCGCCCGGCTGGGTCATCCGGGGCAGGGCGGCTGCCGGCGCCAGGCACATGACGTTGCAGGGGTGGATGAACGGTTGGCTGCTGCCCGCCGGGGGCTCCGCGACGCTGGTCTACGCGCCGGCCCGGATCTCGCGTTACGCGCTCTTTTTCGCTCCGCTCGCCGTGGCGGCCGCACTGGGCTGGATGCATCCGGGCCGGCGGCGGCTGACCGGGCCGCTGTCCCGGATGGCCGGGCGGCTGGCGCGGCGGTATCCCGGGCGGCTGGCGCGGCGGATTGCCGGGCGGTGGAGCTGGCCGCCGCGCTGGCTGCGCAGGCGGTCGCCGTGAGGGCCCGGCTCGCGCAGGCGGTCGGCGTGCGGGCCCGGCTCGCGAAGCTGAGCAGCCGCCGGATCGTGGCGTTGGTGGCCGGGGAACTCGTGGTGGCCCTGGTGGCCGCGGTCGCGGGGGTCGCCGTGATCCACGGCTCGACCGGTCCCGGGTGGATTCGGATGGTGGCCGTGGGCGACATGGCCTGCGATCCGCACGACCCGGAGTTCCTGGCGCATTCCGAGTCCGACGGCGACCACTGCCGCCAGGATGACGTCTCGCTGATCGCCGTGCAGCTCACCCCGGATCTGCTGCTCGGCCTGGGCGACTACCAGTACGAGCTGCCGACCGCAGCTGCCTACCGTGACGTGTACGGGCCATCCTGGGGCCGGCTGCGGGGCGTGACCGTCCCGGTCTTCGGCAACCAGGAGTACAAGGTGCATGACGCCAACACCTTCGTCGACTACTTCGGCGACCGGATCCCCGACCGGCGCGGGTACTGGTCCATCGATGCCGGTGACTGGCATCTGGTGGTACTCAACTCCAACTGTGCGAGCGTGGTCGGCGGCTGTGCGCAAGGCTCGCCGCAACAACAGTGGCTTGAGGCCGACCTGTCCCACACGAAGCGGCGTTGCGTGCTGGCCGCCTGGCATCATCCGCGATGGTCCACCGGGATCGCCGGTCCGGACGAACGCACGAAGGATCTGTTCGCGACGCTGTACGACCATGGGGTCGAGCTGGTGCTCTCCGGGCACGAGGCCGACTACGAGCGCTTCGGCCCGCTCGACTCGACCGGAAAAGCCGACGACCGCGGCGTACGGCAGTTCGTGGTGGGTACCGGCGGCCAGGCCCACTACGAGCCCGCTCCCGCGGATTCGCCGTGGCGCGCCACGACGACGGCGCCCACCAGCGAGTTCGCCGACTACGGCCATCACGGGGTGCTCGAACTGGAGCTGGGCCCCGATCAGTGGCAGTGGCGGTTCCACCCACTGGGCGCGGACGTGACCGACCACGGTGCCGCGCACTGCCACTGACCCGACGATGACTCCTCCTTCGGACGGGGCAAGCCACTGCCGTTCGGCCAGGTCGTATTCACGGAGTCGCGACCGGCGTGGCTGAGCCGTTGGCGTCCTGGTGCGATCGGGCACGGGCGACGACGGTCAGCTCGCATCGACCATCCGTGCAGGAACGCCGCAGCCGGCCCATCGAGATCGTCTGCATCAGCCCGATTGCCCAGCAGGTCGGACACCCGCGCAGTGCGAGCAGGCCTACCGGTGCGAGCAGCAAGCTGCCCAGCCCGAACACCGGAACCAGGGCCACCGAACCGATCAGCGCGCCGAGGCCCACCGCGCCGCGTACCAGGTGTCGGGGCACCGACGTGCTCGCGAATCGTCGGTCGTCAGTCATCGTTGCCTCCTGGGGATGGATTCGGTTTGTCCTGCAGCGTGTGGTGAACCGCTGTCCGGGCGCGGTGCAGCCGCGACTTCATCGCGGCGGTGCTGAGGCCGAGCGCGTCGGCGGCCATTCGCCCGGAGTAGCCCTGGATGTCCCGCATGATCAGCACGACTCGCAGCTCGGCGGGTAGGGCGGCGATCGCACTCGCCACCCGGTCGGCTTCCAGGCGTTGCAGTACCTCGTCCTCCGCCGACGGCGCGGTGGTGTTCCAGATCGGTTCGTGATGTCGCAGCATCGTCCGGGATCGCCGCATGCACTCGTTGCGCACGATACGAAACATCCACGAAGCCAACGCGCCCGAGGCCCGCAGCATCCCGATCTTGCGGTACAGGATGATCAACGCTTCCTGTGTGGCCTCCTCGGCGTCCTGGGGGGACGCACAGAGCGAGCGGGCGAATCGCTGCACATGTGGGTACGAGCCGGAAACCAAGACGGCGATCGACTCGACGTCACCGCGCTGCGCGGAGACGATCAACGCCTCACCGGGCCAGGTCGAGTCAGCCACGCGCGCGCCTGCGCCGACGGAGCACGACGACGCTGCACGCGCACATGAGCATGAGCGCGACGACGACGGCAACAACAACAGCAGCATCCATGACAACCTCCGGGTCAGGTGCCGGCGATCACCGGCACAGGTATAAGAGGCGCAGCATCACCCAAAGGATTCACCCAGCACGGCCAAGATCAGCTCTGGTCGCCCTTCTGCAACCAAGAAACTCGGAGGCAGAGCCGAGCGGGAGCTTCGAGGATCGGGTCGCAACCCGGCTTGCACCCGATCTGCGCCCCGATCGCGCCACCGGGTGGGGACGATTCGTCCAGGGGTCAGCCCGAGAACGGGAAGGGTCGTGCATGGGGCAGCCGGCGGAGGGGGACCAGACCTGCGGCGCCGATCTCAGCGCGCAACGGAGTGCCGCTGCAGGAACTGCAGGCGAGCACGAGGCCCGGTCGGTAGCCCTGGACAAGTCGGAGTTCCTCGCGCTGCTCGGCCACGAGATCCGAACGCCGGTCACCGCGGTCGTCGGAATGGTGGACCTGCTGCGGGCGCTGCCGCTCGCGCAGGAGGTGCGCGAGGTGGTGGACGGCGTACACCGCTCGACCCAGTCGCTGAACGTCATGATCGATGATCTGCTCGATCTGGCCCGGCTGGAGACCGGCCAGCTGGAGCTGCACGAGCGGTCGCTGTCGCTGCGCCGGTTGTTCGAGGAGGTGAGCCATCCGTTGCAGCAGCAGGCCCGGCAGAAAGGCATCCTGCTGCTGGTCGGGGTGGCTCCGCAGGTGCCGGCGTACCTGGTCGGTGACCCTGATCGGCTGCGCCAGGTGCTCGCCAACCTGTTGGGCAACGCGCTCAAGTTCACCGATCGCGGCGAGGTCGTGGTGACCGCAGCCCGGGAGAGCGACGAATGGCTGCTGATCGTGGTTTCCGACACCGGCCGTGGCCTGAACGAGGACGAGCGCAGCCGGGTGTTCGCGCCCTTCGTGCAGGCTGACTCCTCGGCGAGCCGCCGGTACGAGGGTGCCGGGCTGGGCCTGGCCATCGCGGCGCGGTTGGTGGCGCGGATGGGCGGCACGATCGAGGTGGCGTCCGAACTCGGCGGCGGGGCGGAGTTCCTGGTACGGCTTCCGTTGGTGCCGGCCGAGTCCGCCGTACCCACGGAGCCCGATGAGGCCCGCATGCTCGCCGGTCAGCGGGTGGCGGTGGCGGCACCGTCGCGCCGGTCGACCGAGGTCCTGCTGTGGACTCTCGCGGCGGCCGGGGCAACGGTGATCTCGACCGAACTCGCCGAGGTCATCCAACGGGTACCGGACGTCGATGCGGTGTTGTGGTGCGACGACGCACTGGACCCCGCCGCGCCCGGCCGCGCCGCGGCGGTGATCGAGGCGCTCGGCCCGACCAGGCGGGCGATCATGATCAGTACCACCGACCCGCGGATCGGCGTGGTGGCGCGGCGCGGGGGACCGGCACTGCTCACGGCTCCCATCACGCTGCGCCGGCTGGTTGCCGCGGTGAACAGCGAGCGGACCGGCGTTCGTGGTGCGCCGATCAGCGTGGAGCGGCTGCCTGCGGGCCGGGTGTTGCTCGCCGAGGACAACGAGGTCAACCGGGGCGTCTTCAAGCGCATGATCGAGCTACTCGGTCTGGAGTGCGACGGGGTCGGTGACGGCGAGGCGGCGGTACGGGCGGCGCTCGCCGAGCGGCCGTACGACGTTGTCCTGATGGACGTTCAGATGCCTGGCATGGACGGGATCGAGGCGACCCGGCGGATCCGTTCGGCCGGTACGCACACCCCGATCCTGGCCCTCACCGCCACGGCGCTGCGGGGTGACCGCGAGCGGTGCCTGCAGGCCGGCATGAATGCCCATGTGGCGAAGCCGATCACGCTGCCGGAGCTGCGCCAGGCGCTCGCCCCCTACCTTGCGCCCGAAGCCCCGCCGGGTGCCGCGACGCCGGCCGCGACAGTACCGCCGGGTGCCGCACCAGCCCCGCCGGCTGCCGCAATCGTCGGGCCGGGCGCAGCGAGCGGCCTCGGGGCCTGTGTCGACGTGAGTCGGCTGCATGAACTGGAGGACCAGCTGGAGGACCGGCTGCTGGTCCTCACCACCGTCTCCAGGTTCCTGGCCGAGCTGGGCAACCGTCGCACCGCGCTCTCCGACGCGCTGCGGCGGCGCGATCGCGACGCCCTGCGGGCGGCGGCGCACACGCTGAAGTCGTCGAGCGCGTTGCTGGGGGCCGACTCCCTGGCCAGCTCGTGCGCTGCGGTGGAACGCCGGGCAGGCACCGGCGCCACCGCGGAGCTGGCTTCGCTGGTCGCCGAGGTGGAGCAGGCGGCGACCGGGACCGCCCAGGCCATGGCCCGGTACGTCGCCGACCCGGGTCGCCCGGTCTAGCGCGGGTCCGGGGGGCCTGCGATGTCGATCAGAAACGGGTCGTCGATACCGATGGGAGGGCATGTGCTCGGCAGTCTCGGCAGCGGGTACGCCGCCTGTCTGGTCGACTCCCTGGACGTGGGCGTGATCGCCTGCGACGCGTCGGGCGGCCTGACGGTCGCCAACCCGTTCGCCTGCCAGCTGTACGGCGCTGACGAGCGCCCCGGCGAGCCGGTGGAGCAGTGGACGTCCGCGGTCGACGTGTTCGAGACGGACGGGGTGACCTCGGTGCGCGAGCGGTCGCCGCTGGCCCGCGCGCTGCGCGAGGGTGCGGGCTGCGAGATCGAGTTCATCATCGCCCCGCGCAGCGGGCCACGGCGGCGGGTGCTCGCCCGCGCCCGGACGGTACGCGCGCCGGACGGCACGGCGCTGGGTGCCGTCGCCGTCGTCCAGGACATCAGCGCAGAGCGCGAAGAGGTGGTGGCTCTGCGCGCCGCGTACGCCGAACTGCAGGAGACGAACGTCGAGCTGAAAGGTACGGTCGCAGCGCTGGAGAACTTCGCCGGAGTGGTGAGCCACGACCTCAAGAGCCCGCTGATCACGGTTGCCGGCTACGTGCAGCTGCTCTCCTACCTGGATCCCGGGCAGCGCAGGTCCGCGGAGTACGACGACTTCCTGGCGAAGATCGCCGATGGGGTACACGGGATGCGTACCCTCATCGACGACCTGCTGGCCTTCGCCACAGCCCCGGAAGCCGAGCTGCAACTAGCCCAGGTCGATCTCGACGGGCTGGTCCGGGACGTGGTGGCTGCCCGCACCGACCTGTGCCACCTGGCCGACGCCGACGGGCCGCAACCCGACATCGCCGTCGATCCGCTGCCGACCGTCTTCGCCGACCGGGCCATGCTCAGACAGGTCATCGACAACCTGGTCGGCAACGCCATCAAGTACACCCTGCCCGGACATGCCGCCCGGGTGCGGGTCAGCGCCGCCTGGGACGCCGCGGGCTGGGTGCAGATCGAGGTTGTCGACCGGGGAATCGGCATCCCGGACGGCAAGCATGATGCGGTCTTCGCCAGCTTCACCCGCGCCCACTGGGACAAGGGTTACCCCGGCAACGGCCTCGGACTGACGATCTGTCGGCTGGTCGTCGAGCGGCACGGTGGCCGGATCGGCGCCCGGCCCAACCCCGGCGGTGGCACCCGGTTCTGGCTGACGCTGCCCGCGTCGGAGCTCACCCTGCCGGCGCCGGAGGTCACCGCCGCGCGCTGACCGCAGCTCGGCTGCGCCCGCTGGCCCGGGGGATCGGGGTCACTGCGGGCCGAGCGCCTCGACGACTTCGTCGGCGATCGCGCGCTCCTCGTCGGTGGGTACCACGCAGACCGCCACCGGTGCGCCGGTGGGCGAGATGACCCGGGCCTGGTCGTTGCCCGGCCGGGCGTTGCGGGCCGGGTCGACCACGATGCCCAGCGCTGCCAACCCTTGCAGGCACTGCTGGCGTACTGCGGCGCTGTGCTCACCGACGCCTGCGGTGAACGCGATCGCGTCGAGCCGGCCGAGCACTGCGTAGTAGGCGCCGACGTACTTGCGGATCCGGTGGCAGTACACGTCGATGGCGAGGACGGCGTCGGGATCGCCGCCGGCTGCGCGCCGCTGCACCGCGCGCAGGTCGTTGTCGCCGCAGAGCCCGCGTAACCCCCCGCGGTGCTCGTACAGCTCCTCGATGGCGTCGAGCGTCAAGCCGGCCTGGCGGGCCAGGTGGAAGGTGACGGCCGGGTCGAGGTCGCCGGTGCGGGTACCCATGACCAGACCCTCCAACGGGGTGAGCCCCATCGATGTCTCGACACTGCGCCCCCCGGCAATGGCCGCGGCGCTGGCACCGTTGCCCAGGTGCAGCACGATCGTGTTCAGCTCCGCGACATCGCGACCGAGCAGCGCTGCGGTACGCCGGGACACGTACCGGTGCGAGATGCCGTGGAAGCCGTACCGGCGGATGCCGTACCGGGCGGCGATCCCCGCGTCGAGGGCGTACGTGGCCGCGGCCGGCGGGAGGGTGGCGTGCAACGCCGTGTCGAAGACGGCCAGCTGGACGACATCCGGCCGCAGCGCCCGGGTCATCTCGATGCCCGCCAGGTTGGCCGGCTGGTGCAGCGGAGCCAACGGGCACAGCGCGCGCAGGGCGGCGAGCACCTCGTCGTCGACCACGGTCGGCGCGCGGAACCGGGTACCCCCGTGCACCACCCGGTGCCCGATCGCGTCGAGCGGCAGCGCGGCGAGGTCCAGCTCGGCTGCCGCGCGCCGCATCGCGGCGGCGTGGTCGGCGACTGCTCCGATCCGTTCGATGAGTCCGGCGGCCACCGTCGAACCGGCGTCGAAGAGCCGGTATTTCAGCGACGACGAGCCCGCGTTGACGACGAGGATCACCCCGCACCGGGCCAGACCCAGTCGCGGATCTCGGGCAGGTCCTCACCGGTGCGGCGGATGTACTCGCGGTGCGCCGCACGCTGGTCTTCCATGCGCTGGCGCAGTCCGGCCGCCCGGCCGGCCAGTCCCGGCACCCGGTCGATGACGTCCATGACGAGGTGGTACCGGTCGGTGTCGTTCATGACCAGCATGTCGAACGGGGTGGTCGTGGTGCCCTCTTCCTTGTACCCGCGCACGTGCAGGTTGTGGTGGTTGGTCCGCCGGTAGGTCAGCCGATGGATCAGCCACGGGTACCCGTGGTAGGCGAACACGATCGGCTTGTCGGTGGTGAAGATGGCGTCGAACTCGGCGTCGGGCAACCCGTGCGGGTGCTCACTGGCCGGCTGCAGCCGCATCAGGTCGACGACGTTGACCACCCGTACCTTCAGCTCGGGCAGGTACCGGCGCAGCAGCGCGGCCGCTGCGAGGATCTCCAGGGTCGGTACGTCGCCGGCACAGCCGAGCACCACATCGGGTTCGCCGACCTCGTTGCCGGCCCAGTCCCAGATGCCCAGCCCCCGGGCGCAGTGCAGCGCGGCGGCGTGCACATCGAGCCAGCTGGGCTGAGGCTGCTTGCCGGACACGATCACGTTGATGTAGTCGCGGCTGCGCAGGCAATGGTCGGCCACCGAGAGCAGCGTGTTGGTGTCCGGCGGCAGGTACACCCGGATCACTTCGGCCTTCTTGTTGACGACGTGGTCGATGAAGCCCGGATCCTGGTGCGAGAAGCCGTTGTGGTCCTGGCGCCAGACATGCGAGGTGAGCAGGTAGTTCAGCGACGGGATCGGCGCCCGCCAGGGCAGTTCGCGGCTCACCTTGAGCCACTTGGCGTGTTGGTTGACCATCGAGTCGACGATGTGCACGAACGCCTCGTAGCAGGAGAAGAGGCCGTGCCGGCCGGTCAGCAGGTACCCCTCCAGCCAGCCCTGACAGGTGTGCTCCGACAGGATCTCCATCACCCGTCCGGACCGTCCCAAGTGGACGTCCACATCGGACAGCTCAGCGAGCCAGACCTTGTCGGTGGCTTCGAGGACAGCGCCCAACCGGTTGGACTCGGTCTCGTCCGGCCCGACCAGGCGGAAGTGGCGGTGCCGGTCGTTGGCCCGGATGACATCGCGCAGCCACTGCCCCAGCACCCGGGTCGGCTCGGCCAGGGTGGCGCCGGGTGCGGCGACCGGCACGCCGTAGGACCGGAAATCGGGCAGCTCGAGGTCGCGGGTGAGCAGCCCGCCGTTGGCATGCGGGTTGGCGCCCATCCGCAGCGTCCCCTCGGGCAGCCAGTCCACGATCGGTGGGCGGGGCGCCCCCGCGTCGTCGAAGAGCTGCTCCGGGGAGTACGAGCGCAGCCACGCCTGCAACGCGGCGAGCTGACCGGCATCGGTGCGTGCTGCCGGCAGCGGGACCTGGTGCGCGCGCCAGGTCCCCTCCACAGCCAGGCCGCCGACCCGTTTCGGGCCGGTCCAGCCCTTGGGGCTGCGCAGCACCACCATCGGCCACCGTGGACGGTCGGGGTGCCCGCCGGCGCGTACGCCGGGAAGGCCGGGAAGGCCGGGAAGGCTCGGCGGGGACGGGGCCGCGCCGGCCGGCGCGTCGCGGGCAGCACGCTGGATCTCGGCGATCCGGTCGAAGACCGCGTCGAAGGTGGCCGCAGCCAGGGCGTGCATCGTTTCCGGGTCGTCGCCGTCGATCAGGTACGGCTGGTAGCCGTACCCGGTGAGCAGCGCGTCGAGCTCGTCGTCGCCGATCCGGGCCGGCAGCGTCGGGTTGGCAATCTTGTACCCGTTCAGGTGCAGGATCGGCAGCACCACCCCGTCGCCGATCGGGTCGAGGAACTTGTTCGAGTGCCACGCGGCGGCCAGCGGACCGGTCTCGGACTCGCCGTCGCCGATCACGCACGCGACGACCAGGTCGGGGTTGTCGAACGCAGCGCCGTACGCGTGGGCGAGGGAGTACCCGAGTTCGCCACCCTCGTGGATGGAGCCGGGCGTCTCCGGTGCGACATGACTGGGTATCCCGCCCGGAAACGAGAACTGCCGGAAGAGCCGGGCCATCCCTGCCCCGTCGCGGGCGATCTGCGGGTACACCTCGCTGTAGCTGCCCTCCAGCCAGGTGTTCGCGACCAGCCCCGGGCCGCCGTGCCCCGGTCCGGTCACGAAGAGAACCCGTTGGCTGCGGCTGCGGATCAGCCGGTTGAGGTGGGCGTAGAGGAAGTTCAGCCCGGGCGTGGTGCCCCAGTGTCCGAGCAGGCGCGGCTTGATGTGCTCGGGGCGTAGCGGCTGGCGCAGCAACGGGTTGTCCATCAGGAAGATCTGGCCCACCGACAGGTAGTTGGCTGCCCGCCAGTACCCGTCCAGGCGGGCGTACTCATCGGCCGAGAGTGGTTTCGCTGTGGCGATGCGCATCGCGTCCGAGAGTACCCGGATCGATGCTCCCGCGGTTGATCCTTCGCGTGGACACGGGCCTGTGCAACCCCGCAGCCGGATCGACCACAATGGGGGTACCCCCGACACCCCGAGTAGGTGATGTGACCATCCCTCAGGCACTGCCTCTGCCAGCTGCACGATCGGCCCGGTCGCTGCGTCCCGGGGTGACCCTGGCGACGGCGACGGTGGGGTTCGCGTTGAACCTGCGCGGCTGGCTGCTGCTGGGGCCGCACCTCGTCGAGCGCTTCCAGATCGGCCCGGGGGCGTACACCCTGCTGGTCGGGATTCCAGTGGCGGTGGGGGCACTGGCGCGGCTGCCGGTCGGGGTGCTCACCGATCGGTACGGCGCCCGGGTGATGTTTCCGGCGGTAAGTCTGACCACCGCGGCGTCGATGTTCGCCCTGGGGTACGCCGACTCGCTGCCGGCCATCATCGTGGCCGGTAGCGCGGCAGGCGTGGGCGGTGCCGCCTTCGTGGTGGGCGCATCACTGGTGACCCGAACATTTCGCTACGGTCGGCGTGGCCTGGTCCTGGGGGTGTTCGGTTTCGGGACCGCGGGTGCTGTTGCGCTGGCCGGCGCGTTGCGGTGGATGGATCCGCAGGGGCGGCGGGCCGCCCTGGCCCTGGGCGGGCTGCTGGCCGGCTACGCCGCGGTGGCCGCGCTGGTGATCCGGGACGACATCGCGGTGCACCGGGTCCGTTCCCCGTTGCGGGCCGGCATCGAGGTGGCGCGGCTGGCCCTGGCAACGCCGCTGTCGCTGCTGTACGGCCTCGCCCTCGGCGGGGTGGTGGCGATCGCGGCGTACCTGCCGCCGTACCTGTCCGAGGCGTACGGCCTGCGCTGGTTCCAGGCCGCCACGCTGACCGGAACGGTGGTCGTGCTCGCCGCTGCGGCCCGGCTGGCCGGCGGATGGTGGACCGACCGGCGCCCCACGGTGCGGCTGCTGGTGTTCTGCTACGCCACTGCCGCGGGCCTGTGCCTCGTGATGGCCCTGCAGCCGCCGCTGTGGCCGCTGGCCGCGCCGGTGATCGCGGTGATGGCGATGTGCGACGGTATGGCCAACGGGGCCCTGCTCGCTCTGATCGGCAAGGCCGCCCGGGCGGACAGCGTCGGCACGGTGATCGGGGCGGCGGGTGCCGCGGGCGTGCTCGGCGGGCTGCTGCCCCCGTTGCTGCTGGCCGGAATCGGTCACCTGAGCGGTTCCTTCGCCACCGGTTGGACTCTGTTGGGCGCGATGCTGCTCGTCGCGGCCAGCTACGTGCGCACGCATGGTCTGCGCATCGGACTGGGGCTGGCCGTGCGGTTCGAGCCGGAGCCCGGCCCGACGGCGATGACCCTGGCCGTCGTCGGCGAATCCGAGACCGAGCTGGGTGCGGCGGCTGTCGTGGCCCGCCTGGCCGAGCTGGCAACCAGCGACGAACTGGTCGTGGTCTTCGGCTCCGACGAACGGGGCCGACGCCGGCAGAGTGCACAAGCCCTGGTGGCCGGATTGCGCGACCGGCTGCCCCGGCACAGCGTGGTCGCCGTCCTCGTCGCTGCGCACACCCGGGTCCTGGAGGGGTATGCCGCACTGCTCGCCGAGTTCGTCGACGTGGGTACTGTCGTGATCGTGGTGACCGCGACGGCCGAACTGCGCGACGTCGCTGCGGAACTGTCGCACCGCCTCGCCGTCGACCGGGTGCTGCGGGTCTCCTACAGCCCAGCGGTCGGGGCGGGGCTGCACGAGGTGTGGATCCGCGGCTCGGGCTGAGGGGTCAGCCAGACCCGGTCAGTCGAGCTCGGCCGACGGGAGCCAGACCACGATCTCCCCGCGGCCGTTGGGCCGGCCCGCGGTCATCGTGCCGTGGTGGCGGCCCGCGATCGCCCGCGCCAGCATGAGCGCCATCGAGGCCCCCGCACGGGGCGCGCCTGCCGGCCCCACCGCCGCGAAGAGCTGGTCCGCCCCGCCATCGGCCTCCGGCGTGGAGCCGCCCGGCGCGGGTACCCGTACCCGCCAGCCGCCCTGATCTGTCTCGGTCACCAGGTTGGCGACCCCACCCGGCGGCGTCGCGGCGACGGCGACCCCGATGAGGGTGTCGAAGAGCTGGCTGAGCCGGCGCGCGTCACCGGTCACCG
>Ga0209515_10004704_pt1 | contig 18277 bp, 20 predicted proteins | sample Subgroupgradi54m_FD_187454 | JGI IMG/M metagenome (GOLD analysis project Ga0209515, IMG submission 187454) | Subsurface groundwater microbial communities from S. Glens Falls, New York, USA - GMW60B uncontaminated upgradient, 5.4 m (SPAdes)... ...
TCGTTGAAGAAGCCAACCTCACTCCTCATATTTTGTTGGGTGAGATAAAGAGAATGATTCAGAATAAAGACGGTTTGCGGCGAATGGGAGAAGCGGCGCAGCGCTTTTCTCGGATTGATGCAGCAGAAATCATTGCGCGAGAACTTCTGCGGCTCGGATTGCATGAGAAGTTAAAATAATAGGAGCAAGATCAATCTTGCTCCTGTGTTGCGCCTAGATGTGATTCCGATTCCAATTCAGTAGTATGGTATCAATAGTCCAAAAGATCACTGCGATACCGAGTGCACTGGCCGTTATACGCAGTTGGGATGTCCCATTGGGGAAAGTTTGTGAAAAGAATACGTACATGCCCCCGTAGACAACCCCTGTGAGAATACCCCTCCGTACAGCATCCAGAAAATAATACATTTCCTGTCCTTTGAATAAAGAGCCGTATTGTTACCAATCTTCCTCACAAGATATAACAAATATATTAATATATGTCAAGTATTCGTACGCGCATCGCTCCCAGTCCTACGGGACTTCTGCATATCGGCACGGCACGTGCCGCGCTTTTTAATTATTTATTCGCAAAAAAACACGGGGGCATATTCGTGCTTCGCATCGAAGATACGGACATTGAGCGCTCGGACAAGAAATTTGAAAAAGATATTTTTGAAGGGCTCAAATGGCTTGGCATAGACGCTGATGAAAGTCCGGAAGTTGGCGGTCTTTATGAGTTTTATCGTCAGAGTGAACGTACGCAAGATTACACGCGCGCCATTCAAAAACTTCTTGAGGACGGCAGCGCGTTCTATTGTTTCCATAGCGCAGAAGAGCTCGAAAAAGAAAAAGATGAGCTGATGGCGGCCAAAAAGCCGATTCTTCACGTATGTGAGTATCGCACGCTTGATATGAAAGAAGCCGAGCTTCTTACGGAGGCAAAATCGAGTTTTGTCATTCGTTTTAAAACTCCGACGGGAAAAACTGTTCTTTTTAATGACCTTATTCGGGGCGATGTTAAATTTGATTCTGATCTGATCGGGGATTTTTCCATTGCAAAGCGCGCGGATGTTCCTCTCTATAACTTGGCAGTCGTGGTTGATGACGAGGCAATGAAGATAAGTCATGTGATCCGCGGGGAAGATCATATTGCCAATACGCCCAAACAGCTTCTGCTTATCGAAACGCTCGGTTTTGAAAAGCCGATCTATGCTCATCTCCCTCTTGTGTTGGGCAAAGATCGCTCAAAGATGTCGAAGCGAGATGGCGCTACTTCTATTATTGAATATCGCGAGGCGGGATATCTGCCGGACGCGTTGTTTAATTTTATTGCATTGCTGGGATGGAATCCGGGCACTGATCAGGAGATTTTCAGCCGCGGCGAACTGATCAGCAATTTTTCTCTTGAAAAAGTGCAGAAGTCGGGAGGCATATTCGATCTTACAAAACTCGATTGGATGAACGGCGAGTACATTCGCAAGACCTCTGTGAAAGAACTTACCGAGATGTGTATGTCGTATCTTGTAGCATCTGGTTTTGTTCAGGGCCAATCAATGGAAATGATCGAGCGTGTGATAGCGCTTGAGCAGCCGCGTCTGAAAAAACTGTCTGAAATAACGGAAAAGGTTGATTTCTTTTTTAAGGCGCCGGAATACGAGAAGGATCTGCTTGCATGGAAATCAATGACAGAGGACGAAATAAGCAGTTCTCTCGGAGCAGCGATTATGCTTTTGGAAGAAAATCGTGATAAAGAATCAGCGGAAATTGAGAAAATATTTCTTGAAAAAGCAACGGCAATGGGGGATAGGGGATCGCTTTTGTGGCCGCTTCGCGTAGCGCTTACGGGCAAGAAGCACTCTCCCGGGCCTTTTGAAATTCTTCCGATCCTTGGCATTGATGAGGCAATAATGCGACTGACGGCTGCTAGGACGAAATAACTCTTTTTTATGAGGAGGGAATGGATGCGCAATGTAGCTCTATACGGCATACCAGTAGCAACTTTTTTCATTGCGATTTTTTTGGTTATGACGCCGGCGCAAGCGGATGTCTTGGATGATCTTAAAAAAAGCATTGAACAGAAAAACGCCGAAATTCAAAAGCTTGAGGAGGACGCCAAAAAATATCGTACGGAACTCGCGAGCAAACAGCAGATGGGCAAGAATTTAAAACAGGAGCTTGCCCGTATCCAGACGAATATTAAAAAACTTCAGAATGATAATGCCTTGACCCAGAAGCAGATCAAGCGTGCAGAGCTTCAGATCGTGCAGATTTCTTATGAGATAACGAGCAAGGAACAATCAATCAATAAACTTAAAAACGGGCTTGCGGGACTGCTGACTGTTTTTTATGAGACAGAGCAAAATAGCAGCGTATTAATGTTTTTGCGCGAGCCTTCATTTTCGGCATTTTTTCAAATGATTGACGGTAATGCCGCTATCCAAAAAAAAGTTCTTTCTATGCTCGATGAGCTGCATGCATTGCGCACCGAACTTCAAGGACAGAAAACCGCACAAGAACAAAAACGCGATGAGTCAAAGGACTTGAGCAATCTTTTGCAGCAGCAACAGCAAACGCTCGTATCACAAAAAAATGAGCAAAATCAGATTTTAACGGTAACTCAACAACAGGAGAAACTCTATCAAGAACTTCTCGCTGACCAAGAAAAGAAACGTCAGCAGCTTGATTCGGAAATTCAGGATATTGAAGCAAAGATCCGTGTTACGATCGATGCCTCATCATTGCCGTCCAAAGGGACTGGCGTAATCGGATGGCCGGTTCCCGATCTTTCAAAACAGTCTTGTTTCGGCAGCATTGCAGCAGCAAAAAATTGCATTACCCAATTTTTTGGCTACACGCAATTTGCCGCAGCGGGTAACTATAATGGCAAGGGGCATAATGGCGTTGATTTTAGAGCCGATATCGGCACGCCTATATTTTCTGTGTCAGGTGGCGTGGTGACAGGTACGGGTGATACGGATGCGGGATGCCGCGGTGTCTCGTATGGCAAATGGATATTGATTGAGCATACGAATAATCTTTCAACCATCTACGCGCATCTCTCGCAGATCAATGTTTCACCCGGCACCCCGGTGAGTCGAGGAACTCGCATCGCGCTCTCGGGTAAAAGCGGATATGCAACCGGCCCTCATTTGCACTTTGGTTTATTCGCAACGCAGGGAGTCTCAATCCAGTCCATTCGTTCAAAAGTCTGCGGTACTCTGATGACGCTTCCAATTGTGGCCATCAATGCGTATCTTAATCCTTTGGATTATCTTTAAGCAGTCTTTTAGTTAATCATAGTTTGTTGCCCCCATGAAATTGCTTATGTATATCACGAAGGCGTCTTGATGTTACATGGGTATAGACTTGCGTTGTGGCAATATGCCGATGTCCAAGAAATTCTTGTACCATGCGTATGTCGACGCCATTGTTGAGAAGGTCAGTAGCAAAACTATGGCGCAATGTATGAGGAGTTGCTAGTACGGGAATTCCGGAGATTTTGGAATATTTTTGAACTAACAATTCAACACCACGAATGCTTAAACGAAGGGAGCTATTTGTTGGTCCTTTAAATCGAATAAAAAGTGCCTTATCCTCATCATTTCGTGTTCCAAGATACTTCATGATCCAGTAGAGCGCCCTTCCAGAAAAGTAAACCGTTCGCGGATAACTGCCTTTACCGATTACGCTCATTTCAAAATCGTTTTTACCTTTTGCGCCTGCTAGATGCTTGCGATCAAGAGCTGCAAGTTCAGCTACTCGCAGTCCGGTACTGAATAATGTTTCTAATATCGCTCGATCGCGTAATCCGTCTGGTGTCTTTTCGCTAGGTGCGGTAAGAAGCGCTTCCAATTGTTCTAATTGTAAAAATTTAACTTGGCGTTCTCGTTTTTCTTTTGGGAGTTTAATTTTTTCCGTTGGAAGGCACGGAATATTTTTTTCATGAAAATAAGCAAGAAGTCCGCGCAGTGCAATCAAATAACGGCTTTGAGTTGAAGCATGGAGACCGGGAGATGTTTTGCGTGTACGGTTAGGGAGACGGGAAAGCCATACGCGATATCGCCAAATATGATCTTCAGTCAATTCTTGCGGCTGTAATTTTTCTAAGTTATTTTTTTTGAGCCATGTGAAAAACTGTTGGAGGAATCTCGTGTAGTTTTTTCCTGTGGCAGCAGATAGACCCTTTTCTACTTCACAATATTCAATAAAATCAATTGTATGTTGAATTATAGGTTTTGCCATTTCTTTATTCTACTAGACTACGATTTACTTATATTATACGAAGTATTGTGTAGAGGGGCAATAGGACGTTATCCACATCCCCCGCTTAAAATAAAAAAGGGATATCGATCAGTTATGTACTGACGGATATCCCTTTGATTCGCTGCTAGAAGAACACTTCTTGCTTGACCTTGTACCCTGCTTGGATGAATTTCCCGAGCGGTTTGTCTGGCGTGATCTTGGTGTTTCCGAGGTCGTCCACCATACCCTCGTTCCCGCAGAGATAGACCATTCCGTTTTCTTTGGGTATATGTTTTGCAATGAGAGCAAAATGGGCATTTATGCGTCCCGTGATGCCATCCCATGGTTTATTGCGTTCTTCCGTAGGCCGGCTCACGGTTGGTACATAGAAGACGTTCTCATACATCCGGTCAAGCCTTATAAGCTCTTCATCGTATCCGAACTCATCATAATAGCTGGCGCCCTGGAATATATAGATGCCGAAATCCGATCCGGAATTTACCTCGTGGTAATAGCCCGCCTGCAAGGCGCGCAGCATGCTTACGAATGGCGCAATACCGGTTACGGTGGCTACCATGCCGTGGCAGACCGCGGATTCGTCCAGTAAGAACGTGCCTTTGGCTTTTGGCCTTAGGGTTACCCAGTCTCCTTCGTGCAGTTCCCAAAGCTTGGGTGTAAGCGATTTCGGCGTCCGATATGTGTTAGGAACCAGCTCCAGGAAGAGTTCGATGAACTGCTCATGGGGTGAAGACACGATAGAGTACGGACGCTCAATGCCATCAACGCCGATGGTACAGTATTGACCTGGCTTAAATGGTTGAAACTCTGGCGGCGGTTGAAGCCACATTTTCATGAGGTCAGAGGTGAGATCTTCGCGCCGGACTACCTGCGCCTTAGGGAGAATTTTCTCTGCCATGAACGTATCTCCTGTTGGATATAAAAAATAAGAAAGTGCAATCCCCTCCTATCAACATTAATACTATACCATAACTGAATTAAATTACAAGTGTTTGGAAATCCCGCAATATAATAAAATAGCTGATAATGAGAACATCATACTCTGCTATCGAATCGTACAAATCCTGTCCCCAGCGATATAAGTTTCAGGAGGTTGATCATATCCGCGTGCCCAAATCCCGCGAGGCAATGTTCGGCTCTCTTGTTCACGAGACGCTGCACTTTATGTTCAAGAGTGATCCCCTGTTCCCTACCCTTGATGAGGTGGTGGCGCATTTTCGCACGCATTGGCCAAGCAAAGAAAAACTTGCCGCGCAGTCTTTGCATGATCATCAGGTCTATCCATGGACTGATGATGAAGAAAAACTCTATTTCGAGGAAGGAGTGCGCATGCTTAAAAAGTTCTATGAGAAAAATGCGCCGTGGAATTTTTCCGTGATTGATCTTGAATCGCGCTTTACCATATCGCTTACGGATGAAAAGACAGGAGCCGTGCATATTCTTGCCGGCATCATTGATCGCATTGATAAGCCGACAGACGATTCATATGAGATCATTGATTACAAGACCGCCAAGCGCATGCCGTCGCAACAGGGCATAGATGAGAATCTTCAGCTTTCTTTATATGCGTTGGGACTCCAGACGCGCTGGCCGCACCTCAAAGCCGAGGATATTAAATTGAGTTTATATTTCATGCGTCACGGCGAGAAGCTCTCTACCAAGCCCTCGCAGGAATTAATTGAGAAAACAAAAAAGCAGATTCTTGCCACTATCAATGAAATAGAAACGCGGCTGAAAGACGGCAAACCTTTTGAACCGATGCCGGGGCCGTTGTGCAACTGGTGCGGATATCGGCCGCTGTGTCCCGCATGGAAGCATCTCTATCGCAAGAAAAAAGAAATACCGCCACAAGAAGAAGTGGATGATCAGATCAAGGAATATTTTGCATTGAAAAAAACCGAGAAAAAAAATGAAAAACGCCTTGGTGAGATTCAGGCGGTGATCAAAGATTATATGGCCCGCGAGGGAGTCACGCGGGTGTTTAGCGATGAGGGAACTATCACGAAAAAAACTATCCAGCGCTATGCCTATGATTACGAAAAAATTAAAGCAGTACTGTCCCCTCTCGGCAGATGGGAAGAGCTTTTAAAAACCGACGATACGAAGCTCAAAAAAATGCTTAAGCAAATTCCCGATGACGTGCGCGAAGCAATTGAGGAAACGCGCAGTATTGCCCGGGAGTATGCGGTGCTTGCCGCATCAGAGAAGAAGATTGGGGTTGAACTAAAAGAAGCTCCGCCTTTAGAGTCTGAATCAGAAGAGGCGTGATCCGTTAGGAATTATAAACTCGTAGAGAAAAACTCCATTTTTCTCTTTAGTTGGAGACCATCCTGGAAGTGCAAACGTATTAGAAACTACGCGGGCATCATGTGGCAGCTCTACACGCAGTTTCTCGCTCATTTTAATAAGAGTTTTGGGAAGCAAATAAAGAAAAACAACATCCGTGTCACCAAGGGAATGCTCCATAAAATCTCCTTGAATAATAGTGATACGGCTAGAAAGCTTCCTATGCTTAGCTCTCCACCTCGAATAACGTACAAGAAAAGGATTAAATTCTATGCCTACGGCAACGGCTCCCCTACGAGCGGCTTCAATAATAATGGCACCATCGCCAGAACCAAGGTCAGCCACGCGAGTACCTTCTTTTATTTTTCCTAATTCCATCATTGTGTTAATTTTTTCTCGATTTGAAGGTAAAAAAAGAGCGCCTTTGGCATTGCCGATGACATGGCTATAAGCTGCAATAATTATAAAAAGCGCTGCTAAAAGAACAAGAATCAGGGAGGTTAGCGTAACGAGGATTAAGATCATAGTTATAGATTTGCCAACACCTTGATATGCGAGTAACTATTTACAGCCGCTTGCACGTCTAAGCCCCGCCTGCTCCGCTTCTTTGTTGGTCGCAAACCAGACCTTGTTGTCTTCCTTTACTCGGGTGGCTCCGGAACACCAGGAATAGTAATAGACCGCGCCGCTACGTGAGGCGAAGACACGGCTGTCTGATGCCGTAGAACCTCCGGCAGCACCCGCTTGCGGGGTGTTTGAGGTATTGGAGTTTTCGTTTGGCTGAATCACCGAGAGCGGCTGGTTTGCCACTAAATCAACGGAAAGCCGGCCCAGTCCGAAGCCTGAAAGGCCGGTAAAAAAGATGATTCCAGCGATAAAAAGGTCGCCTTTGTTGTCCATGCACCATTCTTTGACTTTTTTTATGCTTTCTGCTACCATGAGGAGGTATAAAATTTTTATGATATTTACTCTTCGAGCTTGTCGAGAAGCTACCTTATAATCATAACGTATGTTCTCGACTCCGCTCGAACAATAATAATCCTGTTATGGCACATACTAAATCCGCGGGCTCGACAAAATATGGTCGAGACTCGCAGCCAAAATATCTTGGTGTTAAAAAATACGACGGCGAGAAAGTAAAGGTAGGCGACATTATCATCCGTCAGCGCGGATCAAAATTTTATGCTGGCGCAGGCGTACGAAAAGGCGCTGATGACACCCTCTTTTCTCTTATGGTGGGTAAGGTAAAATTTACGACCCGTCGAAAAAATCACTTTGATGGTTCAGTCAAACGAGTGAATGTCGTAACTGTACTTGTCTAATTTCTCTTTTGTTTTTCAGGAATACCCCGCTAAGCGGGGTATTTTTTTATTTGCTTTTAGATTTTTTGATCGCCGCTTGGATAAATCCGACAAACAACGGATGAGGATGCAGGGGGCGGGATTTGAGTTCCGGATGGAATTGCGTGCCTACGAAAAATGGGTGGTTTTTAACTTCAATGATTTCTACGAGATTGCGCTCTGGGTTGATGCCGGCAATGACGAGTCCTTTTTCTTCAAGCTGGCTTCTGAATTCGTTATTGACCTCATATCGATGGCGATGGCGTTCGACAATGGTGGACTCTCCGTAACTTGCCGCACTCTTGGTTCCTTTGGTAAGTTCGCAGTTGTAGTCGCCAAGGCGCATGGAGCCGCCCATGTGTTTTTCTTTGATATTGGCAAGCTGGTCGGTCATGGTGTTGATGACGGGATATTTTGTATCGGGATCCACTTCCATGGTATGCGCGTCTTTGAGTCCGCATACGTTGCGGCTGAACTCAATGACGGCAAGCTGGAGTCCGTAGCAAAGGCCCAGATAAGGGATGTTGTTTTCACGACAGTGCTGTATGGCTTTTATTTTTCCCTCAACACCGCGCGCACCAAATCCACCGGGTACGATAATGCCATTATATTGATTGAGCTGCTCAAGTGAGGCGGGATTTTTTTCGTATTCTTCGGCATTCAGCCATTCAATGATGGGTTTACGCTTGAGCTCCCATGAGGCGTGTTTTACCGCCTCAATGACAGAAAGATAAGAATCGGCAAGAGTGAATGCTCCGCTCTCAAAGTATTTGCCCACAATGCCGATTTTGATGGTGTCGGGGATTTTTTGTACGCGGCTAACCATGTCGCTCCACTCGGTAAGGTCGCGTTTCTTGGAACGCATTTTAAACTTCATGAGGATTCTGTCGCCGAGTTGATCGCGTTCAAAGTTGACGGGAATTTCGTAAATGAATTTTACATCAGGCGCCGAGATCACGTCTTCTTCCGCGATATTGCAGAATATCCCGATTTTTCGTTTGCGCGGGGCATCAATGGCAACCGTAGAGCGTGCAATAATGATATCCGGCTGGATGCCGGCAAAGTTAAGAGATCGTACGGCATGCTGCGTTGGCTTCGTCTTCATCTCGCCGATCATGTCGGGCACCGGCAAGTAGCTGACAAGCACAAAGAGGATATTTTTCGGGTGTTTGAGCTTCAGCATGCGCGCTGCCTCCAAGAAAAGCTGATTTTGGTACTCGCCTACCGTGCCGCCGATCTCAACGAGTACGAAATCCGCCTTTGCTTTTTTACCTGCTTTTTCAAGACGCTGGATTACTTCTTCAGGAATGTGAGGCACTACTTCAACGCATTTCCCTTGGTACTCAAGGTTACGTTCGCGCTGGATCACGCTCAAATATACAGCTCCTGTGGTCATGTAGTTGTCGCGCGGAATATCCACATCAAGAAAGCGCTCGTAGTTGCCGATATCCTGATCGCACTCCATGCCGTCTTTGGTAACAAAAACTTCCCCGTGTTCAATGGGGTTCATGGTTCCTGCATCAACATTGATATAGGGGTCTATTTTTACGGCAGTGACGGCAAATCCGCGGCTCTTAAGGATGCGTCCGATGCTTGCAGTTGATACTCCTTTTCCAATTCCTGACATAACGCCGCCGCAGACAAAGATGTATTTTGCCATAAAATAGATGGTTATTATATATGAAATGCTACTCTGGTTTGATAGTAACACCAAACGCTCCGTATACGCCATGAGGGAATTTGAGCGCCACGGTACTAACTCCTGTGGTCTTGATGGGACCCTCAAGGGCGATCCACTCTTCCTCAATGTCCACTCCTTGTGCGTCTAATGCTTTTTTGATCTGGGCAGCGCCTATGGATCCGAATGCTTTTCCTTTTTCTCCTACTTTCGTAACAATAATCACTTCCATGGATTTCAGTTTGTCGGCAATATCTTGGTATTTCTTTTTATTGGCAAGTTCCTTCTCTTGTTTTGCTGTTTTTTCGTGTTGAACGCTTCGGACGGCAGAGTCGGTAGCAGCCGCTGCCAATTTTTTTGAAATTAAAAAATTACGGGCATAGCCCTCGTTTACATCAACGATATCGTTCTTTTGTCCGACGCCGCGGACATCTTGAAGAAGGAGTACTTTCATAAAATTTCAAATGTGGTAAGTTTCTCCGTAGCGTCTTTCCACTCGACTTTCACGTCATTAACGCGCGACCATTCTGTACCCTTTCTACACCAATCAATAAGTTTTTGCAACGTATCTTTTTGTCCATACGCTGCGATTTTTACGGATCCGTCCGGTTCATTTTGCACTCGTCCGGTAATTCCCAATTGGTCTGCCATTTGCTTGGCGGTATGGCGAAACAATACGCCCTGGACATTCCCGTAAATAATTATTTCGACGTATTCCATTTATGGGTATATTATTTTTTATTTCTGCTCTTTTGAGACAGAATCAAGGCTTTTTTGATGTGCGGGCGTCTCTAATTTTTCTTCAGGAATCTCAATGACTTGTTTTTTAAACTCTTCAAATCGCGGCAATTGCTCCATGCTGGTGAGCCCAAAATGTTTAAGGAAATCAAACGTGGCGCGATAGAGATATGAGCGTGTGTCTTTGGGGTTTTCTATTCGTTCGATTAATCCTCTCATTAAGAGGTTGCGGACGGTAAACGAAGAGTTTACTCCACGCAAATATTCTACTTCGATGCGGCTTATGGGCCCTTTGTAGGCAATGATGGCAAGAGTTTCAAGAGATGATCGTGAGAGTTCCTGGGTAAACTCGCTTTTGACGAGTTCATCTATATAGAGGGCGTTTGCCGGATTGGATGCGAATTGCCATGAACCGTCTTTTTCAAGCAATACAAATCCCCGCTCATTGTGCTCACCAGCGAGTTGTGCGAGTGCTGTGCGTACTTCTTCTTCCGAGTGCTTGGTATGTTTGACTAGCGTTTTGATGTCTGTCGGTTCGGCGCATACGAAGAGGATTGTTTCTATGATTGATTTGAGATTCATATATAGATGTCATTGCGAGGAGGCTTCCGACGAAGCAATCTAGAGCTTTGAGATAGAGATTGCTTCGTCGCTGCTGCTCCTCGCAATGACATGGGGGGGTACTTTATAACTTCTTAATCCTGATATCCGAAAATAGTTCGCTTTGATCAAGATCAATAAATTTTTGTCGGGCAAGTTCGAGGATGGCGAGAAAGCTGACAATCACCTCTACTTTTTCATGTGAGCCGCTCACCAGCTCGGAAAATGCTTTTTCCACGGAATTCATAAGAAACTCTCGTATGTGGTTTATTTTTTCCTGAAGTGAGATGACTCGTTTAAGCTTTTCTTCGGCAAGTTTTTGTACTTTGGGGATTGCGGCAAGAAATGAGTTGAAGGCCTGCTCTATTTTTTCAAGCGTAAGCTTGGGCGGAGGATAAAAAATAGGTTCATGGGTGATGAATGATTCGCGGCTTACCATAAGCGGTCGGGCGGTTTCAAGCTTCTTTAATTCCAGCGCCACTTCCCGCAGTTTTTTGAATTCGGAGAGGCGTTTTTCAAGATCATCGATGGATTCCTCTTCGTCTTCGGTGAGCGCGAGAGTGGGCAGAAGCGATCGGGATTTGATAAGCATGAGCTGCGCTGCTACCACTAAGAACTCCGCCAATGCTTCCGGATCTATTTTCTCAAGCGCTTTTACGTAGGTCATGTATTCATCCGTAACCTTGGCAAGAGAAATATCGGAGATAGCCAATTTTTCTTTGTCGATCAGCTCGATCAAAAGCTCAAATGGCCCTTCGAATTTATCATGCTTGAGGATGAATTCCATATTTTAGTATAACCCATTACGTGCGGGCGTTCAAAAAACATCCCGGTTAAAGGATGTTTTTGCGAGTGCTATTTCTTTACAATTTTGAGACCGAGTTCCTCGATGTGTTTTGCGGGGATTTGTGCGGGAGACTTCATCATGAGGTCTCTTGCGTCTCCCGTCTTTGGGAATGCTATGACTTCGCGGATGTTGGGTTCGTTTGCAAGAAGCATGATAATGCGATCCACTCCCCATGCCATGCCGCCGTGGGGGGGAGCGCCGAAGCTGAACGCATCAAGCATGTGGCCGAAGCTCTCTTTCATTTCTTCTTCGGAATGGCCGAGGATTTCAAAAACTTTTTTGAGTAATTCGACGCTGTGGTTGCGCACGCTTCCGCTGCCAAGCTCGTATCCATTGAGCACAAGGTCATATTGATTGGACATAATTTTATCAAGATCTCGGTTTTCCCGGAGAAGCTGTACGGAATCATCACGAATGCCGCTGAATGGATTATGGCCGTATGTCCAAGTGCCTGTCTTCTCATCCTTTTCAAACATGGGAAAGTCAATAATCCAGCAAAATGCAAACTCATTGCTGTCATCTTTATTGCTTCTCAAGTCTGGTTTGTCCGAATTATATTTCTCCATTGCCTCTTTGTAGGAAAGGCGCGGAAATGGGACAGAAGCAATTTTCTTTTCCGGAGCTATTGCTTTGACAATTGCAATCATAAGTTCTTCCAATACACTCAAGACATCTTCGCGCTCCACAAAGCTCATCTCCACATCAAGCTGCGTATGCTCCGGCTGCCGGTCTCCTCTTGTATCTTCATCGCGAAAACAGCGTGCGATCTGGAAATAACGCTCCATGCCGGCTACCATCAAGAGCTGTTTATATTGCTGCGGGGATTGCGGAAGTGCAAAAAATTTCCCCGGGTAGATGCGTGAAGGCACTACATAATCGCGTGCGCCTTCGGGCGTTGATTTGGTCAAAATCGGCGTCTCGATTTCTATAAAATCTTTCTCGTGCAGGAAATCGCGCACAAAAGAAATTACCTTGTCGCGCAGGATCATGTTTTTTTTCATGCGCTCGCGGCGGAGGTCGAGATAGCGGTATTCCATGCGATGCTCTTCGCCGATGTCGCGGCCGTCGGTGTCAATGGCAAAGGGAGGGGTCTGGGCTTCAGCTAAGATCTCAAGGCCTTTTGCCTCGATCTCGATAGCGCCGGTCGGGATTTCTTGATTTTGCATTCCCTGGGGACGTTCTTTGACGAGTCCTTCGAGCTCAATCACCCACTCGGAGCGAAGGTGGTTTGCGATCGCAAGCAGCTCTTTGTCTCCTGGAGTAAATACTACCTGAACCATTCCCCATCGGTCACGGATATCAATAAAAATAAGCTTGCCGTGATCACGGCGTCCATGTACCCAACCTTTAAGAGTTACTATTTCCCCGATTTTGTGCGGGGTGTCTTTGATTAGTGTTCGCATATATGAATATGCTAACGTATGTACGGTAAAAATTCAATTGTTTTTCATGCGGAATGTTGTAATTTGGTAAAGAGGTCAACAGTCAGTTCGTTGGTGGTAGATATTACTGTAGTCGCGCCGGCTTTGCGCAAATCATCGGGTGATTCTGAATTGGCTATGGCGACAGAGCGAAAGCCTCCGGCTGCTGCGGCTCTAATTCCGTTTACCGCATCTTCAACGACTGCGGCGTGCATGGGTGCGATTCCCAATTCGTTAGCTGCGCGAAGAAAGATTTCAGGGTCGGGTTTTGGTTTTTTAAAATCATTGCCGGTGATGATGACGTCGAAATATTTTATGAGGCCGGCTGCCATAAGAGCGGGGGCCGCATTTTTGCTTGATGATGCGGCAGTAATGCGTAAACCTGCTTCTTTGGCTTGGTTAAGAAAATGTATGATACCCGGAAGCGGACGGGGAGGAGTTTCATCAAGAAACTCTAGATAATAATGCTGCTTGCGATCCCCTACTTCGCGTATACGGCTGGTATCGTCAGTTTGCAGGATAATAGCTACGCCGGCATCTCGGGGGATGCCGTTAATGCGCCGATAGTCGCTTTTTTCAAAAGGTATGCCTTCTTCGGCACATACTTTTTGCCACGCGCGAAAATGAAAAGGAACGGTGTCTACGAGAACACCGTCTACATCGAAAATAATAGCTGCCACAGGATTTTTAAAATTTTCTTCTGTGTGTGTTGTCATTTATAAAAAATATATAGACTCGATGGAGAAGAAAAATTTTCTCCATCGAGTACTTTGCTATCAATCTTTGGGTTGCCTCATCAGGGTAAGGCGTTCAAGAAGCCTTGTCCGCAAACCCTCCAATTTTTCTTCGGGTATTGGTTCTCCGGGATGATGGCGCGATGCGATGAATATCTCGCTAAGCCATTCTTTGGACAGTGCATCAAACTCTTCGGTATAAGCCATGGCGCATGCCATGTCCCGAATGTCGATGGGCTGACGCATAAACTTGATCGCAATCTGCCATTCCGGCATGTTAATGTCCGTAGGAAGATTCAATGATCGCAGATGACTTTTCATGAATTGCCATAGTGGCGGATCAATGGACTCGCGCAACGCGCTAATAAAGATATTGCGTCCATCCGGACGGATGCGGCAACAATCAGTGAGCCAGCGAGTAAGTATTCCGCACGGCTCATAGTATCTCCATCTTGCTTCGCGCATTTCCGCTTCAGAAGCGGGTTGCGGATATTCGACTCTAAAGCCGTGATCCGGCGAAAAATATCGCGGCGGCGTGAAGTCGATATATGTCATGCGGCCATTTGTCAGAGCGAAGTTGCTCGGTACGGCGTCTATGCCCACTTCGGCATATCCTTGGCTCGGGATTCTTGTCTGCTGTAGCACAGGCAGCAGCGTGTGGATCATCCCAATGGCAAGGTCATGAAGAGACTTGGACGGTGCGGCTTCAAGGAACATTTCCACAGACTTACCGCCGTCGGGTACGCTGATGACGATAAAGGTCTCGCCTGTATTATGGGCACCCAAGACGAAGAGATTCGTTTCCTCTACAGGAGAGACGGACACGCCGAGTTCCGTAAGTTTCTCCATATAGGTCACGATATCCTTGGCAAAGCCTATGGCTTCGCTTTTGGTATGGAACCCTTCTGGCTGCAGCACGCGATGGCTTGTAATGATTTTAATTACCCTTTGCATCGCAGGCATGCGGTACACTTGGCAGTAGAAACGTTGGCCGATCGGGATGAAACCTTGCTCGTCCAGTCCGAATTCGGACAGGAATGATAAGAGCAGTTCTCTATCCATGGTTCACCTCTATTCTTTGGTAGTGAAAGAGTTGCGTGGCAGCTTCAATGAGTGCATTGCGGCTTCCATGAACCAATAGAGCATCAGCAAAGCCTGCAGCAAGTGCTGGTGTTCCATCCGCTTCCTCTCGATCGCCGATAGAAAGGCATCGTGATGCCTGAAGTCCCATTTCTTTTGCAATGGATACAAAAAATGTGGGATCGGGTTTTGATACATCAAAACTTTCCGGTCCGAAGATCCGTACCTTTGGCATGATCTTCTTGATGCCGATTGCTTCTAAAACTCGCGCACCCACAACTATGGGCGAGTTGGTTCCAAAAGCGATTTGGTACCTATCTTTGAGGCAGAGCATCATCCAGCAGATATCCGTGTCTGTGGCAAGCCATTCTTTCGGCTGCCATGCGCGGCATCGCAGATCATTCCACTCTTTGCGCGTAATGCCGAGCGAAATGACTGTTTCTGTCATCGTAGTCGGCCGACCTAATTGGAAAGCAAGATATTTCTTGTGCTCCGCGATCATTGATTTCATGTAGTCGTATTCATGGCCAAGTATCCGAGCTATCTCGGATATTTCGCCTCGTGTGCCGGCGGCATGATACCCGGGATGATGATAGAGCGTGTTGTCGATGTCAAAGACAAGTCCTGAAACGGAAGCGAGCTCTATGCCGCCTCCGGTGCGCAGCAAGCGCCACTGTCCTTGAGACGGTGTTGGATTCATTCCCTGTTCCTTTCTTGTCTGATTCTTGCATATTAATTTGTCGAAGGTACTAAATATCCTACAGATAGAACATTATCTGTGTTTGGGAGGTTTCATCCTTTAGGATACTGCTCCTCGTTGCCAATTATAAATATGTATGCTTATATTATTTCCAGTGTTCTTACGACAATACAACTCCTGTAAGGAGACTGCCATGTTTAATATGCTTCACGCTCTGCTAAATGGAGAAACGAACTTATGAATCAGAATAATGAAGTAAAAACCATTCGTGATCTCATGCAATACTTGCCCAAAAACGGCCTTTATGTGATTGGGATAACGGGTCCTGCAGGAGCGGGCAAGACAAACATGATCACTCCCCTTATTCAGATGATCATACAGAGTATGGGAGAGTGGTGTACTATTCTGGGACTTGATTCTTTTTTTAAGCTTTCCAGCGAGGCAAGGGCAGAGTGGCTTAAAGAGGGAAAAGAATCAGGAGAGCGGGAATATGCACTTCGAAGAGATCAGATGAACTGGTGGGATTTCCCGCGAGTGGAGTCTTCTCTTCGGTCCCTGAAGGCAGGCAAATCGTTGCATCTTGGAAACGTATACAACCGTGCCGATAAAGGCAGGCTCACGGGAGTAGTCCATATAGTACCTCCTTCTGAAAGAGGAATTCTTCTGCTTGACGGTGTTGCAATAGCTCACCTTCAGGAGATTGATATGCTCCTTTACATCCACGCCGAGGATAATGAACGGTTGAGGCGTCTCATGGCACGCGATATCCATCGCGGATACGATGCCGCAAAAGAACGTTTTGAGCTGACGCAGGAATTCGAGGGTCCATATTTTCGTGATTATTGGGAGCGTATTCATTATTGCGTGGATAACAGTGTGAGCAGAACGCAATTTGATGACGATATCCCCATCATCACAAAACCAGAGCAGGCGTTTTTCTAAATCCGGTGTTTATTGTCGGTACGTACTGGGGTCTATCCAAATAGGCCCCAGTTTTGATATATTGAGACTAGATTTATTATGAAAACAAACAAATCAAAAAATACTCGCAAGCGTATCCCCGAGGTCAAGGCAGTGCTTTTTGATCTGGACGGAGTTCTTATTGAAACAGAAAAAGAGACGTTTCGTTTTTATCAGAAGTATCTCAAAGCTCATCACGGCATCGTACTGCCTGATAGCGCATTTGTTTATAAAATCGGGAGAAAGTCTGTTGACTTTTGGAGTGATGTTCTTACCAAGGAACAACAAAATAGCGTTGATGTGAAAAAGCTGACTTTTCTTAAACGCCAAATGTTCATCGAGCATCCGGAAAAATATGTAAAAAAAATTCCCGGCGTAAAAAAACTTTTAAAAATGCTTAAGGCGTCAGGTTATAAGCTTGCGCTCACGACACAAAATGAGAAAGAAATGATGGACAGCATGCTCGGCTGGCTTAGTATCAGAGAATTTTTTGATGTTATTCTCTCTCTTCAAGATATTTCACAAAAGAAGCCTAATCCGGAAATCTATCTTAAGGCAGCTTCCCTGCTGAACGTGCCAATTAAAAAATGTATTGTTGTTGAGGATTCTTTTGATGGCATTCTTGCGGCACGACGCGCCCGAATGACGTGCATCGCACTGCAGCATCCCTACTCGCCTCCCGGAAATGCGAAACACGCCCATGTTATCGTAAAAAAACTTTCTTATATAACAAAATCGCTTTTGGAAAATATTATCAAGAAAAAGATTAAAACCCGTCCTCTTAGTTAAGGATATGTTTTTAAACTAGGATGTATGGGGTAGGACTTGCTTTTTAATAATATATGTGCTATACTATTTTCAGTGTTACGATAATAGTATAACCTCCCATAAAGGAGACGGCTGTGCGTAAAGTTTTTTTTACAGGCGGACTATTTATTATTTCTTTGATGCTGGGCATTAGCGCGTATGCATGCGGTGGCATTGGTCCCTGTGCAGGTACGCAAGGGGGCAAGCACGGGCATGCCCATCTGGTCATACATGATGCCAATAAGGCGGTCGTAGAAATTCCCGGGAATATCGGGCGCACTGAAGCTTTGAAGCAAGATGGTGAGAAGAGCTTCTGCTACAGCGCTGTCCATACGCATGATACATCAGGCACGCTTCACCTCGTCCTAGGGAAAGGAAATGACCTTACACTGAAGTCATTTCTCTCCAAATGGAATCTTGAACTTCTGAAAGGCAAGGTCTCCGTCAACGGCAAGGAAATAAAAAACCTGAATACGGTTCAGGTGAAGTCTGGAATGCACATAGAAGTTTCTTTATGAGCTCATGCGTAGCAGTACGCGATCATCTCCCGTAACACACCCTGCTTTTGCAAGAGGGTGTGTTTTTTATTTCTGCTTGAATGGGATTTCAAGAATGAACGTACTCCCCTTCTCCAGACCCGGAGATTCCGCCCATGCCGATCCCCCATGGTCTTCGGCTACTTTTTTAACAAAATAAAGGCCCAGGCCCATGCCGTTCGGATCGCTTAATTTTGCCTGATCGGTGCGGATAAATTTTCCGAATAAACGGCTGATATCTTCTTTATCAATACCCATGCCTTGATCCGTAACGCTAAAGCGCACGAATTGACCCGTTGCTTTTTTTA
>Ga0209515_10004705_pt1 | contig 18276 bp, 14 predicted proteins | sample Subgroupgradi54m_FD_187454 | JGI IMG/M metagenome (GOLD analysis project Ga0209515, IMG submission 187454) | Subsurface groundwater microbial communities from S. Glens Falls, New York, USA - GMW60B uncontaminated upgradient, 5.4 m (SPAdes)... ...
ATTCGAATCCCAAGGGATTTTGTGCCGGCAGAAAGAATCCGAAACGACTCCCCTTTGGTTTTGAGTGGTAAAACTAATGTTAGCGGACCTGGCAAAAACTTATTCATCAGTTTCAGAGCTGGCTTGTTAAGCTTAACGATTTTCTTGAGCCAAGCTGTGTTCGGCACGATCACATGAATCGGTTTTCTAAAATTCCGTCCCTTGAGGCGGTAAAGTTTTTTCACAGCCGAAAGAGAAGTGGCATCCACTGCCAACCCATAAGCCGTGTCCGTGGGATAAACGACAACGCCGCCGGCTTTGAGAATTTTTACTGCTTGCTCAATACGATTCATTATTTCACTACGAAATTAATGAGCTTATCGGTTACGAAGATGATCTTTGCAACGGACTTATCGGCCAAATATTTTTTGACGTTTTCGTCTGCCTCGACTTTTTCTTTCACTTCTTCTTCGGTAGCTCCAGCTTCCATGTCCAAAGTTGCTCGAAGTTTGCCTGAAACCTGCACTACGAAGATCACCTTCGTATCGGCTATGAGCTTCTCGTCAGATTGCGGCCATGCCTGCTTATGAATAGATTCTTTGTGTCCCAATCCGTGCCAGAGTTCTTCCGTGATGTGTGGGGCAAATGGGGCGAGCAGTTTAAGAAAACTTTCCCAGTCAGACTGGTTTAACTCATCATTCTTGTTTAAAAATTCCATGAACGCCGCAATCGTAGTGTTGAACTTGAATTGTTCTATGTCTGAAGTGACTTTCTTGATCAGACTATGAATATTGCGCGAGTCAGACACTTCACTAGCCTTAAAATTATAAACCCGATCCAAAAATCTTTTCACACCCACAATGCCTTTGTCATTCCAGCTCACAGTCGCGCCATGCGGGCCTAAAAATAATTCATACATGCGCATGACATCAGCCCCGAATTTTTCGACTATGTCATCCGGATTCACCACATTGCCCCGACTCTTGCTCATCTTCTCCCCATCAGTAGCCAATACAATACCATGTGGCACGCGCTTAACATATGGTTCTTTAGCGGTCACAAATCCTTGATCGTAAAGAAACAGATTCCAGAATCTGGAATACAAAAGATGCAGTGTCGTATGCTCCATGCCGCCAAAGTACACATCCACCGGCGTCCAATATTTCTGATTTTTCTTGCTGGCTAATTCTTTATTATTTTCCGGATCCGTGTATCGCAGCCAATACCAGGAACTGCCTGCCCATTGCGGCATAGTATTAGTCTCGCGCTTGGCAGGACCACCACAATTTGGACATTTGACATTCACCCATTCATCAATCACAGCCAAAGGCGATTCCCCTGTCCCGGTTGGTTCGTAATTTACAACTTCGGGCAAAGTCACTGGCAACTGGTCTTCAGGCACGGCAACAGTACCGCACTTCTCACAATGAACTAGCGGAATTGGCTCGCCCCAATATCTTTGTCTAGAAAACACCCAATCGCGGAGTTTATAAGTAGTGCTAGCTTGTCCGAACCTTTTTTCTACCAACCATTTGGTTATAACTTTCCTCGCTTCTTGAGAGGTCAACCCGCTAAACTCTCCGGAATTATACAAAATACCATCTCCTGTAAAAACTTCTTCAAGCTTTCGAATTTTTGAGTCATCACTGCCATCTGCTGGTTTTAAAGTCACTTTCAGAGGAATTTTATATTTTTTCGCAAATGCTTGATCGCGCTCATCATGCGCATCACCAAACAGAGCTCCTGTTCCAAACCCCATCAACGCATAATCCGCAATCCAGATTGACAATTGTTCGCCATTCGCCGGATTTACAACTTTGACGCCTTTTAATTCCACGCCGGTTTTCTCTTTTTCTCTTGCAGTTCTCTGTATGTCTGTCTTTTTCTTAGCCTCTTCAACGTATTTTTCGACCTCTTTGAGATTTAAAATTTGAGATTTGAGATTCATTACCAACGGATGTTCCGGAGCCAAAACCAAAAAGGTTGCGCCTGGCAAAGTATCAACTCTCGTAGTAAATACCCTAATACTAGGTAGTATGGTAGTATAGAAGTGCTCTTTCGCAGCGTTGCCTGTGATCAAACTTGCATTTAACTTCTCGGACAAAAATTCCAAGTATCTAACTCTTTTCTTTTCTTGTAAATCAGATAAAATAGTTATGAAACCCGTGAGCTGTTTTAGTTTCTCGTAATCATAGTTCCATTTGAAATGTTTCCAAAAAGGCCTTTCTGTTGCTCCTGAAAACTCCGGATCAATTGCCGGCGCTACCAAAACCAAACCTTTAAATGGCTTATTGCGTTTCATTAATGCCTTCATTGCCACAACGCCTCCCAAACTATGCCCTACAATTATCGTATTATCATTAATCTTGGCATTTTTCAAAACAAATTCGACTTGTTCAGATTCTTTTGGATCACTGGTGTTTGGCATCGTTGGAGCTTGGACAGAAAAACCCTTATCTTCTAATTCTTTTTTCAAAGAAGGAATAAAATTTTTCCCAGGCAATCCGGTCCATCCATGCAAAATCAAAAAATTAGGTCTTGATTGTATATCATCCAAAATTTCTGGGAATTCAGTCATGTTCGCTGTGCTTTTGCTGAAATGAGACTTACCAAGCAAAAACTTATAATCAGCCTGAGGTAAATTCTTTTTATAAAATTCTATTGAATTAACAGGAATATACGGATCATTGTCCGAATAATAAATGATTATTTTCTGTACCAATTGGTTAATTTTCTTCCAATCAAATTTGATATCCGCAAATGACTTAACAGCTGCCCAATCAGCGGCAGGGTACTGTTTATGCAGTTGACCCCATTCTTGATTAGGATTGACAGGCGCGACTAAAATAAGCTTGTTTATTTTCTTACCAGAAGTCTGAATAGCGTTCAATATAGCCGGACAACCTAAACTTTGTCCGACTGCAACACAATTTTCCTGCAATTCGTTAGATATCACCGAAGTCCACTGTTCAATAGCTGGATGATCAGAGTTTGGCAAATCTGGCACTGAAACTTTCCAATAATTTTTTTCTAAAACCTTTTTTATCCAAGGAAACCAATTTTCATTACTGCTACCGTTAAGGCCATGGGCGACTAGAGCATATTTGGAACTGGTTTGTTCGAATTCAAACTCTATTTCTGCGCCTTCTGACTTCCCAATCCAATTCTCCTGCTGGAGTTTGACCGCTTCGGGCCACTCTTTCAGCTCTTTGAGGCCTTCCAAAAGTTTCTCGGCGTAGGCTGTGATTTTCAGGTACCACTGGCGCAGTTCTTTTTTCTCAACCACAGTGCCACAACGTTCACAACAGCCGTCGATGACTTCTTCATTCGCCAAACCAGTTTTATCTTTCGGGCACCAGTTGATGAGTCCCGTGGCTTCGTAAGCTAAGCCAGCTTTAAATAATTGCAAAAAAATCCACTGGGTCCATTTGTAATATTCCGGATCCGTGGTATTGACTTCCCGCGACCAATCAAAACCCATACCCCAACTTCGCAATTGGCGCTTGGCATTCTCAGTATTTTTGGCTGTCGAAACTGCTGGATGAACTTTATTTTTGATAGCGTAATTTTCCGCAGGCAAACCAAATGCATCCCAGCCCATAGGAAACAAAGTTGCAAAACCCTTCATGCGCCAAAAGCGACTGTAGACATCACCGGCTGTGTATGGGCGCAAATGGCCCATATGCAAACCATCCCCAGATGGATAGGGAAATTCCACCAGGATGTACTTTTTTAACTTCTTGGAATCATCGGAAGCCTCATAAACCTGTTCTCGTTCCCAATATTCCTGCCATTTAGCCTCTAGTTCTTTGTGATTATATTTGTTCATAAGTTATAATTCAGATTGCTTCGTCGCCGCCCAAGCTAAATCTTTAGGGACAATTGCGGACTCCTCGCAAAGACAAGTAGAGGGGTCCGTCTTTGCGAGCGACTGCTTTTATCAAGAGGGTTATGCATCGGCAGTCGCGAAGCAATCTCTTCTGAGCTCAAACCTTAAATAATCTCCTCGCATTCTTAAACGTTTGCTCACCCACTTCTTCCAGACTCAAGCCTTTGATCTCGGCAATTTTGGCAGCCACATACTGCACATATGCTGGCTCGTTTCTTTTTCCGCGAAATGGCGGGGGAGTCAAATAAGGCGCATCCGTCTCTGTAAGTATTCTATCAAACGGGCTGTTTTTTACCACTTCTGCCAAGCGGCCGGTTTTATCAAAAGTCAGGATGCCATTGAGGGCGATGTAGTATCCTTGATCCAAAAACTTTTTTGCAGTGTCCCAAGTGTCAGTGAACGAATGGACAACCGCGGGTAAACTGGCATATTCAGCTTTCAAAATTTCCAAAAGATCACCATATGCGTCCCGACAATGAATAATTAAGGGCAGTTTGTTCTGTTTGGCAAAATTAATTTGGGCAATAAATGCCGCCTTCTGATTCTTGATTCCTGATTCTCGATTCTCCTCTGGTAATCTAAAATAGTCTAACCCGCACTCACCCACTGCCACGACTTTGTCCGTCAGCATAGTCTGATACACGAGAGTATCGAACTCTTCTTGCCTAGACTTAAAATGCGATTCTTCCTCGTCCAGCATCTGCTGCCAGGTGTGAACCGGGTGCAAACCGATTGCCGCAAACACGCCTTCCGGATATTTTGCGGCCAACTCAACCGCGGCTTTGGAAGTATCAACTTGCGTGCCGACATTGATAAGCCAAGTCTTGGCGTCCAAAGCGCGTTTGATTGTGTCGTCCGCGTCATCTTTAAACGCAGAAAAATTGACGTGGGTATGGGTGTCGAAAAACATTATTCTACTTTCTTAAACAAGGGCTCGGGTTTTTTTATATCCCCTGACTCCAAAATGCTTTTAATCTTTTGGGAAGTATCCGGCATCACTGGCGAGAGTTTCAAAGCAATATCCAAAAGCAGAGCCGCGAGATTTAGCAATAATGCCTTAACTTTTTCTGGTTCGGACTCAACCAATTCCCAAGGTTTAGTTTTATCTATCAATTGATTCGCCCAGGCAATCTCCTTCCAAATATCAGTCAGCCCTTGAGCAAAGTCAAAATTATAAAACGATTCCCAGGCCGAACCTAAATCTTTGGGCGAATCCACGAATTCCTCAATCTGCCCATCCATATACTTTTCAATCATGTTAGTGACCCGAGAAAACAAATTACCCAAACCATCAGCCAAATCCGCGTTGTACCGGGCCTTGAGTTTTTCTTCGCTGACATCACCATCTTGGCCAAAAGGCACTTCGCGCAACAAAAAGTACCGTAAAGCGTCCGCTGTGTATTTATCGGCCATTTCCACCGGATCAATGACATTGCCCAAAGTCTTGCTCATTTTTTGTCCGCCAAAAGTAAAAAATCCATGGGCAAACACAGCCTCGGGTAATTTTTCGCCGATAGCCAAAAGTAATGCCGGCCAAATAACACAGTGAAACTTAATAATATCTTTGCCCACCACATGAAAATTCGCTGGCCAATAATGATTGTACTTTTCACGATCATCCGCATAACCAATAGCAGAACAATAATTAAACAGTTCATCCAGCCAAACATAAATTGTCTGGGAAGGATCCCACGGCAGGGCTAAGGCAAACTTAGCGGTTCGCCGCGACACGGCAATGTCTTCTAATCCAAGCTTTATAAACGAAGTAATTTCATTTTTGCGGCTGGCCGGCAAAATCCGAAACTCGTCGTTTTCAATAGCTGACAAAAGCTTAGGTCCATACTCAGACAATTTAAAAAACCAATTTTTTTCCTTGAGCCACTCGGGCTTCCGATTATGCAGTGGACACAAACCGTTAACCAACTCTAATTCTTTTTTATACGACTCGCAACCAATACAATACCAGCCTTCGTATTCGCCTTCGTAAAGCTTGCCCGACTCTTTGAGTTTGGTAAAAAATAAATTCACGGCTTTGATGTGCCGCTCTTCTGTAGTTCTAATAAAATCATCCGGAGCAATGCCCAAAATATCCCATGCCAAAGAAAACTTTGCTGAATTCTCGTCAACAAACTTTTTTATATCGATCCCCGACTTTTCGGCGCTTTCCGCAATCTTACTGCCGTGCTCAGCCGTACCGGTTAAAAACAAGACATCTTCGCCCACGATTCTATGAAGTCGAGCCATAACATCTGCAGCGATTGTGGGGTAAGCCGAGCCAATATGTGGCTTGTCGTTGACATAATAAATGGGGGTCGTGATATAGAATTTTTTTCGTTCGTCAGTCATATTAAAAAGGCCTTACTGGCCCATTTATTATAGCATAAATTGGACAATAAATAATTAAGTCTGGGTTTCCGTTTCCCGCCCCTCAATGACGTCATTGATAAACACCGAAATGCCGCTGACCACCGGAATCGCGATAAGTGCGCCGACAATCCCGCCCAATGTGGCCCCCACCAATACAGACAAAATCACCAGCACCGGATTGATTCCCACACTCCGGCTCATCACGACCGGGACAATGATGTGACTCTCTAGCTGTTGGGTCACAACCCAAAGTATGATCACGGCCACAGCTAAAGTCGGGCTTTGTAAAAAAGCAAAGAACACAGCCAGTGCGCCTGAGACAAATGGCCCAATGATCGGGATGATTTCCAGCAGTCCGGCAACCAATGCCAAAACCAAAGCAAATTTAACCTTGAGCACCGTGAGACCAATAAACACCAAACCAAAAATCACGGCGGACAAAATTATCTGGCCCAAAAACCACGCGCCCATTTTACGCTGAATTTTATTGACCAGTCGCATGACATACGCCTGATGCCGAAAAGGCGCTAAATGCTTAATAAAATTCTTCATCCCACTCTCCTCGACTGCCAGGTAAAAGGAAATTACCATTATCGTAATGATGGAAACTAATCCGGTCACCACGCCTTTAGTCGTGGCGAACAGAGTCCCGCCAAAATTATTGGCAATCTCTTTGATGCTGTTATCCAAAGCGCGACCAATACTGGACTGGCTCAAGGTTTCGCGGTAAACCCCGATCTTGGACGCGAAAGTCTGGTAGACATCGGCATTTTTTATGGCCTCAAACTGTTGGGAGACTGGCGGGACAATCAAAAAACCGATCAAGACGACCAGTCCAAAGAATGCCACATACACCAAGGAGACACTCAACATTCGCGGAACTTTGAATCTCGTCAAAAAATCCGCGACCGGGTCAATGGCTGACGAGACAATTACCGAAATCAAAAAAATTAACAGTATGTCGCGGATGACCCATGCAAACCAAAGCAACAGACCGATCATGACGATCTTGAGTATTGTGACAGTTGAAATATTAATTGTGTCTTGCCGTTCAGTCATGTCTATAGTATATTATGATTACTAAAGCTTGTCGAATCATGTACGATTGTGTAACACCCTTTTGTCAAGGCTTTGGCGAAAAACCCCATCCCAGCGAAAGCTGGGATCCACTACAAATAATTAACCAATTTGGTTTAATTAGTGAAGTGCCCGCCCGACACGCTTCGCTGTCGAAGCGGGCGGGGACCCCGGATCAAGTCCGGGGTGGAGTCACTATTCTTTTATTTTTTTCAAAATCTCAATATTTTTTGGATCGTCCTTTGGATTATCCTTAGGCGTTTCCAGAATCCAATCGAGTTTGCTCAAAACTTTGTGATTGACCATGGCCTTGAATCCTTGGAGGCCAATAAATCCCTGGCCGATATTTTCATGCCGATCCAAATGTTTGCCAAAATCAAATTTGGAATCATTGGCATGGATCATCACAAGTTTCTCAAAACCTATGACTTTGTCGAACTGCTTAAGCGTGGCATCAACAGATTTTTCGTCCCGCAAATCATAACCCGCGGTAAACGCGTGGCATGTGTCAAAGCAAACGGCTAAATCGTACTTTTTCAAAAGTTTGTTATCCATAATTGCTGCGAGTTCTTCAAATGTATCGCCCACGATACGGCCAGCGCCAGCTGACATTTCCAAAAGCAGTTCTGTGGAGCCTTCGTAGCCTTCTAAAATCTTACTGATCGCCTTGGCCACTTTTTCCAAGCCTTCTTTGTCTGTCAGCTCCCCAAACGAACCCAAATGCGTCATGATCGCACGGCAATCGAGTAAACTTCCCCTCTCCAGTTCCTCGCGAATAACTGCGATAGAGCCATAATAAATATTATTTTTGACTGAAGAAAGATTTATAAAATAAGGCGTATGGATATAAAAAGTATCGAGCTTGTGCTTTTTCATTTCAGCTTGAAATTCTTCAATCAACTCAGGCGTAATCGGTTTCACTGGCCCGCCATGTGGGCTGCGGGAAAATATCTGAAAGCATTCTGCCCCAACCTTCGCCGCGTTCCCCGGCGCTTTCGCAATACTGCCGGCTATTGATACATGTGTGCCTATTCTCATAGCTTGAGTCTTTTTTCAAATATTTTCTTATCCGGAAATGGGCCGATGACTGCCGCGGTCAAAGTACTTTTTTTAAAAATATTAGCGGCTGAATTTTGAATCTCGTCTGCAGTCACCCGATCCAGTTTCGCAAACGCTTCCTGCGGCGATTCAATTTTTTTCATGAATGCCGTCTCAGTCAAGTACCAATCCAATTTACCGTGTGGGTCTTCCATAGCCAGCACAGTCTTGCCTTTGACGTATTCCTTGGCCTTAGCCAACTCTTTGGCCAAAATCCCCTGCGTCACAATCTTATTTAACTCAGCCAAAATCACTTCCAAAGCCTCAGGCGCGGATGCAACTTTGAGCCCAGCCCGAACATAAAAATTTCCCGCGTCCAAATAATTACTGACCGACGCGCCCACATAATATGCCAAGCCTCGGCGCTCCCGGATTTGAATAAACAAGCGCGAGCTCATGCCACCGCCCAAAACCGTGGATAATAATTGCATCTGGGAATTTTGCTTGTGGTTATAGTCAAAACCCGTAAACCCAACCATCATATGAGCTTGCTCCGTCTGCTTGTTTTGCACGGCCAGTTTGGGTTTTTGTGATTTAACAATACACGGACTATACTTGCCGACCTTGGGCCCGCTAGCCTTGCTCCAAGATTGCTCAATCAAATCTTCCAGTTGTTTGGACTCGAATTTTCCAGCCACTGCAATGATCATATTTGATGGCTGGTACCATTTTTTCCGATAATCAATCACATCTTGGCGCTTAAGTGATCGAATCACTTCAGCCTTACCCGCAATATCGCGGCCCAAAGCCGTCCCCGGCCACATGGTTTCTTCAAACAACGACTCCACGTGAATCTGGGGGTTATCTTTGTACATATTGATCTCTTCGATGATCACGCCTTTTTCCCGTTCCAATTCTTTTTCGTCAAACAAAGGATTTTGCAACAAATCCGTGAGCACGTCAACGATCAGGGGTAAATGCTCAGCCGCGGCCCGGATGAAATACTGTGTGTGTTCCTTGCCCGTGTTGGCGTTAAACTCCCCGCCGATCGAGTCCACGACTTCGGATAATTTTTTAGCCGTGGGGAACTTCTTAGTGCCTTTGAAATGCAAATGTTCCAAGAAATGCGAAATGCCGTTTTGTTCAATTGTTTCGTACCGTGAGCCGGCTTTGACGAAAATTGAAATAATAATTGACTGCGCGGTTTCCACCGGCACAGTCAAAAGCGTCAGGCCGTTTGGGAAGATTTTTTTGGTGTAGTGTGGGTTCATGGATGACTAAGACGTGAACCATCCCAGCGAAAGCTGGGATCCACTACAATAATTTACCAGTCTGGTTTAATTAGTGAAGTGGACCCCGGATCAAGTCCGGGGTGGCTCCAGTTTTTCTCTAAAATACTCGACCAGCTCAACTATCTTCACCCGATCCTGCTTCATGGTATCCCGATCGCGGACTGTTACTGATTTGTCATTGGCTGTTTCAAAGTCCACAGTCACACAGTAAGGCGTGCCGATTTCGTCTTGGCGGCGATAACGTTTACCAATCGACGCCGTTTCATCATACTGGCACATCCAGTTTTTTTGCAAATTGTGATAAATTTCTTGGGCCGGCCCGATCAATTCGTCCTTGCGGGACAAAGGCAGGATGGCAATCTTAATCGGCGCCAGCTCTTTTGGTAATCGCAAAGTCACTTCTGTCTCATGCACCGCGTCTTCTTTGCCGCTTCTGGCTTCGGATTCAGAGTATGCCGAAAGTAATACGGCCAAAACAGTTCGGGTTAGTCCCCAAGTTGGTTCAATCACATGCGGCAGGTATGATTCGCCCGTGACCGGATCTTTATATTTCAAATTCTTGCCTGACTTCTTCTCATGACTAGACAAATCAAAGTCTGTGCGATATGCCAGGCCGTAAAGCTCTTTTTGACCGAATGGATAAACAAATTCGGTATCAATTGACCGCTTACTGTAATGCGCTCGGTCTGTATCCGGTATTTCCACAAATTTAATGCGTGCCTGATCAATTCCCACAGCCGCAAGCCAAGCTTTCTGTTGCTCCAACCAATGATCAAAATATTTTTCCCAATCACTTGGATGAATAAAGTATTCAATCTCCATCTGCTCAAATTCACGTGTGCGAAAAACAAAGTTGCCCGGAGTAATCTCATTGCGGAAAACCTTTCCGATCTGAGCGATGCCAAACGGAATTTTTTTGCGACTGCTTTCCAAAACCTGAGCAAAATCGACAAACATTCCCTGGGCGGTTTCTGGCCGCAGATAAACCACATTGTCATCTTCTTCCACTGGACCCAAGTGAGTCCTAAACATCATGTTGAACTGCTTAGTCTCAGTAAATGCTTTGCCGCTGCAATTCGGACAAGTCCCACCAATCTGGTCTTCCCGAAAACGACCATGACATTTTTTACATTCAACCAAGGGATCTGTAAAATTGCCCACGTGACCCGAAGCTTCCCACACTTTGGGATTCATAATTATGTCTGAATCCAGTCCCACAATATCGTCCCTCTGTTGCACAAACATTTTCCACCATAGCTTCTTGATATTATTTTTAAGTTCAACTCCAAGCGGGCCATAATCCCACGAGTTAGCCAACCCGCCATAAATTTCTGACCCAGGAAATATAAAACCCCGCCTTTTTGCAAGCGAGATTATTTTTTCCATGAGGTCGTTTTTTTCTAGTTTCATATATTTATAATGGCACTGGATGCTTGGGCCAAAACCCAAGCTGGCTGTACCACCTTTCTGTAAAGCTATAATATCACAAATCCCGGGGTTTGTAACGCTTCAAGAGTTCGCCAAAATTCTCAGCTTCAATGCTGTCGCGAATGCGTTGCATTAAATTTAAATAAAATCGCAAATTGTGCATAGTGGCCAGGCGGATGCCGAGTGGCTCTTCGGACATGAATAGATGCCGGATATAAGCACGAGTATAATTTTGGCAACCATAACATGGACAGGCGTTATCAATCGGAGTAAAATCTTCCTTGAATTTCTCGTGAAAAATATTCATGGTCGTGTAGCCATCGCCGTCTTGGGGTTTGAGATTAACATACAGTTTCCCATGCCGCGCCTCGCGCGTCGGAATCACGCAGTCAAAACTGTCACAGCCCAGCGCCACGGCTTTCACTATTTGCTCCGGCGTCCCCACACCCAAAAGATGCTTAGGCAAATTTTCCGGCAAATACGGCTGGCAGTCCTTAATCGCTTTGTACATATTCTTTTCCGGCTCGCCCACAGCCACCCCACCAATGCAAACACCATCGAATCCCAAGGCCACTATTTCTTCTGCGGATTGCTTGCGTAAGACTGCCAAGGTCGAACCTTGGACAATGCCCCAAAGTTGCTGGCCGGGATTAATCGAATGCGCTAAAAGTTTTTTATGCGCGAACATGGCGCGCTTGGCCCACTCGGTGGTCCGCTTCACTGATTGTTCGACTTGTTTTTTGGTAGCAGGAAATCCGGGAAATTCATCTAAAACTAAAGCTATGTCCGAACCCAAATTCAGCTGAATCTGAACCGAAACTTCTGGTGTCAGATTATGCGTGGAGCCATCCAGATCTGATTGAAATCGCACACCCGCATCTGTGACTTTGACCATTTTGCCTAGGGAAAAAACCTGGAACCCGCCGGAGTCGGTAAATATCGCGCCTTTCCAGTTCATAAACTGATGCAGTCCGCCAGCTTTGGCAATCAGGGCATCACCCGGCCTCTGCCAAAGATGATACGTATTCGCCAGAATCATTTCCGCGCCCCAAAACTTCAATTCTTCGGCGGCAATGGATTTGATGGCGCCTTTGGTCCCAATGGGCAAAAACACCGGGGTATGCACCTCCCCATGTGCGGTTTGGATTATCCCAGTGCGGGCTTTGGATTTAGAATCTTTGGTTAAAATAGTGAACATAATATTATCTTAGCATAAAAAGAAGACCTGAAAACAATTTCAAGTCTTGGGAACGTCAGACGTTCTGGGCCAGTTATGCTCCCGGCGCCAACTCTGAACCGCCATGGCCTGGTTGAGCGGCTCGATGACTTGGATAAATCGGTCATGGTAGGTCAGCCAGGGTTTCGCTCGTTCGCGCCGAAGCCCTTCGATCTCTGCCTCCAGATCAGCGGAGCCAAGCTTTTTCAGCTCATGCGGTTGCATCATTCCTCCACCTACATTACTGGACTGTGTCCGGTGACGAAGGCTCTGCAGTAATTCGCCGTGTTGACGCGCTCCGAACGTCGTGATTTTCAAAAGCCGCCGGTCGATCTGATCCGCTTCTTGCATGAGCCTGACCCACTCTGGCTGGGATGAAAAATCGGGCGTGCGCATGAAATAGCAAGACATCGCGACCTCCAACCTCCATGCCCGATGGATCAGCCGAATGTCAAAAAGCATTTTCGTCCCATGAATCAAGAAATAAAGTGCAGCCACACAATTCAACGCCGAAAGGGCATAAATCAAAGTTGTCGGCATGGTTCCTCCTCCAGAATTGTTGCCTAAGGTATAGTTTAACAAAAATCCAAGCAAAAAAAAGCTTGGCGACTGTATACTTTTTTGCTCGGCCGAGCAAAAGTTGACACAACTCAAAAATGTCAAACTGTATGAACAAAAGCCCTATTCCATCCCAGCAAAAACTGGGATCCACTACAACTATTATCACCAATTGGTTTTAATTATTGAAGTGGATCCCGGATATTTCGCCACAAGAAATTCACGCTACAGCGAAATTCCGGGATGGGAAAAAGCCGCCTAACTGTTGTACTGAGACCATTTTAGTAGACTCGGTAAGAAAACCGCCTATGGCGACAAAAGATGATTCCGGTATTGTACCGGGGTCATCTTTTTTAGTCCCCACTGGTATCTTTGGTGATTGTAGTAATTCATATAATCGTTAATCGCTTTGCTCAATTCCTCGAATGTCGAACAGCTTTTGAAATCGAGTTCGTCTTTGAGATGCCCGAAGAATGATTCGATCGGGGCGTTGTCGATGCAATTACCCTTTCTCGACATCGACTGGATCAGGTTAAGCTGCTTGACCTTCTGGATGTAAAGGGGGCTGGTGTAGTGAAAGCCTTGGTCTGAATGAACTAGGCAGTCAGAATTCTTGGTTAAACCAGCTAATTGATCTGCTGTCTTTAGGATAAATTCCAGCTCCAGATTCGTTGATACTTCCCAAGCCACGGCTTCTTTAGTCGCGATGTCTTTAACCGCGGATAGGTAAGCTCTTTTGCCAAGACCGTAATACAGATATGTAATATCGGTGCAGAAGACTTTGCCTGGCTTTGTTTGTACAAACGCCCGGTTGAGTATATTATCGCATGTTCTATGTTCCTGTGTCTTTTTCATGATCATTTTGTAGGGGTTCTTTCTTCTAACTTGGGCAATCAACCCGTGGTCTTTCATAATCCGTCTGATCTTCTTGTGGTTCATAATTACCTTGAAATCAGCTTTTAAATGCATCTGGATGCGTCTCCAGCCGAGTTTTCTTCGCCCCTTCTCAAAGATCTGTCTAATTAGCAGATAGTCAGCTTGATCTTTGTCTTTGTCCCGATGCAACCATTTGTAGTAGCCGGACTTTGAGACTGAGGCAATCTGGCATAACTTGGTAATTTGCTTCTGCGAAAGTTTTCGAATGATCTCGTATTTCTGATTTGGTTTTAACTGCTTCTGTTTGTTTTTAGTTTCTTTAAAAAATTATTCTCCGCCTCCAGATACCCAATTTTGGTTTTAAGATATTCAACATTATCTGGTTCGTGGATCTTGGGCTTACGTCCACCGTTTTTGCCTCTATGGTCTTTAAGCCCTTGATTACCTCTTGTCTTGTAGATATTTCTCCAGCGCCCCAAGCACCATTTAGGCTGCATCCGGCCAATTAAGCTTAGGTTAAATCCGGCTTTCCTGAAAATCATGTTTGGGCTTAAACCCTCTTGGTAGTATTCTTGAACAGCTCTAACTTTAAATTCCTTGGCGTAGGTGATTGCTTTACTAGTACAATGTTTAATATTCTTGTTCTTAAGCAGTATTTGAATTTGCTCGTCTGTGAAGTTATGTTTACTCATGTCTTTGTTTCTCCTTTGGTTTAATTATGGCACAAACTAAAAAGTAGACTCGTTTCAAGTCTACTTTTCGGGGCTCAGATCACCTTGGGGACTTTATTTTAGATTATTCACGCGGGACCGGCCATCCCAGGACCTGTTCGTAAAACTCCCGGACTTTAGCAAAATCCCTCGGATACAACTTCAACCGAAATTCTTTGACTTTGGTCAGATTGGAAAGATCTTCCATAAAATAATTTTTTACTTCTGGCTAATTAAAAGAATATTACCGTCTGGGTCTGCAATCTCTCCCGCGAACCCGCCCCAAGGCCTTGATACTGGTTTAGTAATTACCTTGCCCCCACTCTGCTCTACTGTTTGAAAAAATAAATTGATATCAGGAACAGAAAACTCACTATTTTTATAAGTCCCTATATTATTTTTTACCCAATTCCGAAATCTATGCTCCGAGTCTCCTTCTAGTTCAATATGTATTCCATCAACAGTCCGCGCACTGACATAATGCGCACTCTCATCGTTTTGAATGGTTATGCCAAAAACCGCAGTATAAAACTGTTTCGTTCTTTCCATATTTGAGGTTCCGATGATGATAGCTTCTAGTTTAGGGAAGTTGTCCTTGTCTTTCATATCCAAATCATAGCAAAAAACGGTTGATTTGGCGACTGTACACATTACCTGGCCGATCGGCTAAGTGATGTGTACTAAAAAATTAATCAAAAAAGACAAAAGTGACCGTACGGTCACTTTTGTCTACAGACTATTTAATGTCTTGGTTTGAAGTCTCGTCTTGGTCCGCGGTCATGTGGGCGGTCGTCGATTGTACCGCCTTCGGGTCTGGGTATTAAAACCTTGTGGGAGAGATTAATCCGGCCCATGTGGTCGATTTCCACGACTTTCACGTCCAGTTCATCGCCAATGTTGACCACGTCTTCCACTTTGCCCACCCGAGTCCAGGCCAGTTCGGAAATATGGCACAGACCATCATGACCAGGAGTCAATTCCACAAACGCGCCGAAGTCCATGATGCGATTAACCTTGCCTTTAAACACTTCACCGAGTTTAATTTCACGGGTCAGATTATGAATAATGTCCAAAGCTTTTTTCGATGCCTCGGCATTGTTGGACGTCACCATGACCAGCCCTGAATCTTCAATATCGATTTTTACGCCAGTATCAGCAATGATCTTGTTGATGATCTTACCACCTGAGCCAATGACATCGCGGATTTTTTCCGGGTTGATTTGCAGAGTGGTGATGCGCGGCGCCAGTGGCGACATTTCGGCTCGCGGTTTATCAATCGTTTTTTTCATGACACCCAAGATATGCATCCGGCCATCTTTGGCCTGGGTCAATGCCTGTGCCAAAATTTCCACAGTCAGGCCTTTGGTCTTGTTATCCATCTGCAGAGCCGTAATGCCCCTTTCACTCCCTGTGACTTTGAAGTCCATATCACCATTGGCATCTTCTATGCCTTGAATGTCTGTGAGGACTTTAAACTTGCCAGAGGCGGGATCCATGATCAAGCCCATGGCTACGCCGCCGATCATGTCTGTGATAGGCACGCCCGCATCCATAAGCGCCAAAGTGGAGCCGCAAGTTGAACCCATAGAAGTCGAACCATTCGAGCCCAAAGCTTCGGAAACCAGACGCAAAGTATACGGAAAAGCTTCTTTGGGCGGCATGACCACTTCCACCGCGCGTTCAGCCAAAGCGCCATGCCCAATTTCTCGCCGGCCCGGGCCGCGCATGGGAGCAACCTCCCCTACTGAGTAACCGGGAAAATTATAGTGGTGAATGTATCGCTTAATTGTACCTTCAACACCAAAGTCTTCCATGCCGTCGAGTATTTGCGCATCACCTACGGAGCCAAGAGTCACTGTGGTCAGAATTTGCGTTTCGCCGCGGTTAAACAAAGCTGAACCGTGAGTGCGGGGCAAGACGCCCACCGAACAAGACACGGGCCGCGTGACATTGAGCGCGCGCATATCCACACGCTGGTCTTTTTCTAGAATATTTTTGCGGATAACTTTCTTAATCAGTTTTTCAAATGCCATCTTGGCGTGTTTGGCCGCATTGAGTTCCGCGTTATCTTTGTACTTCAGAACCATGGCGACCACGACTTCTTCTTGCACCGCATTGACTTGCTTTTCGCGGGTCTCCTTATCAAATGTCCCAAACAAAGCTTTTTCCAATTTATCCATACTCTTCTCAACTTCGGCATAAACTTCTTTGTCCGGCAAAATATACACCACTTCAGTTTTGGGTACTACTATCTGTTTGATCAAATCTTTCTGTACTGCTATCAGCTGAACCAAATAATCCTTGGCAAACTTAATTGCCGCGACCATGTCTGCTTCAGTAATCTGCTTGGCCCCAGCTTCCACCATCATAATGTGTTCGTCCGTACCAGAAACCATCAAATCCAAATCGCCGTTTTTGCGTTCTTCATAATTCGGATTGGCAATAAATTTACCGTCAACGCGACCAACTCGAATCGCGGCAATCGGCCCGTCAAATGGAATGTCCGAAGCAGTCAGCGCCACTGACGCGGCATTGATGGCGACGATATCTGGATCATTGATCTCATCCACAGATAAAATTGTAGTCACAACTTGCACGTCATTGCGCATGCCCTCTGGAAACAACGGTCGCAAAGAGCGATCAATCAAGCGGCCAGACAAAACCGCTTCGTCTGTGGCCCGGCCTTCTCTTTTTATAAATCGGGAACCCTTGATCTTACCCGCGGCATAAAGCCGTTCCTCGTAATCCACCAAGAGCGGGAAATAATCCATGCCCTCGCGCACGGTCTTACTCATCACCGCGGTGGCTAAAACTACGGTGTCGCCCAATTTGCCCAGCACTGAACCATTGGCCTGCATGGCCAAAACGCCGGTTTCAAGAGAGAATTTCTTGCCGGCCAAATCCGTTTCGATTTTACCTGTTTTCATTTATAACCTTTTGTGTCCGCGATTGTGCCTTTGAGCACAGAAGTTGTACTAGCCTGCAACCACCCCGGACTTGATCCGGGGCCCACTTCAACTATTAAAACCAATTGGTCTTAATTTTTGTAGTGGATCCCAGCTTTCGCTGGGATGGTTCCCAACTAATACAGCCTCTTTGCCAGCAGCACTCAGCGGAATTAATTATTTATTCAATTTTAACTTATCCGTCAGCTTATCCCAGCGCTTTTCGTCTTCGGCTTTGAGATATCTTAAAAGTCTTCGGCGGTTGCCAACCATTTTCAGGAGGCCTCGGCGAGAGTGGTTGTCCTTTTTGTGCTCGTTTAAGTGCTCGGAAACTTTTTCGATTTCCCGAGTCAAAATCGCCACTTGCACTTCTGGACTTCCAGTATCATCCTTGTGCACCTGAAACTTCTTGATAATATTCTCTTTTTCCTTAGGAGTTAGCATTGATTACCTTTCTGTCACGAGCAAGCCAGGAACTGCTTGACGTCTAGTTAATAACGCCTAAATTCTAACATAGTTTTTCGGCTTTGACAAGAATCGGTCACAGGAATCTCTGATTCCTGGCTTTTTTTATCCCCACACCAAAATTTTGGTGTGGGGATTTATTTACATTTTCTTTGCTATACTATAGTCGCACAATAATTCCATCCCAGACTCGATCTGGGGTGGTTATAAACAATAAATGCCCGAAATAAGAACCAAGCTCCAAAAATATTCCCTCCAATTCCTCGAATACCTTGAGGTTGAGCGGAATCGATCCAAATTGACCCTGCGGAATTATGACCACTATCTCAAACGGTTTGTGGATTTCTGCGCCAAACACGGTGTTGCCAACCCGACTGATGTTGATTTAGACTTGGTCCGTGGTTATCGCCTATTCCTCAACCGTCTTGGTGCCCGG
>Ga0209515_10004707_pt1 | contig 18259 bp, 15 predicted proteins | sample Subgroupgradi54m_FD_187454 | JGI IMG/M metagenome (GOLD analysis project Ga0209515, IMG submission 187454) | Subsurface groundwater microbial communities from S. Glens Falls, New York, USA - GMW60B uncontaminated upgradient, 5.4 m (SPAdes)... ...
AATTAAGTTCTTCCTTTATTAACTCTTTCATCCAGAGTTTTTGCTTAATCCATAATGGAACAGCTTTTAAAAATGATTTAATTCCAGACGGTGCAAAAGCAATATATGAATCAAGAATTCTTTCAAACTTTAAAAACGGTTTCTCATAAAAAGCAATAATATCAATATCATCTATTGTTAAATTACTGTACTTAAGGCAAAAATTTATTGAACCCGTTGGAAAAGAAGCATCATGTTTTTTACGGGTAAATCTTTCTTCCTGTGCTGCAGAAACTATTCTGCCATCCTGTACCAGGCATGCCGCACTATCATGATAAAAAGCTGAAATTCCTAGAATGTTCATAGAGATTTTAATTTATATACAATAACCCGAGCTTCATTATTAAAGCCAATAGGTTCGTATTGATTATCCAAAATTGGAAGCCCCTTAAGAATTAAATCCTTATTATTTGCAAAAAGCCAGTCATTAGGTCTTAAAAATAAATATTCAATTGGCTTGGGTAGAATTTTATTTATCTGCACAAGTTGTTCATTTGTAGCATCTTTAAAAACCTGTCTTATCGGGTAATCTGTAAATGGGGTATGAGCACCATCATTAAGGTAAATAAACATGGGATGATCATCTTTTATAAAAGCTCTTACTAGCTCAGCATTATTTTTTGCTCTTGTATGATAACCGTTCCAGAGAATAAGCTGAGTGTTTAACATTGATAAAGACAAAGGCAAAAGATAAAAAATTAAAATAAATGTTGGTATAACTTTTATTACAAAAGGATGATCTAAAGCAAAAGGCTTTGCATATTCAAAATGTATACTGAAAATAACCACAACATAGCATAAGAATAGAGGTAAAGAATAAACATTATACCGCCACATATTTTCATAAGTAGTAGAAAACAAAAAATTAAAAATTAAATTAAAACTTAGTATGGTCCCAAGTGTTAAGCCACCAAATAGTTTTGCCTCTGGTTTTAATTTCTTCCAATACGCAAAAGTTAAAACAACAGTTACAAAAATTAAAAAGAAATACATTGCCAGATAAATCACATGAGGCACAAAAACAAAAACCTGACTGGATGGCTGGGTATAAACTATCGGATAAATAAAATACGGAAGTACAGCATAGTAGAAAAAAGAAGAGGCATTATTAATTACATTCTGTAAAAAATTATCCAGAAATCCACCTAAAAAATCAGCATAAACCTGCTCATATTCTAGTGTCGGTGAAAAGCTCATCATTGGTGCAACTGGAAGAAAAATAAATCTTTTCAAGATGTAAAATAAAACAGCAAAAATACCGTAGCTTAAACTTACAAATAAAAAGAGTGGAACTTTTGTATTTAATTTTTTGCCTGTAATTTTTGGACTATAAGCAAGGATAATAAAAAACAATGCTCCAAAGAAAAATCCTATAAATAAAGTTTTATATAACCAGATAATTAAAAAAGAAAGTGCAAATTTAAGTACTGTTATATAGTTAAAAACACCTTTAACATAATCTTTTAATATTAAGTAAACTGCCAGGCAAAGTAAAAAACATCCCATTTGCTCCATCATGGCGCTATCACATGTCTTTAATATGCCAGGAAAAAATAAATACGAAATTGAAACTAGAAAAGCTAACTTATGGTTATTTTCTGAAAGTAAAAGAAAAATAAGATAAGTAAGAATACAAACACCTAATGCGCAAAGCCATGTAGAAAAATATGCAATTTTTAAGGACACACCAAATAATTTAAAAAAAATGGCAAGATAAATAGAAAATATTGGGAAATTAATTAAGCTCGAAGGATATCCATGTCTAATAAGTCCCATAACAGTATAAGATCTGGAAGAAAAATCAAAATTACTTATGATTCCTTTTGCTACAGACATGTAGTTAACTTCATCCCAGCCAAGTTTCTGTTCTAGAAAAATCTGACTTAAAATATAAGTAACAAACCAGATTATTGTTATTAGACCAATATAAAAAAAATTAGTTTTTGTAATACTTATATCTTTATTTTTTTGGCTCATAAAATCTTTGATCTAGTTTATATACAACTACATTATTAGCCACATCAACACCTAGAAAAGTATACCAGTTATCAATTATTGGCTGTCCTTTTAAAATTAACTCTCTATTTTCTTTAAATATAGAATCATTAATTCCAATAAATAAATACTCAACTGGCTTCGGTAAAAATAAATTTAACCGTTTTATAACATCCGAATTTGCTTCCATAAAAATTTCTCTGGTCGGGTACAAATTCCAAGCAACAAAGGTACCCCTCACAAAATAGATAAACATTGGATTTGAGTTGTTAATATATTTCCTAACAATCTCAGTATTTTTCATTGCACTTTCATACATCAACTTTTTATTCCAAGACATAATTTTAGAACCGGCGGAATAAACGGGAATATAAACAAATAGAACAAAGGTAACAAGTATAAAGATAGAACTATTCCTATATTCTTTCTTAATACAATCTCTATTTATCCAAACCAAGGTAGCAAATGATATTAAAAGCAATGGTACATAAATAAGGTTATATCTACAACGTGGGCCCAAATTGGTTTCAATAAGAATATTAAATATTATATTAAAAGATAGAATTGATATTAAAGAAAACCAAATGAAAAGTTTCTGAATGCGTGCAAGCTTCTTTCTTGAAAAGAAAGTAAACGCAATAACATAAAATAACGCAAGAAAATATAATCCTGTTTCAAGCCAGATTGGGGAAGTCACATAACAGCCTGTTATTGTTTTTTCATCCAGATCAACAGGAATACTTGGGAAATAACCAGAGGTAATTATCTGCCACAAAAGCTTTAAACTGTTAATTGAATTATTTAGAGGATCTTTTAAAAAGCCTCCGTCAAAGTCAGCATATGCTCCATAAACCCCTTGCTGGCTTAAACTAAAATCCATCCAGGGAGCAAGTGGCAAGAAAATAAACTTAGTAAAAATAATGTAAACAAGAAAAAAGGTAATCAGATATAGAAGAAAGGAAATAAGAATATTTTTTTTCACATTACGGGCTAAATAAATTAATGATGTAATTCCTATTACAGCACCAATAAAAAGACTTTTGTAAAAATAAAGTAAAAGACTTGCAAAAGAAAGAAAAATAGGATTAAGTTTTTCTTTTAAAATGCTTCTAAAAATAAAATAAGTCAAAACAGAAATTAATGCACAGCCTGGTATTTCCATCATAACTGAATTACATTGATTAATAATTCTCGGCAAGAATAAGAACAACATTGAAGTTAAAAAGGAAAATGATTTATTTTCTACTAACAACAACATTATGAAATAAATAAATACACATGTAATTAATGCACTAAACCAGGTTGAGAAGAAAGCTACTTTTGTTGAAGCGCCAAACAGTTTAAAAAATATTGCTATGTATATTGAATGCAGCGGGTAATGAGTAGTATTTTGTGGAAAGCCATACTTTAAGAGCCCCTGAACAGTTGTTGCTCTACTGCTGAAATCAAGATTTTCTGCAATCCCTTTAGCTATTGCCATATATTTAGCTTCATCCCACTCAACATTTTGATTCAAAAAGTACGAAGAAATTAAATATGTAATTAACCAAATAAAAAAAATTAACGTGGGATAAAAAAGGTTATGGGTTACTATTTTGCTTTTCATTTACAATCCTCTTTTTAAGCAAAAGAGCAATTAAGCCAAGTGAAAAAGTATACAGTGCTATTCCCTGTAAAATAACAAAACCTATTATTCCAAAAGAACTGTTTAATGCTTCAGAAAAAAGTGGAATTAATAAAATAATCAAACCTAAAATACTGATTAATCCAGAAATTAGCATAAATATTTTTATTGGATTATATAAAGTAATGGTTTCTACCAATATCTGTGCAGAACGCATAATATCTCTTAAATATTTTACTTTTGATTTTCCAATCCTTGGTCTGTATTCAATAGGATGGTAATAAACCGATAATCCTTCTAGAATAAAAATTAATGTGGTTGATAGTGAAAAAGAGAAACCACTTGAAGTGTTAACCATATATTTTTGAATCACATCTTTCCTAAATACTCTTAATCCTGAATTTACATCCATTATTTTTTCACCTGCAACAAACTGAGCAATCTGCTTAAACAAAATTCTTGAGAGTTTTTTAAGAAACGGATCAAAATCTTTTAAATTGTCCCTTTTACCAATTACAATGTCATATCCCTCTTCAAGCTTTTTAACCATGAGCAAAATAGATTCAATAGGATAAGTACCATCAGCATCAGTAATTGCAATAATTTCACCTGAAGCCGCCATAATACCTTTTTTTATAGAAAATCCATAACCTTTATTATATGGATTTCTAACAAGCTTTATGTCTTTCCTGTTTTTTAGAATTTCATATGTACCGTCAAATGAACCATCGTCAACAACAACAATTTCATAAAGTGTTTTCCCAAGCAAAAAATTAATTTCATCTATTGTTCTTTCAATAGCATTTCTTTCATTAAAACAAGGAATTACAAGTGATATTTTTTCCATTGTTGTCCTTCGTTATTTATATCATGCAAATGACCTCAAAAGCACAGCTTGAAATGTACCTACATAACATGAAATTGATTTGTATAATTATTGTTATGATTATACAGCTAGGTTTTTTATAGAGCAATGGTAGCAGTAAAAAGCCAGTTAAATGAAACAAAAAGATTCGAATTAAAACATGAAAGAAATAAAAGTACCATTTAATAAACCTTCATTTACAGGTAATGAATTAGATTATATAAAAGAAGCTGTAATGAATTGGCATATATCTGGAGATGGTCTGTTTACAAAAAAATGTCATCAATTTTTAGAAAATAAGTTTAATGCAAAAAAGATTTTACTAACAACCTCATGTACCCATGCCCTTGAACTTGCGTCAATCCTTTTAGGTTTAAAGGAAGGAGATGAAGTTATTGTACCTTCTTATACTTTTGTCTCCACTGTTAATGCATTTATGCTTAGAGGAGCAAAACCAGTTTTTGTGGATATAAGAAAAGATACTTTAAATATAGATGAAAATCTTATAGAAGAAAAAATAACAAAAAACACAAAAGCAATATTTCCTGTTCACTATGGAGGAGTCTCCTGCAATATGGACAGGATAAATAAAATAGCAAAAAAGTATAATTTATTTGTAGTTGAGGATGCAGCTCAAGGAGTAAATGCTAAATATAAAGATAAGTATTTAGGAACTTTAGGTACCTTTGGATGCTATAGCTTTCATGAAACAAAAAACTATATTTGTGGTGAAGGTGGGGCATTAGTAATTAATGATGAAAGGTTTATTGAAAGAGCAGAAATTATAAGAGAAAAGGGTACAAACAGAAGCAAGTTCTTCAGAGGAGAAATAGATAAATATACTTGGGTTGATATTGGTAGTTCATATCTTCCTTCAGATTTATTAGCTGCATTTCTTTTTGCCCAGCTTGAAAAAATAGATGAGATTAATGATCTTAGGAAAAGTGTGTTTGATAGCTATATTAAAGGTTTCTCTAATTTGGAAAAAGATGGAAAAATCAGTTTGCCCTCTATTCCATCAGTATGTACTGCAAATCATCATGTGTTTTACATTCTATTAAATAATAGAGTTGAAAGAGATGATTTAATTACTTATTTAAAAGAAAAAGGTATATCAAGCGTCTTCCATTATGTACCCTTACATACATCTCCTATGGGAATTCAACTTGGTTATAAAAAAGGAGATTTACCTATGACAGAAAGAGTTAGTGATAATTTGTTAAGACTGCCTTTCTATAATAGTTTAACCAAGGATGAGCAGGAATATGTGATTTCTAAAGTAAAAGAATATTTTAATACAAGGCATCTGCATTTAAAAAAGGATTCTAATATCTTGGAAAAAGTTTGATCTATAATGTTATCTAAAATTATTATGTTATTTGACAAGGAAAAATTTAAAAAGGAATTCAACACTCAAGGATATTCAATTCTAGAGAATGTTCTATCAACGGATTTTGTTTCTAAAATAAAAGGTGAGTTAACTAATGCCATAGAACAGGAAGTAAACTACCATGCAAAAAATGATTATATTGACTTTGGAATGGTAATGTTGTGTTCTCTGTACGGTGGTTCTTTTATTGATATATTAGATAACCCAAGAATTACAGAACCTTTTAATTTAATTTTAGGTGATGGTTGTATTATTTATGCTTATACCTCATCATCAATGCCACCTCATAGAACAAACTATTCAGCAAGGATACACGTTGACTGTCCCCGATTAATCCCTGGATATATTACAAATATGGCAGCCACAATCTTACTAGATGATTTTACTGAAGAAAATGGTGCTATGTGGTATCTACCATATTCTCAAGACCTTATGGAAGCTCCATCAAATGAGTATTTTTTAAAGAATGCTAAGAGACTCATCGAAAAAGCTGGCACAGCTATTTTTTTTAATTCAAGAATTTGGCATATGGGAGGACACAATAAAACTAACAAATGGCGACATGCTTTAACTTTCAATATAAGCCGACCATGGATGAAGCAAAGAATTGATATTCCAAGAGCAATGTCAAATATGGATATCTCTTCTTATTCTGAAGTTGCATTACAAAAGCTTGGGTTTTTATCTCAAGTTCCTGCTTCTTATGACGAGTACTATGTCCCTTTAGAGAAGCGCAAGTATAAACAAAAGGTTGAATAACTATGATTACTAAATCAAATTATGAAAATGTTGTAGATGCAAACATAGCAATGCATACCAGGTTAGCAGAAAACTATAATACTGATGAACCACATTTTCGACCAGAAAACATAAAAAAAGTAGAATCTAGATTAGTTGATATTTTTAATAAAACTAACGCTGCTAGGCTTTTAGACCTTGGTTGTGGAACTGGTTTTATTATTAATATTGCTAAAAAGTATGTAAAAGAAATTGATGGAGTAGATATTACTCAAGCTATGTTAGATAAAATTGATAGCTCTGGGAGTGCAAAAATCAGAATATTTAAAAATGACACTGGGACTTTCCCGATCGATATTGGAGCTTATGATGTTGTTACAGCCTATTCTTTCCTCCATCATCTTTATGATATTGAACCTACATTACTAACAGCCTATAAAGCATTGAAAAATGGAGGAAAGCTTTATGCTGATCTTGAGCCCAATTTTTATTTTTGGGAAATAATAAATAAACTCGAAAGAAGTGAAGACAATGATCCCATAATCAGCAGAGAGATAGAAATGGTTAAATATAAAAGTGAAGACTTTATGAAAAATTTAAATCTCACAAAAAAAATTGTTGATTTTGCTGAATATGGGAAAAACGTGTTAGGTGGATTTAAAGAAGAAGAACTAAAATCAACCTTGTTAAATATAGGCTTCTCAGAGGTTAAAGTGTTTTATTACTGGTATATCGGGCAGGCCGCTTTAATTAATGACTCGAATAAACCAAAGGAAGAAAGATTTAAAGATGCTGAAACAGTAAATGATTTACTTCAAAAGATCCTGCCAGTATCTAGGTCGGTGTTTAAATATCTTGGATTTATTGCTACTAAATGAAGTCTTTGTAGATTAGTTATATAATCTTAAATAAACTACAGTAATTACAATAAATAAAATAATGCCTTATATATCAATAGTTACAACCCTTTATAAATCGGAAGAATTCATAGAGGAATTTTATCAAAGATCAAAATCAGCAGTTCAAAACATAACTAATGATTATGAAATGATTTTTGTAGATGATGGTTCGCCTGATAAATCTATTGAGATTGTAAAAAAAATAATCAATGAAGATAAAAAAATACGATTAATTGAATTATCAAGAAATTTTGGACATCACAAAGCAATACTAACTGGTTTAGAATATGCCTCTGGAGAATTTATTTTTTTAAATGACTGTGACTTAGAAGTTAAGCCAGAATATTTATTGGATTTTTATACAGTAATGCAGGATGGTTTAAATAATGATGTTGTTTATGGTTATATGCAAAAACGGGGGGGGAGTCTTTTCAAAAGATTGCCAGAGAGATTCTTTTATAAGTTTTTTAATCACATAGCTAATGTTAATATCTCTGAGAATATTTTATTGGCAAGATTAATGAAAAAAGAATACAAAAAAAATCTGTTGATGTTTAAGGAATCACATATTTTTTTGCTTGGTTTGTTAGAGTTAACTGGCTATAAACAAATAGGCATCCCCATAATTAAAACTAGTAAGGGTTCAACCACTTATTCTTTGATGAAAAAGTTAGCTCTGGCTTCAGATGGGGTCTTTTCATTTAGTATAAAACCTGTAATCTATATAAGTCTTACAGGAATGTTAATTTCTTTTATTTCATTCTGTTTTATAATTCATTTAATCTTCAATAAATTTATTTATCAGGAAATACTATCAGGCTGGACATCTGTAATGGTGTCATTATGGTTTATTGGTGGGTTAATAATTACATCAATTGGCATTATTGGGATTTATATTGGTAAGATTTTTATCCAAGCTAAGAACAGACCAAACGCAATTATTAAAAGGATTTATCCGTAATGGCACCTAAAAAAAAAGTTGCTATTCTTCAATCAAATTATATCCCCTGGAAGGGATATTTTGATCTTATTAATATGGCCGATGAGTTTATATTTTATGATGAAGTTCAATTTACTAAAAATGACTGGAGAAACAGGAACAAGATTAAAACTCATACTGGAATTCAATGGCTTACAATCCCTGTAAGGCAAGAAAGTTTGTCTCAAAAAATAAAAGATACTCAAATAACTGATATTTATTGGAATAAAAAACATTGGAATGCAATTTCAATAAATTATTCGAAGGCAAAATATTTCAAGGAATATAAGGATATTTTTGAGGAGCTTTACAGAAAATCCGATGAAAAATATTTGTGTGAGGTAAATTACAAATTCATTAAGCTTATATGTAATATTTTAGGAATTAATACTCAAATAAATTGGTCTAGTAATTATCAGCTGATAGAAGGAAAAACAGAAAGGTTAGTTAGTATATGTAAACAAGCTGGTGCTTCTCATTATGTAGCAGGACCATCTTCAAAAAATTATTTAGATGAAAGATTATTCAAACATGAAGAGATTTCCATTGAATATATCGATTATACTAATTATCCTGAGTATAATCAGTTACACGGTCAGTTTGTGCATGAAGTTAGTGTAATTGACCTAATTTTAAATGAAGGTCCTAATGCACCAAGGTTTATGAAAAGTTTTAATGTTTTTGTACGTTAATAGTTTTTTGGTAAATGCTTATGAAAAGACTTACTTTTTTAGTATCTGGAGGAGGAGGAAATCTTAAGTTTATCTATGAATATCTAAAGCTATCTTTGCTAAAAGATTTTATGATCGAATGTGTTATTGCTGATAGAGAGTGTAAGGCTTTGGAATTTGCTAAAAGGAATAATATTCAATCTTTTTGCATCCGCTATGATAAAGAAAACACTAAAGAACTTGAAGCTCTACTAATTAAGATTAATCCAGACGTTATAGTTACTACCTTTCATAAAATTATTGATGACAATATCTTGAGTCAATTTCAAGGCAAGTTAATTAATTTGCACTATTCTTTACTCCCAGCATTTAAAGGAATGATTGGGACAAAGCCAATTCAGGAAGCTTTACATGCAGGCTGTAAACTTATAGGGACTACTACTCATTTTGTCACAAAAGAATTAGATGGTGGCAAAATAATTTCTCAGTCTGCATTTGCAGTTGGTGATGAGTATTTGTTTGATAATGTATTAGAAACTATTTTTCAATCAGGTTGTTTAAGTCTTCTTAATTCATTGTTTATAGTTTGTTTATTAGGAAAGAGTACAGTGCTTGAAGAGTATACATTAGCCCGATTCAATGACAAACTTACAATTTTTTCACCTGTTCTAAGGTTTAATTATGATTGCTTTACAAAAGATTTTTTTCAACGGCTAAAGAATGAAACATAATTGTCATGAAAACTTGTATAAAATGTAAATGTGAACTTAAACAAAATACCTGGAATTGTTCAAAATGTGGATACGAACCACTACGTAAAGATGGAAGACTAGTACTTTCTCTAGACTTGAACGAACAAAAAAATATTGGATTTGAAGCTGAGTTTTTCGATAAGTTAATAAAAGTAGAAGAAAATAATTTTTGGTTTTGTGCAAGAAATAAATTAATTAATTGGGCAATTAAAAACTATTTCCCTAATATAAAAAAATTTCTTGAAGTAGGATGTGGGACTGGTTTTGTGTTATTAGGCATTAATCGTATTTTTCCTAAACTTGATTTATACGGAAGCGAAGCTTTAGCTCATGGTCTGAAATTTGCATCTAAGCGTGTACCAAAAGCAACTTTGTTTCAAATGGATGCAAGGGATATACCGTTTAAAGGAGAATTTGAAGTGGTGGGAGCTTTTGATATGTTAGAGCATATCTTAGAAGATAAATTAGTTTTACAACAAATGTATAAAGCTATAAAACCAGGAGGAGGATTAATATTAACCGTTCCACAACATAAGTTTTTATGGAGTAAGGTAGATGAATTTAGTCACCACTTTAGGAGATATAGTTCACAAGAGCTTAAGGAAAAAGTGGAATCATGCGGTTTCAAAGTAATAAGAATGACTTCATTTGTTACATTTTTATTACCTCTGTTTTTTTTATCTCGGTTAAGGTTTCAGACACCTAAAAGTCAAAAAGATAATATGTCTGAATTTAATTTAAATAAATATGTCAATTTCCTATTAGAAAAAGTACTAGATTTAGAGTGTTTATTTATTAAGTTAGGGATTTCACTACCAGTAGGAAGTTCACTGCTTTTAATTGCAAGAAAATAATGTTGTTTATTCTAGATAAAATGAGAACCTATTTAACACATTAGATCCTTTCATAAATCCCATAAATATCTTGCGCTGTAGTTTCTTCGGTAGGTTTATCTTTATTATATAAAATAAATTTTAACTTATATTTTTTGTTTAAAAAAATATCCAGCCAGTCTAATAATGGCTGAATATCACTTTTTGTAACCTCACGTTGTCTCAAATAAAAAACCTGAGGAGTAATAATAATTTTGGGCGGCTCCTTTTCTAAGTCACTAATCAATCTTGCAGAAAATTGTTTAATAAATTTATTATAATGCAAATAGTCACAAATTATTAATGTTGGTGGTAGTCTTTCTATATAAATATAGATCGATGGATTAAAGTAAGATAACTTTTTTGAAAAATGGAAAATGTAAACTTTATCATTTTTATCCGGCAGTAATGAGTTAATAATATCTGCAACATTCAAGACTTGATATCTTTCAGTCTTTTTTATGTCATATGATACAACCGGGTACTGAAACAATTGTGGCTGTAGGAAAAAAGATGATTTGATATTTAATTTTGCAAGATTAATATGAGCTGGTAATACAATCCATATCCTACTAATAAAGAAAAATGAAATAAACAATATAACTGTGAATTTAAAATATTTGTTTGCCGCAAATGGAAATATATCAAACAAATTCTTTAAACCAACTATTAGAAAAATGGACACCGAGGGCCAAAGTAAAATATAGTAATAAGAACCATATGCTCCTGGAGCAATTACAGCACAAAAATTACCAAGAAACCAAATAGCAAGTAATGGTATAAATAATCTTGCAAGTAATTTCTCTCGTTTAAAAAAACAACCTCTAAGCAATCCAACGGCAAGGGATAGAAATGAAACAGCAAATAAAATAAAATTACTTAAAATAAAATGTGATTCTGATCTCTGCATTGCAGATAAAATCATATGTAAGCAATTTTTTATTGAAGCTAAATAACTTGTTGAATAATTACTCAGTATAAAAAGACTTTGCCATGAAAAAACTATATCCTTATCAAGAACAGTAATTAATAAAATTATTCCTAACAAAGAAAGAAAAAATCCAATGTAAAAGTAAACAAAATTATACAAAATTGAACTCAATAGTTCTCTTTCAAAAATCAAAAGGTAAATTAACCAGCAGAAAACAGCAATTGCTAAAACTGCCCCACTAGCTTTAAAGAAAGCTGAGGAAAGAGTTAAGAACCCAGACATAAATGAAAAAAGTTTATAGTGCTTTCTATCAATTGCCCTTAAAAAACAATATATCGAGAGGAGAGATAAGAAAACACAAAAATATTCCGATTCTAAAGCAATGCTTGATTCAAGCTCCAGATATGATCCCCAGTCACCAATTGGAGTTATCATAATCAAAACCAGGAATAAAACACTTAAACCAGCATAAAATTTGCTCTTAAGTACTTCATTTACTATAAGATAAATAAGAACCCCAATAGATATCACTATAGTAGTTTGAATAAAATGAACAGCTATTATTGACCCTGGACCAAATTTAAAGATTTTTAATATTGCAGCATAAAATAACTTAAGTAACGGAGAGCTAATATATCCAAAGCCTTTTCCATTTAATAAAAATTGACCGTAAAGGAAATAATATCCTTCATTTGAACTTCCACATAATACTGAGAAATTTAATGGTAACTTAAACAAAAAATAAAATATTAAAGACCCTAAAAAAATAGGATATCCAAGTTTTTCAGGAGAAAAATTCTTTGCCTGAGTCATTGTTTTATCTTTCAGCAAGCACTCTTTCTTTTATATATTTTAAAAACTCATTGACATCTTTTATAGTCTCAATTGATCTCCAGTATTCGTTAGATGTATAACCATAAATTAAACCTTTTTTTACAAACTCCGGGAAAGTAGTAGTCTCATGATCCCCTTTATCAGGAAGATGATCTTTTACATCATATTCAAAAATATAAATACCACCATTTATCCAAAAAGGCAAATCAGGTTTTTCATCAAAGCTTTCAATTAAGCCATCTTTGTTTGTTTTTACTATGCCATATGAACTCTTATATGGAAATAAGCAAATAGTTGCTTTAACTTTATTTGCTTTTTCTTTTTCAACATGTACACTTAAAGCTTTCTTCAAATCCATTTCAGTATAAATATCACCATTAGTTACAATAACTTTTTCATCTGGTTTAAGTTTACTCCAGGCTTTTTTAATAGCTCCACCACGTCCAAGCTGCTGTTCTTCAACCGAGTAATCTATATCTAAAGAAAATCTTTTCCCGTCTTGAAAATAACTTTGAATTTGTTCATGCAAATAGCCACAAGCAAAGATTATCTGATTAACACCATATCTCTTTAGCCATTCAACCTGATACTCGAGAATCGGCTTCCCTTCAATGTTTATCATCCCTTTAGGACAATCAACTGTTAAAGAATTTAATCTCTCGCCTTTTCCACCACATAAAATCAAAGCAACAGTCATTTCTTTTATATCAGTTAATTTATTTACACACCGGTAAGAGCCCTAAAAGCCTTTACATACTTTGTAATATCTTTCATTCGGGTGATTTTCTTGAAATTTCTATAGACTACTGTTGGCTTTCTGTAATATTCTCTAAAGGCTTTTGCCAAAAGCTCCTGCATTTTTTCTTTTCCTATTTTTGGGTTTACATAGACCGGGTTTGAATAATCCACACAGCTATAATCTTTCCAGCTCATATTTTCTTTCAGTCCACCATCTTCTTTTGCCTGAGTTAAAAGATATGAACCTGGATATGGAACTGGTAAAAAGAAAAGTGCTGTCTCGGTGGCAAGTTTTTTTGCAAAGCTAATTGTGGTTTCCACATCTTCCACAGTTTCACCAGGTAATCCAAGGATATAACTGGCCATAACTTGTATACCAAGCTTCTGACAGTTTCTAATTTCCTGTTCATATTTGTTTAAGAGATATGGCCTGCCTTTTGGATCATTTGGATCTGGTTTAAATGCACTTGAGTAGGAAGCTTTTTTAATCATTTCAAGAGATTTAATATTTCCAGACTCAATTCCAATCTGAATCATCCAGCAGCCTGCTTTTTTTAACTCACCTAAAAGTTCCAGGTCTAACTGATCGGCTCTAGCATTACAAGCAAATGAAATTTTAAAGTCTTGATTTTGAAGTTCTTTAAGTATTTTCATTATGAAATCTCTTCTTACTGTAAAAACACTATCTAAGAAATAGAGTCCTTTTGCACCATAATTTTTAACAAGGTGCCTTATGTTTTCTATTGCTCTTGCAACAGTAAGAGATCTGATCTTCCTGCCTAAAACAGCTCCATGATCACAATAAGTGCATTGGTAAGGACAGCCTCTTTGTAAAAGAATGGGATAGTTTGGAAGATCAACATATTGTGTTACGTGAGGAACATATTTTTCCATCGGCACTTTGTGATAAGCAGGAAATGGGAGTAAATCCAAGTCAGGAATTGGTGTTCGCGGGGTGGTATATTTAACTTTATTTTCTTCTTTACCCCAATAAGCTAAACCATCTACATCATGATAGTCCTTGCCTTCCTGTAATCGCCTTGCTAAATCAATAAAAGTCTCTTCGCCTTCCCCAACAATTATCAAATCTGCATCCAAACACTCTCTTACCGTTTGATCAGGAAGAGCAGTAGGATGCACTCCTCCAAGAACAATTAATGCATCAGGACAGATTTCTCTGGCCATTGTTGCCGATGCAAAAGCATCAAGCGCAGAGTTTGTCATGCAGGTAATTCCAATAAAGTCATATTTGTTTTTTAAAAGATGTTCTTTAAGATCAGAGATTTTATATTTTTCAACCAGGCAATCCAAAACATCACAATGGAAACCTTTTGATTCCATATAGCTTGCAATGTACATTATTCCAAGCGGTGGAACATAACCACTTCCCTTTTTAAATCTTCCCCACATAACTTCATCTGAAATTGGTGGTTGTAAAACTAATGTTTTAATTTCTTTCATTTTTTTAACGCGAAATAACTGCTACGCAGATTATTTCGCTATTTCTATTTAAACTTTCTCTACCGCTCAGGTTTGCGTTTATAGCAAACCTTCGCTTAGATAAAAATTAAACACAATATGTATGGTAACAGATCCGTATAACCAATAATAAATTATATTACAAGTAGTCCTCCTAAATTAATTAAAGAGTATGCCGTCTTCTTTACAAGAGACGAGAACAAAGCTAAAGAGTTGCTTCTTAACCTACTCAGCAAATTTGAGGCTTAAAGATACAAAGATCTCACTTTAGCAGAAAACATAAGTAATTTACAAAATTCTTTGGTTAATACTTTAACACAGTAATTAAAAAACACTAATAGTTTCTTTCAAATATTTTGTAGGTTCTAGTTGTATTTCCTTCATCCAGTTCATAACTTAAGCTGTAAACCAAGTGATAGTTTTTTAATGTAAATGATGCAAACCAATAAAGAAAAGATGCAGCATCTTTCTCTAAGCCACTTGGGAGTTGTATTTTTTCTGGAGCAATAATTAACTTTGGAGGATTTAAGGTCAAATCCTTTATCAATTTATCTGATACTTTATTTATATACTTTTGAAAATGTAGAAAATCAGAGGTTATAACAGTAGAAGGTAATCTTTTTGCATAAATATAGATGTTTGGTCCAAGGCTTAGATCTCCTCTTGTGAAATTAAAAGCAAAAAATGTATCTTTTGTACCAGGAAGAAGATTATTTATTGCATCACCCATTCCAAGGATACCTGTTCTTCTTTTTTGAGAAGATTCTTTTTGTAGGAATACATTTGTCGAAAGGTACTCCTTAATTAATTCAGTATATACAGGAAAAAGTACTACACCCCTATATGAAAAAAAAATTGCAAGAAATGAAACAATAACTAAAATATAAACTCTCTTGAAAACAGGGAAATTGTCAGCAATATCATATAAGTCCTTTATACCTATTATCAAAAGCATTACTACAGACGGCCAAAGTAACGTATAGTAATACGAACTGTATGCTCCTGCAGCAACTAATGTACAAACATTTCCAATAAACCAAATACTAATCAAAGGTATGTATAGGTCATATGAATTGGGATTTAATTTGTTAACAAAATTTCTAGTTAAGCCCCATGCAAAAAATATTAACGTGAAAAAAAATAGAAGGAAATTACTTACAGATGATGTTTCACGGGTCATAATGTTAAACACAGCAGTTGAAAAAGACAAAAATGTACTTAAATAAGATTTGGAATAACTTCCAACAATAAAATAATTTTTCCAGAATAAAAATAAATTTTCTCGAAATAATAAAAGAAAAACACTGCAAAATAATAAAACCAAAAACAATCCTATAAAAAATAAGATAAATTTACCTTTTAATTTTTGTAATTCCTTCTTATTAAAGAAGAACATATATACTAACCAGCAAATTACTGCAAGGCTTAAAATTGCTCCACTTGCTTTTGATACAAAAGAACAACCAGCAAATATCCCTGACAAAAAGCACAGGGAACCTTCTTCAGCTAAAACAAATAAATAAATTGAAAATAGTGAGAACAAAACACAAAAGTATTCAGCATCAAGACTAAAAGAAGTAGTTAACTCAAAACGTGGGCCCCATTTCCCAAAAGGAGTAATCATAATTAATATCCATAATAAAACACCTAATCCTGCAAATAATTTGTCGCCAAGTATTTTAGTTAGAATAAGATAAATCAATCCCCCAATAAGAAAAACAAATATGGTTTGGATAAAATGAAATACCACAAGTGAAGATACACCAAAGCCAAATATTTTTAAAATTAGTGAATAAAACAAAACAAATAACGGTCCACTTGAATTAGGAAATCCGAAATGTAGAAAATGTCCAAAAATAAAATAAAAACCTTCATTCCCACTCATACATCTGGCTGATAAGTTAAAAGGTAGTTTTAATAAAAAATAAAACGTTAAAGAAAAAATAAGTAACAATAGACCGATTTTTTCTGTTACGTTTTTCTTTAATAAGTCTAAATTCATATCTGTTCTTATTATATGTATAACAAAAAAATCCTACAAGTAAAACTTGAACTAATTGTATAAGCGTAATATAAAAGAGTTGAGGTAGTATCATTAAATGACTAAATGACTAAGACACATAACACAACCAGAACAGAAATAGAGAAAAAACATTTTGAAGAAGTTGTATCTAAATTAGGATATAGCTGGTGGGGTGTAAGAACACCTGCAGCAAAACAAAGAATAAAAAGAAGAGTTGAACTTATAAAAAAATATTTAGAACTAGCACCAGGTAGCAAAATTCTTGAATGCGGCTGTGGAACAGGAGAATTAACTCTAGAACTTTCAAACAATATAGGAAACGACACAGTTATCTATGCTCTAGACATTGTTGAATCTTTAATCCAACATGCTAGCAAAAATACACAGAAAAAGAATGTCAGGTTTATTACTGGAGATATAGTTCGTTCTGGCTTTTGTGATAATTCTTTTAATTATGTGATTGGGAATGGGATTTTACATCATTTAGATTTAGAAATTGCTATAAAAGAATTTAAAAGAATTCTAAAACCAGGTGGGGGGATTTTATTTTTTGAGCCAAATATGGCTAATCCACAAATATGGCTTCAATTTAATGTTCCTTTATTTAGAAAAGTCACCAGAATGAGTCCAGATGAGAAGACTTTTTGGAGATGGGAAATAAAAAAATACTTAAGCTCATTTGGATTAAAAAATATAATGATTAAACCATTTGATTTTATTCATCCTTTAATTCCAGAAAAACTGTTAACAACATTTAAAACACTTGAGCTTATTCTAGAAAAAACCCCTATTAGAGAAATTGCTGGCTCTTTGTTAATATATGCTGAAGTTTAGCAGACTAGATAGTTATAACCTAATTTAACCTTCAATCAAATATAGTTAGAGACCATATAATAAGCTATAATCTTTACCCATGTGCGGAATAGTAGGCATCTATAATTACACAACAAATGAACCGGTAAACAGACAAGTTCTAGAAAAGTCCGCCTGGACTATTGCTCATAGGGGTCCAGATGAGTTTGGTTATCATTTCGACGATAAAAACGGTGTGGGAATTTGCAGCAGAAGGCTAAGCATAATTGATTTAAGCACAGGAAAGCAGCCTCTTTTTAACGAAGATAATTCCATTTCACTGGTTGGAAATGGAGAAATTTACAACTTTCCAGAATTATTTGAAGAAATAACAAAAAAAGGACATAAGTTAAAAACTAGATCTGACAATGAAGCAATAATTCACTTGTATGAAATGTACGGAACAAAATGTGTTGAACATTTAAACGGAATGTTTGCATTTGCGCTATGGGATGAAAACAAAAAACTTTTATTCTTAGCCAGAGACAGAATGGGAGTAAAGCCCTTATATTACGCACTTCAGAATAATTCTATTTATTTTTGCTCAGAACTAAAAGGCTTACTTTCAATTCCTAGAT
>Ga0209515_10004710_pt1 | contig 18249 bp, 19 predicted proteins | sample Subgroupgradi54m_FD_187454 | JGI IMG/M metagenome (GOLD analysis project Ga0209515, IMG submission 187454) | Subsurface groundwater microbial communities from S. Glens Falls, New York, USA - GMW60B uncontaminated upgradient, 5.4 m (SPAdes)... ...
GCGCGAAGTACACGTGCTCAAACAGGCAGTGCGCCAGCGCGGGCTCCTGGCCTTTGAAGGGATGCAGCGTATGCAACCCGGAGGCGTTGATGACCACGACTTCTCCCGGCTCCACCTCGCGGACGAACCGGGCCCCGATGATATCCAGGGCGCAGGTTTCGGAGGCCAAGAGATACGCCTTGCCCAGCTTGCCGATGCAGAGGGGGCGGAAGCCCTGTGGATCCCGGCAGCCAATCAGCGCCTCCTCGGTCAAGAACAGCAGACTGAAGGCCCCTTTGAGCAACTGCACACACTCGACGAGGTCGTCCTCGAAGGCCTTGTTCGTGCAGCGCGCCAGCAAGTGCAGGACGATCTCGCTGTCCACCGTCGTTTGGAAAATCGAGCCGTTGGCCTCCAGCTGCTGCCGCAGGTCATACGCATTGACGAGATTTCCGTTGTGCGCCACGGCCAGCGCACCTTTCGCATAGGTCACGACCAGCGGTTGGGAATTTTTCTCGGTGCTGGAGCCCGTCGTCGAATAGCGGGTATGCCCGATGGCCATGCGGCCGGGCAAGCCGTGGAGGATCTTCTCATCGAAGACCTCCGACACTAGCCCGGTCCCCTTGTGCGTCCGCATCCCCCGGCCGTCGAAGGTCACGATGCCTGCCGCTTCCTCCCCGCGGTGCTGCAGCGAGTACAAGCCCAGGTAGGTCAGCCGCGCCGCATCGCGGTGGCCGTGAATCCCAAACAGCCCGCACGAATGTTTGACCGACTCATCCATTGGACGTTGCCCCCATCGCTCAGGCCGCCGCCAGACGCTTCGCCAGGCTTTGGCGCCAGACGGCGCTCAACTCATCGACCGACAGGTCCAGCCATGGCAGGAGGCTGAGCCGCCCTCCCCCGACCCGGCCCAGCCGCGTGTAGCGGATGGCCTGTCTGGCCGCCAACAGCTCCAGCCGCTCCTGCTGGTAGGGCTCGCACGTCACGACGATTCGCCCTGACGATTCACCAAACAACAGCGCATCGGTTCGCATGCGCTTGATCGCTCGAGAGCTCGAGAACTCGATCGTTGCCCCAACCAGATGTTCTTCCTCGCTGATGCAGCATTCGGCGAGTGCCACCGCCAAACCGCCCTCCGAGCAATCGTGGGCGGATTTGATGAGCCCAAGCCCCGCCGCCTCCACCATCAACTGCTGGAGCCGGCGCTCGCGCTGGAGATTGACGCGGGGCGGGCGGCCGGCCTTGCGCCGATGGAGCACCTTGAGGTACTCGCTGCCGCCGAGTTCGTCGTGGGTCTCGCCGAGCAGGATGAGCACATCCCCCTCATCCTTGAACCCCATCGTGACCGGCTTCAGACCGGAGACATGAGACATGAGACCTGAGACGTTGGCCTTTTGTCTTGGGTCTCCTGTCTCTGGTCTCTGGTCTCTGGTCTCAATCAATCCGATCATCCCGATGACCGGCGTCGGGTCGATGGCGGAGCGGTGACTTTCGTTATAGAAGCTCACGTTGCCACCGGTCACGGGGGTGCGGAACACGCGGCACGCCTCGGCGATGCCGCGCACGCATTCCTTGAACTGCCACATCACCTCGGGATCTTCCGGATTGCCGAAGTTCAGGCAGTCGGTGACCGCCAGCGGTTCGGCGCCCGTGCAGACCAGATTCCGCGCCGCCTCCGCCACGGCGAGCTGGCCGCCCGCATAGGGATCCAGATAGCAGTACGTGCCGTTGCCGTCGGTGGTGGCGGCCAGCAGCGAGCCCGTCCCTTTCAGCCGCAGGACGGCCGCGTCCGAGCGGCCGGGCAGCACGAGGGTGTTGGTGCGGACCATGTGGTCGTACTGCTCAAAGACCCAGGCTTTGCTGGCGACCGTCGGTGAGTCGAGCAGACTCAGCAGGGCCTTGCCGTAGTCGCGCGGCTGTGGGATCCTCCGGAGCGGCAGCCGCTGCACCGTCGCCAAATAGCGCGGGCGCCTGGTGGGCCGGTCGTACACCGGCGCCTCATGCGTCAGCGCGCCCACCGGGAGCTCCGCCGCCACGGCCTCGCCGTCTTTGACTCGCATCAGGCCATCGGTCGTCACGCGGCCGATCTCCACCGCCTGGAGCCCCCATTTGGCGAAGACGGCCTTCACCTTCGCCTCGCGGCCTTTCTTGACAATTAACAGCATCCGTTCCTGCGACTCGGAGAGCATGACGTCATAGGGCGTCATCCCCTCTTCGCGCCGGGGGACTTTCGCGACGTCAATCTCGATGCCGCAGCGGCCGCGCGAGGCGGTCTCGCAGGTCGAGCAGGTCAGTCCGGCCGCCCCCATGTCCTGGATGCCGACGACCACGCCGGTTGCCAGCGCCTCCAGCGTCGCTTCAATGAGGCATTTCTCCGCAAAGGGATCGCCGATCTGCACCGCCGGGCGGTCGGCCTCCGAGCCCTCGGTGATCTCGCGGGAGGCGAAGCTGGCCCCGCCCAAACCGTCGCGGCCCGTCGCGGAGCCCACGTACAGCACGGGATTCCCGGCCCCGCTGGCTTTGGCGCGCGCGATGTCCTGCCGCCGGACGATGCCGAGGCACATGACGTTGACCAGCGGATTCTCGCGGTAGCCCTCATCGAAGGCGATCTCGCCGCCGACGGTGGGGATGCCCACGGCGTTGCCGTAGTCGGCGATCCCCCGCACGACGCCATCCAGCAGGAAGCGCGTGCGCGCATGGCCGTTGACCCCACGCCCTGTCACCCTGCCGCGCAGCGGCAGTTCTCGGCTATTCAGCCGAGAGGTCGCCTTCGGAGACGTGACAGGGCGTGGGGTGAGCGTGCCGAACCGGAGGCTGTCAAACAACGCCAACGGGCGGGCGCCCATCGTGAAGATATCGCGGATGATCCCGCCCACGCCCGTCGCCGCCCCGGCGTGCGGCTCGACCGCCGAGGGATGGTTGTGCGACTCGATTTTGAACGCCACGGCCTGGCCGTGGCCGATGTCCACCACCCCTGCGTTTTCCTTGCCGGCGGGAATGAGCACGCGCTTGCCTTTGGTCGGGAACTTTCTGAGATAGATTTTAGAACTGGAGTACGCACAATGCTCACTCCACATGACACCAAATATGCCGACTTCTGTGACTGTTGGCTGGTGTCCGAGAATTTTCATGATTCGGTTCCATTGCTCATCTTTGAGATTATGAGACTGAGCAAGACGCCGAAGCTGTTTCTCGGATAAAGAATCTGAAGCAGAACTAGTTGACTGAATAGAAGCCTTGGCCATCGCTCACTCGATCAGCTTGCCAACCATCAAGTCTTAACTTATTCGCTCGAAGAAGAACGGCATTCAGCGTGCGCCCTAGGTGCTGCGCAAGGTCTTTAGCTGGAATGTGCCCGTATCGTTTTTCTAAAATTCTGTCTTCGCTTTTCCGCCATGCATTTACATATCGATTCATGAGCGGATTAATCGATCGCCTCCACGGACGTTCAGGACCTCCAAGCTTGTAAGTCATCGATGGAACAAGTTCGACATAGCGCTCGATAATATTCAGAAATTGCTGAGTGCCGAGTCTGGTAAATCGCAAGCACCACTGTTGGCGGTTGCGTTGAATAGCAAAGCCGGTTACGTTCCATCGTTTATGTAAATACTGTTTGATGAGTAGCTGTTGAGAATATGGGAAGGATCCCGTATACAACATACAAAAGTCGCGTCCTGGCGCATAAGTTCCGTCATCCATATACCAGACGGCTACAGAAAATGCTGTAAGCTGATCCAGCCACCTTTGTGACACCGCTTTTTTGCCCTTCGGATAACACAAGCGATACAATGAAGTTAACTCTGGCGTTGCTCGTGTATGAAAACGAACAGCCCAATGGACTCGCTCATATCGAGGGCTGTATCTAAGTCGTGGCGACATCAATGTATGAGCTTTCATGATGTTATATTTCCACGTTAGATAGTCTCGGTGAGCCAAAGACTGCGTTGTCCTGAGATATGCATTGAGACTCGCTTGCCTTAACACTAAACTATCGTCGCCAAGCACTGCTCCCAAAACATACTCACGCTGTCGTTGGCTAAGCGTTGGATAACTCAAATTGGACCAGCGCCCCATTACCGGCGCGCCATCAGCCACTTACCAACATCATCGCATGGACCAGCGATTCAAAGATCTGGCGGCCGTCCATGGAGCCCAGCTCCGGCTCGGCGGCGCGTTCCGGATGCGGCATCAGACCCATCACGTTGCCTGCTTCGTTGCAGAGCCCGGCGATGGCCTCCGCTGAACCGTTGGGGTTGGCCGCCGCGGTCACTTGGCCATCGTTGTCACAGTAGCGCAGGAGGACCTGGCGGCGCGCCGCCAGCTGCTCCAGCGTCTTGGGCTCGGCGGTGTAGCGGCCCTCGTTGTGGGCGATGGGCATGCGCAGCACCTGCCCGACGTGGCAGCGGTTGGTGAACGGGCTGTCGGTCCGTTCCACGCGCAACGTCACGGCGCGGCAGATAAACCGCAAGGACGTGTTGCGCAACATCGCCCCCGGGAGCAGGCCGCTCTCTAGGAGAATCTGAAACCCGTTGCAGATCCCCACGACGAACCCGCCGTCGTTGGCAAACGCACCGACGGCGCGCATGATGGGCGAAAACCGGGCGATGGCGCCGGTCCGCAGATAATCCCCATAGCTGAATCCGCCGGGCAGTACCACGCAGTCACAGCCCTTCAAGGACGTCTGCTGGTGCCACAGGGTCACGACCTCCTGCTGCAGCACATCGCGCAGGACGTGGACGCAGTCCTCGTCGCAATTGGAACCTGGGAAGACCACGACACCGAATTTCATGTTTTCGCTAAGCCTGTTAGGCTCGTTGAGCCCGTTGGTCCGTTAACCGGCCCAACGGGCAAACCGGCCCAACCGGCCAACGTGGTTCTTTACTTGACTTCAATTCGATAGGTCTCAATCACCGGGTTGGCCAGCAGCTTCTGACACATGCGCTCCACCTCGCGCTTGGCGGTGGCGGCTGTGGCGCCGTTGAGCTCCAGCTCGATGTACTTGCCCACCCGCACCTGCGTGATGCCCTTGAACCCCAGCGACTCCAGCGCTTGCTGGGTGGTCTTGCCCTGGGAATCCAGCAACCCCGTCTTCAGCGTCACGGACACCCGCGCCTTCATCCCACCACCTGTCTTCGGCCCGCAGGGCCGATGCCTGTCGTCTGACGCGTGAATCCGCCTGTGGCGGATAGAATAGGTGGGGGGATCATCCCACCACCTCTGCGCCCCGCCACCCCACCACCTGTCCGAGTTCGCGGGACGCGAACTGCCGCATGGCGGCTCGCCTCCGGCGAGCGAACAGGTGGTGGGGCCAATGGCGAGGTCGCATGACAACAGCAGAAAAGAGGTTGTGGGACCATTCAAATCGTCGCAATGCGATGGCCTGCTTTTGGCAGGCCCGCAGAGGTGGTGGGATCATCCCTGCAGCACCCGTTTCAGCATCTCGTGATACGCGGCCTCAACGTCTCCCAAATCCCGGCGGAAGCGGTCCTTGTCGAGCTTCTTGCGCGTGCCCTGCTCCCAGAATCGGCAGGTGTCCGGGGAAATCTCATCGGCCAGGAGCAACTGGCTCTGCCCGCCCCGCGCTTCACCTAACTCAAGGTGGGGGAACCGGCCGAACTCCAGTTTGAAATCCACGACGTCGATCTTGCGCGCCGCGAAGTAGTCCCGCAGGACGTCATTGACGCGGAAGGACAGCCGCCGGATCGTCTCGAGCTCCTGGGGGGTCGCCAACTCCAGCGCCAGGATGTGGTCGTCGTTGATCAAGGGATCGCCCAGCGCATCGCTCTTGTAGTGCCACTCAAACACGGGGCGCTTGAGGATGATCCCCTCGTCGATCCCCAAGCTCTTGGCCATGCCGCCGGCGGTGATGTTCCGGATGGTCACTTCCAGTGGAATAATCTGCACGCGCTTGACCAGCATCTCGCGGTCGGAAAGTTGCTTGACGAAATGCGTGGCTACCCCGGCCTGCTCGAGCACGCCGAACAGGTGCGAGGCGATTTTGTTGTTCACCACGCCTTTGTCGACGATCATCCCGCGTTTTTGCGCGTTGAAGGCGGTGGCGTCGTCCTTGAAATACTGGATGACGAGCTGCGGATCCTCCGTTGAATAGAGGATCTTCGCCTTGCCTTCGTAGAGTTTCTCACCTTGCTTGACCATGCGCCTCCTCCGATGGTGCCTGCGACGGCTCCGATGGGACCGGCCCGGCCAGCGGCGACGCGGGGAGCGTCGGAGTCGGCAGCGGCGTCTTCGGCGTCAGGGTATACGACAGGGCCTTGGTGTCCCGGATCTTGAAGGGCAGCAGCTCCACCACCAGGTCCACCGGAATCCAGAAATACATGGGCGCGCGGAGGCGCACCTGGTCATCCAGGCGCTCGTATCCGTCCTTGGTCAGACTGATCCGGTAGGAGCCGTACCATTCGAAGTCATACGACAAGGGCGTCGTGCCCAGGTCCTTGTCGTTGACGATGAGCCGCGCCCCCGGCGGCTCCGAGCGGATCGTCAGGTTGCGGCGGATGCAACTGGTCAAAAACAGACAAGAGACAAGAGACAGGAGACAGGAGACTAAAAGATGGTGTGTTGTTTGGTCTCTGGTCTCTGGTCTCATGTCTGATGTCTGATTTACAGGCCGACGCGCTGAAAGATCCGGTCCACATGGCGCAGATGGCGCGCCGGATCGACGCACCGCCTGAGGACCTCCGCGGAGAGGTGCTTGCGCAGGACCGGATCCGCCAGGACCACGTCCTGGAACTCGCGGCCGTTCTGCCACGCCGCCAGCGCGCAACGCTGGACCAGCTCGTAGGCCTGCGTCCGCGACAGTCCCCGCTCCATGAGCCGCAGCAACACCTGTCCCGAGTAGACCACCCCGCGGGTGCGGTGCAGGTTCTCCTGCATCCGGTCCGCGTGCACCACCAGCCCGCGGATGATACCGGTCATCGTCTGCAGCATGTAGTCCAAGAGGATGCTGGCATCGGGCAGCACGATCCGCTCGACGGAGGAATGGGTGATGTCCCGCTCGTGCCACAGCGCGATGTTCTCCATCGCCGCCACGCTGTAGCCCCGCAGCAGGCGGCTCAACCCCGCCACGCGCTCGCAGGCCACCGGGTTTTTCTTGTGCGGCATCGCGGAGGAGCCCTTCTGCCCGTGGCCGAACGGTTCTTCCACTTCCCGGATCTCCGTGCGCTGGAGGTTGCGGATTTCCGTCGCCAGCTGCTCGAGGCTGCCGCCGATGAGCGCCACGACGGAGACATACGCCGCATGGACGTCGCGCTGGATGATTTGCGTCGAAATCGGCGCCGCCCGCAGGCCCAGACGGCGGCACACGTCACGCTCCACCGCCGGGTCCACATTGGCGAACGTGCCCACCGCCCCGGAAATCTTGCCGACGCTGACCTCCTGCCGGACGGCCTGCAGCCGCTGGAGGTGCCGGCGGAACTCGTCATAGAACATGGCCATCTTCAGGCCGAAGGTCGTCGGCTCGGCGTGCACGCCGTGGGTCCGGCCCATCATCAGCGTCCGCTTGTGCCGCCGGGCCTGCGCGGCCAGCGCGGATAACAGCCGGGTGAGCTCCTGGAGCAGCAGGTCCGAGGAGCTCTGGAGCAACACGGCCAGCGAGGTGTCGAGGACGTCGCTGGACGTCAGCCCGAAATGCAGATAGCGCCCGTAGGGCCCCACCCGCTCTTCCAGGTGTTCAATGAAGGCGATGACGTCATGGCGGGTGGCGGCTTCGCGCGCGTGGACCCGCGCGAGGTTCAGCCGAACCCGCTTGCGGATCTCCGTCACGGCTTTGCGCGGCACCAGGCCCAGCTTCGCCTGCGCCTCGAGCACCAACAGCTCCACCCGGAGCATGACCGAAAGGCGCGTCTCGTCGCTCCACAGGCGTCCCATGGCCGGCAGCGTGTAGCGGGGGATCATCCCACCACCTCTTTGAACCACGAAGTGGCCTCGGCCACTTCGTGGTGCTGAGCACGCTCACACACCCACGGAGGGATACGACGTCTCATAAAGCGGCCACATGTTCCCATCCTGTGCTCACACCAGCGCCGTTGATGGCGAAGGCGACGAACGATTGGTGTCCCAACGGCGCTGGTCCAAAGAGGTGGTGGGATCATGGTTCGGCGTCACTCCTGACAGGCCCTTCCACGACGCCGAAGGGCCCTCGGCTGGCCTGTCCCAGCACCCGGCCCCCTGCCCTGACGAATGCAGGGGGCGCTTCCACTGAGACAGCCACACACAAAACGGGCAGGTGTGAACTCGGTCTGAGGGTTTCGTGAACACAGTCGTTCTGTCTAGCACTACTGAATCTGAATGAGGAAGGCGTTGAACCCGATTCCCACAGCCCTCGGCACCGTGCTCTGCGTTGGGAGAGCTTTCATTGTAGCATACCCCTGGACGGGCGTCAAAGCGGGGGCTAGCGGCGCCGCGGCGTCGCGGCGGGCGGACGCTTGATCTTGATGAGATACCCAGACGGGGTCACGGAGACCTCAAAGGCCACGGCCGTGTTGACGTACGTGTAGGCGGCGCTGCCGTAGGTGGCCTCCACAAACGGCAGGACCCCCTGCAGTCGGTAGAACCACCACCAGACCGGATCGATCTCCCCGTTGAGCGGGAATGCGGTGGGGGGGCCGGCCGTTTCTTCCGCGACGTTCGCGTACCGGCCGCTGAGCCGGTTGATTTTGTGGTAGCTGGGCAGGCCGATCGTGGTCAGCCAGGGATGCCACTTGACAATCCCTCCGCTGACCGACCACTGATCCCCGCGCATCTCAAACGTCTTGGCTGCCGGCGGCGTGAAAAGTGGCTGGCGGGCCGGCGTCCACGCCAGGGAAAATCGTTTGGGGCCCAGCCACGTGCACCTGACCTCGGCCACCACCTCGGCCTTCGAAAACGCCTCGAACGCATGCAGGGCCGCCTGGAGGCCGACGCACAAGCCACCGACCGTGAGGAACACCAGGCCTAGCACGAGGCGGCGGAGCCTGCTCCCCATGCGCTCCGCCCGGAGGGCGCCGCGAACCTGCACGACCCCCACCGTCAAGAGAACAATTCCACTGAGTCCCATGAGGAGCAGCATCGCGTCTTTCTTCCTTGCTGGCGTTCTGTACGCTATGCTAGACTACCATTGGAATGCGCGAATTGCTACTGGAACCCCTAGACGCGGCCGCGATTCAAGTCCAGGAGGAACCTGCGCTTGACATCGCCCTGCCGCAGGTTTTCACGCAGCCGGAGTTGACCACGCTGCAGCGCGGCAAATTTCCGCAGGTCGAGCTCTTGGCGGCGAAGCTCTACCACGCCCACGTGGCCCATCAGGGGACCAGCGCCCTCGGCCCGGACTACCAGGCGCTCGTCAACGAATTCCAGCCCCTGTTCGCATGGGCGATGGCGTGCTGGGACTACCTCCTCTCCACGGAGGGGTGCCGCTTTGTGTCGCGCAACGGGGATGAGAAACTGTACGCGCGGGGCGACTACCGGGCCGTCACCGATCGGGACTTCTCGCGAATGGTCCATCGCATCTTCAGAGCCTGCGTCTTTGCGTTCGCCCAGCAGCCGCCCGGGCCGTCCCTCAGCACCTATGTGCGCGCCCACTTCTGGGCGGCGGTGGTGCACGCCTATCAACAACTCAATGAGCCCGCGGACCCACGCCAGCGCACCCTCACGGCCTACAGCTACCTCCGCTGCGTGCCCTACCAGTTCTTGAACGCGTATCACCACGACCTCGTCTACACGATCCTCCAACGGCTCCCGTACCCGGAGTACCAGGCCCTCGATCTCTATTTCCTCAACTTCCTGACCCTCGAGACCGCCGCCCAGACCATGGGCCTGCCTCCGGATGCCTCGGAGGAGATCCTCCGGCGGGGCCTGCTGACCCTCCTGCGGGACCAGCGCCTGGTCTACTGCCTCCTGCGGCAGATCGAGCGCTACTGACTCTCACGGCCTTAATCGTTTTTGTTTGACAAACCCCGTCGGAAAGGGATATACTCAGTGGTTTTATAAAGGGTGGCCACGTCCGGCGAAAACCGTTCGCCGCACCAAGAAGGAGCGTCATGCTGGACACCGCACTGGACACCGCATCGGCGACGTTACGCACGCCGGAAGAGGTCGAGCGCACCTTGGATGCCGCGGTTGCCGCAGGAAAGATCGTACCCAAATTCAAGATGAAGTGGGAGATCTTCGCCGGCATTCTCTTCATCCACTTGGGAGCGCTCTTCGCGCCGGCGGCGTTCACTTGGAAGGCGTTCTGGGTGTTCATCGCCCTCCAATGGCTGACCGGCGGCGTGGGCATCACGCTGTGCTTCCATCGCTTGCTCACCCACCGCAGTTTCACCATGCCCAAATGGCTGGAATACGTGTTGACGCTGCTCGGCTCTCTGGCGGTGCAGGGCGGGCCCATCAAGTGGGTGGCCACCCATCGGGTGCATCATGCGTTTTCCGACCGACCCCAGGATCCCCACAGTCCCAAGCGCGGCTTCTGGTGGGCGCACATGTTCTGGCTCTTCGCCTATGACGACGTGTTGGACCACCCCGTCAAGCATTACCGCTACGCCCCGGAATTAGCCCGGGACCGCGTGCACATGTTGATCGAAAAAACCTTCGTGCTGCAGCAGTTCGTCCTCGGCGCACTCCTGCTTGCGTGGGGCGGCTGGCCGTGCGTGGTATGGGGGATTTTCGTGCGGACGGTGTTCGTGTGGCACACCACGTGGCTGGTCAATTCCGCCGCCCACATCTGGGGCTACCGGACCTACCAGACGAATGAGGGCTCGACGAACAACTGGTGGGTCGCCGCGCTGACCTACGGCGAGGGCTGGCACAACAACCATCACGCCTACCCCTATTCGGCCGCGCATGGCCTGCGCTGGTGGGAACTGGACCTGACGTATCTGGAGATTCGAGCGTTCCGGCTGTTCGGGCTGGCGGGCCGCATCTGCCTGCCGCGCGGTAATCCCGCGCAATTGCCGCTGCCAAGCCTGGACTCGCTGCGGGCGGCGAATCTGCGGCTGACGATTCCCAAACCCGTACGTGTCGTGACTAGCGGATAGCGTGTAGCGTAGAGCGGATAGAGAAGAAAAAACACTGAGAGAAAATCCTCTCAGTGTTTTTTTGTCTTCCGATACGCGACACGCTATCACGCTGTACGCTAGCGCGAGGGGTACACAAACGTCACGGGCGCGTCGATGTCCGGATGGAGGCTGTGATGCACCGGGCAGCTCCTCGCCGCGCCCTCCAGCAGCCGTCGTTGGTCCTCGGTAAACGCGCTGGGAAACGTCACGGTCACGGCCAGGCACCTGATGCGCCTGACCGGCTCGTCCGCCATCTCCTTCGTGACCTGGGCGGTGGTCCCGGTGAGGTCCAGTTGCCGTCGCTGCGCCACGATCCCCATGACCGTGAGAATGCAGGACCCCAGGGCCGCCCCCACGAGGTCCGTCGGAGAAAATGCCTCGCCCTTGCCCTGATGGTCCGCAGGGGCATCCGTCGTGAACTCCTGCCCGGAGGGCTCGTGACGCAGCCGGCAGTGCAAGTGACCTTCATAGACCGTCGTGATCTGGACCATCACCCCTCCGTTAGTGGTGACGATGCGCGGCCAACCACAACACCCCCACCAAGGCGAGCAACGACACGACGTTGAGCAGCGCGCCGATGAGCAGAAAGCGGCGTGTCCGGTTGGGCAGGTGCTTGAGCTTCTGCCAGAGCACCAACAGACCCGTCCATGTCGCCAGACGGTTGCCCACCCACAGCAGGATTTTCATGGGAGAGCCGAGGAAAAACGCCCAGGGACCGGTGAGCATCAAGTTGGGTGGGTTGTGCCCGTTACGCCGGTTAGGCCCGTTGAGCCCGTGAACGGGCCAACGGACTCAACCGGCACAACAGGCTCAACGAAAATCACAGGCGCACTAAGTAACTGGAGAGCACCAGCAAAGTCGCCAGGCTGATGAGGACCAACGGAAAGACCGCCACAAAGGCCAGCAGCCGCCGGTCAATCTTCAGGTGCATGTAGTAGAGCGCAACGAGCAACGCCTTGACGGTGGACAGCAGCAGCACGAGGAGGACGACCGTCGCCTTGGCGATCGGCAGTGCGGACAGCACCACGCTCAGCAACATCAGGCCGGCCAGCCAGCACCAGATGACCAGATACGTGCGCGAGGAGGAGGCGGTGGTCATCTGTGTCATTTCGGATTTCGGATTTCGGATTTCGGATTGAGGACGGTCTGAATCCGCAATCGACAATCCGCAATCCGCAATCTCTGTCGCATCGACCTTAGAGTAAGTACAGCAGAGGAAACAGGAAGATCCACACGATGTCGACGAAGTGCCAGTAGAGTCCCGCCAATTCAAGGAAGTGGCTGCGTCGCTCCCACACGGCGGTTTTGAACGTCAGCTGCCACACCCAGAGGTTGAAGATGATGCCTCCGAGGACATGGAGGGCGTGGAAGCCGGTCAAGGTGAAATAGCAGGACCAGAAAATGCTGCTGCTCGGGAAAATATGATGGGAAAACTTCGCGCTGTACTCAATGCCTTTAATGACCAGAAACAGCGAACCCAGGCCGACGGTCGCCAGCAGCCATCGCCGCACCACCCCGATCTTGCCGTCATGCAGCGCCGCCAACGCCATCACGATCGTCATGCTGCTGCAAATCAGGACGAAGGTGTTGAGCGTACCCATCGGCACGCTCAGATGCCCTTCAGAGCCCGGCCATGCCGGATGCCCCATCCGCAGGACGATGTAGGCCGCAAGCAGTCCCGTGAAAAACATGACTTCCGAGGCCAAAAACACCCACATCCCCAGCTTGTTGCTGGCTACACCCGTCGCCGAATACAGCGATGGGTGCCCTTCTGATGCCGTTGCGGCTTGGCTCATCGTTTTTCTAGCTTAGGTACATTCCCTGCCGAAGTCAACCGGGAAGACGTCCACTCGCGGAGGGGTTCCAGCGTGGAGCGCTTCTGCGCGCTTATTTGGTACGGCGGGCGAGGCGCCACTCGCGCACGAGCGGCAACAGCGACAGGGTGATGACGATGAGGATGACCCAGTGGATCTGGCGGTCGATGTGGGGAATCGACCGCCCCAGGAAGAAGCCGGTCAGCGTCATGCTGCACGCCCAGCCGATGCCACCGAGGACGTTGAACGTCAGAAACGTGCGATAGCGCATCTTCCCGACGCCCGCCACCGTCGGGGCGAAGGTCCGAACAATCGGCACAAACCGCGCCAGCACAATCGTCTTGGCGCCGTATTTCTCATAGAACCGCTGGGTGCGCGCCACATGATCCTGATGGAACACGCGTGAGTCCTTGCGGTTGAACAGTTTCGGCCCCACATAATACCCGATGGCATAGCCGGTGCTATCGCCAGCAACGGCCGCCACTGACAACAGCCCCATCAACCACCCAATGTGCAGCAGGCCATCGGTCGAGGCCAGCAACCCGGCAGTCACCAGCAGCGAGTCTCCCGGCAGGAAGAACCCGGCCAAGAGACCGGTCTCCGCAAAGACGATCGCCACCAAGACCGCGTACCCGCCCCAGCGGATGAGCTCGTCGAAGCGATATAAATGAGAGAAGAACGCTGTCAGAGCGTCCATGGGCTCCCGTGTACGCACGACACGCTGGTTACCCGCCGAGATAGGCGGCTTTGACGTGCGGGTTGGCGGCCAGCGCCTGCGCGGAATCGCTCATCACCACCACGCCGGCTTCCAGAATATATCCCCGACTGGCGATGCTCAAGGCCATCGGGACGTTTTGCTCCACCAGCAAGATCGTGGTGCCCGCTGTGTTGATGCGCTGGATGGTCTTCAGGACGAGCTGCGCCGTCTTGGGCGCCAGTCCCAGCGACGGTTCATCTAATAACAAGATCGTCGGCCGCCCCATCAGTCCCCGCCCAATGGCCAGCATCTGCTGCTCGCCACCGGAGAGGGTGCCGGCGAGTTGGTGCTGGCGCTGCCGCAAGAGAGGAAATAGCTCCCAGATCATCCGCAGGTCGTCTGCCACAGCGGTTCGGTCTCGTCGACAAAACGCGCCGAGGCGAAGATTTTCCAAGACGGACAAGCGGGCGAAGATCCGGCGGCCTTCCGGGACATGGCCGATGCCGCAGGCGGCGACGTCTTCCGGCTTCATGCGATGGAGCGGCCTCGGCCCGAAGCCAATGCTCCCTTCCCACAATCGCACGAGTCCTGAAATGGCCATCAGGGTGGTGGTCTTGCCGGCGCCATTCGCGCCGAGGAGTGCCACGATTTCGCCTTCGCGCACCTCCAGCGAGACCCCCTTCAGGCACTTCGTTTCGCCGTAGCCCGCCGTGACACCCTCCAAACGCAACATCAGCAGCCAGCAGCCAGCAGCCAGCAATCAGCTGTTAAACCAACCGTCTCCACATAGCGGTTCCCTTTTTGCTGATGGCTGATAGCTGATTGCTGATGGCTCATGATTTGCCGAGGTACGCTTCGATCACGCGCGGATCGTTTTGAATGGCGGCCGACGGCCCATCGGCAATCTTCTGGCCGTAATCCAAGACCACAATGCGATCGCACACCGGCATCACGAATCGCATGTCATGATCAATGAGGAGCACTGTCAGTCCCTGATCGCGCAGGCGCTGCACCAACTGCAGCAGGGTCTGTTTCTCCGTCGGGTTCAAGCCGGCGGCGGGTTCGTCCAACAACAACAACTGGGGATCGGACGCCAGCGCGCGGGCGATTTCCAGCCGCCGCTGGAACCCGAATGGCAACGACGACGCCACCTGGGTCGCGGCGGCCTCCAACCCGACGACTTCTAAGAGATTCATGGCGTGATCTTGCGCCCACGTCTCTTCCCGATGAGCCGAGGGGCTGCGCAGGAGCGCCGACCACACGCCCGCCTGGGTCCGGGGATGGGCGCCCACCAAGACGTTCTCGAGGACGCTCATGTTGGCGAACACGCGGATGTTTTGAAACGTCCGCGCGATCCCGCAGGTGGCGACATCGGCCGGCGACAAACCCACGAGCTCCTGCCGCTGGTTGCGGCCGAATCGAACCGCTCCGCGCTCCGGTCGAAGCACCGCCGTCACACAATTGAATAAGGTGGTCTTGCCGGCGCCGTTGGGACCGATGAGTCCCACGATTTCGTGCTCGTGAACGGTCAGGCTCACGTCGCTGAGGGCCGCCACGCCGCCGAAATGCTTGGTGAGAGCCAGCAGCTCAAGCAGCGGCTGAGACATGCAGGGGCTGCGGCGAAACGGACCGCTGACGGCGCAGACGGACGCCCCCACACAATCCCTGGGGACGTACGCGCATCATCAGGATCATCACGACGCCGAAGATCATCATGCGATACTGGTCGAAACCGCGCAGCAGCTCCGGCAGGGTCCCCAGGACCAGCGCACCGATGATGGCCCCCGGCACGCTGCCCAGGCCGCCGAGGACGACCATGGCCAAGATCATCACCGAAAGCACGAAGTCGAAACTATCCGGCGTGATCGTCCCCTGCTTGGCCGCGAAGAGCGCGCCCGCCAGACCCGCCACGGCCGCCCCGCATCCCTGCGCCAGCAGCTTGGCTTGAAACGTGTTGACCCCGCAACACGCGGCGGCCAACTCATCCTCACGAATCGCGGCCCACGCCCGTCCAATCCGCGAATCAGCCAACCGGCTGCACGCCACGGCGACCACGAGCACGGCCGCGAGGACGAGACAATAGTAGGGCGTCGAGGCCACCCCAAAGTCATACGTCCCCCCAGGCCACCAGACTCTCGGATGCGCAATGCCCAACACGCCGTTGGGCCCACCCGTCCATTGCTCGAGATTGGTGATGGCGATCCGCACAATCTCGCCGAATCCCAACGTGACGATCGCCAGATAATCCCCTCGCACGCGGATCGCGGGAATCCCCAAGAGCACGCCACACACTCCGGCGACGGCGATGGCCGGCACCAGGCCGAGCCAAAACGGCACGCCCAGGCGCACCGACAACAGCGCGTAGGTGTACGCGCCGATCGCGAAGAAGGCCGCGTAACCCAAATGCAGCAGTCCCGTGAAGCCCACGACGATGTTGAGGCCTAACGCCAGCACGGCATAAATGCCGGCCGTGGTCAGCACATCCACATGATAGGCGTTCAGGGGCAGCCCTGGCACGGCGCAGGCGATCACAAAGCCGACGAGCCAGCCGAGGCGGGTGGGAGTCATGGTCATCAGGCTCGCTCGGCAACCCGCTCGCCCAGCAGTCCGGTCGGCTTGAACAAGAGCAGCCCCACCAGCACCACGAAGGCAAACACGTTCTTCCATTGAGCGGAGAGATAGCCCGCACCCAGCCCCTCGAGGATCCCCAACACCACTCCGCCGACCATCGCTCCTGGGATGTTGCCGATGCCGCCCAACACCGCGGCGGTAAACGCCTTTAATCCCATCGAGTAGCCGTCGTGGAAATTGATGGTGTTGTAATACAGGCCAAACAACAGACCGCCGAACGCCGCCAGGCCCGAGCCGAGGACAAAGGTGACGGCGACCACGCGGTCCACCGGAATCCCCAGGAGCCAGCAGGCCTTCGGATCCTGCGCGACGGCCCGCATCGCCCGCCCCAACTGGGTGCACATGACCAGGGCCTGCAGGGCGACCATCAAGGCGCCACTGCTCAACCAGATGACGACCTGCAGCCACGTGATCGTCGCCCCCCCAATCTGCCAGCGGATGGCGGGGATGAGCGAGGGGAAATGGCGGTCCGTGGCGCCGTAGCACAGCATCACGGCGTTTTGCAGAATGAACGACACGCCGATGGCCGTAATCAAGGCCGCCAGCCGGGGAGCGTGACGCAGCGGCCGATAGGCGGCGCGCTCGATGCCGAGCCCCAGCAATCCGCAGCCTCCCATCGCCGCGATGGCACAGAGCGCGAGCACCCCCAGCAACGACCATCCCACCGCGTCATACCCGACGCCGAACAGCGACAGGATGGTCAGGGCCAAATAAGCGCCCACCATGAACACCTCGCCGTGGGCGAAATTGATCAGCTGGATGACTCCGTAGACCATCGTATAGCCCAAGGCGATGAGGGCATAGATGGCGCCGATGGTGAGGCCATTCGCGAGCTGCTGGAGGAAAAGCTGCCCCGCCGTCATCTGAAATGCGGGGTGCGGGGTGCGGGGTGCGGGGTGACAACGTCAGCGCGGAAGAACAGAACGTCAGGTGAACAGGTGTAGTAATCACGGCCATGCATTCCGCATTCCGCATTCCGCATTGCGGTTAATCCCACGAGGCGGTTTTCAGAAAGGTGAACTTGCCATCCTTGACGATAAACAGCCCGATGTCCCGGATGCGCGAATCACCCCGCTCATCAAAGTTCTGCAGGCCGAACAGCCCCGGAAAATCTTTCAGCGTCTTCATCGCGGCCAGGACCGCCTGCCGATCCTTGCGCCCGGCGTGCTGGATGGCCCAGACGGCGAGGCTCGTGGCCTCATACGCATACGCCGAGTAGGCCCCGAGCGGCCCAAACTTCGCTTCATAGGCGGTCACGAACGCCTGCGCGGTCGGCAGTTGGCGGATATCGGAGCCGATCGTGGTCAGGTAGCAGCCGTCCGCCGCCTTGGGAGTCGCCAGGTCAATCAAGGCTTGATCGAAGAGCCCGTCCCCTCCCATGAAGTGTCCGCCGAGCCCCACATCAAAGCGCTGCTTCAGGAGGAGTGCACCTTCTGGAAACATCCCCGCGAAATACACCAGATCCGGATTGGCGGCCTTGATTTTGGTGAGCAGCGACGTGAAGTCTTTGTCCCCTTGGGTGATCCCCTCGTGGCCCAAGACCTCCGCCCCCAACGCCCGCAGCTTCTTGGCGAACTCATTCGAGAGTCCGCGGCCATACGTGGTCATATCATCGATGATAAAAATCCGCTTGGCGCCGAGCTCCCGCACCGCAAACCGCGCGGCCGCCGGACCTTGGAGGTCGTCCGTCGCGCACGTCCGATAAAACGTATCGAAGCCTTGCCGGGAAATCTGCGGGTTGGAGGACACCGGCGTGATCTGCAGCAGGCGGGCCTGATAATAGATGGCCGAGGCGGGCATGGTGCAGGATGAGTTGAGGTTGCCCACGACCGCCACCACATCCGGATCGGCGACCAGTTTTTTGGCGGCGGCGACTGCCTGCGTGGGACTGCGCTGGTCATCCAGCGCCACCAGCTCCAGCCGCAAGCCGGGCAAGATCTCCCCCCGGGTCCGCGCGTGCTCAATCGCCAGTTGAGCACCCTTGAGCATCGACTGGCCCACGGGAGCCTGGTCGCCGGTCAGGGGCGCCACAAAGCCGATCTTGACGACGGGGCTCTCGTGGCGGCTGCACCCGGCCGTC
>Ga0209515_10004711_pt1 | contig 18241 bp, 18 predicted proteins | sample Subgroupgradi54m_FD_187454 | JGI IMG/M metagenome (GOLD analysis project Ga0209515, IMG submission 187454) | Subsurface groundwater microbial communities from S. Glens Falls, New York, USA - GMW60B uncontaminated upgradient, 5.4 m (SPAdes)... ...
AGTTACTATGTATTATGGATACTACAATGCCATGTGAAAAACTCTCTGCAGCAAGCACCGCAAAATAAGTAGCGAGCGACGCGATAAACACATCATAGAAAAACGTTTTGAAAAATTCCCAATAGGTCATAGAGATTATAACAAGGGCTGACGGACCATTTGAATGGTCATATCGGATACAAGAATGTATTCATCGGAAATATGTGCAATGAGTCCCGGGATCGACAATGCGAATGTATACTTGCCATTCTCCCGCATTGCCATACCGAGATCAACAGTGGCTCGCGCTTGCACCCAATCGCCAACAACCGTTTCTTCAAAGGGAATGGTTGAAAACTTCACCCCGTCCTGCCAAACCCTCACTGCGAGCTGCGTTTTCTTTTGTGTATGCTTTTGGTAGTTGAATCGAATAGTAGCGTTTTTATACAAAACGGATGTTTTAACATCAAAGTAGACGGGGTCTTCAATGATTTTTGCAATGCGGTTTGGTCCGTTTTCGACAAGCTCATAGCGCACCGGCGGACGAAATATGCCCACTGCTCCATGTGGCCTATCAAAAGTATACTTGATTGTCTTTACGCCTGTAAAGGGAACATGCTGATTGATACTATATCCCGCTAATGCGAGAATACACAGCACAATACTTGTTCGCGAAAAAATGAGAAGTCGATTCATAACTATTATTTCTCTACTACGTTATATAAATGCTCGCGGCTATCGGCGGGGCCAACATGCACTAACGACAGGCCGAATGGTTCAAAGTATTTCTTACTGAGCGTTGCAGCATCCTGAGGATTCCACAATCCATAGTAATAGATTGGCGAAGAGCCATACATGCGTTTTACCAGCTCGAGTTCACGAAAATCGGCTGTCTGTTCCGCAACGCGCCTGACAGGAAAAAAAATCTTATCCGAACGCGATGAAAATATCACAGCGTCTTGAGGCGTTTGAGCCGCAATAAAATCACGTTTGGCATGATACGATAAAAGCGATGACGCAATTGCATTAACGCTTTCCGATGAGCTGAAAAATACCTGTTGAAAGGAAAAAAGTGCTAACGAAATAATACATGCGGCAAGAAATGCCTGGCGGATCAGACCCTTGGACCTTTCCAAGAGAAAGGCTAGGAATTCACCGCACATCACAAGTGCAAAAACAGTAATGGGCAGCCAATAGCGGATATACGATGCTCCGATAGTCACCTCTCGATCCAAATTGTCATAGAATACCCAGCTTCCATAGAAAATAACCAGCCATCCGGACATTGTGCAATATGAGAGAAATAAAAAAAGCCGAGAGGTGCTTCTATGTAGAATGATTTGTCGCAAGAATTTCCAGATGAAAAAGAAAAAGGCCGTTGCAGCCAGCACGCTAAACGGTAAAAAAAAGAAAATGGCATAATCAAGAAATGTTTTCTGATACAATATGGGATTGATGCCAAACGGCAACACGGCCGCTTTCAGCGATTTAAGGAGTGTTATTAGTTGTAGTTGCGCTGCATCCCAGTTGAAATGCGCAACAGACTGGATAATGGATGATGATTGCTCCAGTTGATGCACGGCTGTTGGAATGACGACAGTTTGGTATCCAAACAGTAACGGATTGCCATACACGATTGTATTATACTGAAACATAAAAATCAGTGGAATAGCCATACCGGCAATGAATGCTGCAATCATTCCAATACGAACTTTCCGAATATATGCAATGCCGAATGCAAGCAATAATCCCACAATCCAAATGCTTTCCGAAAATCGCACCCACATACTCGCTCCGATCGCTGCGCCGGCCAGAAAACCTACACATAGGACTGCAGCTCTCTTTTGCAATCGCATCATCTGACTTGCCAAAGCGCAACCAATAACTAAAAAATCTACAAATAATACATTGGGAAGCATTGCCCTGTTGGCATTGAACATATACGCAGGGTGGATAAGAAAAAGAATCATCGCCGGCCATGCCGCTTGCAATGAACTGATGTTTCTCACCAATAGAAAGAAAAAAAGTGCGGTAATACTCGCAATTGCTGGAGTAAAAAACGGAATGGATTGCGTTCCGAATATGTTCGCCAATGTGCCATAGATTACAGGTAATCCCAGAAAACTCACAGGAACAACATTCTCGCCGACTGCCGTCATACTGCGAGGATGCACATACCCATTGCTTTTGGCAAGAAGTGGTTCGAGAAATGTAAGGGTTCCTGTTAGGGCAAAATGCTTTGAAAAGAAATAATTAGCAGTTTCATCCGGCGAATTGAACAAGGGAATGCCATTTTGATATGACCGAAATGAAAGCGTGGAGTATATAAAAAAAAAGAGGGTGATTATTGCACCAATACATGCGCCAAATAGTATTTTTTTAACAGGAAAAGCGCTTCGCATATATCATATTCCTTTGCGAACAATACTCACCAGAGCACATGCAACACTTGCTATTAATACGATCTCGGCAAAGAGCACGAGCGGCAATGAAAGCCATGTTGCAAGCAGTATGCTCATAATCCCGACAACATGAAGGATCATTTTAATTTTCCCCCACATATTCGATTTGACCACATGTCCGCCTTTTCTCCAAATGATTGCGAGTAATAAAATAAGACTTTCCACACCGGCAACGCTTATTGCAAGAAGTATCGGCAGTTTGGTAAAAACAAGAATGACGATTGCAGGCACAATGAGCAGCTTATCCGCAACAGGATCAAACATCATGCCCCATACCGTGATTTTGTTACGTGTCCGAGCTAACGCCCCATCCAGCGCATCGGTAAACGCAACGAGTAAAAATAACGGCACGCCCCATTCATAGTGTTGGTCAAAGAGCAACAAAAGTGTTGGCGGCGTTGCAATGATGCGAAAAAGCGTGATATGATTCGGCTGTATCCAATCCGGAAAAAAACGTAAAAAAAATCTATCGATTATGCGATCGGTATAAAAAACAGTATCGGCATGTATAAAATGTATATCATTGAAGGGAGGGAAAAATTTTTGCATACGCTCTACTGTGCAGGATTAGTGATGGGGGGCATTGTACTTGCACTCAGCCAATGGTTTGATGTCCACCCAACTATCATTCGCCTGACGGGGATTGTTTTTTGTAGTGCCATAGCTTCGTCATTCATTGTTCGATTTTCTCCATTCCGAAGGCTTAGCGCCGTGCTCCTTGTTCCTCTTGCAATAGCACTACTCGTCATACTTGCCGGAAGCATATTCTACATCGCAAACGTGCCTCTTACGGGCATTGGAGTTGGATTGATTATTGCTGTTTTGGTGGGCATTGGCATATACTGTTCGCGTTCACTTTTGCAAATCCCCCGACCCATTATTTCAAAAAATTGTACCGTCGATTCCCACTCACTTCTTCCATTTTGTTTTTCAGTAAGTGTCATAGCGGCATTTGCAAACCTTTTTTCATCTCAAACCACATCTGCAATCTTAGGGCCTTGGCAAGCAACGCATGTTTCTTTTTTTATTTTCTATGCCCTTGCAACGCTCTTTATCCTCTGGAACATACTACACAAACCCGACTCACACAATCTAGTGATGTTTCTTGCCTATGGCCTTCTTTCAACAACTGTTCTCTTAATCATTTTTCCCATAGGTTTTGGATTCGATCCCTTTATCCATCAGGCAGCGGAAGGACATATTGCTCGATATGGTTTTCTTGAACCAAAAACCTTCTATTACATAGGGCATTATGTGCTTGTGGTTTTTTTGTCAAAAATACTTGCTGTTGGCATACCACTGATTGATAGACTCATTGTACCAATCGGCATGATATGCGCGCTCATACCGACTGCATCACTCGCGATGCACACGCTTTGGAAGGATTCTAAAATAGCAAAATACTGCCTTTTAATGCTTTTTGCTCTACCTTACCCATTCCTTAGTATATCAACACCCTGGGGTTTTGCCTATGGTATCACGGCCCTCATCGTACTGTCCAGTATCATAGCGGTACGAGAAGAAAAAAGCATGCGATGGTGCATGACAACCCTTGCCTGTGTATCGCTCGCGGTTCACCCCCTTGCTGGCATACCTGCTGTATTTTTTTGTTTCTTTTTCTTCATCTGGCCGATAGTAATGAGACTAAAAAAATACGCGAAAATCTTATCGCTTGTTGTATTGTCGCTTCTTGGAATATGTGCCATACCCGCAGCATTTGTGATTAATGCATACCTCTCCTCTCAGCTTGCATTTTTATTTATACTGCCCCGTATTGCAATGCCAACTATCATTTCATTTCAATCCCGCTTCTCTCTTTTTCTCGATCCTGTTTACTTTTACTCGCATAATCTTTTTTTAATTCTTTTTGCTCTTGGCATAGCGGGATTTTTCATTCTCAAATCTCAAGGCGAAATCCAACGAAGACTTGCGATTACAGGGCTCGTCTCATTCTTTATCACGTTAGCACATGCATTTATTCTAACATCCGTTATCAATTTCAACTCTCTCATTTCGTATGAGCGAGATGATTACGGTATGCGGCTTGTTTCGCTTGCGTTTGTTTTTCTTCTGCCGCATATTGCAGCAACGGTCGGCCATCTGGCATCGCGTATCTTTTCAACCGTCTGCCCTCCCCTGGCACGAATGGCATGGATGATTTTTTCAGTATTCATTCTTCTGGCAAGCCTCTATCTTTCCTATCCGCGAAATGACGCCTTTCAAGCATTTCATGGATATAATGTGTCTTCTGCAGACATTGCTGCTGTTCGCTGGATTCATCACGACGCAGGTGATAAACGTTTTGTTGTGCTTGCAAATCAAGTAGTGTCTTCGGCGGCCATCAACAATTTCGGATTCGGCGCTGAACAATTTTATTATCCTCTTCCGACGTCCTCGAAATTATACGGATACTATACTCTCATGATGAAAAAACCGGATCAGAGCATTATGGAGGACGTGAAAAAATTTCTGGCAATTTCCCTCGCCTATGTTGTTGTGCCTTCCTATGAACCGCGCGCTCCACTGATTACTGAACAGCTGCGCACACAAGCTTCACGTTGGATATCGTTTGAAAATGACGCCGTTACGGTTTTTACATTTGAATAAGGCGCCTGATATATGGCGCGCAATCTCTGCCTTGCATACTCTCCTTTGCTGCCTTACAAAGTTGGGGATACCCCTTACAATGAATGGCTCTATTCAAAGCATGCTTAAGCGCACTCGAATCACCGGGCGCACATATGAAGCCGTTTACATTATCCTTAATGCTTTCGGCAGTACCTCCGATATTGGAAGCAATCACGGGAATTCCAAATGAAAAACTCTCAGGAATAATGGTTGGAGCATTTTCATAGCACAATGATGGCACAATCGTATAATGCATGCCGCGTAGTGTTTCTAGCAATCCATCATGAGAAAGCCTTCCTAGAAAAACGATTCTCTTATCGCGCTCGCAATACTCCTTTACTTTCGATTCATCCGGCCCCGAACCAGCAATAACGAGTTGAATGTGTTCATTTTGAAGTTCGGTGAATGTGCGGCACAACAAAAGAATACCCTTCGCTTCATTCAATGTACCTGCAAAAAAGAATCGTATGAAAGTATTCTGAATATCTCGTTGGGTTTTAAAATTCTCCTTCCCATGAACTCCACATATGGGGTTGGCAAGAACAACATATCGAGAATGCGGGAAAAATCTGCGTTGCTCATAAAATGTTTTTAAAAATTGTGAGGGACATACAACAACACTCGGCGAACCAAAGAGCATACGTGAACACCACGTATGAAAACGATTCTGAATATTTTTTTCTTCATATTCTTTTTTCCGATAGAGGAGTCCCGTAGGAACTGCGAGTTGAATGTCATGAAGCGTATGAATATGGCGTATGCTGGCATGTTTTATGGCAAATGGTATAAGATACCCAATGCCCTTGAGGTTGTGAGTAAAAACACAATCGGGTTTTGTTTTTTTCAAATACTCCAGTACAACAGCATAACTATGCAGATTAAAGATATCAAATAGATGCCATATCATTCGCATGATATAGGGCTTTGTATTGATATCGATAAAGGAAAAAATATTCAAAGGATAAAAACGCTCAATGATTATTCCATTCTCCTGCGAAAAAGCGAGAGATAATGATTTCACTCCGCTCCACGAACGCGTTGTTATCACATGCACTTCATGTTCTTTTTTAAGTTCATCAACGATATCTTCTACAACAACTTCCGCACCACCGCGTGATAGCGGACGGAATAAACTGGTTATAACAACGTACTTCATAGCGCAGAGGTAAGAATTGATATAAACTCCCTTCCGACCATATCCGTTGAGTAGCAGCGCTGCACGCGATCGCGTGCAGCAATTCCCATCCGCGCTCGCAATTGTTCGTCGGAAAGCAGTGTGGAGAGCGCACTGCGCAATTCTTCCGCACTGGATGGAGTTACGAGAAGCCCATCAACCCCATTGCGGACCACACTGCGCACGCCAGGCAAATCTGTTGCGACAACCGGCTTACCGCAGGCAAGCGCCTCGATGAGAGCGATTCCAAACGCCTCTGATGAATCAATAGAGGGAAGCGTGCACACATCCGCGCATGCATAATACTGAGGCAACTCCGCATCCGAAACGGATCCGGCAAAATGAGTGCGCTCTGCAATGCCTAGCTCGCGGGATTGCCGCTCATACTCTTTGCGGCAGTCGCCCTCGCCGACAATGATGAGGTGTACATTTGGATGAATGGGAAATAGCTGAGAACATACTTCCAAAAGAAGCGAAACTCCCTTGAAGTAATGAGCACGATCAAGACCGCCGACAAAGAGAATGATTCGACTATCTGCTGCGATCTTGTGACGAGAAAGAATGCCATTCATTTTTTCCCCTGGTAAAAAGACATTTGCATCTACACTACAAGGAAGCTCGCTGAACATTTCCTTTTTTGTATTGAGATATTTTTTCAGCTTAGAATGCTTCGCGTAATCCAATGATGTCACAAAAATATGTCTGGCGACATGCACTATCAGTGGCAAAAAGATAAGTGAATATAATTTGAAGAAGTAACGAAAAATCCCCGTACCCACCAAATCCATGTGATAGGTAACAACTATCTTTTTTTTATGGACCAATCCGGCCAAGACAACAATCCACTCACTTCCAATGAATGGATAGTGAAGATGAATAATGTCGGATTGCTTAAGAATCGGGAAAAGACCTCTCATGATTGCCGCATTGCCATAGGAAAGAAATGGCTTGAGTCGCATGATATGCACTCCATCTTGCATTTCGTCTGATACAACGTCCTTGCCAAAAGAAGGATGCATTGGCGTTGCAACAATCACATCCATTCCTGCGCGTTGCGCCATATGGGCGTTTTGAGCTGCAACCGTACCAATCCCTCCTCGATAGGGCGGATAAACTGCAACAACTTCGATTAGTTTCATAGTAAATGGATATTATAGGTAGGGCCAGTCATTAAGGTACCGTATCATTCATATAGTCAGCTGTTGTTCTTTGGAACGGCTAGCGAAGCAATACCTTGCAAATGACGACGTGAATGAGGGAGAAAGCCGGAACTGAAGCGAAGCGGAATTCCGGAAGTATTCCCCGAAATGAACGAGATCATTTGCAGTATTGCGAAGTGTAAAGTGAAAGAGAATAACAGCTGACTATCCTGCGAAAATGAGTATTTGTTTTAATATTATAAAAACTTTCTAACCAAAGTCCAGTATGCGCGCGTTATGGGATTTGCAACAAGCTTAATGACCGGATTATCAATGTCCTGAAAAGCAATATCACGGGTGAAATTCTTTGTGATATCTGCATCGCTTTTTCTCCGCAATAAGACCATCTTTCTTCTCTCTTGAGCGATATGCCTCCATACGGATGGCCTGAAAAAATATCCGTAACTTTTCAACTTCTCCCGTATCCCAAGGCTTTTTTTTCTGAACAATAAACCAACTATGCTATAGGCAAGCATGCCGCATTCCCAAAGCGCAAAAAGCGGGAACAAAAGAATAAGTGTTTTGAGTTGGTAATTCTTAACTATCATAAAGAGCCTATTGCGCTCGATATAGTAAAATTTTTGAATGCTTCTTGAAAATTCATACCGATGCGCCAATACAGATGAGGGACACACAACCGTGCGGTAGCCTGCAATCTGCATGCGCCAACAAATATCTGAATCCTCATGGTACATGAAAAATTGCTCATCAAGAAATCCGATGCGCTCCAGCACAGAAACGCGATAGATCACGGCCGCTCCGCTGCAATATCCAACATCGCGTACGCCAGCGCATGAATATTCCGCATCTTTTCGCAAATAACCGCGAGTATATCCAAATCCAAGAATGTGAAGCTCGTTTCCGCATGAATTGATAAGTGAAGTATCCGGATACATGAGAATCTTCGGTTGTATTGCTCCAATGGATGTATCGCCCCTCAAAATCGATAGGAGTGGCTGATGCCACTCTTGCATAAAACGCAAATCTTGATTTGCAAGCATCACATACTCCGCGCCATGATCAATGGCATATTGCATACCCCTATTGCAACTAGCTGCAAATCCGCTGTTTTTTTCATTTTTCAGAATCACTGCATCGGGACATGAAGAACGTAAAAGCTCAACGGAATTGTCAGAGGAGCAATCGTCAACCGCCACAAGTGCGTAAGTGCCGTATTGAGTGTTTTCCAATAATGTACGGCAGAAATCCGGGATATCAATAATGCCGTTATATATCGGAACAACAATCCAAAACGTATTCATATATCGATATTTTTCTGAATTACACCCATCCCTTGAGGATGTCTATCTGGAGGGTCACACGGACTGCAGGAGTCTGAGAAATTTTCCAGCAGGAAAATATTCGTACCCGACAGACAGATGTCCGAAAAGGGTTTGGTGTAATTCAGGTTTCTCTCAATAATCAAAATCTATTCTGCCGGAAATCCTATCAAGAACAATTTGCTTTGTGTGATTATTACGCGTATTTTTGAGTGTGATTGTTAATTTCTTCATATCCTTTGTGCCATCTATAAGAACAGAAGCGGTTGGACGTTGAAAAAAGGCTGTTGCAACCGCGACTGATGAAATGCTATCGTCTGACGCCTTGAGTTCTTCGATTTTTTCCACAACAATAGGCGCATCATCGACAATCAATGACTGGCAACGAATGACCGTGTCTGTATTGATGGTATATGATTTATTGCTGTCGGTATCCGCAAAAAGCACAATACCTTCATTAATGGTTACAGACCCGTTCATACAGCTTTTACCCGATGCTGCTTGAAAGGCAAAGACGCCATACCCTTGCGCATTGGCGTACTGCTCAATGCTGCCTGATAGCGCCGCGGATTGGCTTGCACGAAGGGCATCGGCGACGCGCATGGCGGCAAGGCGCAAGGCATCATCCTGACGGCCAGACTGAAACTGTACCACCGATACCGTTGTCAGAAGGCCAATGATGGTAATTGCCACAAGCATCTCTACAAGCGTGAAGGCTTTCATATACATGCTCATCATAGCAAGAGTACTCGATTTGCAAAAGCCATTACCCAATCCCCGTACAAAAGCATGATCCCTGTGGCTGCCGTCAAAAACGTGCCAAAGGGAACTTCACTTCCCCGAGATTTTTTGCCAACAGCAATGAGGGCAACACCCACAATCGAGCCTGTACAATAGGCGATAAACAGTGCCGTGAGCACCTGCGGCCAACCAAGCATCAACCCCATCATGCCCCCCAAAAGAATATCCCCCCCACCTATCCACTTACCTGAAGAAATAACATATTGTAAGCCAAAGAATGCAGCCGGAACACATATGGCCACCACAAGGTTTAGCCATGCCGGCATAATATATTGTGGAGAAAAAAGTGGAGGGATGAGCAGATGAGCCGCCAAAGCCACGGCCGAACCCAGAATAATAACACTATCATAGATCACAAACCAACGAAGGTCTGTGACAAATATAATTAATAATATACAAAGAAAAACTACATACTTCAGCAACAGCATGACCGGAAATAACGAACCTGTCGCAAGAAGCGCTGTCAATGATTGCGATTGAAATATTCCAAGCAGCGCAAAATAGGAAAGAATAAACAGTCCTGCTGTTGCAATCTCCACAAAGGGATATTGCCATGACAATACAGTCTTGCAATATCTACAGCGCCCTTTTAGCAAAATAAAGCTGAGGAGTGGAATGAGGTCCTTTACTGAGAGTATGGCATTACAACTCACGCAATGCGATCTTCCGCTCTTCCATTGCTCATTACTGCGTAGCCTAAAAATAATGACATTCAAAAAACTTCCGACACAAAGACCGAGAAGAAAAACAACAATAAGATCAAAAAAAGCCAACATGAAATAATATTTGAAATGGAGAAATGGTGGCTGACCCCATTTCTTTACTGCACTCCTGAGGGGCGCGCAATATGTTCCCCAGGCACATATCCAGCAATAGTCGTTTCAAGGTTGAACTTCATCTGATATGCTGTCGGTTTGTCATTACCCGGTAATGTTTCAGGTTTATAGCGATAATACATTGGACCACCAGGTTGAGGATTACCCGGCACCTTACTCATATAGACCGGGAATGCACCACAGGCACCAAGATTTGCTTCAAAACCATATTGCGTGGCTGCGCAGAGCACATTATGATTTGCATCACCGAGATTCACAAAACCCTCTCCATCTTTCAAATTATCATGAATTTGCGGATAACCATTTGTTTGGTTGAAGAAAAATTCCAAACCCGTTTGAAGTTGCTTAATATCCGCAAGACGCTTTGAGTCGCGAGCAACTTGACGAACATTCCCTACGGAAAGCACCGTAATGCTTGCTAATAAACCAATGATTGAAATGGTAACTAGAAGTTCCACAAGCGTGAAACCGCGTTGTTGAATAGTGGTCTCGATTCTCATAATTGTTTTTAAGCTGTTAAGTTATACACTTCAATAATAGTATACCATATCCAATCTAAAACAAAAACACCCCCATGAATCGGGGGTGTTTGTAAACAATCAGATATTACTGCGTAATTCCAGTCGGAGTAGCCTTATAATTGCCAGTATCACCAAGTGATGACTTACCCTCAGTGGTAAAAGTAACGGTATACGTCATCCTATTTGGATCCGCCACAAGATTATCCTTAACATAGACATATTCTTTACCCACGGTGGGATCATGGGGTACTACATTAAGATATGCCATCTCTCCAGCTGCAAGAGCTCCAGAATCTCTTATTCCAACCGAACTTATTTGCTTAGCAGCAGCATCAGTCCCAAGTTTTAGATCTGCGGCTGCACCTGGATACATGCCACCATGCTCGTTATTATATAACTCTAGTGCATTCTGAATTTGCTTGATATCCGCAATGCGCCGCGCATCGCGCGCCTTGATGCGTACCGAGTTTACCGATACGACTGCGATAATAGTAGTATTCAACTAATTATTATCGAGAGACTATACCCGTTGGTGAGGCCTTGTAATTTCCTGCTGCACCTAGCGATGAACTACCCTCTGTTGCAAAGTTAATAGTATAACTCAAACAAGGCTTCGTCGCATCCCCTTCATCACCGCAAATTTGATACTGATACTGATACTCTCCTATATCAGTGGGATCCTTTGGCACTACATTCAAAAATGTTGGATTAGCGGCATTTCCCGCTGCAAAACCATTCGCAGAAATCTCTTTAACATCATTACCTAATTCCTTAATAGCTTTTGTTGGTGGATACAAACCTCCCTTTTCATTATTATATAACTCTAGTGCATTCTGAATTTGCTTGATATCCGCAATGCGCCGCGCATCGCGCGCCTTAATGCGTACCGAGTTTACCGATACGATCGCTATTCCCGCCAAAAGTCCGATGATTGCCACAACCACCAGCAATTCGACGAGTGTAAAGCCCTTTTGTATATTTTTTATCATAGGCCGTAAAATGAATTAAAAAATTAAACTAATTAAATATTAGGGTGCTGGCGGTGGCGGTGCCGCTACTTTTACCTTCATCCCACCCGATGTTGCTTGATAATCACCTTTTTCCATTGTACCCGTGCCACTTTCGAGAGTAAATTCGATAATATAATCCTTTGTGGGAGCTGCATTAGCGGGATAGACGTATGCCTTGGTTGAATCAGGATCTTTGGGAACGGGGTTTAAATATACAGAAGTACCAACCCCTGCTGCATTAGTAAAGCCATTATCCGAAACGGCTATGCCCGCATCCTTACCAAGCGCTGCCACAGCAGCTGCAGGATAGGTCCCTGAATCACTGTAATAGAGTTCCAGCGCATTTTGGATTTGCTTAATATCCGCAACTCTACGTGCATCTCGAGCCTTCGAACGCACACTATTCACTGAAACCGTAGCAATACCAGCCATTAATCCAATGATAGCAACGACGACCAATAACTCTACGAGCGTAAAACCTTTTTTCATAATAATGTTTCTTTTTTCTAAAGACTACCTTTAGTTATCCACAATGAATACCATAACTACTATAGCATACCTACATTTTTGACGAAAGTGTATACATCGGCAATAGGATGCCCGCAACCATGACACCCACGCCCAAGCCGAGCAACACCATGATCGCCGGCTCGATAAGCGATATGACATTTTCTAGCATTACATCCACTTCCCGACTATAAAACTTACTTACTTTGTCAAGCACATCGTCAAGGCGGCCGGTCTGCTCACCAACGGAAAGCATATGCGTAACCATCGGGGGAATTTCATGGCTTTTGGCAAATGCCGTAGATATAGGATTACCATCCTCCACTTCTTTAATCGTTTGTGTAATAAGATCTTCATAGACCGCATTACCCACAATATCCCGCACCACCCTCAAACCGATGGGAATAGTGATACCGCCCACAAGAATAGTCCCTAAGCTTCGAGAAAAGCGCACCAACGATACATAGGTAAAGAGCTTACCGAATACCGGCAACTTAAGCATGATGAAGTGAATAACATATCTGCCCGCAGAAGTGCGAGCATAGATGGAAAACCCCACAATCGCCGCAATGATGATGATAATAATCAACCACCAGAAGTGGGTAAAAAACCAACTCGTGCCGATCAATATGCGTGTTGCGACCGGAAGCTCTACACCTGGGCCCATATCTGTGAACATGGTCAGCATCTTCGGCAACACAAAGACAAACATCACAAAACTGGCAACAATCATCATGATGATGATGAAAATCGGGTATGACAGCGCACCGATAAGTTTGCTTTGCAGCTCATATTCTTTTTCTTGTTGATCTGCCAGGTAGTTCATGATTTCATCCAGGCGCCCCGATGTCTCGCCGGATTTGATCATATTGACAAAATAGGAATTGAAAAGATTAGGATAGCGCCCCATTGCCTGGGAAAGCTTCGTGCCGCCTTCCACCTCACTCACAACCTCTCCAAGCGCTTCTTTCAATGCTCCGCTTGATGATTGCTCTGAAAGGATCTTGAGGGCCTGCACCAACGGCACTGCCGCAGAAACCAAAATGGAAAGCTGGCGCAAGAAAATGGCCAGGTCTTTTTTTGAAACACGAGAAAAAAACCTCCCGATTATTTTGGTAATGCTCGTCTCGGAAACTTCCTTCAAATCCATAACGACCAATTCCCGCTCAAGTAGAATTTCCGCCGCACGTGACTGAGACTCCGCTTCGAGCAATCCTTCGATATCTTCACTATTCCTGTTTTTTGCTTTGTATTTAAAGCGCATGGGATAAGTATATCATAGTTAGTACCCTATCGGTGCCGTATCGGTTTGCGGGAAATCATAAAGCATTCGGCCAATGTCAACCCAAGAACCAACAACGCCAAATTATACCATGTCAAAAGCCTCATCGATTGCAGTATAAGAAAGCCGTCGATAAGCAATGCAAACGAGAATGCTTGGCGAAACGAAATAAGCACACTTTGAAAGACTATTTCTTTTTGAAACACCCATGTCCTCACAAAAAAACCGACAATCGCAAACATTCCAACCATGCTGAATGTCAAAGTCACATAGAAAAGCAACAATCCGACCATGCCGGTATCAAAGGGATTTACGGTCGAAATAACAGTGAACCACGTACCCCATGAAAGGAGTGTGCCTGCAAGCATTATGAGTATGTAGTGAAAAAGGGTCATATTATTGAATGCCGTTCGGCGTGATAACGTGTTCACCCTTGGGGTAGATTGCATTTGTTTTGAGGCTAAATGTCATACGGTACGAAGGACAGCGTGATTGGTCATTACACTCCATCACACCATCGGCGGCAAGCGGAACATATACTCCGGCTAAAAAGCCAAAGCGTTGCAAAAAGGGATCTTGAAGATGGGGATAGGCGGCATATTGCTGAGCATAAATAGAGAGCGAATCCTTCATGCCTGCCAATTGCGCAACAAGCTGAAGATCATAGGATCGATCCGCCTCATACGCATTCCAATAATAAAACCCAGCGCCACTCAGCATAATTATAATACTTGCAATAATCCATCCGATAATTCGCTTTTTTTGCATATTTATGCGCTTACGATTGTTATTCTGTCTGCAACGGACTTTTCAAACCCGTCATTCACATACTGCACGATCATCTCCTCATACATACCGATTGATGCCGCTGCAGAAGAGTCGATACAGGCAAAGGTAAGGATTCTGCCTCGCAATGAAAGGGGTTTTATCACATCCAGTATATCTGAGCCGAAAAATTCCTTAACTATTTCTTCCGAACGGCATACAGCCTTCGCAGTGGTAATGCCACGTTGAATTCCAGCGCGATTGACCGCGCGACTCAGAAGGGTGTGTAATGCTGTTAAGGCCATAATCGTAGCATACCACATTCCACTAGATTTTTTTATACTCGCAAATGGACTTAAAATCACAAAAACGGCAATGAAAGCCCGGCGTAGCGGCAAAATCGCTTTGGTTCATTTCCTGTACTGTTTTCTCAATATGCGTGCGTACTTTTTCTTTTTCTTTTACAGTCCCGAGAAATGACACCCGCGAACCATCCTCAACATAATAATAGGTCAATAGCATGGGCTGAACTCTCAATAATTCTTCGGCAGCAATTTGGTATATGATAAGCTGCTCCTTATCGTCAAAGCGGATAGCTTCTTGATCCTTGCTTTTGCCGGTCTTATAATCAATGATTTCAACGCCTCCCTCAATAGTATCAATACGGTCAATTTTACCTTTGAGGATAATACTATTCTCGCCCGCACCCAACTTAAGCGTAAATTCCTGTTCAATCGCCGTTGGTTGAGGCATAGTACTCATCAATTCCGCATGGATTCTTTTGAGTATTTCGGCTCCGCGAGTAAAATATTCTTCTTTTTCTTTCTGAGAACGATACCACTCGTCAATCCAACATTCTTCATAGAGCGCCAATAACACTTCACTTCCGGGAACCGTACGCCCTTCCATAATGAGCCGCACAAACCGCTCAAGCGTTGCATGGATACTCTTGCCGAAACTGAACTGGTAGCGCCCGAATGTGGGAATTTTGAGTAAAAAAGTATATTTATATTGCAAGGGGCATGTTTGGAACGCTCGAAGCTGACTGAAGCTGACCGTTGCCGGCAATGAAAAAGCTTTTTGTTTTTTTTCTTCGATTTTCGCACCTTGCCTACCTAAGGCAAAATCAGCAGGTGAAGGAATGAGTATATTCGATTCCATAGCGGAAATCACGCCGCACTCAACCAAAAAACGTGAGGGTTTTCTGCTGCGGACACCGCCGTAATCACTTGCACCAGTCAAAAAAACAGCATCTTTTGCGCGGGTAAGCGCAACATACAATAAGCGCCGTTCCTCTTCAAGATGCGCATCTTCGCATGAAACGGGAGACTTAAGAAGAGCTGTAGGCACTTCGATGGCATCCTCACGCTCGGTACTGGGAAATCGACGATCAACCATATGCACAAAAACACATAGGTGAATTCAAGGCCTTTCGATCCATGGACTGTCATAATCTTCACAGCATCGGGGCCTGTTTCAATATCAACAGCAAGTGAGCCGGCATCGCCCGCCTCTTGCTCTAGGCGGATAGAATCTAAAAATTCATTCAAGCGCGCTGTGGGAGCATCAGCCTGAAATGCCTTTAGCTTTGAGAGAAGCTGATTCATGTATTCAAGGCTTTCTCTTTTTTCACTATCGTCATCTTTACTCAGCCATGCAAGGTATCCCGTGTCCAGCGCCACGCGCAAGAATGTCTCGATGGCAGGCCGCAGCCGCGAAATTCCAGCGAGTTGTTGAATGCGATCGCGCACTTGGCGAAGAATAGCCTTATGATCGGCAGCGAGCTCATCGACTTCATCCATATGCTCCAATGCTTGCCAGAGAGAATACCCCTTACGGTGTGCAAAATGATTAAGATGTACGACAGTATCATGAGAGATTTCCAGAAATGGAAAAGTAAGCACACGGTATAATGCCGCGCTCTCATGAAAATTATTCAGTAGCGTACAGTAGGACAATAGATCAATGATGGCAGATTTTGAATAGAGGCCTTTTTGGCCAAGAAATTGATATGGAATGCCTTTCTCGCTGCAGTGTCTGATAAAATGGGTGGCACTTTCATTGGAACGTATAAGGATGGCAAAATCACTCCATTGAATATCATCAACACTCGCTTTGAGCTCGGATATTTTTTGCACTACGCGCTCTACTTCCTCATCATGTGTCGCACAATGCACGTACTCAATCACACCCACGCCGGATCGCTTTGCGTACAACTTCTTACTCAAACCTCCACCGGACTGCTGAAGTTGGCATTCCAAACGATTGGGATTATTTTTTTGAATAAATCCGTAAGCACAATCAAGGATATGTTGGAGTGATCGGTAATTTTGCGTGAGGACTATTTCAGCGCTTTGCGGATAATCGCCTTTAAAAGAAATAATGTTTGCAAGCGAGGTGCCGCGCCATCGGTAAATACTCTGATCATCATCCCCCACTACAGTGAAGTACTCCTGATGTATGGCGAGAAGCTTGATAAGCTCGTATTGGGCCCAATTGCTATCCTGAAACTCATCAACAAGAATGGCTTTAAATTGCTCTTGATACCGCTTCAAAATGGCCGGGCGCTCTTTGAAAAGTTTTAGTGTATACAGTATCAAATCCCCAAAATCCAGTGCGCTTGAATCAAGTAGAAGCTGCCGATAAGTTTCATAGGCTTTCGCAAGTTCACTGATACGGGATTTTTCCACACTATCATCGGATTCAAAGGACTCCGCAAAGGCCATATACTCGAGCGGTATGATCCCCTCATCCTTGCACCGTGAAAAATGTTTTAATAATTCATGAATGCACTTCGTAGGATTACCGGCAGGACGATAATATTCAAGGGCAAAAATCTCAAGATTCTTGCGCACAAGCATCCAGCAAGCCGTTTGGTCCAAAAGTTTGAAATCTGTCGGGAGTCCAATATCCAATCCGTGCCGCCTGAGAATGCGTTCGCAGAACCCGTGAAAGGTACATATCCACAACTCAACATACCCATAAGGTAGCAGCCGATCAACGCGTTCTTCCATTTCTTGAGCAGCTTTTTGTGTAAAGGTTAGCGCCAAAATTTCGTCTGTTTTGCAAATGCCTTTGAGGATAAGCCATGCAATACGCTTGGTGATAACAGTTGTTTTGCCGGTACCTGCACCCGCCACAATCATGAGGGGGCTTCCCATATGTGTCACCGCACCTACCTGCTCGTCATTAAGACCATTCAGAAGCTGTTCGATAGAATTCATAGTGTCGCTACCCTTCGAGGAGGGATGCAAAGATAATCGGTGCAACAATGGTCGCATCCGACTCAATGACAAATTGTGGCGTTGATGCATCAATCTTTCCCCAGGTTATTTTTTCGTTAGGCACTGCCCCGCTATACGAACCGTATGATGTCGTACTGTCAGATATCTGGCAAAAATATCCCCAATAAGGAACAGCCTCCTTGAGGTCCTGGTTTATGAGAGGCACCACACAAATAGGAAAGTCACCAGCGATTCCTCCTCCGATTTGAAAAAATCCAATTGATGCATTCCGAGAAATATCCCGGTACCACTCGACAAGGAATGCCATCGTCTCAAGCCCGCTTTTCATCATCTGATATCCGGCTAACTCTTTTTTGATTACATTAGCAACAAACATATTGCCAAGCGTGGAGTCTTCCCAGCCTGGTACAAAAATTGGAAGATTTTTTTCGCACGCCACTAGTAACCAGGAATTTTTTTCATCGATCTGATAATGCTCTTTTACAAGTCCTTCTCGTATGACCTGGTACATATATTCGTAAGGGAAATATCGCTCCCCTGCCCTATCGGCTC
>Ga0209515_10004712_pt1 | contig 18240 bp, 18 predicted proteins | sample Subgroupgradi54m_FD_187454 | JGI IMG/M metagenome (GOLD analysis project Ga0209515, IMG submission 187454) | Subsurface groundwater microbial communities from S. Glens Falls, New York, USA - GMW60B uncontaminated upgradient, 5.4 m (SPAdes)... ...
AAAGATTCACCTTAGTTAAAGTGCTTCCTTTTTATCCTCATTTTTGATATACTATAAGCCACATGAATGCTGATCAAACACAGGGAGAGTCTCTGCCGACTGAAGAAAGTCCGTACGCGTCCGAGGAGAATCCCTCGAGGCGGAATGCGGTGATCCTTTCGGTATATGGGGCGTTTTTTGGCCTCATCATCCTCGCATTTTTTCTCATTTCCAAAAATAGCGTTTCTTTTGCCCTTCCCGATATTCGATCCTTTGGAAGCGCCTTGGGAAGCATTTCCTCGGGAATGTTAAAGCGCATCGCATCAATACAGTCAACCAAGCGAGCTGATGTTCCTGTGTATGTACCTATTTCATCTCCCATGCCGACGGCTGTCCCAACTGACGTGCAGGCAGAAAGTCAAGCAAACACAATTACTCCAACTCCGCAGCGCAAAAAATCAGCACCGGCAAATAATTCAAACAATACTCCTTCCACCTATACGTACGTAAACACGTACGTGTATCCGACGCCCAAACCAGGAGAGCCCGGGAGTGCCGAATGGGAAGCAGATTTTCAGCGGACGTGGAACAAAATGGAAACAGAAAATGCCCAGGCCCAGAAACATGTAGAGGAACAAGTTCGTCTCGGGCAGGAGCGCTACGTACAGATGCAAAAAGACCGTGAAGCGTTCATGAAAGAGTGGAATACACTCAACGATCAACTGCAAAAATAAATCATAGTCCTATATGGAAACCCTTCGTCTACAAATGAGGATTCTTCGAAATTCTTTGGTCATACTTGATCTATGTTTAGGCGGTGATAATGGTCTTATTCGTACAATTTGGAAGACTAATAAAATCGTCAGATATACTTTAGGAGATGTTGATTTTGAAAAAAACACAAGTCCAACTCAACCTCCGCGGGAGTGGACATATAGTTCCTCTTAAGGTGTCAATATAAGTACACCTGGAAGGTGTACTAGCTTGACACCTACCGCTCTTCTTGTAGACTTAATCAAAACTCACTACCGTACTCTATTATCCAGCCAAATTTTGTAATCGGTATCATCCACACTTTTATCTCCATTAAAATCAGCGTGGAGATAGCCGCAAATTTGATCAGTGTTTCCTACATGGCACTGGCTATTGAGCCAGATGGAGTAGTCGTAGCCGTCTACTAATCCATCACAGGTGGCATCTCCTCGTGCTTTTTCCCTGCATGCTGGGTCAGTGGGTTTTGGCGTTATGGGAGGTGGAAATGTGGGCCCCGTGGGACCGGATATGCCTGTTTGCCCTGTCGGACCGCTTGGTCCCGAACTCCCGCTTTCTCCTGTGGGTCCCGAAGGACCGCTTGTTTGAGATGGGCCTGTAGGTCCGCTTGGAGCAGTGGTTACGGTAGTACTTGGTAGGATATTTGATACTCGTCCGTCCACATAAGAAAGATTCCCAAATCCCTGGCCTGGTTCATGCTTGCCAGTTGCGTCTATTAAATCTCCATTAAAATGCCACAGTCCTTGCGTCGCTTCATCTTTTTCTAAAGGACGAAAATATAACCCGTTGTTCCAATTGCCTTCGATATCTCGTGCAAGAGATGAAATGCGCAGGTCTTGGACAGCGCCAAAGTATGATGTAGTCGGAGTTTGACTCCAAAGAGTTGCGCCAATTGTCAGGATCGCATCATCGCTATCTCGAATATTCGAATCTAATAGTGCATGACCATTTTCTTTGCCGTTTAGATAAATAGTGAGTCTATTTCCTCTTTTTACGAGAGCCACATGGGTCCAGGTGCTTCCATCCATAGACACAAAGTCGGTAGAACCGACTGTACTTACCATTTTTTCCGTATTCACCATCACAAAGACCGGTGCGAATTGCCAATTTGCCAATGCAATACTGTAAATGTACTCACCAGTTTTATGGTATTTTCCCAAAATTGTATTCATGACATAGCGCGTACTTCCTTTTGAAACGATTGATGCTTCAGGCCTCAGCCAAAATTCAATCGTATATTCATCTCCTATGTGTAAATTACCTTTTGGATCCTGTATGAGAGCGTAATCTGACTGTTCGGCATTGCTACTTACAAAGGGTAAATAGAGCGCTTTGGATGCTCCAGGAATAGGTGTTGGCGTAATTGCGTGCGTCGGTGTAGGGAAAGGTGTGGGGCTGGTGTTGGGAAAAGCGATATGAAGTTTGACATATTTTTGATGCGTGTTGGGATCTTCCTCCAATCCTGTTTGCGTGATATTTAGCCCATTGCTCGTGTCAGAAAACCCCGTACAATTTGAGCCTGCTGTGCAGGTAGAAAGGGCAGCATCTCGCAGATCCCCGTACGTTTCCGGGTGGAGGTCGAGGAGTTTTGTTTGAGTGACATAGAGCGGAATGCCATATTCATCTAAAATATTAATCATCGCACCATGGGTGATGCCGTCAGGAAGTGATGCATCAAAACCCAGGGGCTCGCGAAATTCCAGATAATAATAGTCATTAAATGTATCTCTTTTGCGTATGCGGATTGCCTGTGTTTTGGGCATGCTGTTGGCTGCGGGAGCAATTTCAAGAGGAGAGATTGAATAATCGCCATTTTCGTTCACCGATTGTATGTGATCTGCTGGAAGCCATCCCAGTATTGCTTTTTGTGCGGCATTAAAGTGGTTCATGCTATGTGAACGACCCATCACGTCATAGCTGTTGCCATACTCGGAGTTGCTGCAGGAGTCGTAACTGCCTATAGATTTGCCGTCCATACACGTGAGTGAATTGGAATGATTGAGACCCAAATTATGCCCGAGTTCATGACTGATGACGCCCTGATCAAAATACGGTTCGATGCCCGGTCCTCCTCGAGCATACACGCCGTTTATATACGCTTCTGTACCACCAATTGTGGCCCATCCACCAAAAAGACAACTTGGCACGTACGGCCACATAAATACTTTTCTCGCATATGCATCCGGATTTACCCCTGCTTCTCGGGCCGATTTCAGGGCTTCATCATGCCATACGTCAGACAGACAGGAATCGCTTGAGCTAGTGATGGTATACCAACCAAATACATCTCCCGAAAGAGACAATTGATCGAATGAATTTTCTTTAAAATACGCGTTGACGGATTTCCCTGAAGAGAACACCTCATCTCGTACTTCTTCAACTGTTGGAAGTTGCAACACTGACGAAGGCATGGGATCAGGAGAAATAGGTGCAGGACCGCTGATGGAGATAGAGATAGGGACAAACGTTGGTGGAGGTGGTTTAGTTGGTAGTGGAGTGACATTTGTCGTGTCGAACTTAATCAGAAACACTGCTGTTTTTTGATCTCCTTTACGGGAGGGAATGGGAATGTTGGTGACGGTGAATGCTGGATTAGCACCTGAAGGTAAAACGAGGAACGAGTCGAGAGATACCGCTTTCACTTGTACATCTGCTCCGGAGAAAATGAGCGGAGGATTTTGGGCAAAGATCACTGTTTGAGAAGTGGTTCCCGATGGAGTTTTTGTTTGAAGTGTATAGGCAGTGGTGGTCTTTTGCTCTTTAAAGTTATCGTAGTGCATGATTTCTAATTTTCCACTTTGTTCTACCTGCTGTTCGACAAGGCCACTCGTTTTCAGCTCGTCAGGAAGAGAGGTAAATTGTTCGGATGAAAATGCATGGTCGAGGAATGCTTTCGGATTTTCTTCTATTTCCGTCAGAAGCGCTTTTTTCCGCTCCTTTGCGCTAGTTAGCATCTGTACTTTGCGCGTTTCACGCTGGGTAGAGATGCTTGGTGTATTTTGAAATGTTTTGGTGATATCGAGAAGTTGTTTTGTGAGAGTGGCGACATGATCAGCGTTTTCATCTGCTTTACTTCGTGTGCTCTGTTTTTTTAATGCGAGGGCAAGCGTTAGGGCGAGAGCTCCGAGAAGAAAAAAGATGAGTAGAAACGCAACTGGGGAAATTTTTTTAGCGGGCATAATGTTATAAAAAAGAGTAGTCGCTTTTTCCTATTACTACCGTACTCTATTATCCAGCCAAATTTGGTAATCGGTATCATCGACACTTTTATCTCCATTAAAATCAGCTCGGAGATAGCCGCAGACTTGATCAGTGCTCCCTACATGACATTGGCTATTAAGCCAGATGGAGTAGTCGTAGCCATCCACCACGTCATCACAGTTGGCATCCCCAATCTTTTTTTTGTCGCACGCTGCACTTGTGGGTCGGGGAGTTAATGATGGACCCGGTGTTGGCGTTGGCCCGGTTGGAGTGGGCGTGAGTGTAATAGACACCGGTCTACCTGTGGGTGTAGGAGTAGGTGACCCAGGAATTGTTGAAGGGGTCGGCGTCGCCGTCGGACTGATTCGTCCGGTAGGAGTAGGAGAAGCGGTTACTCCCGGTGGGAGGGTGGGAGTGGGCGTGTTGGTGAGGCCAATCGTTGGCGTGGCACTCGGAGAAGGGATGCGTGAAGGAACAGGTGTCGGCGTTTGAGTGGGTGTAGATGTAGGGGGTTGAACGGATAAAACGGCTTTATACGCATTTATCCGGCCGAACTGCCATTTGGTGCCGGTTCCCGCAATTTTATCTGCTGATGATTCAATGGCATTTCTCACTTGCCCATTGGAAAGATGGGGATTTGCGCTCCAGACCAGAGAAGCGACACCAGCCACAAGCGGACTTGCCATAGACGTGCCCGAAAGGTACACATATGGCGTTGAGCCTTCCGGATCACCGCAGGCATTACCCAGGAGCCACCAGAGGAAACTATCTGCGCTTGTTGATGAAAGAATCGAATTCACACCATTGGCATCATGAGGAAATGGGCACTTGGTAAGGAGTCCGGTATCTGGATCAAAATCGCCCTCAGTAATTGCAACCGCATCGCCGCCCGGTGCTGCCACATCGACCCAGTCTGCTCCGAATTCAGAGTAAGAAGCAATCTGTTCATTTGAAGGATTTTGTGTCGCGGCGACTGCTATTACATGGTCGTACGCTGCGGGATAGTATTTCGGGTTAGTGCTAGGACAAAAACCCCGATCGCCATCACCACAATTGCCTGCCGCTGCAACAATGATAAATCCAGCATTCCAAGCCGCATTTATGCTATCTTCCATCGTTTGTGCTCTCTCTATGCCACCTAAACTCATATTGATGATGACTTTCTTTCCGGCGTAATCGTTTTTTAGTTGATTAAATGCATTGACGATATACTGGTAGTCTATGTCCCCGTTATCATCATCAACTTTTAATGAAATAATTTTTGTGTTAAATCCCGCTCCTGCCACACCCTGGCCATTGTTCGTCATCGCTGAAGCGATACCCGCCACATGAGTGCCATGTCCCACGAAATCATAGAAATCATATCTTTGGTTTTTTTCACACCCAGTAGCAAACCCGCAGTGGTAGTATGCATCAATATGGCTGCCAATATCCGGATGATTGATATCGACTCCTGAATCTATCAGCGCAACATAGACCGTATCTGCTCCTCCTCGAGTGATATCCCATGCCTTTTGCGCCTCCACCAGAGAAAGTCCCCACTGTTTGGGAAATTTGGTGTCATTAGGAGTGAGGAGAAATTGTGCTTTTGGTACGGGCTCAGCATATTTTACCTCTGGGAGTGCTTGAAATGCTTTGACTGCTTCGGTTACATTGACGGGCTGATCATTTGTGGTTACCGCGACTGTCGTATCTGTTGATTTTGCCTTGTCTAAAGGGATACTTTTTAATGAAAATCTGTTTTCTACACCTTGCACACGTTCAAGCTTCTGTTCGGGTGTACTGCCGCCTGTCCATTGGGTGAGAGTATCTGTTGCACCCAAAAAAAACTTGCCAAAAAAACCAGTCCTTTGGCTCGATCTTTTCCCGACTTCCTGCGAAAGGACCCCAACAGATTGTCCCTGTTGGTATTGGACGAAAATTTTATTTTTAGCTACGTCTCCGGGTTTGGGAGGGACGAGTGTTCGCGCGCGGGGATTATGGCTCTTTGGCAGTGCTACTTGTGCAAAGACGGGAGAAGAGACAAACGTTGAAAATAGAATTACTACCACACCTACATAGGCCAACAAGCGTCCCATAGATTAACTGTAGAGAGGTACGGAGAGAAAATCAAGGAGGGGAAATGAGAATTTGTTCCTTGACACAATACACAATACAATAGTACAATTGTATCATGAATTGGATTACCACAAACATTCGTCTGCCTGAAGATCTCTACATGGACTTAAAAATGAGTGCGGCAAAAGAACGCAAAAGCGTGGCCGCCGTGATCAGAGCAAAGCTATTTGCACAAGCGCAGCCAAAAAAGAAAACAAATGTAGCACAAATGCTGGAAAAATTGGGTACAGAAATTGCCAAAGAAAACAAAGGGCTCGATTTAACCAGTGGCCTCATACAAATGAGATACGAACAATGATTGCTATCGATGCTTCAGTGGCCACAAAACTCATCAATACTCAAGAAGACGGGGCTGATCGCGCAAAAAAGTTGCTTCTCTCCCATATAGAAGATCGAGAACAAATCGTCGTGCCGTCACTTTTGTTTGTGGAAATAGCCAATGTGCTGGCAACAAAATCTCACATGAAGAAGGCGTATGTGCAAAAGGCTCTTCACTTATTATATGAAGCAAAATTTGTGGTGCATGAGATAAAAGAGGATGATCTGATCGAATCTGCAATACTTGCAAAAAAACATGGTACTTCGGTTTACGATATGGTTTATGCCGTCATCGCAAAGAAGAGAAAAATCAAATTGATCACTGCAGATAAGAAATTTGCAAAACAGGTCAATTTCCCCTTTGTACAAATTCTCTAAAAAAGACAGAATATAAAAAACCAACCCTCCGGTTTAAGCCGGAAATGTAGATTGAAACCAAACGTCCATTTCAGCCTTGACGTTCAAGACCAAGTGATACCGCTATAGGATCCAGTTTTTGGCTACCGGGCACTAGATTTTTTTTGCCCCCTTTAGGTAGCGCCATTGCTTCAACGTTGCCATTTGGCAAAACGCGGGTTTTCACATCATAATCCTTAGCGAAACTTGATGTTTCATCTGTAAATTTTTGAATGACTGCAACTGATCCGCCAGCTGATTCAACTTCACCTTTGGTCATGAGAATTCCGTCCGCTCTGGCCATGGGATGAGATTTGTAAAAGAGGTTTCCTTCAAAAGGACGAGCATGAGCTGTTGGTTCAAAACTGACGGTAAGATTTTCAGGAGTAAACATGTTTTCACCTCCCTTCTGTTTTTATCTTTCTTCCTCACACTATAACACAGTCAATCAAGAGGAGAATCATGCTTCTCTCTAACATTTCATTAGGCCGAAATAAATTGACTGGATGGTAGATTCATTCCAACGATATAGATGTGATCTTTAACGGAGAAGCGTACCAGCCGCCTGGGCCGGGGCTTACTTTACATGTTTTTTTGAAACCTTTCCCTATGCAAAGTTGTTTCTTATCTTCCCAGAGTGATCCATGTGTGGGCGTGAATGTTCCTTTTAGTCGCACGGGACGGTCAATGTAATCAGCTAACTCTACGGGTGATTCGGTGATCGAGGTGTTGCCCGTCTTTTTCCACGTATCAGTACAGATTGGTTTATCATTTAGGTCGTTTGAACACAATTTTTCAACCGTATAGTAGGTAACCCAGTAATCGCCATCATAGTTCATTACATATTGTCCCTTGGGATCATCCAGGGGGAAGGTGAAGTATTCATGAGGCAGAAGTTCCTGTGCAATACTAAACAAGAAAAACCCTGAAAATCCCAGAGAAGCTATTAGCACGATGGTTGCAATACCTAAACTGATTCGGAAATACGTGCGGGAGTGAGGTAAAAGTACGAAGAGTATGTAGCTTGCGAGTAGAATACAAAGTTTTGTAAGTAACGCAAGGGTGGTGGAAGTAGGAAAATCTATCGTTATTAAGTTTAGTGGCCATATGGAGAAGAAGAGCTGTGTAAACGTGGAGAGAGAAAGAAGGGATGAAACCAAAATCGGAAGCCTGAAGACATTATAAATTTTGTCGATAGAAGACAACAGTTTAACTTTTTTCCCAAAAAGAAGGGAGAGAAAATGTACAAGTAAAAATAGGTAAAGCAGGGGACTTAGAAATACTCCAACCAACAAGAGCCATGAAAAGGGCTGTAGCCATAGGGGAAGGGAAGTATCAAAAAGGGAAAAGAATATCTGTGAGGTAAATAGAATATCTGCAAGAGCAGGGATTAAAAAGAGACAATAAAAGAATCCTTTGAAGACTTTTGAAAATGGTCTCTTTATTATTGGCATGCTTTGTACTGATTATTATACGTGTCTCTAAACCCGGGGTCAGACCTTGATTTTGGCTAAGGTCTGACCCCTTTGAACACCATCTTATTTACTTCTCTCCTGACGCACTTTTTCAAACATCACCAATGCCGCAGAAACGCTGACGTTCAAAGAGGGGATGGATTCATCCATGGGGATATGGACAAAAATATCACAGTAGTTAGCCAGTGCATCCGATACGCCCGAATCCTCGCCGCCTAGTACAAATGCCACCGGACCTCGGAGGGTAATATCGGAGTACACATGCCCTTTTCTCATATCCACGCCCACGACGGGGATGGCATGATCTTTGATCGTTTTGAGCGATTGAAAAAGACTTTGCACAATAAGCGGGACATGGAGTGATCCACCCATAGATGCTCGGGCGACAACAGGAGTGATTTCATGGACACCTTGGGGCGGGACGATGACGGCGTCAACGCCTGCTCCCCAGGCACTCCGGAGGATTGCACCCAAGTTTTGTTCATAGTCAAGGCGGTTAAAGAGAAGGAGAAACGGATCTTCTCCCTTGGCCTCTTTCTGGGTAAGCAATTGATTGAGTGTAGTTGTGGCGGGTGTTGAAGCGCCTGCAATGCCGATGACACCTTGATGATTGGCAGATCGGGAAATGACGGCTAAATACCGGGGGTTTACAAATGAGACGGGGACGCCTTTTTTTTGAGCCAGCCGAATGATTATTTTTACTTTTTGATCTTCTTTGCTTTTTTTAGAAACAAAAATCTTTTCAACCGTTTTATCTGTTGAGAGAGCGTCAAAAACGAGATTCCTTCCTTCAAGCGTAAATGCGGGTGGTTTGTTCATACCTTTGTAGTATAGCGTATGTCTCAAAATGTGCGATAATGGGTAGAATGATTCCAAAAGAAACGCTAAGCTCACAAGGCTCGCTAAGCGTTTCTAGAGGAGGTGATAAACATGCTTAATTTAAATTCAGTGATTCTTTTTTCCGAACAACCAAAAAAACTGGTTGAGTTCTACAAAAAAATTTTGGGAAAGTCGGATTGGTCGGGTGGGGAATTTGTGGGGTTTGCTGCAGGGAAGGGGTATCTCATCATTGGCCCGCATGACAAAGTGCACGGGAAAAATAGCCATCCTGAACGGATCATGATGAACTTTGAGACGAAAGACGTCAAGAAAGAATTCAACCGCATAAAGGGTTTAGGGGCCAAAGTGATAGCAAAACCCTACCAGCCGATGGAGGATCCCGATGAATGGGTGGCGACGTTTGCAGATAGCGACGGCAACTACTTCCAACTCATATCACCGATGAAGTAAGGCTGGGTATCTTGCGAAGGTGAGACCTTATGTCAAGGTCTCACCTTAATGGCTCGCTATTTCGCACAGTTTGCCCAGAGGCTTGGTCCGTGGGTGGCAAGCGCAAATGCTGCTGTTTTTATGGCCTCTTCCGGTTGAAACCGGAGAGACGTGTCGGTGGAGAGGTTCATTGTCTGCCTCATGCCTTGCCACGAGGATTCGGAAAATTGAAATAATCCTCCGTAAATTCCATTTCGTGATTGCGCATTAAACCCCGATTCACAGCGGGCAATCCGCTTGAGTAGTTCTTGATTAACACTTTGCTGTTTACTGTACTGGTCAAACCAGCGGTCTATATCTATTCCTGTTGCAGGATATGGAGTAAGGGAAGGGGTAGGTGTCGGGCGGCTTGTAGGTGTTGGTGGACGTGGTGTGGGACTGGGAGTAGGGGTGTTGGTGATGACGATATAGTCAATGGTTGGTGCATTTGCGAGTAAAAAATCCTGATTTGGGGTAATAGATAAAGAAGATTCATTAGCTAGCTCCTGTGCCCGCTTGAGCGCACGATCCTCTGTGTAGAGTTGAGTAGATGCAAGTAAAGACAATCCAATGATCAAAATTGCGAAAATCCCGACGATTTTAGGCGTATTCCACATGAGTTGGAACTGATTATACCCGTTTATTTATCCAAAGGAAAAATACTCCTCAATCATGGAGCGGGGAAAGACAGGGGTCCCCGCAACCTCTCCAAACTTCTTAAATTGCAGTGTAAATGAATCGATTCATTTACACTAATATTTTGGAGTGGGGAATGAAGTGTAAGCATTTCTGGTGCGATTATGATTACGTATTTCTGTCCTGGGATAGATCAAATCCTGTAGGAATAAATGTCGCACTCGCTACTTCGGGGGAAAATCTTGGTCGTATCGTTTGTCCTGTTTCTAGTGATCGATCAAATAAATCTTTGAAATACTGTGACCTATCTGGTGAGTGAGATAGGCTCGCTAATACCTGTAGAGCAACTCTTCCAGCCGTGATTTCTTGTAGTTCCACATCATACGGGTGAGATGCAGTGAAACTTCTCTCTCTTAAAACTCCTATATATTTATTCCCCCATTTATCCAAAATTTCCTCACTGCCAGCCATAAGTTGAACTTGAGCGTGTTTTAATTCTTCGGCCAAGGTTCCTACAATCAATTCCCAGGGAGACTCCCACCAATAACGTATTACCCGTGACGGATCTACGGGCACCTCTTTGTACGTATATATAGCTGATCCTCGATTGGATTCATCTTTTTTAGGTAAGGTAACAAAATCTACTACTTCTCTCGATCTGTTAAATATCACAGTGCATTGGGGAATACCTCCTTTCTCATTGGTCAAGTATGACATGGAAGCAAGCTCTATGCGCCCTTTTTCTGTAGGCGTATTTAAAACAGTGTGGTCACAAAATGCAACCTGAATTCTCGATGCTTGAGTCGTCGTGATTCCAACTGCTTGTGATACTTGACCTACTATTTCTGTAAGTTGGCTTCTGTCAAATCCACCCATGGTGTCCGAGGGGTCATTCCATCGGAAAGAAGTATTTTGCTGCATGATTTGTTTTACTCTTCTTGATTCAATTTGATCGTGTAAGTGGCCAAGCATCTGCGCTATATGCCATCTTCGACTCCCAATTTCACCCCCAAGAAAATACGTTGGTGGTCTAAATCTTGTATTGCCTTGTCCTGTTTGTAGTTCGCTCTCTGTTTTTCCCATGATGAGTATTATTTTTTACTTTGTGGAGTAAAAAGGTGTGGGAAGATAGTTTAAGAATAGAGAATTTGGTGGACCTGTTCCTGTTGACCTGGAGGGACAAGGGAAAAAAGTTTTGCTTCTAGCTCTCGGACGAGCGAATGGAATTCGGGATTAACAAGTTCAAATGGATTTAATTGTTCAAGTTGGGCATACAGATTTCCAAGCTCTCTCTCAAGAGGTTCAATAATTGGAGCGAATTTTTGATCAATAACAGCTAGTTCACTGTTGAATCCTGCTCGCCTTGCAGCCATGTCCGCTACACGGCTCATCATGTGATCTAAATTAGCGTGGAAAATCTTTGATTTCATTCCATCAAGGTACTCTTCAGATTTTTGCAACCTATCCTGCAATTGAACTCTTGCTTCACCCTTTGCATTCACATAATTTCTTATTTGACCAAAATTGTTAAGTAACCATCCATTATGGAATTGCTTTTCTGGTTCAGGAAGGTTTCCTCGAATTCCTCCCTCTCTAATATAGGGACTCCAGTAAATCTCTTTTAAGGCTTTTAAATTTTTTAGCTCACCATCTGGTGTTTTTTGGGCTAAATCTATCCACCCATATTGTGCAATTTCCTTGGAGAGTGCGTCTCTCTTTTTTCTTGTACTCTGTACTTCCTCTTTTTCAGATTCAGACGCTTTTACGGGTTCTAGCAGTGATCTTAACTCGTGGATATGTTCTTCAAATGATGGATCATCTATCGAACTTTGAGAAAGTATTTCTAAGACCGTACGAATATCTGGTGTTATTTCTCCTCCTGAGTCTTGGTATGTTGCCAAAAGATTTGGAACTTCACGAATGATTCCGTTCACTCCAGAAGAAAGCTGATTTAGTCTAGTGGCATGAAATTGTCGATCTTGCCTATGCGTTCTTTTTTGATTTTCGAGTTCACCCGATACAGTATTGTAGCTTTGCCAGAAAGGCAGTATGCCTTCAAGGGTACTGCTCATGTAGCCTATTGCGGTATTAAATGTTTCTGATTCTCCTTGAATTAATTGAGTTAATTGTCCCCAGAGGTAACCCATATCTTCATTTAAGCGTCGTGTTTTATCTGCGCCATCAAGCGCAAGTCTTGCCTGAAGGGGGAAGTGGGGGAGAGTTCCTCGAGCTTTGGCTTCACGGTAGGCATGTACTCTCTCTTCGAATATCAACCGACTATCGGTGGGTAGTGCATAAAGATAAACACCTGTTTCCAGAGGACTTGTAGGTTCTACGAGCTCTCCACCTTCGGGTCCTCCGGCTGGTGAGGCAAAACCTTCTCTGACCCATCTTCGGCCTGTTCTTTCGGGGACTCCCACAGAGGCAGAGTAAAGAATAAATGTCGTTTGACCCCGTTGATTTTCCCAACCTTCTACAAATTGGCTTTTTGCATCCTGGTTCCAGAGGCGATATGGTTGATGGCCGGGTTGAAGTATTTCGGACATAATTTAGACCTGTATTATATACTATATTACTTATTTTGCAAACGGGATGGTCGTTTGCATACTGGACTACGCAGTTTGGGGTTGTTGAAGAGGAATTTTTGGTTTGCGAGCGAGATTTTTGATCGCATCAATGAGACTCCACCGTTGTTTTTTTACTTGATCTGGAAATTTTTCAAGCAAAGAAGAGGGTAAAAAGGGAGTCAAAACCTCATCGATTTGATCGGTCGTCGTTGTTGATGAGGACATAAAAAGTGTTTCTGTAGGGACATCTGATTTGTCATTTTTTACGACGCGGAGAGCGCAGTTTTCAAAGTCTGGGTACCCACTTTTTCCTAACGAAGTCCGTACCTCAAGAATTTTACCCGGTATCGTTACGCGAAAACTAGGCGTGCCATCGGGTTGAACCCAGTAAGAGAGTTGTCGGGTGCTATCAAGAGGTGTATCAAACGTAAATACGCCACCATCACGCATGTATCGTTTCATCGCTGGCGGGATTCCCGTGCTGTGATGCTTATTATTGTAAATTATTCGGCTGATATCTCCTTTGAAATTGAGCATTGACTCAACACCCATCTCTAAGCGAGCGAATACCATGTTCATCATGTCCGCTATACTTATAGCTATTTCTGGTTTGTAGGGAGGCTCTTTTCTTACAAGTCTTTTAAGGGGCTCTACTGCTCGACGCACACCTTCCAAACCACCAATTTCTAACATACTTTTTTAGTATACACGCTTCTTCCTGGAAAACCATAGTAAAGTGCTCCTGTTTCCCTTAGACCTCATCCCCACCTTCTCCTAAACTAGGAGAAGGAGTTGCAAGCAGGAAAGAAAGGTGAGGTCAGGCAGCTTGGGGGGCTTCCTTTTTAAACTGAACGATTTGATCCAGAATTTCTGGGTAGTTTTTTTGGACAAAAGGGTCATCCGGATAATAATCTGTGAGTTTTTCAGCAATCCTTTCCAAAATATTTGTTTCGGCGAGAATACGTCTGGTTTCGGGGAAATATAACCCATTCATCCAAGAAAGGTAGCGAATCATTACATCCCCATACGTTTCGGTATGCCCATTATCTACAAGATTTCCTTTAAAAAAGTCATTATAGGCATTTTCTGGCAATTCTCCCCTTGAAGGCGGACCATCTGTGTATGACTTAACATCGATATCTCCAATTTGGGCAAACTCTGCCAGAAGCGCCAACTTATCAGCATCCCGGAGAAGCTTTGCGAGCCATTCTTCTCCGTCATAGGTTTTATCACTGTGTTTATCTATGGCGTGAACTATAGCTCTGCGGCTTTCAGGGGTTATTGAGAGTGGAGCATTTTCCATCATTTCGGCACCTTTATGAGCATGACGCCAGAGGGAATCCGCTCTTTCTTTAAACGTAGCTTGATCATATGCTTGATCAAACCGGGTTATATCATGGCCCATCCCAGCAAGTGCTACCTGTTGTAAATCCCATGGATGATGCGGCATGTTTTCCGCAATCATCACAATGGCTTTGACGACGTGATATGTGTGAACAATTTTTCCAATCATCATATCTCGGGTCATGGCATCCATTGGTCGAGCAACGTAATCTACGATATGATTAGTCATCCACTGACTAGCTTCGGGTGTGATATGCAATTTCTGCCCAGCTTCACCTGAAAAAATACTTGCACAGTATTCACGCGTATATTCTTCCAATGGATTGTTTCCGAGTTCAAATGGAGGATGAGTAAAAGCTTCCGCAGGTTGCATAGTCGGGTATTATACCGCACCTCGCTTGGGAGGAAAATATGTGTTCCATACTGGAGCTTAATTTTTACGCAGACAAAGTGTTTTTAGTCGTAAGTCCGGGAAAAGGTGGTGATAAAATGCGTGTGTTACTTGATGGGAAAGTGCCCGATGCTATGGTGGTGGGGGAAGATATAAGGAATGGGGAAGTGATACTTGATCACGACCGTTTGTATGAAATTATCGATCTTCATGGGAAGCGGGGCAAGCATCTACTCCAATTAGAATTTCCTCAAGATGGCACTGCCATCTATGCCTTTACGTTTGGGTGAACTCGAGGGAGGATTTATAAAAGTCCCTTCTTTAACTTCCACATCTTAAACGAGCTATTCGGCCTACTTCTGAAAACCAAGTAGAGATAAGTGAAGAAGGTAGCTTTTCCGATTTTTGAGCCGTTTCTCTCGCGATCTGAAGCCCCTTATCAATCATATGCCTCATCTCATTTAAGCTATCACCATCTGTAGTTTCTTGAAAGAGACATTTATCCAGGGTGTCGGGATTTAAGACTCCTGTAGCTATTGCCTGAAACAATGATTTTGCATCCGTATTTTGCATCACATGGGGAATGCGTCTTTGAATTTTCTTAGGATTACTAGGAGCCTCATACACGATGGTATTTAGCAATGGCATATTATTTACAGTAAATAAGGGCAATTGAGTTTGTAACAAACGAATATGAGGATGTTTCCCTTCAGCAATTGCTAAATATTCGGGTTTTTTCTTCCACGCTCTTCTGTTGTCCTCTGCAGCAATAACAGTTAAATCACACCCAAATTCGTCATAAAGGAATTGACTGAGGCGGGGGACAAACATCGCCATGTTATATCCTTTTTTTACTTCATCAATATATAAGGGATTATGAATTTTTCTACCGTCATTCCATTCTTCTCCTTTTTGGACCAAACTCATGGCACTCAAAATAATATTTTTTTGAAGAGTGTGAGAAAATACTCTATATGCTGATCCTTTGAGGACATCAATCGATTCCCCCAGGGAAATATGCATTCGCGGATAACTCGTCCCATTTCCATATAGTTGCTCATACACATCAAGCACCCAACTTAATGGGGCTGCTCCTCTTTCGGGAATAAAAATAATATCAGGTTGAGTTTGTTGAACAAGTTTATATATTTCTCCGCATCCCACGACGAAATCCACAACCTCGGCCGGTTTTACTTGTGTAATAAATGCTTCAGCGGACGAACTACGATTAATATTTTCTCTGATTTCCCAAAAAGAAGCTTGTCCGAGATCGGTTAATGTAGGGACTTCATGAGCAATTGCGTTTGGTCTACGCGATTCATCGAATCTTGTCTTATCGGGACACACACCATGCATTTCCCAATCTCTTATGGTATTTAATCCCAACGCCCATCCTAACTGGCGCAGTTGTTCATGTGACGAATATCCAAGAGCTTCAGCGACGCCTCGGAGCGTTCTCCTATCTGCTTGTGCTGCTGCCATGCGAATCACAAGTTTGACACGCTGAAGTATCTCGGGTGAGAGACTGGTATGAGGTTGAACATCCGTTTGTGAATTTAGCCTGTTAGAATTTGATGCTATTCGTTCTTCGGGGTCTTGGAAAAAAACCTGAGGTAAACCAGAAAAAAAAGAGTCGGTGCTAGATAGGGTTGGAGGAATTAGAACATTAGCTCCTTCGGGAGTTTGGGGTGGGAGAGGGGAGTTCGGACCAAATTCAGGCGTCGGCATCAGTATATTATAGGTTATAGTGTCAAATAATTATAGGATATATATAAAAACGTGTAGGCATTTAGACTGTTGGGAAGCGATTTTAAACTCCCGAGGTGTAAAATACTCAAAGAAACTTCTCTCTAACGCTTAATATTTATACACCGTGTCACTCGTTTTTCTGACGAAAAAGGCATACGGCTCTAAAATATTTTCATATGGATCAAGTGTGTAGGGAGGAAAGGGAAGCGGGCCCGAATTTTCCTCATCTACTTCCAGGTGAAGGTCATCTCGAAGAAAGGAGAGAAGCTCTTTATTTGTTCTTGGTCTCCGGGTATTCCACAGGGTTCCTGCTCCATAGTTTGGTACATGCATGATTGCCATCCAACCGCCAATTTTAAGATGGCGTAACAATGCGGGAAGAAGGGTGCGATAGGGTTGGTAATTTAAGACGTTTGCCAAAATCATGAGATCAGCAAATGGTTGTCGATTTCCTTCTTCATTTCCCAGAAACTCTGCCACCCCAGGAGAAGAAAATATTTCCTCAACCGGAGTGGTGGAAAGATTTGCTTTGACATTCAATCTGTCCCCATTATCTCGAGTCTTTTCTCCTTCTGTTTGTGGAAATGCTCGATCGATATTCATCCGTTTTCCTCTATGTGCTTCGATTGGATAGGGCACAGCACTACTTCCAATATCGACCATAATTCCTTGACCAAGACCATTATCTTGTATGATTTCTCCTACGAGACCAAAAAAAACAATCTTTCCGGGGATATCCACTTTTTCCATATATAGATCTTGCCAATATTTGTCGATTTCTGCCTCATCCGGTCGTTTACCCGCATAAGCTACACGAAGTATTCCATTTTGTTCCTCTACATTAAGCTGAAAACGAAGCATTGGGGGTTGCACGAGGGCAGTGGTCAAATCACCGAGGAGTTCGTGGGCGGTTCTTTGAGACAAAGACGTTTCATGCAATAGAGTGGAGAGATCATCCCAGCCTATACCATTTTCCTGGGAATACAAAAGAAAAAGAAGTGCGCGGTTCATTCCTGAAATGGCATACCGGTATACATCTTGTTTCCCCTTGGTGTCCCTGCATGGAACTATTGTGGACAAAATTTTCCTCAATTCAAGTTGCAGATATCTATCCGAGAGATTTGCATCTAGGTCTCTTTCTGGCACCAATCCATTCAAGGGGAAGGTGGGTTGGTTTAGGGAATCCAACACAAGTTTCCCTGAAAAAACATGCCGAAAATCGACGGGAGACAATTGAGGAAGCGCAGAGCGAAGCTTGTTGAGTTCTTCCTCTGTCGGACCTAACACGGTGAGAATATGGTCTCTTTGTCTTGTGTCTTGAGTATCGTGGGCAAGTAACCGGCGGGCATACCCGACTGCTTTACTGCGATGGGTGCCTGCGTGAGTTGATTGCGTCAGGCCAAGGGCGGTATCGAGTATTTCTCTATCAATCCACAGTTTTGGCGCGCATCCAAGGGCCACAAATACCCGTTCGGTTCCTTCTTTTTGCGGATCACCGTTTGTAGAAAGCAGGTTGGCATAAAAGATGTGGGGCTGAAGAGATACCAATGTAACAGGGTGAATAAGGTTCAAAAGTGAATATATATCAGGTTTACCATCGGCATCGTAGAGCGAAGCAATCATCCGCGCTCGCGTCATATCGTATTCTGGACGAAAGGTGGGTTCTGCAGGGAGTTGATTGGGGTTGGGTGGATTTTCTGCCGCGAGACGATCATTCACGGCAAAGAGCTCTCGCGGAAACGCTGAAGAACCACGGTCAAATTCCATAAAGAGATTATAGCACAAAAATAAATATTATGGGTTTAAATTAAACAGAATTTGGAGCGAATATATACTCTTTCCGTAGGGATTCCTGTGAAGGGTTGATGATTTCTTATTTTTTCCGATAATCTTCGCGAATGGGGTAAAAGACATCGGTGATTTTGCAGTCGGTGATTGCTTTCCCTGAATGTTTTGTGTTTCCCGGAATAATACAAACGAGCCCGGG
>Ga0209515_10004715_pt1 | contig 18236 bp, 14 predicted proteins | sample Subgroupgradi54m_FD_187454 | JGI IMG/M metagenome (GOLD analysis project Ga0209515, IMG submission 187454) | Subsurface groundwater microbial communities from S. Glens Falls, New York, USA - GMW60B uncontaminated upgradient, 5.4 m (SPAdes)... ...
GACCGGCCAAAACGCGGCCGGCGAAGGCCAGGACGGTACGCTGCGCTTTGCACACGGTGTGTTGCCCGATGCGCTGACGGAGCCGGTCACGCAAATCCAGGCCCAGGCCACGGGCCTGTCCAAGGTATTGGAGAGCTTGGGCGTGGACGTGAAAGCCATCGCCAAGGAAGACCCGGCACAGGCCACGCTGTGCGCGCAGTTGTATGCCAAGCTCGGCGGCCTGGCACCGCGCCTGGGCGCCATCGTGTCCACCGCCAATCTGCTGTTGGAGCATGGCGCACAGCCCTTGGCCAAATGGCTGAAGGCCGAGAGCGAACACGGCTACCTGACCATGACGGCCCACGCCTGTCCCATCGTGCCCGGCGACCTGCTGCGCCAGTTCTTGTGGAGCCAGGTGCGCGGCGCCGTGGTGACCTCCGCATCGCTGACCAGTTGCGGCAGCTTTGACTATTTTTTGCACGAGGCCGGGCTGGTCAACAAGCCCTATGTGCAAACCCTGGAGGTGGCCAGCCCCTTTGACTACGCCAAACAGGGCACATTGACGGTCGTGTTGACGCAGGCGGAACCCAAACAGGCCGATGCCTACACGCGCGAGATGGTGGCTGAGCTGATGCAGGACTTGAAGAACGTGGAACGCGGCGCCCTGGTGCTGTTCACATCACGCGCGCAAATGCGCACAGCGACCGACACACTGCCCGTCGGCCTGATGGAGGTGGTGTTGGTGCAGGGCACGCAGTCCCGCGCCCGCCTGCTGGCTACGCACATGGCGCGGGTGGAGGCCGGCTTTCCATCGGTCATCTTTGGCATGCAATCGTTTGGCGAAGGCCTGGACCTGCCCGGTGCGCTGTGCGAAACCGTGTTCATCACCAAGCTGCCGTTTGCACCACCATCGGAGCCAGTAGACGAGGCACGCGCCGAGTGGCTGCGCAGCGTGGGGCGTGACCCGTTCAACGAGTTGGTGATTCCCGCTACTGGCATCAAGCTGCTGCAGTGGACCGGCCGCGCCATCCGCACCGAGGACGACCATGCGGCCGTAGCCGCCCGCGTGGCCCGCCTGCACGACCACGCCGTTGCCGGCCGCGACCACCGGCGTGCCCATGTGCGCCTCGAGGTCGAGGCCAGGATGACGCTCGCGCCGACGCGCGGAGACGGAGTGCATGGGGTCCTTGCGCATGCCGAACTCGGAGGTGACCTCGCCGCCCACCGGACGCACGGGCAGCTCGCGGCGCATGCGCTCCTCGCGCGAGGGCGCGAGCATCTGCACCAGGGCCAGGAAGCGCATCTGGCCCGCGTGGACGCGCCCATCGCTGAGCACCAGCTGGGCGATGCGGGCAGGCAGCACGAGCGCCGTCGACGACGGGCCCACAGAGGCGGCAGCTGTACGTGCAACAGCCGCGACCACGAGCACCAGCACGAGGCTATAAACGAATCGCATGGGGGGGTCATATTGCAGGGTCCGTACCGCAGGCCAAGTCGACGTAATCACGCGTCTGACACACCCCTTGCCTCACCGATTTCCGGATCGAGACCCTCGGTTTCGGGAGAGGCCTACAGGGCGCATGCGGCGACAGATCCCTAGGCGAATTGCGAGGTTCCACCTTTCTGTGATGTGCGTATACTCGCCCCACTCATCGGAGGGTTGAGCCATGAAGAAGCTTGCATACGTGGGTGGAATGGCGGTCGTGTCGTTGCTCGCGACCTCGGCAGTTTCTTTCGCGAAGGACGAGAAGGCCGCGGCTGCACCCGCGGCAGAGAAGAAGGCGGCAGCAGCCACGCCGGCGGCGGCTCAACCGGCGCCTGCGGCCAAGCCCGAAGCGGCCAAGCCCGCGGCGGGCGCGCCCGCGCCCAAGATGGAGCCGGCCAAGCCGGCCGATGCGGCGGCCAAGCCGGCGGCACCTCCGGCCGGCGAGGCGCCCAAGATGGAAGCGCCCAAGCCCGCGCCCGAGATCGACGCGTTCTACAAGTCGATGCAGGGCACGTGGAAGTGTAGCGGCACCGCGTCGATGGGTGGCGCGGCCGCGCCCATGGACTCGACCATGTCGTTCAAGCAGGACCTCGACAAGTTCTGGATCGTCGGCACCTTCGCGTCCAAGAAGTCGAAGACCTCGCCCATCGTGTACAAGTTCACCTCGTACACGACCTACGACCCGGCCACCAAGAAGTGGCAGCGCCTGATGGTCGACAACATGGGCGGCTGGGAGCAGGGCTCCTCGGCCGGCCTGACCAACGGCCAGATCCTCTGGGAGGGCAAGGGCACGGGCATGGGCATGTCGTTCACCACCAAGCACACCGAGCAGGTGGTCAGCCCGAAGGAAGTCAAGCTGTCGGGCCAGATGAGCATGGACGGCAAGAGCTGGATGCCGATGTACGAGTCGACCTGCAAGAAGTAGCTCGCCCGCGCTCGTCTCGGCGTGACACAGGTCATTTGCGTCGCGCCGCCCTCCTCTTGTAGTGTCCGCCGCCATGAAGCCTATCGCCCTGTCCTTCGTGTCGATCCTGGCGCTCGCCGCCGTCTCGGGCTGTGTGCCGACCACCGAGTTCAACGGCTCGGCCCATTTCCCCGGCGGTGCGCAGGCCTGCTTCTCCAGCTGCCAGACGCAGAACATGGAGATGTCGGGCTTCGTCATGAGCGGCGAGTTCGCCTCGAGCTGCGTGTGCCGTCCGCGCGCGGCCGCGGCGCCTGCGGGCGCGCCCGCCGTCGGTGCGATCTCGCAGGGCGAGCAGAGCGCGGCCGACGTCGCTGACGTCACCGCGCTCGTCGGCGTGGTGCTGCGGAAGCGGGCGCAGGACGAGGCCAACGCGCAGCAGCAGCGGCAGCACCAGCAGATGATGCAGAAGCACTGACCGGGCGGCCTACTTGTCCACCCGCGTCACCGAGTAGATCTCGAGCGGCTCGCGCTTGTTCTTCACCGAGATGGGCGCGAGCGCGTTGAACTCGATGTCGCCCAGCCCGCCGCGGCAATCGTCGAGCACCGCGCGTGACACGATCACCTGCCCGCCCGCCGCCGACGAGCACAGGCGCGCGCCGATGTTGACCACGTCACCGATGACGGTGAAGTCCATGCGCTTGCCGCTGCCGATGGGCCCGTAGACCACGTCGCCGCACGACACGCCCACGCCGACCGCGAGGTTGGCGCGCGGCCCGCGCACGCGCGCGACCGCCTCGAGCATCTCGACCGCGCAGCGCACCGCGCGGCGCGACCCGTCGGGGCCCTGGAACACCGCCATGAGCTCGTCGCCGACGAACTTGTCGATGTCGCCTTGCCACTGCTCGACCACGTCGGCTTGCGCGCGCAGGAAGGTGTTGAGCATGGTCACCACCTCCTCGGGCGGCACCGTCTCGGAGAAGGCGGTGAAGCCGCGGATGTCGGAGAACAGCACGGTCACGTGGCGGCGCTCGCCCAGCGTGGGCACGTCCATGCGCGACGCGCGCTGCGCGCCCATGGCGGCGGCCTGGGCCGTGCCGCGCGAGACGAACTTCTCGAGCACGAACTTGGTGCGCAGCCCGACGATCATGTCGTTGATGCGCGCGCCCAGCCGGCGCATCTCGTCGCCCTCGGGGTCGGCCGAGCCCACGCGTACGCTCAGGTCGCCGCCGCCCACCGCCGCGGCGATGGCGTCGATCTCGCGCACCGGCTTCTGCACCAGCACGCGCAGGAGCAGGTAGACCATCAGCATCATCGCCGCCATGGTGGCCAGTGACAGCAGCGCGGTGCGGGTGATGGCGGCCTCGCGCACCGTGCGCGCCCGGTTGGGCAGGCTGACCATGACCACGCCGCGCACCGCGTGATCGTCGCCGTGGCAGCGGGTGCAGATGGGGCCGTTGTCGAGCCGGCGCGCCATCATGATCCGCTCGCTGGCGCCCTCGCCCACCAGCATGGGCGGGATGGTCGCCGAGGCCAGCGCGGCGCGCACGCCCGCGTCGGGCGCGGGCGGACTGGACGTGAACCAGGTGCGACCCTCGGCGTCGTAGAGCTCGAGCGACTTGACCGCGCCCGAGGCCACGACCTCGCGCAGGTAGTCGGCGATGATGCGCCCCAGCGACGACATCATGATCGCGCGCAGCGAGCTGTCGATGATGACCTCGAGCTCCTGATCGGTGGAGCGATCGCCCGCCTTGGCGTCGAGCAGCGCCAGGGCGAGCACGCCGCGCACCGGGCTCTTGTCCTTGTGACAGCTGGCGCAGCGTTTCTCGCTGGGCAGGGGGATGAGCTGGGTGGCGCCGCCGCTGATGACCACGCGCGTGGCCCGGGCGCCGGGCGCGAGCGCGGCCTTGATGGCGTCGGCGGGCAGGCCGTCGATGTCCTTGCCGAAGGCGAGGTCGCCCTCGCGATCGTAGACGGCGATGGCGGCGACGGTGGGCGCGCGCAGCGAGATCTCGGCGAAGTAGTCGTCCAGGCGCGCGGCCTGGCGCGCGGTCATCACCTGCACGAAGCCGGCGCGCACCAGGGTGGCGGCGAGATCCTCGCGGCGCGCGTGGATGGCGGCGTCGTCGCGCTCGAAGGACAGCACGCCGCGCAGCATGGGCTCGGCGTCGTGGCACTCGTGGCAGCGCTCCTCGTTGGCGATGGGCCGCCACACCCGGCCCTCGGCCAGCGCGCGCGCGCCGAACTCGCTGACCTGGCGCAGCGGCGCCGGCCACGAGTCCTTGCCGGGCGCGGGTGGCTTGTCGCCGAAGACCTGCAGCCCGCGTCGATCGTAGATGCCGATCGACGCGTCGGGCACGCGCTGGCGGAAGCCGGCCACCAGCTGCTTCACCTTGACGCCGTCGCCCTCGAGCATGGCGTGCTCGACGCTGCCCACGACCAGGTCGGCGATCTGCTGCGCGGCCTCGCGCGTGGCCTGCTTGAGGCTGGCGACCTCCTCGCGCGACTGTAGATAAGCGAGCAGCAGCAGCGCCAGTCCGACGACCAGGGCCATGGCCAGGAACACCTTCACGACCATGTGGCGCACGAGGGCCCGGATCACGCGGAGGCGGCGCATCAGCAATGCGCATGATAACCTCACGCACCACACGGAGAGTCAATGTCGAGCACGATCGGGTACTTCACACGCTTCGGCGTGGACGAACAGCTGGTGGCGCGAACCCTCGCGATCGCGCTGTCGCGCGGCGGCGACTACGCCGACCTGTTCTTCCAGCATCAGGTGTCGACCAGCCTGTCCCTCGAGGACGGGGAGGTGAACCGGGCCTACTCGGGGGTCGAGCTGGGCGTGGGCGTCCGCGTCGTCAAGGGCGACCAGACCGGCTACGGCTACACCGAGGAGCTCACGCCCGAGGCGCTCGGCCGCGCCGCCGAGACCGCCGCCGCCATCGCCGACGGTCCGGCCCGGCCGCGCCCCGAGCCCATCAGCATCGACCGCAACCTGCCCCATCGCTACGACCTGCGTACGCCCTGGGACACGGTACGCCCGGAGCAGAAGCTGCCGCTCATCAACCGCCTGAACGAGGCGGCCTTCCGCGCCGACGCGCGCATCAAGAAGGTCAACGTGCAGTTCGCCGACACCCACGGCGCCATCATGATCGCCGACTCGACCGGGCGAATCGTCGAGGACCTGCAGCCGATGACGCGCCTGTTCCTGTCCTGCGTGGCCGAGCAGAACGGGCAGCGCGAGCAGAACGGCTACAACATCGCGGCGCGCGACGGCTTCGACTTCTACACCGACGAGCGGCTCGACCGCGTGGTGCGCGAGGCGGTCGCGCGCACCACCATCCTGTTCGACTCCATCGTGCCCGAGGCGGGCGAGATGCCCATCGTCATGGCCGCGGGCTCGTCGGGCATCCTGCTGCACGAGGCCATCGGCCACGGCATGGAGGCCGACTTCAACCGCAAGAACACGTCGATCTACGCCGACAAGATCGGCAAGCCCATCGCCAAGTCGTTCGTCACCATCGTCGACGACGGCACCGGCAAGCACCAGCGCGGCGCCATCAATGTCGACGACGAAGGCGTGGTCGCGGGCAAGACCGTGCTGGTCGACCGCGGCGTGCTGGCGACCTACCTGCACGACACCATCTCGGCCAAGCACTACGGCGTCGAGCCCACGGGCAACGGCCGGCGCGAGAGCTACCGCCACGCGCCCCTGCCGCGCATGCGCTCGACCTACATGGAGAACGGTCCGCACAAGGCGGGCGAGATCATCGCCTCGGTGAAGAAGGGCATCTACTGCCAGAACTTCACCAACGGCCAGGTCCAGATCGGCGCCGGCGACTTCACCTTCTACGTCAAGAACGGCTACATGATCGAGGACGGCAAGCTGACCCAGCCGGTCAAGGACGTGAACATCATCGGCAACGGACCCAAGGTGCTCGAGCTGGTCGACATGGTCGCCGACGATCTCACCATCGACGAGGGCGGCTGGACCTGCGGCAAGGACGGCCAGTCGGTGCCGGTGTCGCAGGGCATGCCCACCGTGCGCGTCGCCAACATTACCGTGGGCGGCCGCGGGAAGGGCGCGTAACTGCCATGACCATGGAACGTGGTAACGACATCCTCGAGATCTGCCGCACGTCGGTGAAGCTGGCCAAGCACCACGGCGCGCAGGAGGTCGCCGCCGACGCCTACCGCGTGCGCGAGGTCTCGGTCAGCTGGCGCGACGGCAAGCTGGAGAAGATCACCGAGGCGACCACGCGCGGCCTGGGCATGGCGCTCTACGTCGACGGCCGCTACTCGGTGGCCTCGACCAGCGACCTGCGCCCGGGCGCGCTCGAGACGTTCATCATCGACGCCATCGCGCTCGGACGCACGCTGGCGCCGGATCCGTTCCGCGTGCTGCCGGATCCCTCGCTGTATGCGGATCGACCCCAGGTCGACCTGCAGCTGGAAGACGCCGACTACGACCAGGTCAAGCCCGAGCAGCGCCGGCGCATCTCGCGCGAGCTCGAGGAAGGCGTGCGCGGCGAACGCGGCTCCGACGCGATCCTGTCGGTGTCGACCGGGTTCTCCGACTCGTGGGGCGAGTCGGTGAAGGTGGCCTCGAACGGCTTCGAGGGCATGCGCTACGGCACGTCGTACTGGGTCGGCGCCGAGGTCAGCGTCAAGGACGCCGACGGCCGCCGCCCCGAGGACGGCGCCTATGCGGGCGCACGCTTCTACGGCGCCCTGCCCGACCACCACGCCATCGCGCGCGACGCGGCCAGGCGTGCGCACGGCCGCCTGGGCGCCCGCAAGGTCGGCACGGCGGTGCTGCCCATGGCGCTCGAGAACCGCGTGGCCGGACGCATGGTCGGCGCGCTCATCGGCCCGCTGTCGGCGTCGTCGCTGCAGCAGAAGCGCTCCTTCCTGGAGGGCAAGCTGGGCACGAAGATCGGCAGCGACAAGCTCAACATCATCGACGATCCGCTCATCCCGCGCGCCTTCGGCTCGCGCCTGTTCGACGGCGAGGGCATCTCGGCGCGACGCATGCCCGTGTTCGAGGGCGGCGTGCTGAAGACGTTCTACGTCGACACCTACTACGGCAAGAAGCTGGGCATGGCGCCGACCACGGGGCGCGCGTCCAACCTGGTCTTCCCGGGCGGCGCAGGCGACCAGAAGTCGCTGCTCGCCGACATGAAGGAAGGCATCCTGGTGACCGGGTTCCTGGGCGGCAACACCAACGCGTCCACGGGTGACTTCTCGCTCGGTGTGCAGGGCTTCATGGTGCGGGGCGGACAGATCGCCGAGCCGATCTCGGAGATGAACATCGCCGGCAACCAGATGGAGATCTGGCAGCGTCTGGTCGGCGTGGGCGCCGATCCGTACCCGTACTCGGCGATGATGACGCCAACGCTGGTGTTCGACGGCGTGCAGTTCGCGGGGCTCTAGGCCGCGGCCGCCGCATGCCACCCCTGCCCGTCACCGTCCTGACCGGCTTCCTCGGCGCGGGCAAGACCACCTTGTTGCGCCGCATCCTCGACGCGCCGCACGGCCAGCGCATCGGCGTCATCCTCAACGAGTTCGGCCAGACCGGCATCGACGAGGTCGCCGGCGCGGCGCGGCGCGCCATGATCGAGCTGTCGGAGGGCTGCGTGTGCTGCATCCGCAGCCCGGACCTGATCGCCGCGCTGGCCGACATGCGCGCGCGCGGCGACGTGGATCTGGTCATCGTCGAGACCACCGGGCTCGCCGATCCGCTGGCGCTGACCTGGATGCTGACCCGGCCCGACCTGGCCGAGACCGCGCGCCTCGACGCGGTCATCACCGTGGTCGACGCGCTGCACTTCGAGGCCACGCGCGGCGCCGAGGAGTGGCAGGCGCAGGTGCGCTCGGCGGATCTGCTGGTGCTGGCCAAGCTGGACGTCGCGCCCGAGAGCGCGCGCGAGCGCGTCGAGGCCGCCATGACCGACGCGGGCGGCGGCGCGCGCGTCGTCGATGCACGCGGCGAGCTGCCGCTCGAGCTGCTGCTCGACCTCGAGCCCGACCCGGGCGCGGCCGAGACCCGCGCGACCATCGCCGCCGCGGCCAGCGCGCCGCACGCGCGTCACTCCGGCTACGTGGCCGTGTCGCTGTCGTGGGACGGCAAGGTGGCCTTCGCCGCCGACGCGCTCGAGGACCTGGTCGAGCGCCTGCCCGCCGAGGTCTTCCGCGGCAAGGGCATCGTCAGGCTGGCCAGCGGCCGCTGGGCCGGCTTCCATGCCGTCGGCGGTCGCCTCGACTTCGATCCCGACGTGGCCGCGCCCGCGCACGGCGAGAGCCGCGTCGTGCTGCTCGGGCCCAGCCTGGAACGCGGGCCGCTGGCCGCGGCGTTCGACGCCGTCGCCGCTACGCGCTGACGCCGACCAGCTTGGCGCTCTCGTCCCACAGACGCTGGGCGAGCGCCGCGTCCTGCGCCCGGGCCGTGGTCCGGGCCGGCTTGCAGCTGACGAAGTACTTGCCGCTCACGCCTTCCACCTCGGGCGAGCTGGCCAGATAGACCGAGGTGCGGGCGCCCTTGGCGGACGTCAGCATGAACGGTGCGGCCATCTTCATGCCGAAGCGGAGCAGCGCGCCGCCCGACTGACCGAAGTTGGACGCGACCGCGCCCGGATGCACGGCGTTGGACGTGATGCGCTTGCCCGCGGTCCGCCGCGCCAGCTCGTTGGAGAACAGGATGTTGCACAGCTTGGATGTGCCGTACGACTTCATGGCGGTGAACGCCTTCTGCAGCTGCAGGTCGGCGAAGTCGACCTCGCCCCACTTGTGCGCCACCGACGACACGGTGATGACACGCGCGGGCGCCGAGCGCTCGAGCAGGTCCATGAGCTCGCGGGTCAAGAGGTAGGCGGCCAGGTGGTTGAGCGCGATGGTGCGCTCGAAGCCGTCGACGGTCATCTCGCGCACGTCGTGGATCAGGCCGGCGTTGTTGACCAGCACATCCAGGCGGCTCCAGCGCTTGCGGTACTCGGCGGCGGCGCGCCGCACCTCGGCCATGGAGTACAGGTCGGCCAGGAGGAGGTGAAGGTCGGCCGCCGGAACCGTGCGACGAATCTCGGCGATGGCGGCCTCGCCACGCTCCTTGCTGCGGCACAGCATGACGACGGTGGCACCCTGCGCGGCCAGGCCACGTGCGGTCTCGAGCCCGATCCCCGAGCTCGCGCCCGTGACCAGACAGACTTTTCCCTTCATTTCGACGACAACTCCTACTGCTCCCAGAGCTTCACGCCGCCCAGCAGGCCGGCCACGTTTTCGACGATCTTCACGTTCTTGGGCAACGACACCTCGAGCTTCTTCGCATTACCGCCGCCCAGGTACAAGACCCTGTAGTTGAAGACCGGCTCGAGCTCCTCGATGACCTTGAGCACACGCTGGTTCCACTTCTTCTTGCCCACGCGGTCGAGCGCCCGGGCGCCGATGAACTCCTCGTAGGTCTTGCTCTTGGCGAAGTGGTGGTGGGCCATCTCGATGTTGGGCACGTAGCGTCCGTCGACGTAGAGCGCGAAGCCCATGCCCGTGCCCAGGGTCAGGCAGATCTCGGTGCCGCGACCCTCGATGACACCGTGGCCCTGCACGCCCGCATCGTTGATGACGCGCGCCGGCTTGCCGCTCAGCTTCTGGATGGCGGCACCCAGCTTGAAGCCGGCCCAGGCCGGGTCGAGGTTGGGCGCCGTGCGGGTGATCGAATCGACCACCACGCCAGGGAAGCCGACCGAGACACGGTCATACGGCTCCTTCTGGTCGGCGAGCAGACGCTTGAGCGCGGCCAGCACGGCGCCGGGCGTGGCCGGACGCGGGGTCTCGACGCGCAGCCGCTCGGTCACGGCGTCGCCCTTTCCGTCCACGACCATGAGCTTCAGGCCGGTGCCGCCGATGTCGATGCACAGGGTGCTGGTTCCATGAGCGTCGCGCTTGGCCATGAGGGGCGAAATCGTCGCGCACTTTGACGCTCTGCGCAACGAGGTCCGACCGGGAAGTGGCTGCAAGTGGCGTGAAAGCAGTCCATGATCAGAGACAAGGTCGTTCGAATGGAGCTGTTCGTGGCGCTCATTCTCATCTTCCTCGGCGGAACCGCGAGCTACGGCATCTCGCAGCTGTGGGTCGGCGCGCGCGACCTCTTCCGCCAGGCGAGGCTGGCCACGGGGCGGGCGACACCCCTGCGCGACGCCCGCGAGGGCCGCGTGCTCATCCGCGGCGAAGCCCGCGCCGCGCGCAAGCTCCTGCCCGCGCTCAGCCGCGAATCCGCGGGCTGCGTCGCCTACGCGACGCGCTCCAGCTTCGGCCGCGGCGGCGACGAGAGCGCCACGACCTTCGAGCTCTTCGACGGCACGGGCGTGGCGCGCATCGAGGCGGCGCACGCCGTGCTCGTGGCGCCCGAATCGATCGACGTCTTCGGCGCGCTGACGCGCGAGATCCGCCCCGGCGACCAGGTGACCATCCTGGGCAGCCTCGAGCGCGTCGTCGAGCCGGGCGGCACGTTCGACTCCTACCGCGAGCCGCCCACGTCGCTGGTCGTACGCGACCTCCCGCACGGCGGGCTGATCATCCAGCGCACGACCTGGCAACCGATCCGGAACGTGGCGAAGGGCGCGCTCGCGCTGGCCGTGTCGGCCGCGGGTGTGATGCTGACGATCGGAGCGCTCGGGTAGCCAGGGTCGGGGCGGGTGCCACGAGACGGTGCACCGCGCGTCGCCCGAAGAAGTGATAAGACCGCCTGGTCATATGTGGCGGCCTATTCTTGTCTTCCTAGTCGGCACGCTCGGCGCGTGCGTTGCGAACGACCCGATCAAATGCACCGTGGCGGGCGACTGCATCCAGGGCGGCATCAACGGTCACTGCGTCGCGTCTCCCGAGTCGTCGGAGAACTGGTGCGCCTTCATCGACCCGGACTGCGACGGTAGCGGCCTCCGCTGGGGCGCGCGCGCCGGCGACGGCCTGGCGAGCCAGTGCGTCGCGGGCGAGGGCGGCCATGGCAATAGCGTGAGCGTCACCGTCGAGGGGGACGGAACCGGCACGGTGGTCTCGACGCCCGCGGGCATCGACTGCGGCACGGTCTGCACGCATTCGTTCAACGATGGCAACGTAACGCTCGCCCCGACGCCGAGCGCGACGTCGTTCTTCGAGGGCTGGGGCGGCGCGTGCACGGGACGAGACGCGGAGTGCGTCATGACGCTGCCGGGGCAGACGGAGGTGACCGCGACGTTCCTTCGGACGGGGAAGACGCGGTGGCTGCAGCAGATGGACGGAGCGGTGATGAACGCACAGGCGGGCGCGGCGTTACCCGATGGCGACTTGGTGGTCGCGGGCATCATGGTCGCTGGCACGGCGAGGGGTGTGTTCGTTCGCGCACTGAGACGCGACACAGGTGCGGCACGGTGGACCAAAGTCTTCAGGGCTGAGCTTGCCTACAACAGGGTCTCGGACATCGCTATCGACGGAAACGGCAACGTCATCGTGACAGGAGTCGTCGATGACCTTCCTATAGATTTCGACGGGATCGTCGTCTCTCCACCCCCGGGCGGCGGTAGCGGTGCGGCCGGTGGCGTCTTCCTGGCGAAGCTCTCGGGATCCACCGGTGCTGTCCTCTGGGCGCAAGCCTTCGGCCACGTCAACTTTTACGGTACTCAGCCACACAAGCTCGCCGTTGAAGCGGATGGAAGCATCTACGTTGGCGGCGCCTACAACGCATCGTTCGTGCTCGCCGGCACAACCTTGGCGCTCGACGGGGCGGCGTACCTCGCCAAGTTTACCGCCGCTGGGACCCCTGCCTGGGCAGCCGAGGTTGGCGGAAGTGGGGCAGTCGCAGCGACAACCACCCTCCGCGCTCTGGCTCTCGACAAGCAATCCAATGTCACCATCGCCGCAGACTTCAGTGGAGAGATCAGCTTGGGGGGTATTGGCTACCACGCGACTGGTAGCGCGGATGTCGTCTTTGCCAAGTTCGCCCGGCTTGACGGTTCGTATTTGCTGCACGACATCGTTGGCTCAGCGGGCGCCGACAAGGCGGTCCAAGTGCGGACGACTACTTCGGGCACCTCGGTGATGCTCGGAACCTATGAGGACTCACTGGATCTGGGGAGCGGCACTCTTCCAGGACACAACGGATTCTTCGTACTCGAGCTGAGTGCTGCCGGATCCCACGTTTCGTCCTTTGGTATTGCACCCGGCTCCGTAGTCCCGCGCGACTTCGTTCTCAGTCCCAAGGATGACGACTTCTGGATCGTGGGTAATTTCGGAGGAGACGGCGCATTCGGCGGACCCAAGCTCACGCCGGCGGGTCCAGGCGACGGGTTCCTAGCCAAATACTCGCGATCCGGCGTGCACATCTTCTCTACACGATTCGGTGGAACCGACACTGAAAAGGGCGTCTTTGGCGTCGCCACGCCCGACTCCATCGTGTTCGGCGGCGATTTCGCAACCTTCGCCGAGTTCGGCCCAGACACACTCACAGCCGCCAACAGCCTGGGCTCCTTCTTCTGGAGCGTCGTGCCATAAGACCGACCCAGATGCCCCGTGTCGCTGGTAGCATCCAGCCATGAATAAACAATACTTGGGCCTGTTCCTCTCGCTGGCCGTGATGGGCTGTGGGAAAGACAACAGCGGCACTCCCGCGGATGCGAGTGCGCCGCTCATCGATGCCGACCCCAACGCGCCCGACGCAGATCTGACCATCCCAGACGCCGCGCCACCAAACTGCACCCCGGTCCAAGGCGTTCCGACGCTCGCCGCCGATCAGATTGGCAGCGGGTTGTCGCAGCCCGTGGACATCAAATCTCCTCCCGGGGACTCGCGTATCTTCGTCGTCCTGCAGGGCGGAGAGATCCGGATCGTCAAGGGCGACGACAACGTCCTCGGCACGCCGTTTCTCGACGTTGGCAATCTCATATCGACGGGCAGCGAGCGCGGCCTGCTCGGCCTCGCCTTCCACCCCAAGTACGCACAGAATGGCCGCTTCTTCATCTACTACACGGCTACCAATGGCGCCGTTACACTCGCCGAGGGCACGGTGTCCTCCAATCCGGATGTAGCCAATCAGACGACAACCCCGCTGTTCAGCTTCGTGCACGATCGCACGAACCACAACGGCGGATGGATCGATTTCGGTCCTGATGGTCGACTGTACATGGGCACGGGCGACGGCGGCGGTGGTGGTGATCCCGACAGGAATGGCCAGGAAAAGACCGTTCTTCTCGGCAAGCTGCTGCGCTTGGATGTCGAAACTCCAGGGATGGCCAAGCCCGCTCCTGGTAACCCGTTCATCGGCGACGCTAGCGACAACGCGAAGAAGGTCTGGGCATACGGGCTTCGCAACCCGTGGCGCAATTCATTCGATCGCCAGACCGGCGATCTCTACATCGCAGACGTTGGCCAGGATAAGTTCGAAGAGATCGACGTCCAGCCCAAGAACACCGCGGCCGGAGTGAACTACGGATGGAGCGTCATGGAGGGCAAGCACTGCTTCCGACCGGCGACTGGATGTGACCAGACCGGACTGAAGCTGCCAATCTTCGAATACCCGCATGGCAGCCCGTCAGGAACCTCAATCACGGGCGGCTACGTCTACCGTGGCTGCAAGATGCCGGGCATCGCAGGCACCTACTTCTACGCCGACGAGGCGTTCAAGGCCTTCTTCTCGCTGAAGTGGGACGGCGCGAACGGACAGACGGAGCAGAAGGAGTATTCCCAGTTCTCCAACTTCCGTGTCACGACCTTCGGCCAGGACATCGAAGGCGAGATCCTCTTCGTCGACTACGACGGCGACAAGCTCTACCGCCTCGTTCCCGCGCCGTAGCCTCCTCCCGCCCGCCTTACTTCACGACGCCCTTCGAACGCCCCACCTTCACGAACGCTGCGACGGCGCGGTCCACGTGGTCGAACGTGTGCGCTGCCGAAAGCTGTACGCGGATGCGCGCCTGGCCCTTGGGCACCACGGGAAACGAGAAGCCGATGACGTAGATGCCTTCCGCGAGCAGGTCGCGGGCGACGTCCTGCGCCAGCCGCGCGTCGCCCAGCATGATGGGGACGATCGGATGGATGCCCGGCTTGATGTCGAAGCCGGCCGCGGTCATCGCGCTGCGGAACCTCGCCGCGTTCGCCATGACCCGGTCGCGCAGCTCGGTCGAGCTCTCCAGCAGGTCCAGCACGGCGATCGACGCGCCCGCAATCACCGGGGCAATCGTGTTGGAGAACAGGTAAGGCCGCGAACGCTGCCGGAGCAGATCGACAATCGGCTTGCGCCCGCTGGTGAAGCCACCCGCCGCGCCGCCCAGGGCCTTGCCGAGCGTCGACGTCACGATGTCGACGCGGCCCATGACGCCGCAGTGCTCGATCGTGCCCCGCCCGGTTCTGCCCACGAAGCCGGTCGCGTGCGAGTCGTCGACCATGACCATGGCGTCGTACTTCTCGGCCAGGTCGCAGATCTCGGCGAGCGGCGCGATGTGGCCGTCCATCGAGAAGACGCCATCGGTCGCAATCAACCGCAGCCGCTTCCCCGACGCTGCCTTCAGATGCGTCTCCAGCTCGCCCACGTCGCCCGAGGCGTAGCGGAAGCGCTCCGCCTTGCACAGGCGCACGCCGTCGATGATCGACGCGTGGTTCAGGGCGTCCGAAATCACCGCGTCGTCCTCGCCCAGCAGGGTCTCGAACAGGCCACCGTTGGCGTCGAAGCAGGACGAGTACAGGATGGTGTCGTCGGTGCCCAGGAAGCCCGAGACGCGCGCCTCGAGCTGCTTGTGCAGGTCCTGCGTGCCGCAGATGAAGCGCACCGACGACAGGCCGTAGCCGCGCTCGTCGAGCGCGCGCCGCGCAGCCGCCATGACCACCGGGTGTGACGACAGGCCGAGGTAGTTGTTGGCGCAGAAGTTGAGCACGGTGGCGCCGCCGGCCACGGCAATCTCCGCGCCTTGCGGCGTCACGATGACGCGTTCGTCCTTCTTCAGCCCCGCTTCGGCGATCTCTCGCAGCGTGCCTTCGTAGACCGTCTTCGCACGTTCACCCAGCATCCGAGCCACCTCCAGGTGGCCCGCACGCTAGCATAGTGCCGCTGCCGCTAGAACGACGTGCCGAGCGTCAGCAGCAGGTCCAGATCGTACGAGTTGTACTTGGCATCCAGGTACTGCTTCTTCTGGAAGTCCTGCTCGGTGAAATGGAATGCCATCGGCACCGCGATCTGTGCGCCCACCGCGAACGCTCCGAAGACGTTCAGCAGCACGCCGCCGCCGATCTCGGCGCCCAGGCCCACGTCGCTGTCGTCGCCGTCGAAGTTGCCGATGGGCGTCGAAATCCGCACCGAACCACGGATGTAGTCGGCGCCCAGGGCCACGCGCGCGAACAGGCGCACGTGCTTGGCCACATGCGTACCGCCGCGGCCGCCGATGAGCAGGCGCACGCGGCCCAGGTCGCTGTGGTAGCTGCCCAGGGCGCTGCTCTGGTCGACGTTGTCCAGCGGCGTGTAGTCGAGCCCCAGCTCGAAGCCCGCGCCACGCTTGGCCCAGACGCCGCCGTGCACGCCGAACTTGCCGGCCGTACCGTTCGCATTGTCCCAGGTGTCGTCGCCGAGCGGGGACATCTGGCCCAAGACCAGCTCGACGAAACCCTTGCCGTCGTCGACCTCGTCGGCGTGAGCCACTGCCGACGAGCCAGCGAGCGAGACCACCGCGAGGAACGAGACAACCCAACTCTTCTTCGTCATGTAGGTACTCATGGCCGGCATCATAGTGAACTCGAGAGACTTGTCATTCCTCTGACGCAACGTGTCAGCCATTACCAGCGTTACGCATTCGCCACTCACGCCGCCCGGCCCGCATGGTAGAAGCGTCGCCGGTGTCCACGACCACGACGCTTCCTCGGCATTCCAGCGAGTTCCGCAAGCGACGGATGTTGAACTGGTTGGTCCTCGGGCTGACCTATGCGGCCATGTACATGGCGCGTTACAACTTCGCCTTCGCCAACAAGGCGCTCTCCGACACCTACGGCTTCAGCAAGGAGCAGGTGGGCTGGATCATCTCCTTCAGCACGTTCATGTACGGGCTGTCGGCGATCTTCAATGGCCCCATCGCCGACCGGATCGGCGGTCGCCGCGCCATGCTCATCGGCGCGGTCGGCGCGACCGTGTTCAACCTGGCCTTCGGCCTGGGCGCGTACCTCGGCTTCCTCGGCACCGGCACGCTGCTGCTCGGCTACCTGGCCACGGTCTGGACGCTCAACATGTACTTCCAGTCGTACAGCGCGCTCGCCCTCATCAAGGTGAACGCGGCCTGGTTCCACAGCAAGGAACGCGGCACCTTCTCGGCCGTCTTCGGCTCCATGATCCAGAGCGGCCGCGCCGCCGTGTACGGCCTCATGACCGTCGCTGCCGTGGTCGCACTGCCGTGGCAGTGGAAGTTCTTCCTGCCCGCCTTCATCGTTGCCGGCTTCACCGTGCTCGCCTTCCTGGTCGTGCGTGACTCGCCCCGGCACGCCGGCCTGCCCGAGTTCGATCCCCAGGACGCCACCAGCGGCGACACCGAGGCCATCACGCTGCGTTACGTGGCGCGCAAGATCTTCACCAACCCGGTGGCCATCACCATCGCCGCGGCCGAGTTCTGCACCGGCCTCGTGCGCAAGGGCTTCGAGGAGTGGTTCCCGCGCTACATGCAGGAAGTCCAGAAGCTCGACATGGGCAGCCCCGTCTTCAAGAAGAACGCCATCGCCATCGTGGCCGCCGGCATCGCCGGCGCGTTCGTGGCCGGGTACGCCTCTGACTTCCTGTTCAAGCACCGGCGCACGCCGGTTGCCTTCATCGGCTACGCGCTGCAGATCGTCTCCCTCGCGGTGGTCTGGCGCGCGCCCACCGTCGGGTGGGTGATCGCCGCGTTCGTGCTCAACTCCTTCGCCATCTCCATCGTCCACTCCATGCTCTCGGGCACGGCGTCGATGGACTTCGGCGGCAAGCGCGCGGCCGCCACCGCGGCGGGCATGTTCGACGGCATGCAGTACCTGGGCGGCTCGCTCATGGGCGCGGGCGGCGGCGCGCTCCTGCAGCATTACGGCTGGGGCGTCTGGGCTCCCAGCATGATCGGCTTCTCCTTCGCGGGCGCCGTGCTCATGCTCTCGCTCTGGAATGCCCGGCCGGCACGTTCGTCAGCTCACTAGCATTTCGTCGACCTGCAGGCGCAAACCCGCGACACGCCTCGCGCACGACGCGATCCCCGCATCATCGGAAATCACCTCGTGGCTTCCAGGATTCGGAGACCACAGCGTCGCTAAGTGTGCGACTGCAGCCAGGACTGGCGCGGCACAACGCTTGCTCATAAGATGCGCATGAACGCTCTCGCCATGGTGGTCTCGAAGAACAGGCTGGAAGGGTCGCTTGCCGACACGCCCCTGCGTGACCTCCTCGCCGCGTGCCACAAGCACCTGGTCACCGGGGCCATCAAGGTCTTCGACGACCAGAACAAGCGCTCGGGCGTGCTGGTGCTGCGCGCGGGCGCGGTCGACCAGGCGCGCTTCGGCGACTCGGTGGGCGACGCCGCCGTCGACGACATGATGGCGCTCAAGGACGGCTCGTACGAGCTCGCCCAGCAGCTGCCCGACCTCTCCGGCGACCTCGGTCGCGCCGCCGCGCTCGAGGGCGCGGTCGACCAGGTGTCGGTGGTCCAGATCATGCGCCATTGCGAGCACAACGCGCTCTCGGCGGTGATCACGGTCATCAACGACTTCGACCGGGGCGAGATCCACTACCGGGCCGGCGAGCTCGAGAAGGTCATGCTCAACGGCGAGCGGGACGACGACGCCATCGTGGCCATGCTGGGCTGGCCCAAGGCGCGCTACCGCGTCTCGGCGCCGCCCCTGGCGTCGGAGATCGGC
>Ga0209515_10004716_pt1 | contig 18229 bp, 18 predicted proteins | sample Subgroupgradi54m_FD_187454 | JGI IMG/M metagenome (GOLD analysis project Ga0209515, IMG submission 187454) | Subsurface groundwater microbial communities from S. Glens Falls, New York, USA - GMW60B uncontaminated upgradient, 5.4 m (SPAdes)... ...
AATGAACCAGAAGTCATGAGCATGTGCTGTGTTGCATCCTTATGGTAATGGTTGCCACGGATAAGCTCCTTTTTGCCATTTAGTTTTGTCTCTATAATCGCAACATGGTTAATTTCATCTTTGTAGAAAATATCAGCTATTCTTCCACGCTCATCCTCATGAAGCTCGAGAGGTTCTGGAACATCTTTCCAAACATTGCGAATTTGCATTTTTTTAGAGTTGTACAATGACTTTTTAAATTTTTCTTATTCCGGAAGGTTCAGAAACTTGATTTTAGGATTTATTTTCAATAAGATCTCCTTTAATATGCCTGAGATATTCCAAGATAAAATCAAGGCGTATACTTCATCGTATTTTGCAAATACGTCATCTCCCACAATAGGAATCCTTGTGGCAGGTGTTAACTTGCCTTGCTTGTGCGGCGATGCATCTGTAACGTAATCGATAAGACTATGGTCGAGGTTGTAATAATTCAGAGAGGTGTTTGCTTTTGCTGCTGCACCAACACCAATTATGGGAATTCCCTGTCGTTTTATTTTATAAATTTGGATCATAAAGTCATTTTTCTTTCTATTAAATTCATCCATTGCTTTTTTGTAGGTAGAAACTTCAAAGGCTCCAAAAGACTTTTCTTTTTGGATTAATTTTTCAACTTTTGGGGATTCTTTTGTTAAGTCTGATTTATTCTGCGCAATTATTCTGAGAGAACCACCGTGATAGTTGTCTATTTCTGCTGATTTGATTATCATTCCTACATTTTCAAGTAACGCCTTTGCAGATTTAACTGTAAAGTAGCTTACATGTTCATGGTAGATTTGGTCGAATTTTTTTGATTCTAAACTAATGAGCCAATATGGTTGTTCAAAGACAAACTTTCCATTTTTTGCAAGTAATTTTGATGCAGCTTTTGCAAATTCCAACGGCTCTTCAGAATGGTTAAAAACGTTGTTTGCGATGATTAGATCGGCTTTTCCGTGCTCTTGCAATATTTTGTCTGCCGTCTTTATATCGAATAAAGAAGTTACTGTCGGAACATTTCTTTCTTTTGCCAGTATGGCCATATATGGAGAAGGGTCAACGCCAAGTGTTTTGTATCCACTTTTTGCAAGATTTGCTGAAAGATAACCATCATTCGATCCTATTTCAACAATAAAAGATTTTTCTTTAACTTCAGCCTTGGCAGGGACTTCTTTTGCGAATTCGTCCCAATGTGTTCGCGAGAAGTTTGAGTTTGATGAGGTGTATGAATAATCATGCTGTGCGTATCTGTCATTAGGATCTGTTTTGTATCTTGTTTGCACATGACCGCAATGTAAACACAAGTCACATACCAATGGATAAATCATGTCTGGTTCGTGTGCTCTTGATTGTGGAATGAAGGTGTCTGCAAAAGGGTGCGAACCTAAGTCTATTATTTCTTTTAATTCATTCGAATTACATGCCAAACATTTTTTTCTGAACATTTTATTTTAGAGCCTCATCAAATATTTCTTTTAATATAGCCCTTTTATTTTCAAATGAATACTTCTCTTTCATTAGCTTTTGACATTCTTTTTTCATTTTCATTAATAGTTCTGGTGATTCAATTAATTTTGATGCTTTTGCAGCTAAGTCACTAATAACCCTTTCATCGCCATCCATAATTGCCTTTAGAAACTCTTTTGATTTCATATTTGGAGGATACCTTTCAGATTGTATTGGTATCTTGTCAGAGGGTTTTACTATGTACCCATTTTTTCCATCAGCTATAAACTCTGCTACCCCATATGTATCTAGGGCGATTATGGGCATGTTATGCGAAAATGCTTCTAAGTAAGCCATGACGAAGTAGCAATACCCTGGCATTATTAAAACATCGGATTGTTCGTATACTTTGTCTAGTTCTTCTACGGTGAGCCTGCCGTCAATATAGCTGATGTTTTTTGAAGTGAATTTTTTCTTTATCTCTTCTGGTACTCTGCATTTTACGATCAGCTTAACATTTTTGTATTTTTCATCTAGCACTTTAAATGTTTCTAGGGTTTCCAGACCTCCCTTTATTAAGAATTCTTCTGGGTTGTTGATAGAGCCCATAAAAAGAAAGGTTACATCTTTTTTGTTAGTGTTTATTTTTTTTGATTTGATAGGTATGGCTGGATTAATTTTTATCACTTTTTTTAGAACTTCTCTTGAGAAATATTTTTCCATTGTTTTTTTCGCTTCATTTGTATGGACTATTATTTTTTTGCAGTATGGCGAAGCAAGCGAACTTTCTAGTTTTTTTCTATTTTTAATAAATAAATCATAGTCATTTCCTGCTAATGCAAAAGGAGACAGGTCAAGAATTTTTACAATCCACGGTTTTTTTTCATTTACTATCGTACTCGTTGAAAAAATTAAATCAATTCCTTCTGGAGACTCTTCATAGTTCATCTTTTTCATTATATTAAAAACATTAAAGGTTTTTTTGATGAAATTTTTGTATACTGCCCTCATGAGTTTGTTATTTCTTAGTCTTCCAACAAGACCTTTGGTTCGTTCATTCGTGTTGACAATGAACTCATAGCCCTCTGGAGGGTGTTTAATGAGGTCCTCCATGTAGGTGTGAAGTCCAAGATTTGAGTAATACACTTTCTTTCTGTTTGGTGTCATTTTGCTATGTTTGTTTTGTAATATTCGACTGTTTCTTTGATTCCCTCTTCTAATGAAATCTCTGCTTCAAAACCAAGCTCTTTTTTTGCTTTTGTAACATCAAAACATCTTCTTCTTTGCCCTTCTGGTTTTGAAGAGTCCCAGACTATTTTTCCCTTGTAATCCATGAGGTATGCTACTGTTTCAACTATTTTCTTTAGAGGGGTATCTTTTCCTGTGCCGATGTTTAATGGCTCTGAGCTGTTGTAGTTTTTTGTTGCAAGAATAATTGCTTTTGCAGCATCTTTTACATAAAGAAATTCTCTTGAAGCTTTGCCACTTCCCCACATTTCAATGCTTTCTTTCTTTTGTTTTTTTGCAGTTGCAATCTTCGTAATGAGCGCAGGCATGACGTGGGCAACTTCTGGTTCAAAATTGTCTCCAGGACCATAAAGATTTGCAGGAATAACATAAATTGTATTCAATCCATACTCTTTTCTGTAGGATGCTGCTTGCGTTACTAGCAATCTGCTTGCAATACCATAGGGAGCTCCTGTTTCCTCTGGATAGCCTGCCCACAAGTCTTCTTCTCTGTAGGGTATAGAAGCATCTTTTGGATATGCGAGTCCTGTTCCTATGATTACTACTTTTTCAACATTATTTTTTCTTGCTTCTTCTAACAAAAAAATGCCCATAACAGCATTATTGTAAAAAACTTTTCCAGGATGTTCTTTGTAATACTTTATTCCAAAACTTCCACCATGCGCTGCTAAATGTATAACAATTTCGCCCTTGAAATCTCTGAACATTCTTTGCATATCTTCTTTTTTTGATAAATCATATTCTTTTTGCCTTGGAACAAAGATATTCTTTTCAGGTACTCCATTATTTTTTAATTCTTCAATGACATGTCTGCCTAGGAAACCATTTCCTCCGGTTACAATAATTTTTTTGTCGTTTAACATTTAGAGTACTGTCCTGTCCTTTTCATGCCCGAAGTAAGGGCCATTCTTAAATTCATAGAATTTTGTGTTGTCTTCAAGAATCTCGACTTTGTGACCTCCATTCAGTAAAATGGCACAATCTCCTCTGTTTAATTTCGTCTTGTTTACCTCTGTCTTGTGGTCTATGTCGTAAAATGTTACTAGCATGGAACCATCGAGAACAACTAGAGACTCTTGGGTCTTTTTCGTGTTCCTTTCTTGCTGATTGTGATAGTGAGCCTTGACGATGTGCCCTTTTTGAAGCCTACAACTCGCTAATTGCAACACTTCATGCTCTTGGGTTAGATCGTTTCTGGCCGTGTCTATCTCTTTTTGCGTTTCAATTACGGCAATCGTTACTGCAGGGTTTATTTGTGAAAGTATCTTTTTCATTACTAACCAGCTATGGGCATAAGGTTTAAATTGTTTTTGACATGAACCAATGCAGTGTTATTATTTAAAGAAGCCCTTGTTTAGTGGTAACATTTATAAATTGATTTAAAGATATGCACACATGGTGTATCATTATCGTCATAATTTAGGTAAAAGTTTTGTTTTAGATGCATTTGCTATCTCTCCTAGCCTTTCCCAAAGAGAACTTGAAACTATTGTGCGATTGAATCAAAGCAACCGATTATATAAAGATGATGCAGCGAGGTTTACATATTTTCTAGGAATGATCGAGAGTATAGACTCACTGAACTTTAACATCGTGCCTGGTACGTATGAGGTTCCTTTGCAATTGCAACATTATCGAGATGCATTAGAACATGATGCTAAGGCAAAAAAAATGCACAATGGTCCAATTGCCGTTGTTGAAGGAGGATTTTCAATAAACAATCCAATACGTCTTATCCAGGGGTGGTATTTTGATTTTCTAGCAACAAACTTTAAAGCAATTCCTCATCGTTTGATTCCTGATAAATATCCTCCTGGAAAAACTGTTGAAGAACTTTTTAAGAACTGTGGTATTCCTGAAGATAAACGAGCTCGATTTTTTTCTGTAGCTTATGTTGTTATGGCTAAAGATGGTAAGGAATTAAGCTTTGTGCAGCGTGCAAAAAATCTTGGTATTAATGCAAATTGTATTTGTTCTCCTGGTTCTACACCTTCTCCAATACTTTCAGAAACTAACTTTGATATGTGCAGATATTTTAAGCAACATGTGCTTGAGGAGATGTTTGAAGAGTACAAAATGGAAGAAAATGAATTCAGAATAGGAAAACTTTGGGTGTTTGATGATGAAAAAGAAGTACCTCGGATAGCAACAGAAATTCACACTTCATTAACTACAGAGGAACTTGCTATTAGAAATTACAATCATGAAAAGGCCGTAAAAGAGCATCCTATCCTTTATGCCATAGAAATTGGGGCAATTCCGCAACTTTTGGGCAAATGTTGCGTTCTTCCTCCTATTGCGAAGATATTTAAGACAGTTTATCAAGACCATATTTAAAACCTGGTAATGGTTGGTATCTTTTTGTTTTAGATTGTCTTATCCTGTAATAGAAATAATTTTAAACTAAAGCTTCGGAGATGATTTATATGAGCAAACATAAGGTCTTGATTATAAAAACAGGGTACTCTGAATTTTTAGAAGATGGAAATTCAACTAAGGTTAGCTACGGAGATGTTTTGAGAGTTACTCCATTGTTGCATTATTATAGAGATGATGAAGTAACATGGCTGACAGATGAAAGTGCTCTTCCATTACTTGAAGGAAACCTCTTTATACACCGGCTTTTGCCTTTGAATTTTCATACTGCCATGCAATTGCAAAGAGAACAGTTTGATACTATCGTCAATCTGGAAAAAGACCATGACATTTGTGAATTATCTTCAAGTATTGAAGCATGGAAACGATTTGGGTTTCGACTTGATAAAAAAACAGGCACTGTGCAGGCTTATGACCGAGCTTATGATGTCCTTGCAGTAACTACAAGCCCAGATATGAAAAAGAAAAACGAAAAAACTGTGCAGGAACTTTTATTTGAACTTGTTGGGGCAAAGTGGAATGGCGAAGAGTATGTGCTTGGGTATAAACCAAAAACAACTGAAACATTTGATGTTGGGTTAAACACCTATATCGGGGCAAAATGGCCAACGAAAGCTTGGCCCAACAATTTTTGGGACGAACTTGAGAAAAAATTAAATGAAGAAGGTTATAGGGTTACTCGGCAAGATAAGCAAAATAAAAGTATGCTTACAAATCTTCATTCTTATATTGATTGGGTTAATTCAAGTAAAGTGCTTATCAGCTTGGATAGTCTTGGACTGCACGTAGCTATGGCTTTAAAAAAGAAAGTCATTGGTCTATTTGGGCCAACACCACATAAAGAGGTATATTTCTATGGTAGGGGAAAGGCAATCCTTTCTGAAGTAATGCCAGAATGCTTGCCTTGCTTTGAACCTTTTTGCAGAAGAGGGAAACATTGCATGGAGGAGATATCACCAGAAACAGTATATAAAGAAGCTAAGAAGTTTCTCTTAAAATAACTATCTTCTCTAAAATATAAATTCTTAAAACTCCTTTTTTATTGATGATACCTCTAAAAAGGCGATTTTTAGGAGCTGTCAATGGTTTATTTAGATGAATTAACGTTACCTGAAAGTTATAAATATATTGCTGTTTTTCCTACGATGAGATGTAATTTGGAATGTGGTTTTTGTTTAAATGCTTTTGAAGATGGATTTAGTAGAAAAGCATTCAGAGAGATGCCTCCTGAAAATTGGATTAGTGGATTAAACAGAATAAAAACAAGAAAGGGAGTTCCGGTAACGCTTGGTGGTGGTGAACCTTTCGTCTATAAAGGATTTATTGATGTTCTCAATGGAATAAATCCTGAGACTGAGATTGACATACTAACAAACCTGAGGTGGGGAGAAAAAGGATTAGATATTTTTATTCAAAAAGTTTCTCCTGAAAGACTAAAAAGAGATTCTCCATATGCTTCAATAAGGGTTTCTTATCATCCTGGGCAGCATGGTATGGAGCCAAAGAGCATGGTGAAGGATGTAAAAAAATTGCAGGATGCTGGATTTAGCATAGGGGTTTGGTCTGTGCTCTACCCGAGTCCTGAACAGTTGCAGGCGATATATGAGATGCAGTTTATGTGCATGGAAGCAGGAATTGATTTCAGGCTCAAGCCATTTACTGGAAAATACAGGGGCGAAATTTATGGGGATTACTCAAAATTTCTAGGGGCTACTGAGCATTCTTTTCCAGACATGCAGGATGGAATTCCTTTCCTCCCAGAAAGAGACGGAAGGCCTTCTAGTGGCAAAGTGAATAACCGTGAAACGAAACTTTGCGAGTGCAAAACAACTGAAGTTATCATAGGACCAAATGGCGATGTTTACAGATGCCATCGGGATTTGTATGCAGGTGAGCTTTCTGTAGGGAATATTCTTGATCCTAATTTTAAGATAGAATCAAAGTTTAGACCATGTTCTTTGTTTGGACTTTGCCATCCCTGCGATGTAAAAGCAAAAACAAACAATAGGCAAGAGCTTGGGAATACCAGTGTTGTTATGAGGAATATTAGGGATAATAAAGACGGAATAAAAATAACTGTTGAAGATTTAGTTTTATAATGCAAAATAAAAAAGTTTCTGTTATAATTCCTGCATATAATGAGGAAAAACAAATTGGGAAATGTTTGCAGAGCCTTTCAAAGCAAGATTATAAGGACTATGAGATTATAGTCGTTGATGATGGAAGTACTGATGCTACGAAGAGCATTGTCCAGAGATTCAAGAACGTAAGGTTAAAAACACAAGAGCATAATGGACCTGGAACTGCAAGAAATCTTGGTGCTAAGGTTGCAAAAGGAGAGATACTCGTTTTTGTCGATTCTGATATGATTTTTCCAAAAAATTATCTGACAACATTAACCAAACCAATTCTTGCTGGAAAAACGTGGGGAACAATACATTCAAGAGAAGAAACGGCAAATAAAGAAAATATTTGGGCGAACTGTTGGAGGCCTGTTGTACCGCTCGATAAGGATGGAAAAGGGCTTATATTTAGGGCCATACAGAAGGATAAGTTTTTTGCGTATGGCATGTTTGATCCTCAAGAAGGTTATGCTGATGACCTTTCCATAATGAAGAAATCAGGAGTAAAAGCAGAACCTACAGATGCTTTTTGCTACCATAACCAGCCAGACAGCTTGAAGGAAGTTTTTGTGCAAAGCAGGTGGATTGGTAGTTCATACAGATTTTGGTTTTTGGATGTTCCCCTCTTGAATATTCTTGGAGCTTTACTTTTGTACATTCTTTTTTATCCTCTCATACTGTTAAAGACATTGCAGTGTGTTGTAAGAGAGAAAAACATAAAGTATCTTTTTTATTATCCCGTCTTTGGAATTGTTATGTACCATGGAAAATTTCTTGGCATGCTGAATAGAATATTCAACGGCAAGAGGATAAAATGATTATTTTGTGCTCTCTATTCTTTTCCACGTCTTTTTAAAAGCCTCTTTTTTTATTTTTAAATCTATCAATATCCTTGTCCATAGATACACTCTTGTTACGACAAGTGCTCCTGTCCATACAAATTCCTTCATATTTTTTGCATAAGAAAATGCCCTTAATACGCCTGTTGACTCTTTTACGAATGAACGCATTGTTATCTTGCTTTTTGCCAGTTTTTTTATTTGTGTGTACCCTCCTGCAGACCTCTTCTTTTGTGCTATCCAATCCTTGAAGTTTGTCGGGTACTTTATGAAAACCTTTGACTTTGGTGCATATGCAATCTTGTATCCTTTTTCTGCTATCATGCTTGATATTATTGCGTCGTCTGAAAGCGAATCAAGAGGTATGGATTTTATTATGCCAGCACGTATCGCATAAAGGTAGCCACTGCAAACGATGAACTTTCCTTTTTTCGACAACTTCTCTCTGGTGGCATGTGCACCAACGTCTGTGAGTAAATGAGACCAGTAACCAAGCATATTGTTTCTTGCATTTGTTGATATGGGTCTTCCGCTGACAGCACCAACAGCCTTGTCTTTGAAAGGTGCAACAAGATTCATTAAGGAGTCATTTGCAATACGCACGTCACCATCAGTAAGTATGATAATTTTTCCTTTAACTTTTTTGAGCGCGAGATTCAATGCTACTGGTTTTCCTTTTCCAGGGTCTTTCAGCAAACGAATATTCCTCTGTTTTTTTTGATACTTTTTAACTGCTTCTGCAGTTGGTTTGTCAGGACACGTAACAAGAATTTCCAATGGCTCTTTCATAGGATTATTTACAAGAGCATTTAAGGCAGTGCCTATTGTCTTTTCTTCTCTAAAAGCTGTTACAATTACTGAAATCATGCTAAACACAGTAGTTTCATGGAGTGTTTTAAGTCTTTCTTTTTAAAGAGGGTAATATATTTAAACAGGAATTCTTGGTTTTACTTGATGGGTGAGGATGCAACTTTAGAAAAGAGAAAGGAAAGCCTGAAGAGATTATTTTTTGGCAAAAAGTATCTCCAATATGTTTTACTTGCGATCTTAATGATCTGGGGGTTTATCATTCGGATCAAACCGTTACCAAACCTTATCGATATCACTACAGGAAAATACATCCCTTCTGATCCAGACGCAATGCTTTTTCTGAGGTATGCTCATGAAGTTTTGGCACATGGTTCTTTGTCAGCAGTTGATGTCATGAGGTACTATCCCTTTGGATACACTCAAATTGGAGAGTTTGGTTTACTTTCACACGTGATTGTATGGCTCTACAAGTTTCTTCATCTTTTTAACTCATCTGCGACATTGGAATATGCACATGTGATTCATCCAGCAGTCTTTTTTTCTTTATCTTTGATATTCTTTTTCTTACTTGTAAAAAGACTTTTTGACTTTCGCGTTGGATTGTTGGCAACAGCATTTCTCGTTGTTTTGCCAAGTTATCTTTTTAGAACTCTTGCAGGCGTATCCGACAAGGAAAGCTTTGCAATGTTTTTGATGTTTGCAGTAACATTTTATTACGTCAAGGCATGGCAAGAAGAAAAAATAAGCAATGGAATATTCTTTGGATTAATATCAGGAATATTGTCTGGTGCCATGGGGTTGGTGTGGGGAGGAATTAACTTCTTGTTTTTAATCTTTGGATTGTTTACTCTTGTCGAAGTTGTCTTGAAAAAGTTCAATTGGAAAGATTTTTTTGTCTATTCTGCCTGGCTTTTTTCAATGTGTACTATTTTAATGACTTTTTTTTCTGAAAGATACACCCTCTCTGTTTTCCTACTGAGTGTAACGAGTGGATTTATGTTTCTCGCATGGTTTGCAGGACTGGTAACGTTGCTCATAAGAAACTATAATGTTTTAAACTTGAGGGAAAAAATTGAACGAAAGATTCCCCTTGGAGTATTCAGCCTCATTATTTCTTCGATCCTGGGGTTGTTTACTATCGCATTATCTGAAGGGGTTGGTGCAATACTTACCAGAGTGAATGCTCTCATAAGAAATCTGCTTGAGCCTTTTGGGTTTACACGCTGGAACCTGACTGTTGCTGAAAGCCAGCAGCCTTACGTTGTGGATTGGATAGGGCAATGGGGATGGATCTACATGATTTTGCTCTTGTTTGGTTCTCTTTTGTTGATGTATCATATCTTAAAAAATACAAGACTCAAATGGTGGGGAACGATAGCATATACCATTTTCATATTCTCTTTTATATTTAGCAGATACAGCTCTCGTGGCGTGTTAAATGGAGTTACTGGAATCTCTAAACTCATGTACCTTGGTTCTTTACTTGCTATGGCAATTCTTGCTTTTTCGGTCTATATCTATTCTTACAAAAAAGACAAAAACCTTTATGATGCCCTCATGAACTTTGATAGAAAAGTAACCTTTGTTATAATATGGTTCTTGGTTCTTACTGTTGCTGCGAGAGGAGCAATACGGTTACTCCATGTTTATTCGCCTGTGACAACAATTCTCGTTGCATATGCACTTGTGCAAATTTATGATTTTGCAAAGAATCTTAATGGAAAATATTATAGATATGGCATTTATTTCATCTTGTTTTTATTTTTAGTTTTGCCAAATGTGCAAGGATCTTTGGTTAATATGTATAATAATGTTAATAACCAGGCAACGTATATTGGGCCAAATTATAACCAGCAGTGGCAGTATGCTATGAAATGGGTAAGGGAGAACACACCAAAAGATGCTGTATTTGCCCATTGGTGGGATTATGGATACTTAGTGCAGACTGGCGGAGAGAGAGCAACACTTACTGATGGTGGAAATGCTGGTGGTTATGCTCTTAATTATTTCATGGGAAGACATGTTTTGACTGCACAAAGTGAAACTGAGGCTCTTGAATATCTTTATGCAAGAAATGCAACACATCTTCTTATGATATCTGATGAGATTGGAAAGTATCCTGCATACAGCAGCATTGGAAGTGATCTTAATTATGACAGATATGCGGGGATAAATACATTCCAGTTGGATAACTCAAGAACACAAGAAAAAAGAGAAGGGACCATGTTGTTTTACGCAGGTGGAACTGCGTTTGATGAAGATTTTATTTATCAAGAAAAGTTATTCCCTAATGGTGGAGCTTTTATTGGGGCATTTTTAGTTCCTGCTGTTTTCAATAATGATAGCTCTCTAACCATTAACCAACCGCAAGCAATTGTAATCCATGCTGGGCAGCAATATACTATTCCTCTGGAATGTATCTTTGTTGATGGCAAAGAGATAAACTTTGAACAAAAAGGTTTACCAGGCTGTTTGATATTGATTCCAAGATTTACTGGTGATCAAGCTGAGAATATTGGTGCTGCATTGTACGTCAGTCCTAAAGTAAGAGGAACTTTGTTTACACAATTGTTTTTGTTTGGCAAAGAACCAGAAGGTTTTAAAGTTGTTTATAATGACCAGCAAAGCTGGCCTTTGGCAGTTTACAATGGGAGGCTCATTGGACCTTTGAAGATATGGGAGATGACTTATCCAAAAGGATTAAATCCTGATCCTTATTATTATGGTAATGTTCTTCCTGATCCGAGGGTTGCAGACGTTTAATTTTTATTTCTCTTCATCCAGCCTATCCAAGAAATAGCTCTTGCATCCAAATGTTTTGTTCTTATTAAAGCTGTAAAGTCTAACAATAGATGCATGAGCATTCCTAAGAATGTTATTGCAAACATATAATAAAAAAATGCTATGTTCAATTTGTAGAATATTGCTGCTGTGATAATCATGAATGTCCAGAACTCCCAGGTGTGGAAGATGTGGAGCAAATCTTTCTCATATTCTTTTGTTTTATGCCTGTCATAATGGTAGAAGTAGGATTTTTTTATTGAATAGGTTTTGAGTTTGTATGCTGTCCATAACAGATGGTCAAAGTCTATCAAGTATCCCCCAACAATAATCCATAAAGAGTAGAAACCAATGAATGGAAAAAGAATTATTGTTAGGAGTAAAGATGTGATGAGATGGACCGAAATGTTCATTTTATTATTGTTTGCTCTCGTTCTGCACCAACTGAAACTGCAACAACTTTTCCACCAGTGAAGCTTTCAAAGTCTTCTATTGCTTCCTTAAGGCTTTCTGGCAAGTCTTCATACTTTTTTATTTTGCTAATGTCGCCATAACCTTTATATGTTTTGTATTGTGGTTTTGACTTTTTTAATTGTTCCTCATCTTTGCTGAAATATTCAGAGTTGGAGTAGCCATAACATATTTTAAACTCTTTTGAACCTGCTATTGCATCTGCTTTTGTCAATATAATTAACGGACCATTAATATTCACCGCATATTTTGCTGCTACTGCATCTGTCCAACCAATTCTTCTTGGGCGCCCTGTTGTTGCTCCGTATTCTCCTGCAGTGAGCCTGAATCCTATGCCTTTGGTGAACTCGTCAGCAGAATTCATCATCTCAATGATCTTTGGATCTTGGTAATTGTACGAGATATGACCGTTGCTATTGGAGAAAGGAATACCATGCTTTTGAAGTTCGTCAACTTTTGTTATTTCTTCTGCACAGTAATCTTCAGAAGTCCTTCCACCAAATTCTGTTGTGAATGGACCTGCACCTACACGCGTCATGAAGGGAAATTTTACTATGCCAATGGGAAGGTCAATTATGCTTGCGGGAATTCCAACACCACTTGCTGTTCCGTTGAGCGAGCAATCTGAGGAGGTAACGTAGGGGTATGTGCCATGTTCTATGCTTAGAAGAAGTCCTTGCGCACCTTCAATTAAGATTTTCTTTCCTTCCTTAACGAACGTATGCATTTCTTTAACTGTGTCTTTAACAAAAGGTTTTATCTTTTCTATGAATGGTTCAAGTTCATTGATAATTTCTTGTGCGTCTATTTTTTGGTTTGAATAGAACTGAGAAGCTTTCTCTATCTTCTTCTTTAATTTTTCTTTATCTACAACGTCTGCAATAGTTATTCCACGGCGTGCTATTTTATCTGCATAACACGGGCCTATTCCTCTTCCTGTACTTCCTATGCCTCCTTGTTTTTGCGATTGATTCTTTCTTTTATCATGGTCAATATGATAAGGCATTATGACATGCGCGTCTTTGCTTATCATCAGATGTTTATGCGTTTTTCCTTCTTTTTTTAGTTCATCTAATTCTCGGCATAACACTACAAGGTCAATGACCATACCATTTCCAAGAATTGTTGTCTTGCCTTCAGAGTCCTGTGTTATTCCTGTTGGTAACAAATGAAATATCTTTTCTTTTCCGTTAACTACAACCGTATGGCCTGCATTATTTCCACCTGTGCCACGTGCAGTAACATCTGCCCAGTGTGATGCAAAATAATCAGAGAACTTTCCTTTTCCTGTGTCCCCCCATTGATTACAAACGACAGCTACTATTTGCTTGCCGTTCAAAAGTTCACTTAACCCCATTTTTGGCCTGATAGAAAAAATCTCGAAGGTATATAAGTTTTATTGTCATCAAACCAGCTTTTCAATAACTGATGCGTATGCAGGTCTTGTTATAAAGACTCCAATGGTAATCCCTGCTATTGTCGTAAGAGCAAAGCCTTTTATTAATCCTGCACCAGCGAACAGCAAAGGGAGCATTGCAACTACTGTTGCTGCGTATGCGCTGAAGACGATAAAGAATGCTCTCTTTATTTTCTCTCTCCAGTTGAGCGCAACTTCACGCTTCTTCATCACTTCGTCTGTGATAATGATTTGATCGTTGACACCAGTACCAACTGTTGCAATTAAACCTGCAATTGCTGCGATGTCTAAATTCCATCCTGCTACTGCTGCAAATCCTAAAGTGATGACAATCTCTGAGATGGATGTGATCATAATTGGAATAACTATCTTCAAGTTTCTGTATTTTAAGAAGATGATTAAAGAAACAACTGAGAGTGAAAGCAATCCAACAAGTACAGCATCGTTCAAGAATTCTTTACCAATGATTGGACTTATGGTATCGAGCTTTACAATTTCCAACTGGAATGGCAATGAACCTGTTATCAAAACTGTCTGTAAGTTGTTCATGTTTGCAACTGCATTTATGTATGCTTGCTCTTTTGTTGGTCCGTAACCTGGGCCTGAAATTGAAATTTGTGTTGCCTCTTGTCCCTTGAGGTCAGCTGAGATTAACAAACTGTCAACTAATTTTCCATCCAAGTATAAGTCAAGAGGTTTTTCTAAGTAAGGATTTGTAAGACTTGACTGGTTGATTGGAACTTTGCTTGTTATTGCCGCGTGTTTCTTTGCTGCTTCTGCTGATAGCGTGATTGCAAACCTGAATCGACATTGTGCTTGCTCTGGACCTAAATCTGAGCAGGCTTCTATAACTGCACAGGAGCCATCATCCTTGCATACGTACGGGATGTCTTGCTTTCCGCCTTCGAATACAATTTCATCACCTATCTTTGCTTCGAAAACTCCTTGCTTTGAGATAATATCACGAACTTCTTCACGTGTTGCTCCTGCAATTTCTGCAACGACAAACCAATTTCCATCCAGGTCTTTTGACGGACTTATTTTAATATCTGCAAGACCATACACATTCATACGCTTGTTCATCACGTCAACAACATTGTTAATTTGATTTGCTGTAACCTCTTTTTCAGTGATTGGTTTGAGTACAACACGCGTACCACCTTCAAGTTCTAAACCTTTTTCAATGTTGCTTGTCTTTGATTTCTTTGCTGCAATGCCCAAGTCACCTGTTGTGAGGAAGGCATAGGTTGATTTTTCTGTTTTAATTTCTACTTTGTTCTTTGGTATTGTCTTTGCGAGAATCCTGTTGAAGTCTTCCAAACTTGCTACTAGTTCGTTGTTTATTTCAAGGAGTTTTGCATTCTTTTTTACTGGAGCAAAGTCAGCACTTTCAATTATTGTTAAGTTTGAGTTTAGAGAGAAACCAATCTTTGATGTGATGTTGTAGCTTGCTGTTCCATCTGACGTTGTTATCTTTACTTGCTTTGCTGTTGGAGCTATTTTGTCTATTTCTTGCTTGAACGTTGTCAAGTCCTGTATTTTTACCTTGTTTATTTCAAGTATTTTTTCTCCAAGAGAAAGTCCTTCCGCCACTAGAGGAGAAGATTGATCTATGTGGCTTATTTCAACCCCTGCTGCGTTTGGAGAGGGATCTATTGCTACTAACGAGAGAAATAGGAAGGCAATCAATATCCAGACTCTGACGCTCAGCCATTTTGCCATTATTTCTCACCTTTTCTGTACAAATACAATTGCAGTAATGGCGCGTTAAACATATACGTAAGGATGATGTCTGCGAGAAGACCTACAAAGATTATGAAGAACATTTGTTTTATGACGAGTGACGATGAAAAGAAGTAACCAACGACAACAGCTGCTATTGCTGTTAAGGTCATTGTCAATCCTGTTTTTATTGAGCTGATTATTCCATCAATAATACTGCCTTCTCTGTTTTTTGTTAATCGTGTTGTGAGAAGAATATCTGTGTCAACAGAGTAACCGATGAGAAGAAGTAAGGAAGCAATGCCTGCTGATGAAATATGGATGTCCATAATATTGAGTACTGCAACGGTAATCATGATGTCTCCTAATGCTGCGAAAATAACTGCTATTGAAGGTGCGAATTTCCTGAATGTTATGAATACTGTTGTTGACATGAATATGAATGCGAAGATTAAACTTTTCACCATTTGTCCGTAGAACGATTCTCCTAACGATGAACCAACAACTTCTATTGAAGAGTTTTCATCTGTCATTTCAACACCTGTTCCTTTTAGGATTGCAGATCGTATTAATGTTTCATTCACTTCTACAGTTTCTATTACTAAACCTATTTCTTTATCTGTGCCGAATTCAGCAAGACCACGAATGGTGACTTCTGAGAAGGATTCTTTGAGCGTTTTTTCCAATACAGCATGGTCGACTGGATTTGGTGTGTATATTGTTACGGTCATTCCTCCGCTTAGTGAAGCGTCTTTTTTGATGAATTCGCCTGTTGTTGCCCTTGTGCTGAGGATGATGATTGCTGCGATGAGGATAAGTAATAATGGGATGATCATCATTTTCTTCGAATGGTGCTCAAATAAAGGTCGTAATTTATCTATCATTGGTTGAAGCGGTTAATTTTGGGTTAAAAAGGTTTTTGTTAGGATTTTTTGCCTATAGAAGGGCTTATATATTGAGTTACCTATTGGGTAACTATGTTTAATGAGATACCAAATTATGGATTAAGAGCTTATGCCTTGTTTTTTTCGAAGCATGGTTTGCAGGAGGAATTTAGCCAGTCTGACTTAGATTGGATCGTTGGGCAAAGCATGAAGAAGAAAATATTTTCCTTGTTAATTTGCAATGGATGGATCAAGAAGGTTTCCTCTCATTTCTACAGATGTGTACCTCCCGAAGTTATTTTACAGGGATTATTGGACTTCAAAGTTCCCATGATAATAAAAGAAGCCAAGAGACATTATGCCTTTACCGGCTTGTCGGCAATTGAAATCTGGTCTGATTATTCCTACATCCAGAGAGGGCGAGAGAAATCACCTTATTACATGAAGATATATAAAAAAGATTTGACGTATTGGACTTCTTTCTTCAATCGCTATAGAATTCCTAATTATATTAAAGAAGGCTCTACTATCGGGGAATTTATTATTTTAATACCTGTGGATAGATTGCAGTCAGTTGAGAAAGAGAGATTATATGTTGAAACCTTACAGGAAACTGAAAAAATTGCGAAAGAAAATAGCATGTACATTTATCCTTATCAATACATGAAGGAGAAGTATGGAACAATTGCAGCTTAGGGAGAAGGAAATCTTTGAAACTCTGAAAAATATCAAGAAGAATACGTTTGTTATTATTGGTGGATATTCTGTTAATGCGTATACCTTGCCGCGATTCTCTGTTGATTGCGATATTGTTGTACGAGACAGAAAAGAACTCGAGAAGCTCCGAACATCTCTCCTTGAATTGGGTTACTACAGGCAAATAAGCCCTTCTGATGAAGTTTCCTATGACGGTCGTTTTGAGCGATATGAGAAAGACTTGGGAAAGAACTTCAAGGTCAGCATGGACATCCTTATTGGCGAAGTCCTTGATAGACAGACAAACGCGATATTTTCTGCAGATTGGATTTTTGATAATTCGGCCTTACGAAACCTTCAAGGAAAGACAATAAACGAGCAACTCAAACTCACCATCATCAATGCCGATGCGTTATTTGTCATGAAATTAACGAGCTGTAGACAAACCGACATCCGAGACATATTTCTCCTTATTAACGTTGTAAAAGACAAGGAATGGATAAAGAAAGAAGTCTCAAAAAGAACTGATTTGAAAGAGAGATTATCGAAAGCACTCAAAAAAATTAATTCTGAACAGTTCAAGAATGAATTACAAGGAGTTTTTGGTATTCTTGATGGGAATGTATTTGATAGGAATAAGAAAATAATTCTTGGGCTTATGGATTAGGTGACTGTAGCGATCTAAATGATTGCACAGGTATTTGTATTTCTAAGCTTCAACAACAAGTTGCAGAGCTTCAAGATAAAGCCTCTTTTTTTGATAACGAAATCAAACAGCTTTGGAGAACTGTTCGTAAGATATGGCAATGTGTCTTTAATGGCAATTGTAACATTAATTCTTTACAAATTTCATAAAAACTACCAAAAAAGGCCATTTGATTATTAAATATTCCAAAAAGAGGTTTATTTTCCTGAGATCTTTGTTTCATCGATAAGATTCTGTAAACTTAAATAATGATAACACTCTCTTTTCTCTAAGAAAAGAGTCTTGAATGGACATGCCCCATAAGCAGTAAGAATCTGAGCTTAAAAACGAAAGGTATTTATATATATTTATATATCATATTATATAAATGAGTGATTAAAATGCAAAAATTAGAAGTTATACATTATCCAAATTTGAAAACTGTGTTAATGGTAGAGGATGCTCTAAAGAAAGCCAATAAACTTGTGACAAGAGAACAGCTAAAGAAAAAATTACCTACAAAAATAATGCATCAAACTTTAAATGTTATATTAAAATATCTAGAAGATAGTGGAAAAATATTAGATGGAAGAAAAGGTATTTTATGGATCTACAACCCAAGTTCAAAATTAAACAAAGCAATAATAGAAGGTGTTGAACTCTAAAAGATTTGTAAAGAGAGAATTTATTGTTCTAAAAGCCATTTCCAGACT
>Ga0209515_10004718_pt1 | contig 18229 bp, 13 predicted proteins | sample Subgroupgradi54m_FD_187454 | JGI IMG/M metagenome (GOLD analysis project Ga0209515, IMG submission 187454) | Subsurface groundwater microbial communities from S. Glens Falls, New York, USA - GMW60B uncontaminated upgradient, 5.4 m (SPAdes)... ...
GCTACATGAACGACGTTATCTACCCGGCGTCGGGGCTTGAAGGCAGGCTGATGCGGTTTCCGCTGATCGGCTTCAGCATCGGGGTCAGCTCGATCGCGGAGATCCAGGTAGACGGCGGGTTGTATGACCGCTTGACGATCACGAGCAGGCGAGTCGCGCCGCTCTCCCATGTCGTGACGGCGCTCGGCACGACGACCTCCGACGTGGACGACATCGTCATCGGCACGAAGATCCGCATCGCGCCGGAAGGCGCGAGACGTCCGGCGTTTGGTCTTCGCTTTGCGACCAAGCTGCCGAATGCCGGTAACGAGAGCGGCCTCGGCCTCGATACGACCGACTTTCTGGCGTCGGTCCTCGCTGGCAAGACGACGAAGTCGGTCCGCGTCGTGGTGAACGTCGGCCTGGCGATCCTCGGCGACCCGACGGTGGGCGATCGGCAGAACGACGAGCTCGCGTACGGCGTGTCGTTCGCGCGCGCGCTGACCAACGCGGCGGAAGTGGTCAGCGAGTTCAACGGACGTGTCAACACACGGAGCGGCCAGCCGCCGCCCGGCAGCCAGTCGCGCGGGATGTTTCGCTTTGGCGCCCGGTACACCGCCGGAGACTGGCGTGCCGACGGCGCGGTGCTGCTTGGTATGACGAACACCGATCCAGGCGTGGGCGTCGCCGCCGGCTTCACGTACGTCTTCCAGGCCTTCAGGGTCCCCTGATGGCGGAGCTGCGCGTCAGCAAGGCTCACGCGTACGGCAACGATTTCCTGTTTGTCGCCGCGAGCGAGGCGCCGGGAGAGGCGTCCGTCCTCGCACGAAGGCTGTGCGATCGCCATTCCGGCGTGGGCGGCGACGGCCTGATCCTGTTCGAGTTTCGCGACCGCGGTGCGACGATGCGGCTGCTCAACGCGGACGGCAGTCCCTCCGAATTGTCTGGGAATGGCCTGAGGTGTCTTGCCGCGCTCGTCGCGAAACGCCAGCGGCTGCCTGTCGGAGCGACGGTGACCGTCGCCACCGGCGCCGGCGTCAAGACGCTCGACCTGAAAGCCGTCGAAGGGGAGCGCTACACGTTCCGCGCGGCGCTCGGCCCCCCCGCCGATCTCCAGCAGACCCAGGTGTCCGTGCTTGGCGAAACCCTCACGGCCTCGATCCTCTCCATCGGCAACCCGCAGTGCGTCATTCTCGGTCGGCTGCCGGACGCGGATCGGTTCAATCGATTCGGTCCCGCGCTCTCGACCCATTCGATGTTTCCGGCGGGGACCAACGTCGAGTTCGCGCATGTCGAGTCGCCGGATCGCGTACGAATCCTGATCTGGGAACGCGGCGTCGGTCCAACGACCTCGTCGGGCACGGGCGCCTCGGCATCGGCGGTCGCGGCGGCGGCCTACGGCGGCGCGAACCGCGAGGTCGACGTCATTGCTCCCGGCGGCACCCAGCGGGTCGAGTGGCGCGACGACGGTGTGTATCTCACCGGCTGGGCGGACGTGGTGCTGGAAGGAACTGCTGACGTTGCCACTTAGCGCCCGGTGACGGGAACGAACTTCTGAACCCGCTTCCCGTCTTCGACCTCTCCGGTATACACGTTGCCCCTGGAGTCGACGACGATCGCGTCGATCCAGTGGAGCATGCCGGCGTAGCGTCCGTTGCCGCCGAACGATCCCTCGAGCGCTCCGGTCTGCCGGTTGAGGATCCAGACCATGTTGTCGGTGCCGTCGGCGACGAAGACGTACCGCTGCTGCGGGTCGGTCGAGAGCGCGAGGTGATAGACGGTGCCGCATGGCGGGTCCGTGGTGCTCCAGATGCCGCCGCAGTTGGCGCCACGCGCCTGCGTCGAGGGATGAACCCAGAACTGCTTCACGAACTTCCCCTGCTTCGTGAAGACCTGAATCCGGTCGCTGCCGCGCTCGCAGACGTAGACGAGCCCATCGCGCGAGAAATGGACGCAGTGCAGCGCGGGCGCGAACTGGGTCTGATCCGGCGGCGGCCCCGAGACGTCATACGGCGGCGTGGGGTTGTTGTCGATCTCGCCCAGCGGGATGCCCTTGCCTCCCCATCCACGCTTGAACGCGCCGGTATCCATGTCGTACACGAGGATCCGCTTGTTGAGGAACCCGTCGGAGATGAAAATCTCGCGCGCGGCCTCGTCGAGCTCGAATGATCCGATGCCCGGCGGGAAGACGGCCGTCTGCTGGTTGTCCTGCTTGACCTGATCGGCGGGAATCTTTGGCCCGCGGTGGCCGAAGTCCCAGAGGAACTTTCCGTCACGCGAGAACTTGATGATGCTGTCGCCGGGCGTTGTTCCAGACAGATAGACGTTCTTGTCGCGGTCGACGGCGATCGTCTGGAGTCGCCCTGGCCAACCGGGGTGGTAGTTCGGGCCTCCCCACGAGTTGACGACGTTGCCGTCCTGGTCGAACTCGAGGATTTCCGGGCCGAGGACGCAGCAGTCGCCCCGGTTCCTCATCGCGTTGAGCTCGTCGGGACGCGCGTCCGTGCGGCGATTGATCACCCAGATGTGATCGTCGCGGTCGACGTACATGTCGACGATCTGCTGCATGCTCCATTTGTTGGGCAGCGGCTTCGGCCAGAAGGGGTCGACTTTGTAAACCGGGCTGCCGCCGGGCACGCGTTGCTGCGCGCGCGCGCCGGCGTCGGTCGTGAGGGCGGCGAGGCCGCACATGCCGATGGCCGCACACGCGATCCTGAGGAGGGTCTTTGATGTCCGCATGATGGGCAGGTTATACACCGCGCCCATCCCGGAGCGCTACAGGGCTTTGGCGATCTCCGCCCAGGTCACCATCCGTGTCCCATCGAGCGCGGACTCATGGTAGGCTTCGGCAGCTTGATGAATCGATCGGGAATCCTCGTGTCCTCGGTCGCGCTCGCGGCTCTCCTGTCTCAGCCGTCGGCCGCGCAGCAGAGCGGTGCCTCGCGAACAGTGATCGACGTATCCAAACTCGGGCCGCAAGTAGGTCAGCTGGTCCCCGACTTCAGTCTCGAAGACCAGGCCGGCAAGACATGGACGCGCCAATCCATCATGGGACCGCGGGGGGCCATGCTGGTGTTCTTCCGCTCCGCCGACTGGTGACCGTACTGCAAAACGCAGCTCGTCGAGCTGCAAGGCCGGATCAAAGAGCTTCAAGCCAACGGGCTGGGGGTAGCGGGCATCAGCTACGACCGGCCTGAGATACTCGCGGCGTTCAGCCGGCAGCGTGGCATCACGTTCCCCCTGCTGTCCGACGCCGGTTCCGCCACGATCAAGGCCTACGGCATTCTCAATCCAGCGGTTGAATGGGCCCTGGGCCCGGCCAGGGATGATCCGGCTGTTGCGGCCGAAGTCCGCAAGTACGTGTCGGGTGTCGGAGCGAATGCCGGGATGGCCGGGATGGCGTTCCCGGGCACCTTCATGCTCGATCGCCAGGGTCGCGTCTCGTCTCGATTCTTCGAGGACTTCTACATCGACCGGAACACGGCGTCGAGCGTGATGTTGCGGCTCGGCGCCGGGATGACCCCTGTCGCCGCGACGAAGATCTCCACCGGCCAGGTCGAGATCACGACCTTCCCGAGCGATACGGCCGTGGCGCCTGGGAACCGCTTCTCCCTGGCGTTCGACGTCGCGCCGCACGCCGGCATGCACGTGTACGCGCCAGGCGCGTCCGGCTACAAGCCGGTCTCGGTCACGATCGCACCGCAGCCATTCGTGCAGGTGCGACCGCTGCAGTATCCGCGGTCCGAGATCTATTTTTTCAAGCCGCTCAACGAGCGGGTCCCGGTCTACCAGAAACCGTTCCGGCTGATCCAGGAAGTGCTCCTCGAGGGTACGCCTCAGGCACAAGCGGCGCTGCAGGGCAAGGAATCGCTCACCATCTCAGGCAGCGTGGAATATCAGGCCTGCGACGACAAGTTGTGCTTCAATCCCGCGTCGGTCCCCGTCACGTGGACGCTGACCCTGCGGCCGATCCTGCGGGAACGCCCTGTCGTGCCGCCGCGATAGACGCAACCTCGACCGTCGTGCGGCACCCCCTACCCGTTTCTAAAACGTGACGCGAACGGCGAGTTCTCCCTGCTGGCGCGGCAGGACCGTTGTGATGCGCCCGAACGAGTCGGAGAGCGCGTTTTCCTGCCAGCCCTGGGCGATGCCGCCGAGGGTATCCGATCCGAGCACGTTGAACACCTGCGCAATGAATTCGATCTTCTGGTTGGCGCCGAGTCGAACCGCCTTGCTCAGACGGACGTCCAGCCGTTTGACGCCGTTGGTATCGAGCTGACTCTCGGGAATGGCCCCTCTACCGTTGGCCGCGCGATAGGCATTCACGATCGCCAGCAGCGCCGTGTTATCGCCGCGGTTGAACACGTTCCGCGTGGTACCCGGGACGAAGTCAGTGTGTTGGCCGTTGACGGTGACGCCATCCCTGTTCAGGTCCGCACCGGCTCGCGCGCTGAACGGCATCGTCGAACGCAGCGTCCAGACGGCGCCGATGTTGATGTCGTATTTGAGCAGGATGGATCCGCTCGACACGAGCACCTGGCGTCGATCCGTGGACCCAGTTCCCCAGTCCAGGCTGTGGTTGTAGACATCGGTGAACTGCGGGTTGGTGCCTTGGCCGAAGTTCCTCTGTTTCGCGAGTGTGTACGACAAGAGGTACTGGTACCGGTTGGAGTACCGCTTTTCGAGTCGGACGAACATCGCCCGGTACCTGTGCCGGCCGGTGGCCTGCAGCTCGATGATGCGGCCCCAGGTGGGACGCGGCCGCACGATTGCCGTGCTCGCCGGATCCGGCGTGTTGACGTTGGCCGTCATGATCGTGTTCTCGACGTTCGCAAAATCACCGTCGACATGAAGGGCCATGTTGGCCATCAGCTCCCGCGAGAACCCCACGGTGGCCGATTGCCCTCGCGGGTTGATGATGTCGTCGTCGGTCACGTTGACATTGGGCGGCGCGGTTGACGCGAACGACGCCGGAGTTTTGCCGCCATACGGATCCGGATACGTCGGATTCGCGATCACGATGCTGGTCTGCCGAAGTGCGGTGACTTCGGTTCGCATCCCGCCCGCCATGACGTACTGGTAGGCGACGCCGTACGAACCTCTCAGCACCGATTTCCCGTCGTTGCGCATATCCCACGCGAAGCCGGCGCGCGGCCCGAAGTTGTTGTGGTCGCCGCGAGAACTCGGGTTGATGATCTCCGCGAGCTTCGGCACCGGTGTGATGTCGAGCTGGTTGTTGAACGACCTGTACTGATTGTCGTATCGCACGCCCAGGTTGAGCGTCAGGTTCGAGCGCACCCGCCAGTCGTCCTGGATGTACCCCTGGATCCAGTGATTCTCCAGGTGCCGCGTGAGGGGCGGGAACGAGGACGTGAACTGCGTGGCCCCCGTCAGGTTCGCGATGCTCGCGGGATCCTTGGGGTTGAAATACTGATCGTTCCTGAAGGTCCAGGTGGCAATGTTGGAAGCCTGCTCCTCAGGCGAGTCGTAATTGAGGAAGGCACCGCCGAACTTCCAGTCATGGCTGCCCGTGTTGATCGACAGATCGTCGCTGATGTCCCAGCGGTTCGTGACGTTGTTGCTCCAGGTGTTGGCCCCCCAGGTCAGGCTGGGAAACTGGTAGATCGGTGTGTAGCCCGTGAATCGCTCGGGGGGGAACTGGCCGCTCTTGCTGGAGGGCCAGTAGGGCAGTCCCGGAGGGACCGACACATTCCTCAGACGCGACGGCGGGAGCTGTGAGCGGACTTCGTTGAGCATTCGAGAGCTGATGACCCAGGTATGCCCCACCAGATTCGACGCGCGCGGGGAGTGGGTGTCCGACCCGGTGAAGGCCGCGCTGAAGCCGCCGCAGGCTTCGCACAGGTTCGCTTCGTAGTCTGCGGCATACCGGATGAACGCGCTCTGCTGGGAGTTGATCTGGAAATCGCCGCGATAGAAATACGCCCGCCGCTCGTACGAGGCCGGGAAGCTGCCCTCAACCGAGGAGTAGAACTGCGGCTGACCTGTATTGACTTGAGCGGACTTGGGCTCGACGGAACGTTCAATCGCCACAAAAAAGTGCAACCGGTCTTTGATGATCGGGCCGCCAAACGCCCCGCCATACGAGTTCCGGCGGTAGTCCGGCTTCGGATCGCCGAACTGCTGATGCCGCGCCAGCTGGAACTTGTCGAAGGCATTGAGGCGCTTGTCGCGGAAGTATTCGAACGCCTCGCCGCTGAACCGGTTCGTTCCGCTGTTGGTGGCGGTCAGGAGCACGCCGCCTATGGCCCCGTACTGCGCCGACGACTGATTGATGTTGACCTTGAACTCGCGAATCGCCGACTGCGGGACCTCCAGGAACTGCTGCCCGGAGTTGTAGAGCATGTTGTTTCCGCCGTCGACGTAGTACATGTTGCTGACGTTGGACGAGCCACCAGCGCCGACCGACGCCTGAGACCGACGGACCGTCGTCGTATCCATGGTGGTGCCCGGCAGGAGGAGCGCGAGCGACGTGGGCTGCCGGCCCGAGATCGGCAGCGAGTCGATCTGTTCCTGCGTGACGACGGAGGCCACTTCGGTTGACGTCGTCTCGATGACCGGTGCCTGGCCGGTCACCGTCACCGACTCCTGCACGCCCTGAAGGGCCATGGTCAGGTCGCGGCGCAACTCGAGGTTGATGGTCAGCGTGAGATCTTTCAGCAGGCCACTGGCAAAGCCGGGCAGCTCTGACGACAGCTCGTAGCGGCCAGGCGGCAGCCCGGCGAAGCGGTAGGAGCCGTTGTCTTCGCTGACGCCTGTTCGCGCGACCCCGCTTTCAGTGTTGCGGACCGTCAGGGTGACGCCGGGAAGCACGGCGCCCTGCGCATCCTTGACGGTGCCCGAGATCACGCCACCGGTGCCTTGGGCCGCGGCGAGGCCCGCGAACGCCAGCACACAGACCAGTGTTAACGGGACGACCCGATACAACGCCCGCTCTGACAGAACGCATCGCAACATAACTGCCCCTTCCTGAACATTCCGATCCAAACACTTCCGCATGCAAATCGGTCGAACCGAACGGGTAGTGGGTTCGAGGTGCCCGGGTTATACACCCGCTGGCGGGCTATCACAATCATTTCACGCTCTTGTTCCACGACGACACCACGTTCCACCACGCCGTGATGCACGCGGGCCTTCCGTGAGACATTGCGGAATTGGAGTACTCCGGCTAGCGGGTGCGTCGCGAAGATTGCACTGCGGGCGGTCCGAGCGCGCTCACCGCCCGTGCGATTCGCTCTTTCACGCCTTGCAAAGCCGCCTTCGCCGCCAGGTAGTCGCCGGCCTTCATCGCCTCGCCCGCCTTTTGCACGCTCTCATCAACGGCCGCAAGCTCCTGGCGGGAGCCGTCCAGCACGCGGCGCGGGACGCGAGCCCGCGTCGCGACGGCAAGGCGCGTGTTCGCCTGCGCGATGAGCGCGGCGATCTGCGCCATGTCGCGCTCGACCTCGGCGCCCGCCTGCGCCTTCGCGTCCGCCGCTTCGCGGGCTGCGTTCTGCGCGTGCTCGCGGCTGTCGAGCGCTTCGTTGAGCGCCTGGCGGTAGTCGCGCTGGGCGACGGCGTCCTGCGAACGTTTGAGCGCGTCGGTCGCCGCGGTGTACTCGCCGACCGCGTAGCGATCCGCGCCGGCCGCGCGCGCGGCATCGATCGCGCCCTGCGCCTGGTCCATCTCCTTGTTCGGGGGATCGCCGCAGGCGGTAGACGCGAGCGCGGCGAGCACACAGGCTGCAGGCAGCCACCGGGTCATGAGAAGTTGAGTATATCGAAATGAAAGACGTTGCACCGCACGATCGGCCGCGCGAAAAGCTGCAGCGTCTCGGCGCCGCGGCGCTTGGTGACAACGAGCTCGTCGCGATCGTGCTCGGGAGCGGATCGCGCGGCTGCGGCGCCCTCGAGCTGGCCAACCGCGTGCTCGAACGCGCGGGCGGATTGCACGGCCTCACGCGGGCGGCGGTGGGCCAGTTGCACCTCGTGCCGGGCGTCGGCGACGCTCGCGCGGCGCAGATCCTTGCCGCGGTCGAGCTTGGCCGCCGCACGCTGGTGCGCGGAACGGCCGATCGACCGCGGCTGAACACGCCGCGGCAACTCGCCTCGTACCTCCTGCCGCAGTACGGCGCCGGCGCGGTGGAGCAGTTCGGGATCGTGATGCTCGACACGAAGCACCGCGTCATTCGCATCAAGATCCTGTCGGTCGGCTCGCTCGACACCACCGTGGTCCATCCGCGTGAAGTCTTCAGGGAAGCGACCTCCGCCTGCGCCGCGGCCATCGTGCTGTTCCACAACCACCCGTCCGGCGATCCGACCCCGAGCGCCGACGATCTGGTGCTCACGACGCGCCTCGTGAATGCCGGCGACATCATGGGAATCGATGTCGTCGACCATCTGATTCTCGCGGACCAGCGGTATTTCTCGCTGGTGGAGGCCGGCAGGCTGTCGTCGCGCGTCGAATAGCCACGGATGCCCAGGGCTCAACGCCCGATGCCCAAGGCTCGACGAAGGACGCGGGCATTCCGCATTGAGCATTGAGCTTTGTGCATTGATAAGATGGCTGGGTCGTGAAGGTCCTGTACTTCGACTGTTTCTCCGGCGCCTCGGGCGACATGATCGTCGGCGCGCTGATCGACGCGGGTGTGCCGCTCGAGGAGATCCGCGGCGCCCTTGGCAGTCTGTCGATCGATCGCGAGGCCGTCTGGACCGAGCGCGTCACCCGCGCCGGCATCGGCGCGACGAAATTCTGCGTCCGCGACGAAGACGCGCCGGCTCGTCCGCCAAAGCTCGAAGGGCGGCGGCGGAGCGGCGATACGCATAGACACGTGCGCGACCATGCGGACGATCACGAGCACCCCTCGCACGCCGCACCGTCGGACGCACCGTCGCACCCCTCGCACCGTACGCTGGCCGAGATTTACAAGTTGATCGATGGGTCACGGTTGAGCGCTGCCGGCACGGATCGCGCGAAGGCACTGTTTGCGAAGCTCGGCGAGGTCGAGGGAACGATTCACGGTACGCCTGCGGACAAGGTCCACCTCCACGAGGTCGGGTCCCTCGATTCGATCGTCGACATCGTCAGCGCCGTGTTTGCCCTCGAATACGTCGGGGCCGATCGAATCGTCTCGTCGCCGTTGAATGTCGGCAGCGGGACGATTCGCTCCGCGCACGGGCTCTATCCGGTGCCGGCGCCCGCGACCATGCGCCTCCTCGAGGGTGCGCCGATCTACTCGGGCCCGCAGCGCGCCGAGATGGTGACGCCGAGCGGCGCCTTGCTCGTCACGGCATACGCAACCGAATTCGGCGCGATACCGGCGATGCGCGTGCACACGATCGGATACGGCGCCGGCACGCGCGACTTTCACGACACGCCCAATGTCCTGCGGGTCCTGATCGGCGAGGGCGACAGCGAAGTCGCCACCGTCGCACCCTCGCACAGCGTCGTCGTCGTGATCGAAGCCGAGATCGACGACATGAATCCGCAAATCTTCGGCGTCGTGATGGACCGGCTGCTGGCGGAAGGCGCGCTCGACGTCTTCTACACGCCGATCCAGATGAAGAAGAATCGCCCGGGGACGCTGATGTCGGTCATCGCCGTGCCGTCGGCGCGCGAGCGCCTCACCGCGACGATCTTCCGCGAGACGACGACGATCGGCCTCCGGTATCGCGAGATGACGCGCGAGTGCCTGGATCGGGAGACATTGACCGTGACGACCCCGCTCGGCCCCGTGCGATTCAAGGTCGCGCGGCGCAATGGCGAGATCCTGAACGCGTCGCCGGAGTTCGACGATTGCGTGCGCCTGGCCGAGCAGACCGGCCGCTCGGTCAAGGACGTGCAGGCCGCTGCAACGAAGGCGTGGCTCGACGCGCAGCGTTCATGAACCCCTTCTACATCACCACTCCGATCTATTACATCAACGCACGGCCGCACATCGGACACGCGTACACGACGATGGTGGCCGACGCGATCGCGCGTTCGCGGCGGCTCCTGGGCGACGATGTGTTCTTGTTGACGGGAACCGACGAGCACGGTCAGAAGGTGGAGCGCGCCGCACAGACGGCCGGGCTCGAGACGCAGGTCTTTGCCGAGCAGATCGCGGCGAGTTTCCGACGCATGTGCCGTGACCTGAATATCTCGAACAACGATTTCATCCGGACAACGGAGGCGCGGCATCACCGGGCGTCGCAGGAGTTGTGGCGCCGCGTGGCGGCCAACGGCGACATCTACAAGGGGGATTACGAAGGCTGGTATTGCACGGTCGATGAGATCTTCGTGCCCGAGACCCAGTTGGTCGACGGGAAGTGTCCGACCTGCGGCAACAAGGTCGAGCGGCTCAAGGAAGAGAGCTATTACTTCCGCCTGGCGAAGTACCAGCAGCCTCTGCTCGATTTCTACGAAGCCAATCCTGATTTTCTGCAGCCCGCCTTCCGCCTGAACGAGATACGGAGCTTCATCGAAGCCGGTCTCCAGGACCTCAGCGTCAGCCGCACCTCGTTCCAATGGGGCATTCCGGTTCCCGATGATCCAAAGCACGTCATGTACGTGTGGTTCGATGCGCTGACCAACTATTTGACGGCGCTGGGATTTGGGTCGGAAGACGCAAGCCGGGTGGATCGCTTCTGGCCGGCTGTCACGCATCTGGTCGGCAAGGAGATCATCCGGCAGCACGCCCTGTACTGGCCCGCATTTCTGATGTCTGCGGGTATTGCTCCGCCGCGCCGGATCATTGCTCACGGCTGGTGGCTGATGGGCGGGGCGAAAATGTCGAAGTCGGTCGGCAACGTCGCGCGCTACGAAGACTACGTCGGCGTGTTCGGCGTCGACGCCCTGCGCTATTTCGTCATGCGCGAGATGCCGCTCGGGCAGGACGCGAACTTCTCTGACGAAGGGATGCTGGCCCGCTTCAACGCGGATCTGGCCAACGATCTGGGAAATGTCGTGAGCCGCACGACCACGATGATCGCGCGCTACCGCGAGGGCGTGATTCCGGACTCGCCTCCGGAGGCGCGTGACGACCTGGATCGCGGCCTGGAGAAGGACATCGGCATCGCCATCAACGCGGTCAAAGAACATTTCAGCGCATTCCAGATCACGGTTGCGCTGCAAGCCACCTGGGATCTCATCGGCTCGATCAACCGGTACATCGTCCAGCGCGAGCCCTGGACGCTTGCGAAGAAGCCGGAGCAGCGTCCGAAGCTGGACGCAGCGCTGTACCACGCGGCCGATGCCGTGCGGGTGACCGCCGCATTGATCGATCCGGTGATGCCTGACGCGGCGAATCGCATCAGGCGGATGCTCGGCGTGCCACAGGAACAATGGACGGAGTTGAGGGCGAACACGCTTCGCGCGGGAACGCGCCTCGGTTCCATCGAAGCCTTATTTCCACGGATAGAGAAAACGGTCGAGGAGCTACGCGCGATGGCCACAGACAACCCGATGCCGTCAGATGAACAGAAACCCGTCGGTGGCGCCGGCACGACGCCAGCGGACGACAATCGCATTTCGATCGACGAATTCATGAAGGTGGAGATGCGCGTCGCCAGGGTGCTCGAGGCCGAGGCCGTGCCGAAATCGAAGAAGCTGATGAAGCTGAAGGTCGATGTCGGCACCGAGCAGCGGACGATCGTCGCGGGGATCCTGGAGGCGTATCAGCCCGAGCAGCTCGTCGGCCGCACGATCGCGATCGTGTTCAACCTCAAGCCCGCCAAGCTGATGGGAATCGAGTCGAACGGGATGGTGCTGGCCGCAAGCGTCGACGGCGGAAGACCGATCCTCGTGTCATTCGAGCAAGACGTCCCGCCGGGCGCGCGAGTGCGGTGATTGATTCTCACTGTCACATAGCGGGCCCCGAGTTCGCCGAAGACCTGAGCGTAGTCGTCGGGCGCGCGCGCACCGCGGGGCTGGCGCACATCCTCGTCATCCTTGCCGCCGACGATCAGCCTGAAATGGATCAGGCCGCGAGGGTGTCGGCCGCATGGGACGCGATCCGATTCGCAACCGGCATCCATCCCCACGCGGCGGGGAAGTTCGCGGCCGACCCCGCCGCCGCCGCGCAGGTGGCGGACGCGGCCATCGATACGCAGCCGCTCACGCGCGCACTCGGGGAAATCGGGCTCGATTATCACTACGACTTCGCGCCGCGCGACGTCCAGCAGCAGGTGTTTCGCGAGCAGATTCGCCTGGCAAAACGCAGGCGGTTGCCGATCGTCATCCACACGCGCGAAGCGGAGGAGGATACGTTCCGCATCCTTGGGGAGGAGTCGGCGCAGGAGATCGGCGGGGTGTTTCACTGCTTCACCGGCGATCGCGCCATGGCGCGCCGGGCGCTCGACATCGGCTTCCACATCTCGCTCGCCGGCATCGTCACCTTCCCGCGCGCGCTCGAGCTGAAGGAAGTCGCGAAGCTGGTGCCGATCGATCGGCTGCTCATCGAGACCGACAGCCCGTTTCTCGCGCCGGTCCCGCATCGGGGGAAGCGAAACGAGCCCGCCAACGTGGTGCGCGTCGCCGAAGCGATCGCGGAGCTGCGCGGAAGCGATGCCCGCTCGATCGGCGACGCGGCGCTGCACAACTTTCAGCGCCTCTTCAACCCGTAACTGCAACGTCAGACACGAATTAGCGCGTCTCGTCGCGTTGACACTCCGCGCGGGGATATGGTCTCATGGTCGCGTTCGTGAATCCCATCACCGCGCAGAAACCTTCGTCCGCGGTCCTCGCGCAGATGTTCGAGCCGGTTCGCGACGACCTCGAGAAGGTCGAGCGCGAGTTCGTGCGTCATCTCGAATCCCAGGTGGCGCTCATTCCAACCATCGGGCACTACATTCAGCAGGGTGGCGGGAAGCGCATCCGCCCCGCGGTGCTGCTGATGGCGGCGCGCATGAGCGGCTACACCGGCGAGCACGGAGCGCTCTTCGCCTCGGTCATCGAGTTCATCCACACCGCGACGCTCGTGCACGACGACATCATCGACGAGTCGGATCTCCGCCGCGGGCGGCAGGCCGTGCACTCGCGCTGGGGCAACGACGTCACGGTGCTGCTCGGCGACTTCCTGTACATCAAGTCAATGTCGATGGCGTTGACGCGCGACAGCCTGGACTTCATCCGGCTGCTCTGCGAAGTCACGCTGCGCATGATCGAGGGCGAGCTGTATCAGCTCACCAAGAACGGCGTCGTCGATCTCACTGAAGACGAGCACTTCGAGATCATCCGGCGCAAGACGGCCTATCTGTTTGCCGGGTGCGCCCGAATCGGCGGGATGCTTGGCCCGGGCACGAACACCGAGCAGGAAGACGCGCTGTGGGATTACGGCCTGAATATCGGGACGGCGTTTCAGCTCGTCGACGATCTGCTCGACTTCACCGGCGAAGAGGATGCGCTCGGGAAGCCGGTGGGCGGCGATCTGCGTGAAGGGAAAATGACGCTGCCGGTCATTCATCTTCTGGCCAGCGGCGATGCCCGTGCCGAGGTGCTGATTCGCAAGATTGTCAGGGAGCGCACGGCGTCGAGCGAGGAGTGGCGCGAGCTCCGGGCGCTGCTCGCCCAGCACCGATCGATCGATTACGCGCGGCGCGCGGCGTCCGACTTCGTCGAGCGCGCCAAGAAGGCGCTCCAGGTGTTTCCCGCCAGCGCCGAGCGCGACGCGCTCGTGTTCCTCCCCGATTACGTGTTGTCCCGCGATCGGTGAACCCAGCCGAACGGATCCACGAACTTCGCCGGCTCATTCGTTACCACGAAGAGCGGTACTACATTCTCAGCGACCCCGAGATAGCCGACGTCGAGTTCGACGCGCTCATGAAAGAGCTCGAGCGCCTCGAAGCGGACAATCCCGACCTCGTGACAACCGATTCGCCGACACAGCGCGTCAGCGGACGCCCGGCGGCGGGCTTCGACACCGTTGAGCACGCGGAGCCGATGCTCAGCCTCGACAACGCGTACTCCGAGGAGGAGCTGCGCGCGTTTGACGAACGCGTCCGGCGGGGGCTGACCGCCGCCGGCGACCCGATGGAGGAGATCGACTACGTCGCCGAGCTGAAGATCGACGGCCTGAGCCTCGCGCTCACCTACGAGAGCGGAACGCTGGTACGCGGCGCGACGCGGGGTGATGGCGTGCGCGGCGAAGAAGTGACGTCCAACGTGCGCACCATCCGCGCGATCCCGTTAAAGCTGAAGACCGACAGTGTAGGGCGGGCCTTTACGGCCCGCCAGATCGAGATCCGTGGAGAGGTCTACTATCCACGCAAGGTCTTCGAGCGGATCAACAAGGAGCGAGCCGAGGCCGGCGAGCCGCTCTTCGCCAACCCGCGCAACACGGCGGCGGGGACGATGAGGAACCTGGACCCCGCGCTGGTCGCCAAACGTGGTCTCAGTGCGTGGATGTATCAGGTGGTCGGTGAATCTCCTGGCACTCACGCAGAGACCCTGGAGGCGATGAAGACCTGGGGACTGCCCGTCGAGCCGCACTGGCGCCGCTGCCGCGGCGTCGAGGCGCTGCTCGCGTTCTGCCGCGAGTGGGAAGAGAAGCGCCGTACGCTCGACTTCGATACCGACGGCGTCGTCATCAAGCTCGATCGCATCGATCTCCGCGCGCGCCTCGGCACGACCAGCAAGTTCCCGCGCTGGGCCATCGCGTTCAAGTTCCCCGCGGAGCAGAAGACGACGCTGCTCAAGAGCATCGAGGTCAATGTGGGCCGGACGGGCGCGGTGACGCCGTTCGCGATGCTCGAGCCGATCTTCATTGCCGGGTCGACCGTGTCGATGGCGACGCTGCACAACGCCGACGACATCGCGCGCAAGGACATCCGCGAAGGCGACTGGGTGCTGGTCGAAAAGGCGGGCGACGTCATCCCGCGCGTGGTCGGACCCGTGTTGAGCAAGCGGCCGCCCGGCGCGCAGCCGTGGCAGATGCCGACCGTCTGTCCCCGCTGCGGCAGCCATCTCCATCGCGCGGAAGACGAAGCCGTCTGGCGCTGCGAGAACACGTCCTGCCCGGCGAAGCTGCAGCGCGGCCTCGAGCACTTCGCGTCGCGCAGCGCGATGAACATCGAAGGCCTCGGCGAATCGCTCATCGCGCAGGTCATCGGCGCGGGCCTTGTGACCGACTACGCGGACGTCTACGCGCTCACCGCGGAGAAGCTCGAGCCGCTCGAGCGGATGGGAAAGAAATCGGCCGCCAAGGTCACGCTGCAGATCGATCGAAGCCGGAGGAACGAATTGTGGCGGCTGATCTACGGCCTCGGGATCCGCCACGTGGGGGAGCGCGCGTCGCAGGTGCTTGCCCGCGCGTTTGGATCGATGGATGCGCTCGGCGCGGCCACCATGGAGCAGCTTCAGGACACGCCTGAAATCGGCCCGGTGCTTGCCGAATCGGTCCGGAGCTGGTTAGAGGAGCCGCGGAACCGGCAGCTGATCGACCGGCTGCGAGCCGCGGGCATCAACATGGAAGTCCCGCCCGAGGAGCGCGCCGCGGCGGTGCTCCCGGGACCGCTCAAGGGGAAGACCTACGTCATCACGGGCACGCTGACGTCGATGACGCGCGAAGAGGCGACAGCCGCGCTCGAGCGCCTCGGCGCCAAGGTCGCCGGGTCAGTCAGCAAGAAAACCACCGGCGTCATCGTCGGAGCGGACGCAGGAACCAAGGCCGAGAAGGCCCTGACGCTCGGGATTCCGATGCTCGATGAGGCGGCTCTGCTGGAACTCGTAAAACCGGAGAAGTGATCTCTATAATGGGTTTGATGAACCGGCGTTTCCTGGCCGTGACGGTATGCCTGACCGCGACCGTCGCGTTTCTCATCGGTCTGATTGTCGCTGGATCGATGACCCCGCAGCCGGCCGTGTCCGCCCCCGCCGCCTCGACTGCCACCACGCCGCTCAGCCCGGTACGCGCACGCAGCGCTGTCCCGGTATCCCCTGGCGTCGTCTCGTTTGCCGATATCGCCGAGCGGCTCAACCCGGCCGTCGTCAACATCGATGCCACCTCGCGCGGCTCGACGCGCCCGCGACGCCTCCCGACGCTGCCGCCGCTGCCGGACAGCCCGGATCTGTTCCAGCGGCCCGGCGATCGCGATCCGCAGGGACCGCGCCGCGGCGCCGGCACCGGCTTCATCATCGATCCGCAGGGACTGATCCTGACGAATCACCACGTCGTCGACGGCGCCGATCGCATCATGGTGCGGCTCACCGACGGCCGGAACCTGCACGCGACGCGCGTCGGCTCCGATCCCGACACGGACATCGCCTTGATCAAGGTCGAATCGGCCCGGCCGCTGCCGTACGCGCCGCTCGGCGATTCGGACATGCTGCGCGTCGGAGAGTGGGTGGTGGCGATTGGCAATCCGCTCGCGTACGAGCACACCGTCACAGTGGGCGTCGTCAGCTTCATCGGCCGGAAACTCTTCGACAGCTCGCTCGACCGCTACATCCAGACCGACGCCGCCATCAATTTCGGCAACAGCGGCGGGCCGCTCATCAACGCGCGCGGGGAGGTCATCGGCATCAACGCGGCGATCAGCTCGCGCGCGGCCAATATCGGCTTTGCCGTGCCCATCAACCAGGCGCGCGCGATCCTGCCGCAGCTGCGCGACAAGGGGCAGGTCTCGCGCGGTTACATCGGCGTCACGCTTCGCGACGTCGACCCCGACATGCAGCGTTCGCTGGGACTCAGCACCATGAGCGGCGCGCTCGTTCAGGACATCACCGCCGGATCGCCGGGCGCGCGCGCGGGCCTGCGCACCTACGACTTGATTGTCGCCGTCGACGGCAAACCGATCAGCGGCAACGATCAGCTCATTCAGCTGATCGCCTCGCGGCAGCCCGGCACGGTGGCCTCGCTCCAGATTCTCCGTGACAACCATCCGATGAACATCCCGGTGAAGCTGGCGGAGCGGCCGCAGCGCGAGAAGCGCGGGGCAGTGGATGACCAGGCGCCGCAGCCGTCGAGCCAGCGCGGTCTTCCGCTCGGCCTGTCGGTGCGCGAGCTCGATCGCGACTTCGCGGAGCGCTTCAGGCTGCCCGAAGGGATGCAGGGCGTGGTCATCTCGCGCGTGGATCCGATGAGTCCCGCATTTGATGCGGACATCGAGCGCGGGTACGTGTTGCTCGAGATCAACCGCCATCCGGTGCGATCGGTGGATGACTACCGCCGGCTCACGGCGGGCGCCCGCTCCGGCGACGCCCTCACGCTGTATATTTACAAGCCGGATATCGATCAGCGTACGTTACATACGGTGAAGATCGAATAATCGAACCCACGTCGCCCCTGCACACGTCGCACCTCGCACCTCATGAAACCCCGCATCCTGGTGATCGATGACGAGGCCGCCATCCGCGATTCGTTGCGGATGATCCTCGAGTACGAGGACTACGAGTTCGTCGGCGCCGCCTCCGGCCCCGACGGCATTGCGCAGGTCAGGCGCGATCCCCCCGACATGGTGGTGCTCGACATCAAGATGCCGGGCACCAACGGCCTCGAGACGCTCGCCGAGATCCGGAAGGTCGACGAGTCGCTGCCGGTCGCGATGATCTCCGGCCACGGCACGATCACCGACGCCATGCAGGCGACGCGCCTTGGCGCGTTCGACTTCATCGAGAAGCCCTTCACGAGCGAGCGCGTGCTCGTCACGGTGCAGAAGGGCCTCGAGCTGCGATCGCTGCGCCGGGAGAACCGCGAGCTGAAGCTCGCGATGGAGGCGAAGTACGAGATCGTCGGCGCGAGTCCCGCGCTGCGGAAGGTGCTCGAGGCCGTGCAGCGCGCCGCGCCGACCAACGCGACCGTCCTGCTGCTCGGCGAGAGCGGCGTCGGCAAGGAGCTGGTCGCCCGCACGATTCATCGCAACAGCCCGCGCGCGGGGCAGCGCTTCATCCAGGTGAACTGCGCCGCGATCCCCGAGGAGCTGATCGAGTCGGAGCTCTTCGGCCACGAGAAGGGATCGTTCACCGGCGCCACCGAAAAGCAGATCGGCAAGTTCGAGCAGGCCGACCGCGGCACCATCTTCCTCGACGAGATCGGCGACATGAGCGCGAAAACGCAGGCCAAGGTGCTGCGCGTCCTGCAGGAGCAGGAGGTGGAGCGCCTCGGCTCCGCGCGCACGATCAAGGTGGACGTCCGCGTGATTGCCGCCACCAACAAGCATCTCGAGGAGGCGATCCAGCGCGGGGAGTTTCGCGAGGATTTGTACTTCCGGCTGAACGTGATTCCGATCCTGGTGCCGCCGCTCCGCGAGCGGCGCGAGGACATCCCGCAGCTCGTCC
>Ga0209515_10004719_pt1 | contig 18223 bp, 19 predicted proteins | sample Subgroupgradi54m_FD_187454 | JGI IMG/M metagenome (GOLD analysis project Ga0209515, IMG submission 187454) | Subsurface groundwater microbial communities from S. Glens Falls, New York, USA - GMW60B uncontaminated upgradient, 5.4 m (SPAdes)... ...
AGCCCAAGCCCCACCCCCCATCACTTTTCTGTTCCTGTGCCTCATCTTCAGAAACTGATGAGGTATGATTGAATTGATTTAACCAAAATAACAGGTAACCCACGCTTGCCTCCCCCGCCAAGGCGGGGGCGCTCGACCTATTATTTTGGTAAATCAATAATCAACCAACCTCATCAGTTTCCTTGATTTCGTCAATGTGACATAAAAGCAATGGGGCTGGGGCTTGGTCAAAAACATGCTATTGACTTTATTAAAGTATCGTGTTAATATATCTAGACTCAGTCAGTTCGTAAACAACTTAGGCAGCTATGCCACGGGCCAATGCCCAAAAATAGCAAGGAGAAAAGTATGACCAGAAAGATTGTAGGCACTCTTGCGACGGCACTTTTTGCAATTTTGGTCACGGCATGCGGGACGGTAAAACCAGATGCTGGCCACGAAGCGGTGCTGGTGCGCAAGCCCTTGATCTTTGGCAGTGGTGGTGTGGATGAAACACCCATCAAGACGGGCTTGAAGTACGTGGCTCTTACAACCACCGGGATCGATGTCAACATGCAACCGCTGCGTATTGACGTGGAATTCAGCGACCTTATGACCAACGACGGCGTGCCGATTGACTTTCATGCTGTCTTGAGCTTACAGATTACCGACAGCGTGAAGTTGGTGCGTGACTTCGGGCAAGACGTCGTCGGCGACAAGCCAGGGTTTTGGGTTCGGAACCTAGATCAGCCTTTCCGCACGGCCGTCCGTGACTCTGTCAAGGCGCACGGAATGAACGAGATGGCCATCCAGGCGACGGCATCAGAGGCGGTTGACAAAGTTGTTACCGAGCATCTGTTGGCCATCATCAAGGAGACTGGCGTGCCAGTACGTATCCTTGATGTGTCGCTCGGTCGCGCCAATCCACCGGACGCGATTCTGCACCAGCGCGTTGAAACCGCCGCGCAAGAGCAGCGCATCAATACAGAGAAACAGAAGAAGCTGGCCGAGGATCAACGCAAGATGGCCGAAGAAAGCCGTGCGGCGGCTGACCAGGCGTACAACCAGAAGATGGGCTTGAACGCCGAGCAGTATGTGGCACTGCAGGCGATTCAGATGCAACGTGAGGTCTGCGCCAAAAGTACTTGTACGTTTCTATTCGGCGGCAACGCGGTGCCGCTCATCAACTTGAAATAGTCCGGCATTTGCTGGCAGTCCCACACCATGTCGCATCGCGCGACCTCTAGTGTGGGACTTTTTTATTTATTCAAAAGTTGGTAAATGTTATCCTCTTTAAATTTATTAAAATATTCGCTATCTTTTAAACCTATGGACGAAGACAAAGGACAAATGAATCTGCCGGCTTCCGAACTGCCTCAAACAGGAGAGCCGGAGAAAGGGGATTTCAGAGGCTCTCTTCATTGGAGGGTTCTTCGAATCATGTCTGAACTTATTGAGGGCTGGCAGTTTTTAGCTGATTTCAGTAAGACTGTAACAATTTTTGGTTCAGCTCGTTTTAAAGAAGGCGACAAATGGTATGAAGAAGCAAGAAAATTTGGAACAATGTTGGCGAAAGAAGGATTGGCAGTTGTTACTGGAGGCGGGCCTGGAATTATGGAAGCTGGGAACAGGGGAGCTACTGAAGGAAACGGAGATTCTATCGGTATTAATATTAAATTGCCCGTGGAGCAAAGAATAAATCCATATGTCAGAAAAAGTGTGCCTTTTCATTATTTTTTTGTTAGAAAATTGATGCTTTCTTATGCCGCTCGGGCCTATGTGTTTTTTCCGGGAGGACTCGGTACACTTGACGAGGTTTTTGAAATTTTAACACTAATTCAAACCAAAAAAATATCTGATAAAATTCCGGTAGTTCTGGTGGGAAAAGAATTTTGGAGTCCGATACACTCATGGCTTCGTGAAGAAATTTTTGGCAAGATGCATGCCATTGATGAAGGGGATTTGAATTTGTATACAATCGTCGATACGGCTGAAGAAGCTTTTGAAATAGTAAAAAACGCTCCTCCAAGAGAAGAGTTCTATTACTAAGCTTGATTTTTAAAAAACTTATGGTATACTAATAACTATTAAATATATGGTTGATTTTAAAGTTAGTAACATTTTAATACCCGAGCAATTGCCACTTATAGCTCTCAAGAACACTGTTTTGTTTCCGAAGGTGGTTATTCCCCTTATTGTTCAAAGGCCCAAATCAGTAGCTGCTCTTGAAGATGCTTTGGCCCATGAACGGCTTGTGTTTTTTGTGACTCAAAAAAATATTGAAGACAATATTAGCCGGAACGATGTTTTTATAGTGGGAACTATCGGCAGAATAGTTTCGGTCTTCAAACTGCCTGATGGCTCTTCTAAGATAGATGTGGAAGGCTTGGTTAGAGCAAGAATAATCGACTTCATAAGCGAGGAGCCGTTCTTCAAAGTTAAAGCTGAACCATTCAATCTGATGATGAGAAACAACCTCGAAGAGAAGGCTTTTTTGAGGCGGGCAATAGAGCAATTTCGGACTATTTCTGAAGCCCGCACTTTTCCAACAATACTGCCGGAGATTATTTACATGATGCTTCAGCTCAAAGATACAGAACAGATTTTAAGTTTAATGGCAGTTAATTTAAATTTAGGAATTGATGATCAGCAAAGAATTCTTGAACTTGAAAGCGCAATAGACGCCTTAAGAGAGATGAATGTTTTTCTTGTCCGCGAGATGGAAATAATGGAGGCGGAGAAAATTGTCACAAAGGAGACCAAGAAGCAAATCGGCAAAATGCAGAAGGAACTTTTTTTGAGAGAGCAGTTAAAAAGCATTGAAAAAGAACTTGGTGTTGAAGATGAAAAAGATGACATAGAAGTATTGAAGTCTAAAATTTTGTCAGCTGGAATGCCAAAGATTACTGAAGATAAAGCTGTCAAGGAATTAAACCGCCTCGGAAAAATGCCGCCATTTAATCCCGAAGTTTCCTATTTGAGAACATATCTTGATTGGTTGACCGAAATGCCGTGGTCAAAAAAGACCAAAGAAAAAATTGATTTAAAAGAAGCAGAGAAGATTTTGAACGAAGACCATTATGGGCTTAATAAGGTAAAAGAAAGAATTCTTGAATATCTTGCTGTGCAAAAACAGGTCGGCAAACTTAAGGGACCGATATTATGCCTCGTTGGGCCGCCCGGTACTGGTAAAACATCTGTTGGCCAGTCAATCGCCAGGGCTTTGGGCCGGAAATTCATCAGGGTTTCTCTTGGAGGATTGAGGGATGAAGCAGAAATCAGGGGCCATCGCCGGACATATGTTGGCGCTATGCCGGGGAGAATCATACAGGGAATTCATAATTCTAAAGTTTCGAATCCCGTGTTTATGTTGGATGAAATAGACAAGATTGGAATGGATTTTCGGGGCGACCCCTCATCGGCTTTACTGGAAGCACTAGATCCTCAACAGAATAATTCCTTTTCCGACCATTATTTAGAAGTGCCATATGATCTGTCCGACGTGCTGTTTGTTACGACTGCAAATGTTTTGGATACTATTCCTCCAGCGTTGAGGGACCGGCTTGAAATAATAGAATTCCCCGGATATTCTGAAGATGAAAAATTTCATATAGCAAAAAATTTCCTTTTACCAAAATTATTTAAAGACCACGGTTTAAAGAAAAAATCTTTAGCATTTAACGATTCTGCCGTGGAGGATATTATAAGAAAACATACCCGTGAAGCCGGAGTCAGGGAATTGGAGAGACAATTAGCATCTATTATAAGAAAGGTAACTCGAAAATTGGTTGAATCTCATTCCAATAAACAAATTATTGTAACCAAGAATGATGTCCATAGATATCTTGGGCCGATTAAATATAGCCACGAAATGGCTGAAACGAAAGATGAAATAGGGGTTGTCACGGGTTTGGGTTGGACTCCGGTTGGCGGCGAAGTGTTTTTCATAGAGGTTGCTAAAATGCCTGGCCGGGGAAAATTGATTTTAACTGGCCAGCTTGGTTCGGTAATGAAAGAGTCCGCTCAAGCCGGTTTAAGCTACGCCAGAACGTTTGCGGCAAAAAGGGGAATCAAAGAGGATTTCACTAAGGATGATATTCATATCCATGTTCCTTCAGGGGCGATAAAAAAGGATGGTCCATCTGCTGGGACAGCCATGACCACAGCTTTGGTATCATTATTCTTGGGAAAACCGGTCAGAAAAGAGGTTGCCATGACCGGAGAGGTTACTTTGCGAGGTAAGGTGCTTGAAATAGGCGGACTTAAGGAAAAGGTCCTGGCCGCTCATCGCGCCGGAATAAAAATAATTATTGCCCCGAATGATAACAAGAAGGACTTGGAAGATATTCCCAAAGAGGTCAAAAAAGACCTCAAGTTTGTATTTGTCAAAACAATGGACGAGGTCTTGCAAGTTGCTCTGAAGTAGTGTATAGTAGACTCTGACTCGTTTCACAAAAGGAGGGTAGCTGTAGATGTGTGCTCACGCGTGCTCGTTTCACAGGAAGAAAGGAGGGCATGTAACGCCTTGTTGCGTGCCATGTTCTTGCGGAGAAAATATTGAATTAACAAAAATGGAGACGCATTTATCCAACTGCCACCGTGTTGGCTTGGATGTTCCAAAGTTTCCAATCGATATGCCAATTCTTCCTTCTGCCAGTATATCTGTACCTGAGCCAGCGTATCGGTAGCAGATATCAAAGTCACCGCCTAAATTGGGTGGCTTTTTTTGTTTACAACACCACTTGATTAAGATGATATTTATATTATTATGACCACATGACACAACTTACACAATTTTTATATTCTTTGGACTGGACGATGATTTCGAGGCTATTGATAGCTTCATTACTCGGCGGAGCCATAGGGTTTGAAAGAGAACGCTCAGGAAAGGTTGCCGGTTTGAGAACCCACACGCTCGTTTCAGTAGGTGCGGCGTTACTATCCGTAATCTCCATCAAACTTTTTCAAGTTTTTCCTTCTGTGAACGGAGTTGTGGGTTATGATTACCATTTAGTAGCAAATATAGTGGTAGGAATAGGTTTCATAGGAGCAGGAACTATATTAAGGCGGGAGAATCACATCGAAGGTACGACTACGGCTGCAAGCTTGTGGGTTGTTTCGGCAATTGGTATTGCCAGCGGATTTGGGTTTTATCAAGAAGCAGTGGCAACCGCAGTTGTTGTGTACGCTGTTTTAGCTGGTCTTTGGCTCATAGAAAAATATTTAACCCGGGAAATTCGATATAAGGGAGAGGGAATTTTCGGCGAATTAAAAAACAGTGAACTTCACAAAGATCATTCCCCTGAATAACAAAAACTTTCTTTACGCTACCGCTGTTCTTGTGGGTACCATGGTTGGCGTAGGAGTTTTTGGAATTCCCTTCGCTTTCTCTAAGGCCGGCTTTTGGGTCGGTTTTTTCTTTTTGGTTTTTATCGGTTTTATTACTCTTCTTTTGAACCTTATGTACGGTGAAGTTGTTTTAAGGACGCATGAAGAGCATCAGATAACTGGCTATACTGATAAATATCTCGGCCGTTGGTTCAAAAGAGCGATCTTCTTCTCTGTTTCGTTGGCTTTATATTCCGCTTTGCTTGTTTATATAGTTATCGCGGGTGAATTTCTAAACAATATATTTTCTTCCGTTTTTTATGCATCTCCGACTTCATATAGTCTGATATTTTTTATTGTTCTCTCAATTTTAATCTTGTGGGGTATTAAAAGAATATCTTGGGTTGAGCTGTTTCTGGTGGGTCTGTTTGCAGTAGTCGTTTTTTTAATTTTTGGCGTCGGCATTGCCAAGATTGTTCCTTCTAACTTTGCTGAAATTCAGCCGGAATTCTGGTTTCTTCCTTATGGGGTTTTATTATTCGCTTTTGCCGGATTTTCGGCGATCCCAATTCAAAGAGATATATTGAGGGGTCAAGAAAATAATTTGAAAAAATCAATATTGTGGGCTGTTCTTTTAACTGGTGTGCTCTATTTACTTTTTGCCATTACCGTTCTTGGTATATCGGGAGGCGCAACTTCACCTGATGCCATATCTGGATTATATGAATTTTTGGGCAGTAAGATAATATTTCTTGGTTCGCTTTTTGGTATTCTGGCTGTCAGTACTTCTTTTCTGATGCTGGGCTCGGCTTTTTTGGAGATGTTTAATCTGGATTATAACATTCCGAGGAAATTTGCCTGGTTTCTGGTCGTTGCTCCGCCTTTGGTCTTGTTTTTAGTCGGTTTGCGCACTTTTATAGATATTATAAGCTTGGCCGGTTCAGTAGCTATTGGTCTTGAAGGGATAGTTTTGACATTTGTTTATATTAAATCAAAATCAAGAGGGGATAGGGTTCCGGAGTATAGCCTGGAACTTCCCAAATTTATTTATTATCTCCTCATCTTCATGTTCGGAGCCGGGATTATTTATGCATTGTTTATGTGATCGATAAATTACTATATAATTTATTTATGTCATTAGAAATTACTAATTTAGTAGAACAACCAAAAATCAAGATTGATTTAGAAAAAATAAAGCAGCAATGCCAAGAATTAGAATTTCAAATTAAAGCCTCGATAGAAAATCTTGAAAAGTTAAAAAGACAATCTAGGAAAGTACAAAATTTGGAGTGGATCAAGGAATCTTTATTAGAGATTGGTAATGAATTAGAAACTGCTAAACAAAAATTAGCAAAATGGCCTCGAGGTATATTCGGACTTAAAGATAAGAAGAAATATGAAGATCTATCATCAAAAATTGAAAAATTAGAAAAAGATTTGGAGATAAAACAAAAATTAGTTCATGGTACCGAATCTGAATTAATTGAATACGACGATAAGAAATCTTTTCAAGAAATCGAAAGAGAGAAACAGTTACTTCAAGAGGAGATCAAAAAATTGAGGTTGGACCGCAGAAAAATTGGTATTAAATTATTTGAAAAACCGGAAGACCACTCTTTGGAAGAGGCCTTAGAAATGTACGGAGATTTGTTTTTTGGCCCAGAGGAAGTTCAGAAAGTTTTTGGTGGAGATATAAAACCCGAAGATATTCCACCTCTTCCTTCAAAAGAAAAACTAGAAAGATCTCGACAGCTTCCAGATTATTTGAGAATGGTATTGGCTTTAAGATATGAAGCTGGTCAAAAACTTGAATGGAAAATATTTTCGAGTACAATTGTCCGACAAACTCAAGGGAAGAATTACATTGAAGAAACTCGGGGAATCAGAGATTTTCTGGTCTCAAATGAGCTAATTGTACAAGAAGAAAAAGAAGAATGTACTGATGACGAATTAGGTCAAATATCCCAATTAATGAAAACTGATGAGGCGGCAGCAACTAAAAGGCTCTTAGGTCTTAAGATAAATCAAAATCGTCGGCATAAAATAGAAGATATGCAATATTTTGTTAGACTATTTAGGGGCGAAGCAAACGACCAAGAATTTACGAGAAAATTAGGAGGTCTTAGTTCCGAACAAAGAATACTTGATGATTCTTTTGAATCTACAAAGTCATTTCTTGAAAATGAAAAAGGGCTTTTGGTCAAAAGAGTAGGCAAGTTTACAGAGAGTCGTGCTGGCGGATATGTTATAGAAACAGTGAAACCAAGTCTTAATGAAACAGAGGGGTGGGGTACAAGTTATAATACCGGGGTCAGGGTTATTATTTAGATTGATTAGTAAACTCGAACAATTTTTATTTTATTTTCTGCTTTTTGCCATTCCGTTTCAGACGCGAAAGATTTTGTGGCATCAGAATTGGAATTTTAACGAATGGCAGGCGATATCTATTTATGGAACTGACATTTTGTTGCTAATACTTTTCGGATTCTGGATATTTAGCCGAGTTAAGCCGAAAGTAGAGCGATACGATTATTTTTTATTTGCCCTAATTGTCGTTTCTGTAATATCCATCAAAAATTCTTCCAGCTATATATTGAGCGCCTACAATGTTTTAAAACTTGTAGAGTTCATCGCCCTTTATTTCTACATAAAAAGCTATGCGATTTATAAGTTTGACTTGGCAAAGTCAATGATTGTTTTGATTTGCGGAGGATTATTCCAGGCGATAATTGCTATTCTGCAGTTTTTTAAGCAGTCCAGTTTGGGATTAAGGTATTTAGGAGAAAGTGTCTTGGCTCCTAACCTAACTGGTGTTGCCTCATTCTATGACTTGCACGGACACATGGTAATGAGGGCTTATGGGACTACCCCGCATCCCAATGTTCTGGCTACCTATTTATTTTTGGCAATCTTTTCCTTTTATTTTGTTTATATCTATTTCCATATTTATCATCAGAAAAAATTATATCATCCAAAGCTGAATTATTTTCTTTTGGCGAGCTACCCAATTATGCTCCTGGCTTTGTTCTATAGCTTTGCTCGGGTGATAATATTTGCTTGGTTTGTCGGATTTACTATCAGGTCATGTTTTATCCTTGGTAAAAAGAATTTCCGCGGCATCTTTGCCCGCGGCATCAACAGGATAAAACTTACAAAGATATTGGTGATAAGCACGGTTGTAGTTGTGCTGTTTGGAATTATCTATTGGCCTGAAGTAATCAGCCGAGTCAAAATTTCTTCCGGAGAAGAAGCTGTTCAGCTAAGAATTTTTTACAACAAAGAATCCCTGAAATCCTTGAATTGGTTTGGAGTTGGTGCAGGCAACTTTGTGAATTGGTTGATGGTTAAAGATCCCAACTTGCCTCGGAATCTCTATCAACCGGTACATAATATTTATCTGCTGATATATTCGGAAACAGGAATCTTGGGTGCCGTCATGTTTATCCTATTCCTTATCTTTTTGATTAAAGATTTTATCGTAAGTACGAAAATGGAGAAGCTGTATCATTATTCTTTTTTAATTGTGTTTCTGTCTTTCTTATTTGTCGGACTATTTGACCATTTTTTATGGACTCTCCAGCAGGGGAGGTTGATGTTCTGGCTTCTCTGTGCGGGGTTGACATTATTTAAAGAGAGTGATATAATGATTAAACAACAATTGGAACAGACCACATAGCGGTCAAGGAGGCGATCATGCTCGTTCCCTGCCCCTTCCGGGGCGATCACAAAATCAATTCGGGCCGTATGCACGGCCCGAGTCAGTGCCCGCCAATACCCGGTAAGCACGGCGACAGGTATCGGAGTCTCCACGCCAAGCGCGAGGCGCGCATCGTTGGGAAGTCCTTCGATGTCCGTGGCGTGGCCGTCGCGGGAGTCGGCGGTTCCAAGACCGCTCCGAACCGCAAGAAGAGTACGGCCAAGGTCTAGGACATCTGGATTGAAAGGGGGCGACGTATCGTCGCCCCCTCTATTTTTTTCCAAGGCGGAGCATTTGCTCCTCTTTTTAATTTTATTTACACTATGGTAATGGACAAAACCGAACTCTTAAGACAAATTAAGGACGAAGTCCTAAATCTCAAGCAATCCCCGCTATATAAAGAAAGGATTAAAAATAAAGTTTTTCCGGTAATCGGTGAGGGCAGTCATGATTCTAAAATAATGTTTATCGGAGAAGCTCCTGGTAAGAATGAAGCGGCGACAGGAAGGCCCTTTTGTGGTGCCGCCGGGAAAATTCTTGACGAACTTCTTGCTTCCGTCGGCATAGACAGAAAGGATGTTTATATAACCAACATCGTCAAAGACCGCCCGCCGTTCAACAGAGACCCTTTGCCCGAGGAAATAAAAGTTTACAGCTCATTTTTAGATAGGCAAATAGAAATAATTCAGCCCGAAGTGATAGCCACCCTCGGCCGATTCTCAATGGATTACATCATGAGAAAATTCGCCTTAGAAAGCCAGTTAAGATCCATCAGCCAAATGCATGGCAAAACATTCGAAGCAAATACATCATATGGCAAGATAAAAATTATTCCTCTATACCATCCCGCAGTTGCGATATATAATAGAACTACGAAGGATACCCTAATTAAGGATTTTCAGGTTTTAAAAGAATATAGATAATGGAAAATTTTTTTAACTTTTTTCAATCATATTTTCCGACCCTGATTCACTATAAGTATTTGTTTATTTTTTTGGGGGCTACGATAGAGGGAATGAACACCACAATACTTGCCGGGTTCCTTGCTTCCGTAGCCAGTATATCTCTCTGGCCGGCATTTTTTATTTGTCTTACGGGAGAGGTTATCAATGGATTTGCATGGTATGCTGTCGGATACTATGCAGGAGCCAAGCCAATAGACAAATGGGGTCGCAAGGATCAAAAAAGCAGGAAGATTATCGAAAAAGTTGAAGAGTATTTCAAACGCTACAGCGGACGGGCGATATTGTTCGCAAAGGTTACTTGGTCGCTGACAATTGCGACCATGATTACTGCCGGCTCGTTCAAGTATGATTTAAAGAGGTTTGCTTGGTATAATTTTCTGGGCTCAGTTATATGGATAGGGATGGTATTTTTTGTAGGATTCTTTTTTGGCGAAAGCTATAAGTATCTCTTTGATTATCTCAAAAATTTTGTTTTCATTCTCGTCTTCTTGGGGGGCGCTATTGCTATCGGCTATCTTATTAAAATGATATTCCGTTTGGCTTATATCAAAACCCTCTTCGTCACTGAACAACTTAGGGAATTAGGCGATAAACTTAAAGATGGGATTGATAAGTTCTTGTCGGACAAGGAGTAGTCGCTTCAGGCCTGTGGATTGCCAGTATGGACGAGATTTGCTATCATTAACAAGGTCAGATATTTAACCCATTTTATCACCTTAGCGGAGCGGATTTCAGCCAAATCCGCGACGCGAGTCTGCAGATGTAGACTCTACTTCAAGGACGAGCAACAAAGGATTTGGCCTGAAATCAGTCCGCCCTTAGGGGAGTCAAAAGAATAGCCGATTCCATTATTACTTCTCCTTGGTGTAGAATCTACGCCTTCGTCGTCGTTTCGCGGACTCGGCTATTCTTTTAGACTCTAAAATGATAAAATGGATTAATTATCTGACCACTTATGATTACTAAAAAGACCCCCTATATTGTCGTTATTTTGCTACTTTTAGCGTTTACCCGTTTGTCGTATGCGGCTACCGATGATACTCGTTATTTTGTTAAATCCACCTCCGGTTGGTGGAAAAAGTCATTTGGGGTAAGGCACAATTTTGATAATGGTTTTACTACAGATTTGTCCGATAAACAACTTTGGGTAGCCAAGTTTTTTGGCGTAGAGGTTGAGCCGGTTAAGAAGTTGAACATCTTACCTGATTTGTTATCGCAAGCCCCTATAACTAGCGGAAAAGTTCAGGCTCAGAGAATTAAGCCCGCAGAACAAATTCCTTGGGGAGTAAAGAAAGTTTATAATGACCTGCTACTTTCAAAAACATCCGGCGGTTTAGGGGTTAATGTTGCCGTATTAGATACAGGAGTTTTAAAAACTCATCTTGACCTTAAAAACAGAATTAAGATTTGCAAAGACTTTTCAGGACCAGTAGCCATTGTTGATGGAAAATGTGACGATAAAAACGGTCACGGAACCCATGTTGCAGGGATTATTGCCGCAGACGGCAGTTCGGACGGACTTGGTATATATGGCATGGCTCCGGAAACTAATCTTTTTGCTTACAAGGTTTGTTCCAATAACGGTACTTGCTGGGCGGATGACATTGCTGTTGCTTTAAGAACAGCTACCGATGATGGAGCCAATATCGTAAATATGAGCTTGGGTTCTGATAATCCGAGCCAATTGATAATCGATTCCACCAACTATGCCGTTTCCAAAAATGTTTTGGTTGTAGCTGCGGCCGGCAATGATGGGCCTTATGTTGGAAGTATTGATTATCCTGGGGCTGATGCAAATATTGTTGCCGTAGGAGCTACTGATAAAGATATCCAGATTCCAGATTGGAGTTCTCGTGGTAATAATTCAAAAACCAGGGTCTATGTTGTTGAGGAAAAAGACATGGAACTTGTCGCTCCTGGTGTCAGTATCGAATCAACTTGGAAAGACGGCGGATATGCTATTTTATCCGGAACTTCTATGGCCTCTCCTCATGTCGCGGGATTAGCCGCCAAGTTATGGCAAAAGGATGCTTTAAACCCGGCCTCGGCGACCAGAGAACTCCTTCATGAACTTACCGCCGATCTATTGCCTATCGGTGACGATGATAATTCGGGATTCGGGTTTCCTCATCTCTAAACTAATTTAAAAAACCTCTGCCTGTTGCAGAGGTTTTTTAAATTGATTAAAATGGGATTACTATGAAAATAAATCATGTTATCAAAATAATGGTCTTGTCCGACTTTTTTATTAATGCTGGTTTTTCTGTCTTTGCTCCAGTATTTGCAGTTTTCGTTACAAAGCAAATTGATGGCGGTTCTTTGCAGGTTGTCGGTTTTGCTGCCGCCATTTTCCAGATATTTAAATCTAGCCTACAGATACCTATTGCCAAATATTTAGACAAGAACCATGGTGAATATGACGATTTTTACTCTATGGTTTTGGGCACCTCTCTCATTGTGTTGGTGCCATTTTTATATTTATTTGCCACTACAGCAAACCATGTCTATATGATCCAGGCGATTTATGGCATCGGAGCTTCTTTTGCTATTTCTCCTTGGTATGCGATTTTTTCAAGACATTTGGATAAACTTCAGGAAAATGTGGAATGGTCGCTGGACTCCATTGCTATCGGAGTCGGTGCAGCAGCTTCGGCTGCCCTAGGTGGACTTTTAGCAGAAAAATTCGGTTTTCAATTCGTATTTCTTTTGGGAGGAATGCTTGCTATTTATGGCGCCATTCAGCAAATTAGAATTTTCAGGGATTTGAAAGGAAAAGTTTCTCAGGGCACGGTCAGACCACTTCCGGATGGGGACAAATAAGATCCCACGCTTACAATGCTTTTATGAATAAAGAGATTTCAAAGATTCTCTATGAAATGGCCATGTTTCTTGAAATGAAGGAGATACTTTTTAAGCCGCGTGCGTATGAGAAGGCCGCTGACTCCATTGAATCATTAGCTGAAGATGTCGGAGATATTTATAAACATGGAGGACTTAAAGCTCTTGAAGATATTCCAGGCGTTGGTCGAGGTATTGGAGAGAAGATAGAAGAATATATTAAGACAAAACACGTCAAAGAATACGAAAAACTTAAAAAAGCAATTCCAGTAGACATTGAGGGTTTGTCATCTGTTGGAGGCATTGGACCGAAAACTATTTTACGTCTCTATAAAAAACTAGGGATTAAAACCCGAGACCAGTTGGAAAAAGCTGCTACTACAGACAAACTCGTAAAATCTGGCTTCGGCAAGAAAACTCAAGATAATATTTTGAAAGGCATTGGCTTTTTGAAAAAAGAGCATGGCCGTTATTTTTTAGGCGAGATAATGCCGACGGCGGAGAAGATTCTTGAAAAAATCAGGGCTTTGCCGGAGGTAGAGTCGGCTGAATTTGCAGGCTCACTGCGCAGGATGCAGGAAACTGTGGGGGATCTGGATTTTGTTGCCTTTTCCGACAAACCATCCGAAGTGGTCGAAAAGTTTCTCAAATTTCCAGAAGTCAAAAACGTTCATTCAAAGGGAGGGCACAAGGCCTTGGTTCGTTTAGATATTGATACTGACGGGGATATTTGGGTTGTCTCTCCCAAATCCCTTGGTTCGGCGCTAATTGCGGTCACAGGCGACAAGCAACACAATATCGCCATTCGGATACTTGCCGAAAAGAAGAGCTGGATGCTGAACGATTACGGCTTATGGCACGGGAAAACCCTTTTGGCTTCCAAAACCGAAGAGGAGGTTTATAAAAAGCTTGGCATGGATTGGATACCGCCAGAAATTCGCAATAACACTGGCGAGATAGAGGCCGCCATTGAAGGTAAACTACCAAATTTAATTGATTACGGAGATTTAAAGGGCGACTTGCAAGTTCAGACAGATTGGACAGACGGGGCAGATTCAATAAAAGACATGGCCGAAGCGGCCAAAAAGATAGGCTTGGAATATATTTGTATTACTGACCATACTAAATCTCTAGCCATGACCGGAGGAAGTGATGAGAAGCGTCTAGTCAAGCAAATGGCCGAGATAGATAAAATTCAAAAACAAGTTTTCGGGATTAAAATATTAAAAGGCGCTGAAGTAAACATCATGAAAGACGGAACATTAGATATAGATGATGAGACGTTGGTCAAGCTTGATGTTGTCGGCGCGGCGGTGCATTCTAATTTCAATATGTCCGAAAAAGACATGACCGCGCGCATCCAGAGGGCGATGGAAAATCCGAATGTAGATATAATCTTTCATCCGACGGGACGCATAATCCAAAAACGCGAGGCCTACAAAGTAGATATGGATGAACTTCTGAAAACCGCCAAGAAAACCAAAACCGTTATGGAGATTGACGCTTTCCCCGATCGATTAGACCTGAAAGACGAATATATCCGCAAAGCGGTAGCTCTGGGCGTGAAACTCTCCATAGACTCCGATGCTCACGCCACAAAACATTTTGAATATTTAAAATACGGCATCGCCCAAGCCCGCAGGGGTTGGGCAGAGAAGAAGGATGTGGTTAATGCGCACAGTTGGCAGGATATGTTAAAAATGCTTAAGTAATATTATAATTTTATCAAAACCAGTTCTTTGAGAGGGTCTATGAGAGAAATGGAATTCCGCCAATTAAAACCTGGGGACTTTGTTTATTCCAGTACGCCCGAGGATCTCTGGACTGTGGTTTGTCCATTTCCGAGGCACGATACAATTCTCCTGATACAGGGAAGATATCTGATTGCAAGATGGGTAAAGTGGTTCTGGTCTCTGGTTGTCCGTTTTCCGGACACGACTTGCTTGGCCGTGGCCGACACACTTGATATTCGGGTCGCAAGAATTATCGACCCTCAAAAATGGACGAAAAGAGTCTTATGAAATTAAGGCCAGAATTTGAAGTGTTGGATGTCTATTTTCAACAACTATTCTACAATCTTGGGTTGGATCGGGAGTTTTTAATGAGTGTCAGAGATCATATCAGGTTGTGTGAACATATCGATCCAACTAATGATGAAAGAAATGTTATAACGAGAACTTCATATTGGTTGAAAAAAAGAGCATTTTTTGAACCTACTGTTTCAATCGAAAAAAGTAGCGTAGATCCGGAACGTGTTCCTGTTGGAATCTTAACCGGCCAAAGGGAGCTAAGAGAAATGCTGGAGTCTGTTATAGATGTTCTTTGCGGGGCTAATCTCGTAGAAGAAGTTAAAATGTTTCATGATCGTGTTATTGTTCCTGCTTTAGCAGACCGTAGTAAAATGCTAGACTACGATCAGGTCGGAGAAAACAGTTTCAGGTGTAAATATAAGCCGATGGTAGAACTGGCACTTCTTGAGATAAAAGCCATAGCAACAACTCCTGGATTGACGGATACGATGCGCAAGGAACGTATTGCCGAAATTTTTAAAATGGCCGGATTTTAAACCGGCCATTTTATTTTTTATACTACCTCCAAATATTCAGATAGGATGACCCCGATTTACATCGGGTTTTTATTTGATAAATCAGGTGGGTTTGCGTTTGGTACTCTAAAAAAGGTAAAATTACTATGTGGCGAACTACAGAGTCTTACTTCTTGGGGGCGGTAGCGGGGGGCATGTCTATCCAGTTATTGCTATTGCCAATGCTTTAAAAGAAAAAGCCTCACAATCTGGTTTTGATTTGGAGCTGATGGTTATTGGAGAAGGTGAGTTCATGTCTAAGGCGGCCGCGGATAATAGCTTGCCATATAAGAGTATTTTGGCTGGCAAGCTAAGAAGATATTTTAGCCCTTTGACAGTAATAGATATTTTTAAAATTCCAGTCGGATTTTTTCAATCTCTTTGGTATGTTTTTTGGTTCATGCCGGATGTGGTATTTGCCAAAGGGGGATATGCTTCTTTTACTGGGGCTCTTGTGAGTAGATTATTTTTCATTCCTCTCTATATACATGAGTCTGATTCCACTCCTGGTTTGGCCAATAGAATCTTGGGTAAAATGGCAAAGACCGTTTTTATTTCTTTTGTTTCAAGCGAGAAATATTTTAAATCAGGCAGAACGGTTTTAACAGGAAATCCTGTCCGAAAAGAATTGATGACTGGCGATAGGGCGGCGGCCATGACAAAGTTTGGCTTGAATCCCAATCTTAAAACTATATTAGTAGCTGGAGGTAGTCAGGGTGCCCAAAAAATAAACCGGATAATTCTGGACTCACTTGTCTTATTGGTAAAAGATTTTCAGATAATTCATCAATGCGGTGAGAGTCAATTTCAATCAGTCAAAACCGAATCAGAAAAGATAATTAAAGAAGGTCAAGGTGAATATGCGGATGCGGTTAATGCTAATTATAAGTTGTATCCATTTTTTGATGCGAACGACATGGCTTTGGCCTATGCGGCGGCTGATGTTATCATTTCTCGGGCCGGAGCTAGCAATATTTCCGAGATATCAATGCTTGGTAAGCCGACGATAATTATTCCCATAACCAATTCGAGCTCTGGTCATCAATTTGAAAACGCCCTTGAATTTTCCAAATTCGGAGCTGCCATGATAGAAGAAGAGAATCTTACGCCTCATATCATAATCAGTCAGATAAATTATATGCTTCAACCAGAAAGATATAATGCTGTAAGTGAAAAAATAAAAACCTTTGCCACTCCAGATGCCGCAGAGAAAATAGCATCCCTATTATTAAATGGACAATAAAAAATATTTTGATAATGTTGTAAAAAATGGAGGGCTGAACCATGCCTATCTTTTTCATGGGCCCGATAGTGTAGAGAAGATGGAATTTGCCGAATATCTGTTTAAACTGGTTAATGGACGGGAATCAAAAAATGACCCCGATTTTAAAATAATAACTCCGCGTATAGAAGAGGAAGAAACCAAGATATACATAGAAGACATGAGAGAACTTAAGTCTTTCTTATCTTTGAAACCTTATTACGGCCCGTATAAGCTAGTGGTGATTAATGATGCTCACTGTCTAACAACAGAGGCATCCAATGCTATTTTAAAGGTGCTGGAAGAGCCGTCTCCTTCTTCTGTACTTATTTTACTTGCTCCGAATCCGAAACTTCTTATCCCAACCGTAGTATCAAGATGTGAGTCGGTGCAATTTCTGTCGTTGGGCAAAAAGAAAATAAAAGATGATATGAAAAAAGATATTGATGAATTTCGCAAGAAATCCAAAGAGGGTATCTACGAGCGTCTGCAATATGCGGAGAATTTATTTAAAAAGGGGGATTATCGGGAGTTGGTAGTGGACTTAATTCATACATTGCATTCAGAACATAATCAAAAAACCCATGTTTTAAGGGGACTGCTTCGGCTTAACTATCTCCTCTCTCAACCCCAATTCAACCATCGTCTAGCACTTGAGAATTTTCTGATAAATCTTTAGCGCTCTGTCTCAAGCATTTCCCCCATCATTTTCTCAACCGGTGCTCCGGGCTAGACAAACAATAGCTTTAAAACCTCCGGAAGACCTTCCGGAATTCCCTCCTGCATTTTTTAAAGAAAATGCAGGGTCAGTTCCGGCTTTCCTGTCGGTTTAAGGTAAAGCTTTGTTTGTACCTATCCCCTCCGCAATGGTTGATAAAATGACACGGAAAATGCTTAGCAAATATTATTTTAGTATTTTAATAATACCCACCAATGCTTTTAGTTTATTGTCTGGGTCTTTGAATCGCCAAAGATATTGTTCGAGGTGAGGCTCGATGCCTGGTTTTGTGTGGTCTATTTTTTCAGCCTGAACCATTTCGTCTGGATTATATAAAACAATAAGGTCTATTCTCAATCTGTATCCGCGGTCGAGTAGTGTATTTTCATAGAAACGCCTGACATCTTCGCCAAATGATTCACCAATAATTTTTCCGTCTTTGATAGTAATCTTGCCAGCTTGAAGGTCTGGTTTATATGGCTCAAACTCTTCATGAGCTACACCCTTTCTGTTCGGGTCATATTTATCAGTACCTGTTTTTAATATAATTTCAACCAATTGGTTTAATGCGTATTGAGGGTGGTCTATCATACTTAACTCGCGAACCAAAAAAGTTCCCTCAAAATTTTCTTGAACAGCTTTATCTATTTGAGAACCGATGGATGCATAATCAGGTTGAGTATCAATAGTATATTCAGAAGTAGAAATTGTGACTATTTTTGGTTGTTGCATTGTTTTAAGCCCCAACCCCATTGCTTTTATGTCACATTGACGAAATCAAGGAAACTGATGAGGTTGGTTGATTATTGATTTACCAAAATAATAGGTCGAGCGCCCCCGCCTTGGCGGGGGA
>Ga0209515_10004720_pt1 | contig 18213 bp, 18 predicted proteins | sample Subgroupgradi54m_FD_187454 | JGI IMG/M metagenome (GOLD analysis project Ga0209515, IMG submission 187454) | Subsurface groundwater microbial communities from S. Glens Falls, New York, USA - GMW60B uncontaminated upgradient, 5.4 m (SPAdes)... ...
CTGAATGTGCCGGCGTTGGTAGAGGTCAGTGAGTTTGTAGGCGAGTACGCCGATGGCAGCCGGCAGGATGACCAGCCCCAACACAGTTAACAGGAGCAGGTGGCGGTGCGTGAGGCACGCGGGAATCCCGTTCCGGACGCCCTCGGGGACGACGATGATCTGCATAAGATATCTATAGTAGCCGGGACATTCAGAGTATCCAGTCATGACAAAAGCAGATTCCCGTTCCATCAAGGCCTTGTCGGCGGAGATTTTGCGTCGTTTTGGCCGGCAATTAGACGATTTGGCGCCGTGGCAGATGCGCTGGCAGGCGCTCGTGGGCGAGCCGATGGCCGCACACAGCGAGCCGACGCATTACGAGGGTGGGCGACTAACGGTAGCGGCCGATGGTCCTGCCTGGGCGAGTCGTATCCGGCAGCAAGACGCTGCGTTGTTGCGGGCGCTGCATGCCGACCCGGCACTCGGGGCGTTGCGCGCGATCAAAGTTATCGTGCGCCCGACAACGTCGCCGGCAGCGGCATCCGTTGCGCCGACGCCGCCACCGAGTCGGATCTCGCCCAAGGCCGCGCAGCTGGTACGCAGCATCGCCGAGTCAGTGAGCGATCCGCAGTTGCGTGCCGCACTCGAGCGGCTCGGTAGTAGCGATCAAAAAAAATAAGTTCGTCGCGCGCGCCGACAGTTAATTCTTCTGTCGCGCTTGTATTGGCAGCAGGCGCCATGATTGAATGCGCGCTCATGATTCGCCCCCTCGAAATTTTTATCGGATTGCGTTACACGCGCGCGCGTCGCCGTCACCGCATCATCTCTTTTATCTCGCTCATCTCGATCATCGGGATCGCAATCGGCATTGCCGCGCTCATCACCATCATTTCGGTAATGAACGGATTCGGCAACGAAGTTCGCGCGAACATCCTGAGTTTCATCTCGCACATCGAGATCGCCGATCGTAACGGACAGTTGCAGGACTGGCAGGCGTTGGGTGAGCGCGTCAAGGGCGTGCCGCATGTGGTCGGTTACGCGCCGTACGTGGATGGTCAGGCCTTGCTGGCGCGTGGCAAGAGCGTGAGCCCTACGATCGTGCGAGGGATATTGCCGGGACGGGAGGGGCAGGTGTCGGAGATCCCCGGCAAGATGATCGAGGGCAGCCTCGATGCGCTCAAGCCGGGTGAATTCGGCATCGTCATTGGCTACTACATCGCGCTGCGACTCGATCTGAAAGTCGGATCACAGGTCTCGGTCGTCGTACCGCAGACACAGGCGACACCGGCCGGGCTGTTGCCGCGGTTCAAGCGCTTCACGGTGGTTGGTGTGTTCCGGGCCGGAATGTATGAGTACGACAATGGCCTCGCGCTCATCAATATCGAAGATGCCGCGATGATGTACCAGATGTCTAACCAGGTGAGCGGACTGCGCCTCAAGCTCGATAATTTTGAGCTGGCGCCGCGTGTCGCGGGTGACATCGAATCGGTTGTCGGCCTTGACTATGGTGTCCGTGACTGGACGCGCAAGCACAACGCTTGGTTTCGCGCGTTGGCGATGGAAAAGACGGTCATGTTCGTCATTCTGTTTGTCATCGTGCTGGTGGCGATGTTTAACGTTGTCTCGACGCTGATCGTGGTAGTTAACGAGAAGCGCTCCGATATTGCGATTCTGCGTACGCTGGGCGCGAGTCCGAAGAGTATCCTCACCATCTTCATGGTGCAGGGCAGCATCATCGGCGTCGTTGGCACCGTCGTTGGCACCGTGGTCGGTGTGTTGCTGGCGTTCAATGTCGGAAACCTGGTGCATCTGTTGGAGCTGATTTTCAACACGCGCTTTCTGGCGCCGGAGATTTATTTCCTGAGCGACTTACCGTCGGACGTGCAGTGGACGGACGTGCTCATCATCTCGGGCGTGTCGTTGGCGCTGTCATTGTTATCCACACTCTATCCCGCATGGCGCGCCTCGCAGACGTTGCCGGCGGAGGCGCTGCGCTATGAATAAGTCACCCATGAAGGCTCAGGCAAAGAAATCCCATGGTAAGGAAGGCGCGGTGTTGCGTGCCACCGGTGTTGCCAAAACTTATGAAGAAAGCGCATTCACCGTGTCTGTGCTGCGCGGCGTGTATCTGCGCATAGAGCCGGGCGAACAAGTTGCCATCATCGGTTCTTCCGGGTCTGGCAAGAGCACCTTGCTGCATTTGCTCGGCGGACTCGATGAGGCCACGGCCGGACAGATCGAAGTCGATGGCAAGGATCTCGCCAAGCTCGATGAAACGCAGCGCGGTGCGCTACGTAATCGCGCGCTTGGATTTATCTATCAGTTTCATCATCTGTTACCGGAATTCTCGGCGCTGGAAAATGTCGCCATGCCGCTGCTATTGCGTCGCATGCCGGACAAAGAGGCGATGGCGCTCGCCAAGGAAATGCTGGTGCGCGTTTCGCTGGATGATCGCTTGCAGCACAAGCCGTCGGAACTTTCCGGCGGTGAACGCCAGCGGGTGGCCGTGGCGCGTGCGCTGGTGACGCGTCCGCTGGCCGTGCTGGCGGACGAACCGACCGGCAACCTCGATCGAGAAAATGCCGAAAGCGTTTACGAGCTGATGCTCGAGCTGAACCGCAATTTCGGCACCAGTCTGATCGTGGTCACGCACGACATTCTGCTCGCCAAGCGCATGGACCGCGTGCTCAAGCTCGAAGACGGCGTGTTGCGCGAGCAGTAAGGTTGTTCTTTTTCGTTTCCTGCCTGGCGCACGGCCGTAATTTTCTTTCTCTGATGTCGAGCTGGCAGTCGTGCTCACGTGACGACGTCATGCCGACTTTATTTGTTTCGGCGGCGTCGTTAGGACGCTGCGTAACGCCTTTCGACGTTGCCACGCGCGCACCACGTGCCGGCGCCACAGTAGCTGAATACCGAAGTACGTAAGCAGTGCGCTGGCCGCACCGCAAATCAAGCAGCCGAGCAGAAGCGGTTTCCAGATGCGCGCAAGCTCGATTGCGACCCATTCCCATGAACCCTCGAAGACCAGCTCGTGCGTCGGGGTTCCGAGTGCCCACGCGCCAACCTGGTAGCTCAGCAGGGCAAACAGCGAAATCGTGAACGGGTTGCGTACTTGCGCGCTGACAATGACGGCGGCCACGTTGGCCCGCAGCGCGACGACAATGCCGAGCGCCGGCAGTATCGGAAACGGGATCGGCAGGAAATTCATGCCGAGGCCGATCGAAAAACCGAGCGACGTCGAACGGCGATTAAAGTGCCACAGCGACGGATGTCCGAGCCAACGCGTCAGCGGACGCAGGCCGCGGTAACGCTGCAGCATGCTCGAGTCTGGAAGATAACGACGAAGGAATTTTTTGCCCACTGCGCGCTATTGTATAGTCTGGTGGCGCACGGAACTATTACAGGGAGGTAGTCATTTCGCTCGTCGCGCTCGCGTTTCTGGGCGGTATCCTGCTGGTGCAACAACTGCCGGTATTGCCGTCACTGTGGTGGGGCCTCGCCGCCGTGTTGCCGCTCGCGCTCGCCTGGCGTCGACCGCTGTGGCTCGTGGTCGCGTTTTTCGTGTTGGGTGTGGTGTGGGCGACGTTTCGCGCCGGACTGATTCTGGACGACAACCTGGCATCGGCGCTTGAAGGCCAGGACCTGACACTGGTCGGCCACGTCGCCGATATCCCAGAGGAAGCGGAATACGGCTTCCGTTTTCGTTTTGACATCGACGAAGCACGCAATGGCGACGACATCGTGCGCGTACCGTCGCGTGTGCTGCTTAACAGTTCGCTCGAGGGCTTTACGCCGCGCGCGGGTGAGCGCTGGCGCTTGTGCGCGCGCTTGTCGCGTCCGCACGGCTATCAGAATCCGGGCGGCTTCGATTACGAGGGCCATCTGTTCCGTAATCGTATCCGCGCGCGCGGTTATGTGCGCGCCGACTATGCGCCGCAACGGGTCGAGAGCAATTCGTTTGCCTACGTGATCGATCGATTCCGGCAGCAGCTCGGCGAACGCATTGTCGCGCTGGTTCCGCAATCGCCCATGACGGGGTTTGTGGTTGCCCTCGCCAATGGCGATGAGCGTCGCGTGAACGATGCGCAATGGCGGGTGTTGCGCGCCACCGGCACGGTGCATCTTGTTGCCATCTCCGGTCTGCACATCAGCCTGATCGGCGGCATCGCTTTTTTTCTCGGCCGCTTCCTGTGGGCGCTGCCCGGTGTCACCGTGCAACGTTGTGCGGCGCCGGTCGTGGGCGCGATGGCGGCGTTGATTGCGGCCACCGGTTACGCCGCGCTCGCCGGGTTTGTCGTGCCGACCCAGCGCGCGCTCATCATGCTCACCGTCGCGATGGCGGGCATCCTGTTACGACGACGGTTTCTTCCGTCGCAGTTATTGGCGGCGGCGATGATGGCGGTGCTCATTTACGATCCGCTGTCGGCGATCGCGCCCGGTTTCTGGCTCTCATTCGGCGCCGTCGCCATTCTTCTGTTCGTGGCCAGTGCCGAAGATCAATCATGGTGGCGGCGCTTCGGCTATCTGCAGCTCGCGGTCGCGCTCGGCATGTTGCCGTTGCTGCTGGCGTTGTTCGGCCAGATATCGCTGATCTCGCCACTGGCCAACATGATCGCGATTCCGGCGTTCGATATGGTCGCGGTGCCGCTGACGCTCGCCGGTATCGCGTCGCTGGCGGTCTCGTCCGACATGGCCGCGGTATTTTTTAAATTGGCGGCGTGGGTACTGGAGCAGCTGTGGCCATTGCTCGAGTGGCTCGGCGACTTGCCGCACGCGCGATGGACGCAACATGCGCCGCCGGCGTGGGCGTTGGCGTGCGCGGTAGTCGGGGTGGCGGTATTGCTGGCGCCGCGCGGCTGGCCGGCGCGTTGGGTGGGCGTGCTGTGGCTGGCGCCGCTGTTCTGCATACCGCCGCCGGTACCGACGATGGGCCAGGTCTGGTTTACGTTGCTGGACGTGGGGCAGGGCTTGTCGATCGTGGTACGTACCGCGCAGCACGTGCTCGTGTTCGATACCGGACCGCGACTGAGTGACAGCTTCAATACCGGTGACGTGGTGGTCGTACCGTACCTGCGAACCAACGGCTTGAGCCGGGTGGACATGCTGGTGATTAGTCACGCCGACAACGACCATCGCGGCGGGGCCGAGTCGGTGCTGCGGGAGATGACGGTGAATCGTGTGCTGTCGAGCGAGCAGGGGCTGGCGTTCGCGAGCGAGCCGTGTCGCCGCGGCATGCGCTGGCAATGGGACGGTGTGGAATTCGAAATGCTGCATCCGGCGCCGGAGGAACACAGCAAGCGCAACAATCTCTCGTGCGTGCTGATGGTGCGATCGCGTTACGGAAATATCCTGCTGCCGGCCGATATCGAGAAGCCGGCGGAGCGCGAGTTGTTGGCACGCTTCGAGATGGAATTAAAGGCCGATATCCTGGTGGCGCCACACCACGGCAGCAAGACGTCTTCGCATCCGCAGTTTATCGCCGCCGTGAATCCGACGTACGTGCTGTTCCCCGTGGGGTATCGCAACCGTTTCCATCATCCGCATCCGTCCGTGGTGGAGCGCTACGAGGGCGCGGGCGCGCGGCGGCTCGATTCCGCGTCAGCCGGTGCGATCGAGCTTCACTTGGACGAGCAGGGCATCCACGCGGCGGCGTACCGGGAGACGCACCGCCGTTACTGGTTTGCGCAGTAACAGCGCGACCTTTCAGCTTTTTCCCGCCTCTGCTAAATTAGCGCCGGATTTCCGCACGGGCGCAAAATAAATGTTCGAACTTATCAAGGCTGGCGGTTGGGTCATGTGGCCCATCCTGCTCTGTTCCGTTGCAGCAGTTGCGATCATCGGTGAGCGTTTCTGGTCACTGCAGAAGAAGTACGTCGCGCCCGGCGAATTGCTGGCGCAGGCGCGCCAGTGGTTTCAGCGTGATGAGCTCGATGCCGCGCGGATCAATCTGCTGCGCGACAGTTCTCCGCTCGGACGCATCCTGGCGGCCGGGTTGGTTAACCGCAACCACAGTCGAGAAGTACTGAAGGAGGCGATTGAAGATGCCGGTCGCCACGTGGTACCCGACCTCGAGCGCTACCTGCGCACGCTCGGCACCATTTCGGCAGTCTCGCCGTTCCTCGGGTTGCTCGGCACCGTGCTCGGCATGATTCAGATGTTTTCCGGTATCGGCCAGCATGGTCTGGGCGATCCGTCTATCGTCGCCGACGGTATCAGTCAGGCGCTGGTGGCCACCGCCGGCGGTCTGACGGTCGCCATCCCGACGCTGATTTTCCATCGCTACTTCCGCGGTCGCGTGAACGACCTGCTGCTCGATATGGAGCGCGAGTCGATCAAGTTGATCGAGATCGTGCATGGTCAGCGCGAGAAGGACTAGGCCGGGCCTCGCATGCGTTTTCGCAAAATCCGTTCGACCGATGACGATGAGCCGGAATTGAATTTAATTCCGCTTATCGACGTGCTGTTGATGACGCTGATCTTCCTGCTCGTCACCACGAGTTTCTCCAAAGAGGCGCGTCTGAGCGTGCGCCTGCCGGAGGCCTCGGCCGAGGTCAAGGACAACCGGCCGACGCTGCGCATCGCGATCGATTCCAAAGGGCAGTACTTCATCAACGATCAGCAGTTGCTCAACAGCAGTCCCGATACCCTGCGGGCCGCCATGGGACGCGCCGCCGCGCAGCTGAAAGAACCGCTGATCGTTATTCATGCCGATGCCAAGACGCCGCACGAAGCGGTGGTGCGTGTGATGGACAGCGCGCGCCGCCTCGGACTCACACGCCTTAGCTTCGCTACCCAGCAGCCGGCCGACGCCGCGCCGTGACGCCACCGGTCGATTTAAAAGAAGACATGCGGCTGTACCGCCGGCTGCTCGGGTACGCGGTGCGTTACCGTTGGATGTTCCCGGTTGCCCTGATCGGCATGTTGCTCAACACCGCGGCACAGACCGGTGTCGGCGCGCTCATGAAGTCGATCGTCGATGACGGTTTCATCAAGCGCGATGCCAGCGCCATCGAACATATCCCGCTGTTTTTGTTCCTGTTGGTATTCGCGCGCGGCATCGGCAGTTTCCTGGCCGAATACACCTCGACCTGGATTTCGCGCAAAGTCATCTTTGATCTGCGCAGCGCCTGTTTCGAGCGCCTGCTAAAACTGCCTTGCGGCTACTTCGATCTGAATGCCTCGGGGCGCCTCGTCTCCAAGCTCATTTACGACGTCGAACAAATTGCCGGTGCCGCGACGCAGGGCATCGTCACCATCATTGGCGATGGCTTGAGCGCCATCGCGCTCGTCGGTTACTTGCTGTACCTCGACTGGCGGCTCACGGCCTTGCTGTTTATCGTCACACCGGTGTCGGCGTTTCTGATTCGTCAGATGAGCAAGGGGTTTCGCCGCAAGAGCCAGAAGATCCAGCTCTCGGTTGGCGAGATTTCGAGTGTCACGCAGGAAACCGCCGACGGTCACCGCGTGATCAAGGCGTTCGGCGGCGAGGCGCAGGAGTTGCGTTTCTTTGTGGCGGCCAACGAACTCAACCGCCGCCAGATCATGCGCAAGGCAGCCATTTCAGCCGCCGGCATGCCGATCGTGCAGCTGGTCGCCGCCGTCGGGCTCGCAGTCATGATTCGCTTCGCGCTCACCGATCCGACGATCACGGCCGGCGCCTTCACCGGTTTCCTGTCGACGGTGGCGTTGCTGTCCGGCTCGCTGCGCCGCTTGGCGAAAATCAACGAAGTGATCCAGACCGGACTCTCGGCGGCGCAGAGCGCGTTCAGTCTGCTCGACGAGCCGGTGGAGCGGGACGACGGAACCGCAACAATGGGACGTACGCAAGGCCGCGTCGAGTATCGCGATGTGACGTTCCGCTATACCACGGCCAACGACAACGCCTTGCGCGGCGTGTCGTTTGCGATGGAACCGGGGCAGACCCTGGCGCTGGTGGGCGCGTCAGGCAGCGGCAAGACCACGCTCGCCGGCATGCTGCCGCGTTTTTATCGCGCCACCGGCGGAAAGATTTCGCTCGATGGCATCGACATCAACGATCTGGTGCTGGCCGATCTGCGTCGGCAGATCGCGCTTGTCGGTCAGGATACCTTGTTGTTCAACGATAGCCTGGCGGCGAATATCGCCTATGGATCGGAAGGCGCGATCGACGCGCAGCGCCTGCGCGCCGCCGCACAGGCAGCGCACGTGCTCGAATTCGCCGAGCGTCTACCCGAAGGGCTCGACACCAAAGTCGGCGAGCGCGGTGCGCTGCTCTCCGGCGGACAGCGTCAGCGTGTGGCGATTGCGCGCGCGCTCTACAAGGATGCGCCGATCCTGGTGCTGGACGAAGCGACCTCCGCGCTCGACAGCGAATCCGAACGTCTGGTGCAGGATGCGATGCAGCGTCTGCGTGCGAATCGCACGACGCTCGTGATCGCGCATCGGCTGTCGACGATCGAGCACGCCGATCGCATCGTCGTGATGGCGCGTGGCGAAGTGGTGGAGAGCGGCACGCACCGCGAACTGCTCGCCCGCGGCGGCGCCTACGCGTCGCTTTACAACTCCCAGTTTTCCGCCACGTGATCTGACATGCACGGGGAGTCGCACTGGCTCGAACGCCACTGGTATCGCCGCACGCCGGTGAGTGCGGCGCTGTTGCCGCTTGCCGCGCTCTATTGGTTTGTCGTCACGCTGCGCCGCCTGGCGTACCGTGCCGGGCTGTTGCGGCGCACGCGCGTACCGGCGCCGGTGATCGTGGTCGGCAACATCACGGTTGGCGGCACCGGCAAAACACCGCTGGTGGTGTGGATGGCGCAACTGCTGCGCACGCATGGCTACCGTCCCGGAATCATTACCCGCGGTTATGGCGGCCGTTCGCCCTCGTGGCCGCAACGCGTGCAGGCTGATTCAGATCCAGCCATGGTCGGCGATGAGCCGGTGTTGCTGGCGCGGTCCGCGGGTTGCCCCGTCGTCGCCGACCCCGATCGTGTGCGCGCCGCACGCGCGTTGATTGAACAGCACGCCTGCGATGTCGTGATCAGCGATGACGGGTTGCAGCACTACCGGCTGGCCCGCGATGTGGAGATTGCCGTCATTGATGGCGCGCGCCGTCTTGGCAACGGCTGGTGTCTGCCGGCCGGCCCGCTGCGCGAGCCGGTCTCGCGTCTGGATTCTGTCGATGTGCGCATCGCCCAAGGCGAACCGCGGGCGGGGGAGTGGGGCATGACGCTCGCCGACCAGGGCTTCTATCGTCTCGGCGATGCACACTTGCCCGCCACGTCGGAGGACTTTCGCGGCAAGACCTTGCACGCCGTCGCCGGCATCGGCAATCCGCAGCGCTTTTTTGATCACTTGCGCCGCTTGCGGCTGCAGATCATGGAGCATCCGTTTCCTGATCACCACGCGTTTCAGGCTGCGGATTTTCCGTTCGGCGAAGGCCATGAAATCATCATGACCGAGAAAGATGCGGTAAAATGCGAGCGCTTGGGGATTTCGGCCTGGTATCTCAAAGTGGCGGCGCGCCCGGATATCCGTTTTGGTGAATGGCTGTTGCGCCGCCTGCAGCAGGTTAATAAGGAGAATGTGCGTGGATAAGAAGCTGCTCGACATGCTCGTGTGTCCGCTTTGCAAGGGACCGCTGCGGTACGACAAGACGAAGTCTGAACTGGTTTGCCGCGCCGATCGCCTTGCGTATCCCGTGCGTGATGACATTCCGGTGATGCTGGAAGACGAGGCGCGCCGCGTGACAGAAGAAGAGCTGTCGACATGACGCAGGTTTGGGCAATGGACGCGTAAATTACCCATCCATGCATATCATTATTCCCGCACGTTACGCCTCCACCCGGCTCCCCGGTAAGCCGCTCGCCGATATTGCCGGCAAACCGCTTATTCAACACGTCTACGAGCGCGCACGGGAATCTGGCGCACAGTCCGTCACCATCGCCACCGACGATGAGCGTATCCACACCGCGGCGCAGGGGTTCGGCGCGCCGGTCTGCATGACCAGTCCATATCACCGTTCCGGTACCGAGCGCCTGGCCGAAGTCATCGAAAAGCTTGGCATCGGCGAGCGCGAGACGGTCGTGAACCTGCAGGGCGATGAACCGCTGATGCCGCCCGGCCTGGTGCGAGACGTGGCGAACGCGCTGGCGTCGCATCCGGATGCCGTGGTCGCGACTGCCTGTCACGCCATTCAGGATCGTGCGGAGTTCGTTAACCCGAATGTGGTCAAAGTTGTATTCGACGAAAATGGGTATGCGCTGTACTTCAGCCGTGCCCCAATTCCGTGGCCGCGCGGGGTGATGGTGGGCAAGGAGGAGGCGCCGCTGCGCGCGTACCGACACATCGGCCTGTATGCCTACCGCGCCGGCTTCGTGCGCCGCTACGCGGCATGGCCGGCGTGTCAGGCCGAAGAGGCAGAACAACTCGAGCAGCTGCGCGTGTTGTGGCATGGCGAGCGCATCGCCGTATGTGAGACGCGCGAACGACCGGGCGCGGGTGTGGATACGCCTGAAGATCTCGAACGCGTGCGTCAGCAGTTCGGGAATGGCAAGCGCTAGACGTCGTTATCCAGGGGTCGTCCTATGGTGAAGGTACTGTTTGTCTGTATGGGCAACATCTGTCGTTCGCCGACGGCGGAAGGCGTGTTCCGCAAGCTGGTGCACGCGCAGAGACTCGAAGGTGCCATCGAAATCGATTCGGCCGGTACGCATGGCTATCACATCGGCGCCCCGCCGGATCCACGTGCCCAGCAGGCGGCGGCGCGGCGCGGCATCGATCTCAGCGGTTTGCGCGGACGCCAGGCCGTGCGCGAAGACTTTTCGCGATTCGATTACATCCTGGTGATGGACCGTGAGAACTACGACAACCTGCTCGAGATATGTCCCGAGGAATGCCGGCAGAAAGTGCGGTTGCTGCTCGAATACGCGCCGCAGCGGCCCGAGCGCGAAGTACCGGACCCTTACTTCGGTGGCATCGCGGGGTTCGATCGCGTGCTGGATATGATTGAAGAAGCCAGTGCCAATCTGCTCGACGACATTCGTCTGAAGCTTTGAATTCCGTCTTTTATTACCAGCAATAAAAAAAGGGTGCAGAGCATATGCTCTGCACCCTTTTACTTTACGGCGCCTGAATCCTAGTTCGGTTTCTCTTCCGACGATCCGTGCCGGGTCTCGATCTGAACCAGTTCCGCATTGTTCGCGGGCGCAATCGGAGCGCTCGGCGGCGTGTATGACGGACGTTCTTCGACGTGGCGTTCCGGGTGTGGCTGGCGCTCGACACGCGGCTCATGGGCACGGGGCTCCGCGTCCATACGCGGTTCGCGCACGGCTTCGTTGCCGGGTTCCGGGCGTCCCGTCGACTCGTGGTCGGAATGGGATTCCTCATGAGACGTTGCCACATTGAACTCGGACGGCCCCTTGTTTGCGGACGGCTGACCCGGTTGGCCCTGTTGACCAATCGGACGCCCTTCGGCGCCACGGCCACCACGCCCACGGCGACGCCGGCGACGACGACCGCCACCCTCACCGCGCGGCTGCCCTTGGCCTTGATCTTGTTGGCCACCGGCCGCCTGCTGCGGCGCAGGTTGCGGCTGCGACGGTGACTGCGGTGTCGGTTGCTGTTGCTGTGGCGGACGATTCGGGCGCTGTTCCTGCGGCCGTCCCTGTCCTTGTTGCCGTGGATCGCGATCATGACGTTGGCGGTCGTGACGCTGCTGACCGCCGCCGTGACGGCGATGCTGTTGCTGTTGCGGACGTTGGCCGCGGGATTCCTGACGCGGGGTCGGCGTCACGGCAGCAACCGGTTCCTTGCTGGCGAACAAGCTGCGGAAGAAGCGGACGAGCAGACCGGCTCCTTTCTTTTTGCGCGATGCCGGTGCCGGTGGTGGGGCGGCAGTGGTATGTGTCAGCGGCCCAATGGCAGGCTTCTCGGCGGTCGGCGCGGACGGCGCGGCGTGGTGATGCCGGGTGTCGTCCTCTTCGCTCTCGACAATATCGATGTCGTAGCTCGGCGTGTCGGATTCGGCCTCGTACTCTTCCATGCGCAGACGGCGAATGTGGTAGTGCGGTGTCTGCAATTCCGGCGTCGGGATGATCATGATCGGCGTGCCGATGTGCGACTCGATGGAGCTGACCTCCATGCGCTTCTCATTCAGCAGGAACGCCGCCGTTTCGACCGGTACGTGCAGGTGCACCGCGGCGGTGTTTTCCTTCATGGCCTCTTCCTGAACCATGCGCAGCACGGACAGGGCGGAGGACTGAACGCCACGGATGTTGCCGGAGCCTTCGCAGCGCGGGCACACGAGCGCTGAAGTCTCACCGAGCGCCGGACGCAGGCGCTGGCGCGACATCTCGAGCAGACCGAAGCGCGAGATGCGCCCGACCTGGACGCGCGCGCGGTCGACCTTGAGTGCTTCCGTCAGTCGATTCTCGACTTCACGCTGGTTACGTACCGGCGTCATGTCGATGAAGTCGATGACGACCAGGCCGCCCAAGTCACGCAGACGCAGCTGGCGCGCGACTTCTTCGGCGGCTTCGAGGTTGGTATTGAGAGCGGTCTCTTCGATGTCGGCGCCTTTGGTGGCGCGCGCCGAGTTGACGTCGATGGTGACGAGCGCTTCGGTCTTATCGAACACGATGGCACCGCCCGAGGGCAGGCGCACTTCGCGCGAGAACGCCGTCTCAATCTGGTTCTCGATCTGGTAGCGCGAGAATAACGGTGTCTCGTCGCCGTAGACCTTGAGCTTGTCGATCGAGGCCGGCGCCACTTGTTGCATGAACTTGGTCATGCGCTCGTGGATCTCGGCGTTATCGACCAGGATTTCGCCGATGTCGGCCTTGAGGTAGTCGCGGATCGCACGCACCACCAGGTTTGATTCCTGGTAAACCAGAAATGGCGCGGTGCGTTCAGTGGTGGCCTTGCTGATGGCGTCCCACAGCGCGATCAGGTAATCGCAGTCCCACTGCAGTTCTTCCGTCGAGCGGCCGATGCCGGCCGTGCGCGCGATGACGGAGTAGTCTTCCGGCATTTTGAGCTGGCCCAGGGCTTCGCGCAGTTCGGCGCGCTCTTCGCCTTCGATGCGGCGTGAGATACCGCCGCCGCGCGGATTGTTCGGCATCAGCACGAGATAACGGCCGGCGAGCGAGATGAACGTGGTGAGCGCCGCACCCTTGGTGCCGCGTTCTTCTTTGTCCACCTGTACGACCAGTTCCTGACCTTCCTTGACGACGTCGCGGATGCGCACCTGACTGATCGGTGTGCGGTCATCGAAGCCCTGGAAGTACAGTCGCGAGATTTCTTTCAGCGGCAGAAAGCCCTGACGCTCGGAGCCGTAATCGACAAACGCCGCTTCGAGCGATGGCTCCACGCGGGTGATCTTGGCTTTGTAGATGTTGCCTTTCTTCTGCTGGTACGTGGAGGACTCAATATCGAGGTCCAGAAGCTTCTGGCCATCGACGATGGCCAGCCGCAACTCTTCTGGATGAGTTGCGTTAAATAAGATGCGCTTCATTAGTTATATTCCCCGACGCTTTACGGGGCGGTATGCAGGGCCATGTGCTGGCGGGGCCTCCCTCTCCTTAGGGTGGCTTTACCGGTAACACAACTTCAGCAGGCACCCATAAACAAACTTCTTTATGGTCGGCTTCAGTGTCTGGTGCGCCAGGTGCGCATGTCAAAATGTACATCTACGTCCTGGGCATTGTCCGGGCCGCCGTGACTCTCGATCGAGTGCGTGGGGCAACCCGTTATCAAACTCTGCGCAGCTCGTTACGAATCGAGACTCTGCGTTAAGCCCGCTTGCTGACCCCCGCTTGGTTTCAAGTGGGGGCGGGCACTGCTCTCGCTATTCCGGAGCGTCATTTTGTGCGCCTCTACATGAGGGGAGAGACGCTCAACCCTGCCGGAGGACTGGACTGCGCCGTGCGCAGCTCAAACAGTCTTTCCAGTCATTGCACCGGCCGTGAGCTTTTTATGAGCCCGGCCCGGCGCACTACTACCTTACAGGTACTGCTTTCTCAAAAAACTGTGCCAGGAGGCCAATACGGAACTCACTCCCTAAATCACAATCCTCACTATAGCAATCAAGCGCTTATACGGCAATCTGTTATCATTGCGCTTCCGATGTCAGATTCCTCCGACCCCCCGAGCAAGCGCAAGGACTCCTCTGCCTCGCCCGCGGTCCGCCACGTCGACGTGGACGAGACCCGCGAGGGCCAGCGTCTCGATAATTTCCTGCTCGCCATCCTGAAGGGCGTCCCGAAGAGCCGTATTTATCGCTGCCTGCGCAAGGGCGAGGTGCGGGTGAATAAGGGCCGCGTGGGGCCGGATTACCGCCTGCAGGCCGGCGATGTGGTGCGAATCCCGCCGATCCGGGTCTCTCCCGACAAGGTCCACCCGGGTAACTTCGATTGGTTGGCTGAGCGCGTGCTGTTCGAAGACGAGCACTTGATCGTGCTCGATAAGCCCGCGGGCATGGCCGTGCATGCAGGCAGCGGCGTGGCGACGGGCATCATCGAGGCGCTGCGCACCTGGCGCCCGCACGCGCCGATGCTGGAACTGGTGCACCGTCTCGACCGTGAGACCTCCGGCTGCCTGCTGATCGCAAAAAGCCGTGCCGCGTTAACGCACCTGCATGCGCAGCTGCGCGAAGGCGAGACCGGCAAGCATTACGTCGCGCTGGTGCAGGGTCGTTTTGCCGAGGCGCGCACCGTGACGGCCAGTCTCGAGCGCCGCGAACGCGGTGGTGAGCGCATGGTGCAGACCGCGGAGGAGGGAAAACAGGCCGCGACGCACTTCGAGCCGAGCCGCCACTTCGGCATTGCCACGCTGGTCGAGATTGAGTTGCTCACCGGCCGCACGCATCAGGCGCGCGTGCATGCGCTGCACGCCGGGCACCCGATCGCCGGCGACGATAAATATGGCGATCGCGAGTTCAATCGCGAGATGCGCGGTTTTGGTTTGCGGCGTTTGTTCCTGCATGCGGCACGCATCGAGTTCCGGCATCCGGTGCGGAACAAGATCATGGACGCCGAGTCGCCGTTGCCGCCCGAACTGGTTGCGGTACTCGACAGGCTTCAAAAAGAATGAACGCACACGCCTACGAGCTGATCATTTTCGATTGGGACGGAACGCTGATGGATTCGGCGGCGCAGATCGTGCGCTGCTTCGAGCGCGCCTTTGCCGATGCCAAGGTGCCGAGCCCGGGCGATCGGGCGATTCGCCATATTATTGGTCTGGGGCTGACGGAAGCAGTCGCAGTCTTATTGCCGCACGCGGATGCGGCGACGCGTACGCTGGTGAGCGACCGTTATCGCGGTTATTTCATGGCGCTCGATACCAGCGAGTTGCCGTTGTTCACCGGCGTGCGCGAGGGGCTGCAGGCGTTAATTGCGCGCGGTCATCTGCTCGCCGTCGCGACCGGCAAATCGCGTCGCGGCCTTGATCGCGTGCTGGCAAATACCGGGTTGGCAGATCTGTTTGTGGTGACGCGCTGTGCCGACGAGGCCTATTCCAAGCCCCATCCGCAGATGCTGGAAGACATTCTCGATCGCACCGGCATGGGCGCCTCGCAGGCGATCATGGTCGGCGATACGACATACGACTTGATCATGGCGCGCACCGCCGGGGTGGCGGGTCTCGCGGTAAGCTACGGCACGCACACACGCGATCAACTGCTTGCAGAAGCGCCGCTCGCCTGTTGTGATTCATTCGACGAGGTTCATGCGTGGCTTCAGATCGAACCCTTAACGAAAGTGGCGCGCTCATAGACAGCGGGGCGGGAGTCCGTTTCACCGTTTGCCGCGCCCGCGTGTCGGCGCCGGCGTTTGTCGTCCGCTCCGGTGGCGCGGTGCACGCCTTTGTGAACTGGTGCACGCATCGGAGTGTCGAACCGGACTGGGAGCCGGGGCACTTTTTCGATGTGGCAGGACAATTCCGTATTTGCGCCACGCATGGCGCGCTTTACGACCCCGTTACCGGCAAGTGTATTGCGGGTCCCTGTCGTGGCGCGGTGCTCGCCAAAGTGCCGGTGACAGAAGTTGGTGGTAAGGTTTGTCTGGTCCCGGACACGGGATCGGATGTGGCCTGACTTTTCGATTTTCACATTTTGTTTAGAGAGCAATTCCGATGGCTGATCCGAATGGCAACAATCCCGAACCCACGGCGCGCAGCGCCGGCTGGGAGCGTCAGGTGCTGGAGCGCCTGGCATTCGCGGCACTGGAAGAACAGCGGCGTGCGCGTCGCTGGAAGATCGCCTTTCGCGCCACCATTCTGTTGCTGATTCTCCTTGCGCTGTTTGCCCAGCCGCGTGAATGGGGCGGCGGCAAAGGGCTTGCGCACCACACGGCCCTGGTGGATCTTGATGGTGAGATTGCCGCCGAGCAAGCAGCGAGCGCCGACAATGTCGTGGCCGGGCTGCGGGCTGCGTTCGAAGCAAACAATACGGCGGGCGTGATCTTGCGCGTAAACAGCCCGGGCGGCAGCCCGGTGCAGTCGCGTTACGTTTATGACGAGATCAAGCGCCTGCGTGCGAAGTATCCGAAGATTCCGCTGTATGCGGTGATCAGCGATATGTGCGCCTCCGGTTGTTACTACATCGTGGCCGCGGCCGACAAAATCTACGCCGATCGCGGCAGTTTGGTCGGCTCGATCGGCGTGCTGATGAATGGCTTCGGTTTTACCGAGGCGATGAAAAAACTCGGTATCGAACGCCGACTGCTGACGGCCGGCGAACATAAAGGAATCCTCGATCCGTTTGGACCGATCAAACCCGAGGAGCGGCTGCACGCACAGAAGATGCTGAATAACATTCATCGGCAATTCATCGAAGCGGTGCGCGAGGGGCGCGGCAAGGCGCTCAAGGAAACAAAAGATATGTTCTCCGGTTTGTTCTGGACCGGCGAGCAGGCTAAGGAGCTGGGGCTGGTAGATGAGTTCGGCAGCGCCGCGCACGTGGCGCGTGACGTATTCGAGGCCGAGGAGATTGTCGACTTTACGTTCCGCGAAGGTTTCGTCGAACGTTTTGCGCGACGCTTTGGCTCGGCGATGGGAGAGACAATGGCGCTGCGGCTATTTGGACCGACGTTAAAGTAATAATCTGATGTGGGCTCGGCGGGGCACGTGGTTCACGTGTCCCGCACGGTAAATCAGATCACGTAAAACCCTTCGTTCTCGAACATCCGCACCAGACGGATCAGCGGCAGGCCGATCAGCGTATTCGGATCCTCGCCCTCAAATCGTTCGAGTAACGCGATCCCTAGTCCCTCCGACTTTACGCTGCCGGCGCAAGCATACGGTTGCTCCTTATGCAGGTAACTTTCGATCTGTGCGTCGGTGAGCGCGCGGAAGGTCACCCGAAACGGAACCACCTCCGACTGCAGCGAGCCGGTTGCGGTATTAAGGAGGGAAAGGCCGGTGTAAAGCGTTACCGTGCGTCCGGCCGCCGCGCGCAACTGCGCCACGGCATTTTCGTGGTTATGTGGCTTGCCCACGATACTTCCATTGTAAACCGCCACCTGGTCGGAGCCGATGACCAGGGCCTGCGGGTGGTCGGCGGCCACCTTGCGCGCCTTCTCTACCGAGAGCCGCTCCACCAGCGCTTGGGGTGCTTCGCCGGGGCGTGCGGTTTCGTCCACTTCGGGAGAAATGGCTTCAAATGGGATCCGCAGTCGCGCCAGCAGGGCGCGCCGGTAGGGGGACGAGGAGGCCAGGATAATTTTCACGGGATCAGGGTGCGCGCTCGGATAACGTTGAAAAATCCATATTTTGACACAGGTTAGTCGCGAATATATTATGCGCGCCCTATGTCGGGCGGTTTGCCGAGTACTATAAATCCGATCTTGCTGGCCGAGGCGGGCACACGGCTCACCGGGGCGGTCGCGGTGCGGACAATGGCACGTTTAAGCGCGTTGCTGCTGAACGACTCCGGAGCGGCTGAAATAAACTTGGCGTTCGCGCAGGCGGTAGGTTCCGGCGTGCGAAAGATGCGGGGACGGATTCAGGTGCCGGCGGTGAATGTCACCTGCCAGCGCTGTTTAGAGCCCATGCAGCTCGCGTTGGAGACCGAGGTGGACGTCGTGCTCCTGCGTGAAGGCGAGCCGGACGGAAACGTCTCGCCGGAAGTGGATGTGCTGTCATTTGGGCCGGCCCCGGTCGGGCTGGCGGAGTTGATCGAAGACGAATTATTGCTCGCGCTGCCCTTGGTGCCGATGCATGCGGTTGCGGATTGTCCGGCACGGCGCTATATCGGCGCGCGGA
>Ga0209515_10004721_pt1 | contig 18211 bp, 33 predicted proteins | sample Subgroupgradi54m_FD_187454 | JGI IMG/M metagenome (GOLD analysis project Ga0209515, IMG submission 187454) | Subsurface groundwater microbial communities from S. Glens Falls, New York, USA - GMW60B uncontaminated upgradient, 5.4 m (SPAdes)... ...
TGATTTAGCATCAGTTAATGTAGCAATTGTTTGATCCTTGTTTATAATTTCTCCATCTCCTTCAATTTCAAAATCCCCGGCTTTAACTACTTTTTTACCTGAAGCTTTAATTATTAATCTAACAGGATTTTCTGAATTTACTTGGAGATGAACTTTTTTGACATTTAATATAATCTCAATTACATCTTCTAATACCCCATCTATTGTTGAAAATTGATGAGACACACCATCAATTTTGACAGAAGTTACTGCTGCCCCTTTTAAGGAGCTAAGCAATACTCTTCTTAAACTATTCCCTAATGTATGACCAAAACCTCTTTCTAAAGGCTCTAGTACAATTTTTGCAAAATTTTCTTTCTCTGTTTCTACTTTTACTTTAAACATTTTTTTACCTATCTAGAATAATACTCTACAATCAACTGTTCATCAATTGATTGTTCCATCTCTTCCCGCTTTGGAGTTCTTAAAACCTTGCCTATGGTAGCTTTCCTATCAAGCCACTCTGGCAAGGTCTCAAATTCCTCTAAGCTCTTTTTGACCTGGGTATTATCTCTTAATCTGTCTGATATTGCAATAGTCTCTCCAATTTTGACTTGATAAGAGGGGAAGGTGACTTTTTTATCTAAAACTTTGATATGACCATGTGTAACAAGCTGTCTTGCCCCTGCTCTGCTTTTGGAAAAACCCAACCTATAAACTACATTATCTAACCTGGCTTCCAAAAGTTCAAGCAAACTTAAACCTGTGGCTCCTTTAACTTTGGCTGCTTTAGTAATGTATCCTTTAAATTGTTTTTCTAAAATTCCATAAAATCTTTTAGCCTTTTGTTTTTCACGAAGTTGTAGTCCGTATTCAGAAACTCTTCTTCTGGATCTTGCTCCGTGTTGCCCAGGAGGTAAAGCTCCTTTTTTCTCTAAAGATTTTATATCCTTGGCAAATAAAGGTACTCCTTCTCTTCTTGAAAGTCTTCTTTTAGGACCAGTATAACGAGCCATTAAACTCTTCTCCTTTTTTTGGGTCTGGGACCATTATGAGGAATAGGTGTAACATCAGCAATCATGGTAATATTTATTCCAGCACTCCTTAAAGCTTTAATCGTTGCATCGCGACCAGCTCCTGGACCTTTAATATATACTTCACAAGCAGTCATTCCTAATGCTTTACCTTTTTGAGCAACAACTTCCATGGCAGATATTGCTGCATAAGGAGTTGCTTTTCTTGCACCCTTAAATCCGGAACCACCAGATGAACCCCAAGCAATAGTATTGCCACTGCTGTCAGTTAGAGTAACTAAGGTATTATTAAAAGTAGCAGTGACATATACCCTGCCAGTAGTAATTTTTTTCTCAACCTTTTTTGCTTTTGATGTAATCTGTTTTTTAGCCATAATTATTTCTTAACTGCTGGTGCTGATGTTGGTGCAGCTACTTTAGGTTCTGCAGAAACTGGTCCGCCTGTTTTTTCTACTGCTTCTTTTCTAACAGTTCCCACAGTCTTTCTTTTACCTCTTTTGGTTCTAGCATTTGACCTAGTTCTTTGCCCTCTGGCTGGTAAACCTTTTCTATGTCTTGAACCTCTAAAGCTTCCAATCTCTTCCAGTCTTTTAATATTCTGTTCAATTTCCTGTCTCAAATCTCCTTCTACTTTTATTTTTTCAATTATCTTTTGCAATTTATTAATTTCTTCTTCTGTTAACTCCTTAATTCTTTTTGCTCCATCAACAGAGGCGTCTTTAATTACCTTTACTACATTAGATCTACCTATACCAAAAATATAGGTTAAACCAATATCAACTCTTTTATTTTCCGGCAAATCAACTCCTGCAATTCTAGCCATTTTTTCTTTCCTTTATAATTGTCCAGTTAAATTGCCCATTATTAGATTCAGAACATCTCAGTACCAAATTTAAGATTGGATCCAAATTTTCTGGCTCAGTTATATTAGCCCTAAACTCTATTGAAGGAGGTTGTAAATGAGGATTATACTTTGGAAACTCCTTTTTTAATAAATTATCAAATTTGTCTCTTGAGTCCAAATATTTATCAAGAGTCATTGCTGTAAGCGGGTGCAACTTTGGTGGTTCACTATTTTTTTCCCATACACAAGCATAAATATCTCCTATTTTACCCCCCCAATTTCTTCTCAGCCCTCTCTCAAAAGCCTCTTTTGTTGTCCTTCTACTACTTATAGGACCTCTGCTTACATCTATTACAGGAATTTCATAGTCTCCTTGTTCAATTTGCTGACCAATTATGTGTTCGCCAAAACCAGCAGATTGAATTATTTTTGATAATTCATTTAAAATTGGATATGTTACTATAAGGTTTTCTGCCATTTTTTATCCTTGTCTTTGCTTATGTCTTGGGTCACGAGGGCAGATAATATACAACATTCCCTCACGTTTAGTGACCTTACAAAATTTACATCTAGTTTTTATACTTGCTTGTACTTTCATTTTTTTAATCTTTATTTCAATCTAAAGGTTATTCTACCTTTATCCAAATCATATTTTGGACTCATCTCAACTCTAACTCTATCTCCTTCAAGTAATCTAATATAATGCATCCTCATTTTACCAGAGATATGGCACAAAATAATTCTACCCACAACTTCAGGCAGCTCCGAACTTCTTTCAATCTCTATCCTGAATAAGGTATTCGGCAGCACCTCAACAACTTTACCTTCTACTTCAATTACATCTTTTGCCATTATTTAGTCCTAGTATTCTATCAAACTTAGCTTCACATTACAACCCATAATTATCAATTAGATAATTCCTTAGATACGGGTTAAAACTTCAGCCTTTTCTTTATTAACTAATATTGTCATTTCAAATAATCCTCCTAAGGATTTATCCGCTGCTGAGAATGTCCAACCATCATTTTCCAATAATATTTCACCCTTACCTCTAGCATAGATTACTTCAATTGCCAAAGTCATCCCTTCCCGGATCAAAGGCCCTTTGCCCCCAATTCCAAAACCAGGAATTTCCGGATCCTCATGCAAACTTTTTCCAACTCCATGTCCAACCAGACTCCTGACTATAGAATATCCTGCTTCTTCTATTCTGGTTTGAATAGCATGGGAAATATCCCCTATTCTGTTACCATCCACAGCCTGTGCTATCCCATCCCATAAAGCCTGTTCACCTACTTTCAAAAATTTTTTCTTTTCTTCTGATTGCCCTTCTGGTCCTACCAACACACTCCAAGCACAATCAGTATGCCACCCTTTATACTCAACTGCCAAATCCACCGAGACTTTATCCCCTATCTCAAATTTTTTACTGGTTGGTATACCATGCACTATTTGTTCATTTATTGTGATGCAGGTGGCATATTTATAACCAGGTACAGTTTTATATGATAAATCTCCTCCTAACCTGTATACTTCCTTGGTTGCTGCACTATCTATTTCCAATCCAGACACCCCCACCTTAATTTCTGTTAAAGCTTTTTTTAAGACAGCTGACGCAATACTGCCTGATTTTCTCATCAAACTCAACTCATATGAATTTCTTGATTTCATTTTGGATAGCTTTAATGTCTCCTTCACCATTAATTTCAACTAGTATTCCCTGATTTCTATAATAATTAAGCAAAGGTTGGGTCTGTTTATAATAAAGTTCTATTCTTCTATTAATTAGTTCTTCAGTATCATCAGCTCTGCCTCTTTTTAATAATCTTTCCAGAATAATACTTTTGGGTATTTTCAAATAAAAGACTTTATCAAAATTTAAATCTGCAATTTGTGTTGCTTGCTCCAAAGTCCTGGGATAACCATCTAAAATAAACCCGCTTTGAGCATCTGCTGATTGTAATCTTTTTCTAATAAGTTCTATAACTATTTTATCATCAACTAATTCTCCTGAGGATAATATTTGCTTTATTCTCCTTCCTTCATCAGTATTCTGGGCAGCTATATTTCTGAAAATATCTCCTGTTGAGATATAAGGAAGATGTATATTTTCTTGGAGTAATTTTCCTTGGGTTGATTTACCAGAACCTTGAGGACCGATAAGTAATATTCTCACTTTATTTTTTACCTTCTGGCAAACACATCATAATTTTTTTCAATTAATTTGCTTTCAAACTGTTTGGCAGTATCTAAAATTACTGATACCACAATTAAAAGTCCTGTTCCTCCCAAAATTAAAGTCTTTATTCCGGTAATTTGTGAGGCAATTGAGGGTAAAATTGCAATTGCTCCCAAAAATAAAGCCCCGGCCAGGGTAATTCTTACCATAATATAATTTAGATAAGCAGCTGTTTGTATACCTGGTCTGATCCCTGGAACAAACCCACCATACTTTTTAATCTCATCAGCCACTTTTGTCGGGTTAAAAATTATAGCTGTATAGAAAAAAGTAAAACCTACAACTAACAAACAATAAACCAGATTATAGACTAAACTACCGGGGGTAAAGTTTGCAGCTAATGCTCTGCCTATCAAAGCCAGCTGCGGTTGCTGAAGGTTTGCCAGATAAGTCCCGGCAAATGATGGGATTAATACTAAAGAAACTGCAAAAATAATCGGAATCACTCCAGCTTGATTTACTCTTAAGGGTAAATAAGTTTGGGCTCCGCCTCCATCTTCCCGGCCGGCCACAAAACGTCTGGCATAAGCAATTTTAATCTGTCTCCTGCCTTCATTAATGAAAACTACCCCAGCCACCACTAAAATACCTAAGGCTACAAACAGTAGAATATTCAAGGTTTGAGTTTGATCTACAACTGATGCTGTTTGTGTCAAAACAACCGGCACCCGGGAAACTATTCCGGCAAAAATTAATATTGATATTCCGTTCCCAATTCCATACTCAGTTATTAATTCTCCCAGCCAAACCAAAAAAACAGTTCCAGCACTCATCCCTATTACGATGGCTGCAGTTTGAATTGGAGTTGTTTGAGCCAGTACACCTTGGTTTTTAAGCAGAACAAACATTCCAATCGCTTGTAAAAATGCTAAGGGCACAGACAAATATCTAGTATATTGATTAATCATCTGTCTGCCATACTCTCCTTCTTTTGATAAAGCCTCCAAAGAGGGGATTATCATTGTTAAAAGCTGAATGATGATTGAAGCATTAATATAAGGGTTAAGTCCTAATGAAATTATTGAGAAATTTGCTAATGTTCCTCCGGAAAAAATATCCAGTAATCCTAAAAATTGATTTGATGAGAAAAGAGACTGTAAAGCAACTAAATCTACACCTGAAACCGGGATATGTGAAACTATTCTAAAAATTACAACTATTATTACAGTAATTAAAATTTTTCTTCGCAGTTCTTGGATCTTAAAGGCTTTGAGTATCGGGGCAAAGATCTCAGGCATACTCCACCTTTCCACCCTGACTTTCAATTTTTTCCTTAGCTTTTTTAGATACTGGTAGTTTTACTGTCAAAGAGACAGTTAATCCCTCATCTGCTAGAACTTTTATTCCTTTTTTAGTGTCCCTTTTGCTAATTAAATTAAGTTTTAAAAGTTGTTCTAAATCAACAACTGTATTTGCCTTAAAAACATTTAATTTGCTCAGGTGAATAATGCCCGGTTTTGTTGAAAGAGCCCTGTTTCCTAAACCCCGCCTTAAAGGAAGTCTTTTGTAAGTGGGTAATCCTGCTCCAGAAAAACCAACTGGCATCGTACCTCGGGCTTTTTGACCTTTGGTTCCGCGTCCGGCAGTTTTTCCTAAACCGGAACCAATACCACGGCCAACTCTTTTTTTCCTTCGGTCTTTAATTTTGATCATCTTATTTAATCTCATATTTTTTGCCTTTCGCTTCTTTTAACTGCTCTAAGTTGCGACAGTGCTTTTATGGTGGCGTAAACATTTGAGGCTTTATTCTCTGTACCCAAAGATTTTGAAACAATATCATGAATCCCTGCCGCCTCAACTACCACCCTGACTGCTCCACCGGCAATAACCCCTGTTCCAACAGATGCAGGCTTTAATAAAACTCTGGCTGCTCCAAATTTTACTAAAACAGGATGTGGAATAGTTCTGCCATTTAAGACTACTTCAATTAAATGTTTTTTGGCATAGGTAGTGGCTTTTCTAACAGCTGATTGCACTTCAGTTGCCTTACCCAAACCAACCCCTACTTTACCTTTTTTATCTCCTACTACCACCAAGACTGACAAAGATCTTTTGTCTCCACCCTGAGTTTTTTTGGAAACTCTGTTTACTTGCACCACTCTTTCAAAAAACTCTGACTCTGTTTGTTGACTACTTCTGTTTTGATTTCTTCTATAATTTTTATTATCCATTTTTTAAAACTTTAAGCCTCCTTCCCTGGCCCCTTTACCAACTGCTGCTATTCTTCCTTTGTATAAAAATCCACCCCTATCAAATACTATAGTTTTAATTTTAGCTTTAATTGCTTTCTCTGCCAACTCTTTACCCACTTGATAGGCTTTTTGCAGTTTACCTGCTTTTGCCATTTTAATATCAGATGACGATACTAAAGTTTTAGAAGTTGTATCATCAATTATTTGAACATAGATATGCTGACTGGATCTGAATACGGAGAGTCTTGGCTTATCTTTAGTACCAATAGCTTTTCTCCTAATTTTTAAATGCTTTTTTTCTCTTAATACTTTTTTCATATTATTTAGCTCCTGCTGCCCCAGCTACTCCTACTTTGGCACTCTTTCCAACCTTCTTTCTGATATACTCACCGCTATATCTAACACCCTTACCTTTATAAACATCTGGCTCTCTTACTTTTTTCAAATTAGCTGAAATCTGCCCGACTAACTGTTTGTCTATTCCGGAAACTTTTATTTTGGTATTATCTACTACCTCAAATTTTATTCCTTCCACTGCTAAAACTTCTACCTGATGAGAGTAACCAACATTTAAGATTAGCTTGTCTCTAGAAACTTCAGCCCTAAATCCTACTCCAACCAATTCTAAAGATTTAGACCAACCTTGAGTTACCCCAACAATCATATTGGAAAGTAAATTCCTAACTAATCCATGTAAAGATTTCACCTTTTTTTGATTATCTTTTCTTTTAACAATTATGCTTTGGCCTTCGGTTTCAATATTAATTGCCGGATTTAATATTAAATCCAGTTTACCTTTTGGACCACTAATCGAAACTAATCTGTCTTGTTTTTCAACAGTTACTCCTGCTGGTATTAAAATGGGTTGATCTCCTATTCTGCTCATACTTTTACCAAATAAGGGCTAAAATCTCCCCTCCTACTTTTGATTTTCGTGCTTCTTTATCAGTCATCAGTCCTTGCGGGGTAGATACAATGGCTATACCTAATCCATTTAAAACAAAAGGTAACTGCGCTACTCCTTTATAAATCCTTTGTGAAGGTTTAGAAACTCTTTTGATTCCACTGATAGCTGGTTTTCTAGCATTATACTTTAATAAAACTTCCACCTCTTGACCTTTTTGTTCTGCTTCTCCAACATAACCTTCACTTTGCAAAAGCTTCATTAATTTAAAAATCAATTTAGAATACCTTATTGAGACAGATTGTCTGCCTACTTGATAGCCATTTTTTATTCTAATTAATGCATCTGCTATAGGATCCATATTACCAGCTCGCTTTCTTCACACCAGGTAGTAAACCTTGATGTGCAAGTTCTCTAAAACAAAGTCTGCATAAACCAAATTTTCGGATATAAGCATGTACTCTGCCACAACGCAAACATCTGCTTTTCCTTTGCACTTCATATTTAAATTTTTTCTTTACAATATTTGATACTTTAGCCATAATTTAATTCCTAAAAGGTACTCCCAAATATTCTAAAAGCTTTCTTCCGGTTGCTTTTCCTTTAGCAGTTGTAGTAATCGTAACAGCCATACCCCTGGTTTTATCAATTGTTTTATAATCCACTTCCGGAAAGATAGTCTGCTCTTTTAATCCAACGTTTAGATTTCCGCTGTTATCAAATGCATCAGGTGATAACCCTTTAAAATCTCTTACCTTTGGTAAAACTACACTAATGAATTTATCCAAGAAAGCATACATTCTATCACCCCGTAAAGTTACCATCATTCCAATTGGTTGACCTTTTGTCAGTTTAAAAGTGGAAATGGATTTTCTGGCATAAGTTATTATAGGTGTTTGCCCTGCTAAAGCAGACAGATAAACCTTAGCTTTTTCCAGTACAGAAGCATTCTCTTTTGCCTCTCCCAAACCAATACTTATCACAATTTTGCTCACTTTTGGTACAGCTAGATTATTTTTCAAACCCAACTCTACTTTAAGTTTAGGTTGTACTTCTGTCATATGCTTTTCTTTTAAGCGATTCATTTAATCTCCTTTTGGCATTTTTTGCAAATTCTTAGTTTCTCATTGCCAACTTTTTTGTAACCCACTCTGGTTACCTTTTTACAATTAGGACAGACTAAGCCTATGTTAGAAACATCTAAAGACTTAGGAATATCAATAATTCCACCTTCCATATTTTGCATTTTTTTAACATGTCTTTTATACATATTTACCCCCGAAACAAAGACTCTTTCATCCTTGCCTTTAACATATTCTACGGTTCCTTCTTTACCGCGATCTTTACCTAGCAAAACTTTAACTTTATCACCTTTTTTTATTCTCATAGTTTTGTTTACCAAACCTCCTGTGCTAAAGATATTATTTTTGAATAACCTGCATCTCTAACTTCTCTGGCAATTGGACCAAATATTCTGGTTGATCTTAAATTTCCTTCCTTATCAATTACCACCCCGGCATTATCATCAAATTTTATATAAGAACCATCCTCCCGTCTCAACTCTTTTTTACATCTGACAATTACTATTCTGACTACCTCATGATTCTTCACCTGACCATTTGGATTAGCCCCTTTAACCACTCCCACCACTACCTGGGCTAAAGTTGCTTTTCTTTTACCTGAACCACCAAGTGGTTGAATAACCATTAAGGATTTGGCTCCGCTGTTATCTGCCACTGTTAATCTTGTTCTATGTTGTACCATTTTTTACTTTTCCCTTCTTTACTATTTTTGCAGGTTTTTCTTTGATCTTCTCAGGTTGCATGCTTTCTTTTGCACTTGGTTCACTTTCTTTTTCCTCTTCGTCCAAAGGACGATCAGCCTCTGGCTGAGGCATAACCTCAGAGATTAGGTGCTCTGCTTCTTTTTTCAATTCTTCTTTTACAATCTCAGTCAGATTTTTACCTAATACTTTAGTTATCCTCCAATGCTTATTTTTCGATACTGGTTTGCAGTTGATAAAATCAACTATCTCGCCTAATTTAACTCCAATAGAATCATCTACAAAATATTTTTTACTTTGTTTATAAGTTTTTTTATACAAAGGATGTGTAGCCTTTCTTTCAACTATGACTGTTGCACTCTTTGCTGATTTTATTGAAACAACTCTACCGATCATTTTTTAGTTTCCTCTTTCTTTGACTCCAGCTTTGCCAAAAGTTCCTTTTGTTTTATGACAGTTAAAATCTGGGCCAGATCTTTTCTCTTTTTCGAAACTGTTTTAAGATCCTTTAATTTTTTCATATTTTTATCCAAAGTTAGGTCAGCTACTTCCTTTAAGATAACTTTTACTTTTTCTTTTAATTCTTTTATCTCTAGTCCTTTAATTTGCGCAAAATCATTTTTTTTCATAGTTGTTATATTTTCCCCACAAATTTAGTACCAAGCGGCAGTTTATGTGAAGCCAGTCTAAAAGCTTCTTGAGCAATACTCTCTGTCACTGCTCCTATTTCAAAGATCAATTGGCCTGGTCTGATCACCGCTACATATCCTTCCACATCACCTTTTCCAGACCCCATTCTGGATTCTGCCGGATGTTTGGTAATAGGTTTATCCGGAAAAATCCTAATCCAAATACGTCCGCCTCTTTGGGTATAGTTGGCCATAGCACGTCTGGCTGACTCAATTTGTCTGGCACTAATCCAACCAGATTCCATAGCTTTTAATCCAAAAGTTCCAAAAGCTAAACTATTACCACGGGTTGCTATCCCGGTTCTTTTTCCTTTAAACGTTTTTCGATGTTTGGTTCTTTTTGGTTGCAAGAGTGCCATTAGATTTTAACCTCCCCTTTATTAATCCAAACTTTTACTCCGACATATCCAGATTTAGTTAAAGCTGGGAAAATTGAAAAATCTATATCTGCTCTTAAAGTATGCAAAGGCATTGTCCCCGATGCTTTCCATTCTCTCCTGGCAATCTCAGCCCCGCCAATCCTACCGGATAAGACAACTCTGACCCCTTTTGCTCCAGACCTCATCACCCGGTCTATTACTTGATTCATTACTCTTTGGGCTGGTAATCTTTTGGCTAGTTGTTCAGCAACTGACTGGGCAATCAAGTATGCTGAAAGATCTGCTGATTTTAATTCCATCGGAGTAATTTCCAAACTATTTTGGTCTTTAATTTTAAGCTCTGAAAGTAAAAACTTTTTAATTTCTGTTAAACCGCTACCGCCTCTGCCAATTAAAACTCCCGGACGGGAAACAAAAATTATCACTTTTAATTTATTTACCGCTCTTTCTATTTCTATAGAACTAATACCTGCCGGTCTTAATTTTTTCATGAGTAAATCTCTAATCTGTAAATCCTGTATAAGGAATTGTTTATATTTTATGCCTTTGGCATACCAGCGCGATTTCCAAGTTGCGCCAATACCCATTCTAAAACCAATTGGATGAATCTTTTTTCCCATTTACTTCTTTTCCTTCTGGGCCACCCCATCTGTTAGGACGATTTTGATATGACTCATTCTTCTTTTATATGGCTTAACTCTTCCTCTGGTTCCGGCATGGAACCTACGCATTACGACACTTTCATCCACTTCGATTTTTTTGAAAGTTACTTTAGATGCATCTACCCCCAATTGACGGGCATTGGCTAAAACTGTTTCAAGTGCTTTGCTCAGATCCTTAGCAGCATCTTTTTGAGTCACCCTTAAAATATCCAAAGCTTGCAAAGGCCCCATTTTTCTAATCATGTCAGCCACTAACCTCAACTTCCGGGGAGTAGTGTGTATATATCTTTGTATTGTTTGTACGTCCATATTATGTTTTTGCTGTACTCTTTTCAGTTACTTTTCCATGACCTCTAAATAATCTGGTTGGAGCAAACTCTCCCAATCTGTGTCCCACCATTGATTCAGAAATAAATACTGTAATAAAGTTTTTGCCCTGATGCACCAAAAAAGTGTGTCCTACAAACTCAGGTGGAATTTGTGATCTTCTAGCCCAGGTTTTAATGGGATTTTTTTGTACTCCATTTTTTTGCATCATGACTTTTTTTAGTAATTTTGCATCAATATATGGTCCTTTTTTAGTTGATCTAGACATAATTTATTTATTTTCTCCTTTTCAAAATATATTTACTCGATTTCTTTTTCTTATTCCTGGTATTACCAACAGCTGGCCTGCCATATTTGGTCATCGGTGTTTTCCTACCTATACCAGAACGTCCTTCTCCTCCTCCGTGTGGATGAGAATCCGGATCTTGAGCAACTCCCCGGACTGATGGCCTAATTCCCATATGACGGGTTCTGCCAGCTTTACCTATTACTCTTTGTCTAAATTCCTCATTACCTAACATCCCTACTGTTGCTAAAGCTTCCTGGGCAATCATTCTAACCTCGCCTGATGGAAATTTCAAATGGGCAAAACCAGCCTCTTTTGCTAAAAGTTGCAAACCAACTCCGGCAGTTCTACCAATCTGTCCACCTTTTCCTGGAGTAAGTTCGACATTATGAACCAAAGTTCCAATGGTAATATTTTTCAATTTCATGGCATTGCCGATTTTAATTTCTGCTTTTTCATCTGATACAACTTTATTACCTATAGCTAAATTTTTGGGAGATAGAATATATCTATATTCGCCATCTGAATATTTAATCTTAGCAATTTCCACATTTCTATTTGGGTCATATTCCAACCCAACAACTTCTCCTGTTATTCCAAATTTATCTCGTTTAAAGTCTATTATCCTATAAAATCTTTTGTGTCTTCCTCCCTGATGTCTAACTGTCACCATTCCGCCTGCTGATCTACCTGAATGTTTTTTTAATAGTACTTTCAAATTGCTCATATTACTTACCTGTTATGACCTTTCTTTGGGTAGTAGGAGCAGCTCCTATCGCACCTTTTTCTACTCTAACTTTTGTTCTGCCAAAAATATCTTTCTTTTCTTTTAATTTAACTCTCTCACCTTCTGCTGTTGTTACTGTCACCTCTTCTTTAGGAGTTTCAAATATAGCTATTTTTTGATTTTTAGCAATTTGGACAATTGCTTTTTTAAAACCTGCAGATTTGAAAGACTTTCTTACTCTTTTCTGTTGCTTAGTTTCACCTTTAATATTCATTGTGTTAACAGCTAAAACCTTGACGTTAAATTTATCAGCTACTATTTTGGCAATCTGTATTTTGGTAGCTTTTTTATCTACCTCAAAAGTATAAAAATTATTTTGAGCCAGTTTCATTGATTTTTCTGTAATAAGTGGACGTTTAATAACTATCATTTTTGCTCCTTTTTAGGGATTGAAAAGGCCTCTACAGCTTCTTTCGTAATTAGTATCATTTCATGTTTTACAATCTCATAAGCATTGAGTAAATTGGCAGTCAATATAGTTATTCCTTCAATATTCCTGACTGCTCTGGCAACATTATCCATTCTTTCTGCTGTTATTATCAAAGTGCTGGTTTGTTTTGAATTTACTTTTCTTAATAGTTCGACAAATTCTTTTGTTTTACCCGAGGCCTTCTCGATTCCTGAAAGACCTGCAATATTTTTATCAGCCATTTTTGAGGAAAGAGCAGAAAATAGGGCAACTTTCTTCATTCTGGAGGGCATATTTAATCTGACATTTCTAGGTTGAGGTCCAAAAACAATTCCTCCACCTACAAAGATTGGTGCTCTAATTGCACCGTGTCTGGCCCGTCCTGTCCCTTTTTGTCTGTAAATTTTAACTGTTGAACCTTCCACTCCACCTCTGGTTTTAGTTTTAGCAGTAAAATCTTTTTGGTTGGTCATATAGACTCTCATTGCTTGTGCTAAAAGATTTTTATTTACTTTTGTGCCAAAAACCTCTTTTGGCAAAACTAGAGTTCCAGCTTCTTTTCCGGTTAAGGAATAAACAGGAATAGAAAAAGCTAATAATTTTTCAGTTGTTTTAGTAACTTTCTTTTCTACTTTTGACTTACTTATTGGCATCTGTTGTTACCTCCTCTTTCTTTTCCGCTGGTTCATTTTTTTCCTCTTCAGATGGCTTTTCCTCAGGTGGGGGAGTATATCCTTTAATTCTACCGAGTTTAGTAATGGTGATTAAACTACCTGTTGGTCCTGGTATTGCTCCCTTTACTACTAATAGATTTTTTACTTTATCCATGCCGACTATTTCTAAATTTTTAGTAGTAACTGAGATATCTCCCATATGTCCGGCCATTCTTTTTCCCTTATAAACTCTGCCTGGGGTTGTTCCAGAACCGATCGCTCCTGGAGCTCTTTGTCTGTCTGATTGACCATGAGTTCTTGATCCTCCATGAAATCCATGGCGTCTCACTCCTCCTTGAAAACCCTTACCTTTGGAAACTCCTTGAACTTTAACTGCATCACCTATAGAAAAAACCTGGTCCAGTTTAATTTCTGTTCCAGGCTGTATAGTCCCGAGCGTAGTCGAGGGATCCTCCATAATTCTTACTTCTCTAAGAAAGCGGATCTTTTGATCAAGGCCTGCTTTTTTAGCATGGCCAATTTGGGGTTTTTTAGTTGATTTTTTAGTACCAAAACCAAGCTGTACTGCATCATAACTATCTTTACTTTCAGCAGTTTTGATTTGAGTAACGAAGTTTGGAGCTATTTCTAAAATGGTTGCCCCTACCCTTCTTCCACGGGAGTCATAAGTTGATGTCATATTCTTTTTTACTCCTAGTAATGTATTTATCATAAGCACAAAAAAGAGTGAGGTCGGTTGCCCGAACGCTCACTCAGTATCTCGACTTCAATCGTCGTATCGATTACCGACGCACGATCTACTGAAAATATCAAACTATTAATTAACCACTTAAGATGGTCATGCAAGGGGATTGTAACAAAGCTCAGGTTCAAAAGCAAGCACAAATTGACATAGGCTCTTAACGTACTTTATGAAGAATAGCTGAAGTTTGGTGGTATTTAAAACCTAATTTAGGCCCTAAGACCTTTGAAGCATCTAAAATCTCAATCCCTAAAAGTTCTCCATTTTTGCCCAACTCAACACTGATCCCAGGAGTAACTTCTCTGTATTCTTCTTCTGGTCCACTTTTAATGTTAAACCATAAAACATCGGTTTTTTTATCATAATATATTTTTTGCTTAGCTTTCTTCATTTTTGATCCACCTTTCTCTTTTAAGCTTATTTTTGATTTCCTGATTGGTAGTTGGATGAACTGTAATTACCTGTATAATTTTACCAATTATATCATAGGCTACTGCCATTGGCCTTACTTTTCCGTTATATTCTAGTTTCTTTACAGCAATATGATGGTTTGTAGCTGTATCAAAATATTTTTCATCAGGAGTAGATACTATTTTGTTTGGATAATTTTGTGGGATGATACGCTCCTTCAAGCGAATTTTCAGATGAGGTCTTAAAAGTATTCTCACTTGGAAACGATTGTAACATAAGGGCTAGTATCACTATTAACTATTACGCCAGAGTAGAGAGGTGAAGAAAATCCTTCTTTTGAAGTTTTAAAAGGACTGACAATTGCTTTAAAAGTTAAATCTTCAGAAATTTTACCTTTTTAAGATACTGTTAAGCAGGAGTTGGTGCTTCAGCCATCCCAGTAAGAATTGCTCCACCTGAACCAACTAGAGCTAACCTAAATCTAGCAATGGGACGTAAGTCTCTAACTGTATGAATATTAACCTTCTCAACTTGTCTATTGGCAAACTCAGTCTCACCTTTAACCGTAGAATCTCTGAATCCTCCAAATGTACCTTTGAATCCTCCCATACCTCTTAAGTTATCACCACCAAGAGTTTGAATTGAAGATCTTACACCAAATCCTAGATAATCAGAATCAAGTATTGGACGGGAGGGAACTGGTTGGGTTCGAATTTCTGTTACCTGATCATCAGTACAGGCTGCAACAATAACATCTACTAATCCTTTTTGATCAAAAGTTGCATTCTCTTTAGTACCACGCTGAGCCACTTTTCGAAATACTAAATCATAGGTTTCAGCTTCTTGTTTATCACCATTACCTTCACTGGCAGGAGAAGATTGATTTCTTAATAATACTTGCCTTTTAGTTACTACTGAAGAAGTATAATTCTTTCCTTCTATAATTGTTTCATTAACACCCACTAACATTTCTCGTCTTACTGGATCTCCTATTGTCATTTGAATTCTTTGTTCAGCAATAGGAGTATCACTATTTAGTCTAACAAGTAATGCTACATTCTGCCTTTGTCTATATACTTCAATTTTACCTGTTGCGTATAGCTTTAAAAAATCATTACCTCCTTGTGGTCTTTCTCTTTCACCAGACCATTTACCAATCAGAGAACTAGGAACCCAAACACCAATTCCATACTTTGTACCATCCTCCATAACAACATAAGGGTGTAAAGCGCTTATTGGAGTATGAAGTCCAGGTAATGCTTCATCAAAAGGGATAGGAGACTCTATTCTTAATCTAGTAGTTGGAAGTTTTGCTCCTCGTTCTATTCTTTGGGCAATTGTATCCCAAAAGCCTTTATGTGGTTTTCTGGAAGGAGGTAGAGCAAATACACCTACACCAATTTCATCATCTCCATGAGAAACAGAAAGATAACGGTTATCTTTAAGCGGGGGGGGTAAAACTGAATTGAGAAAGCTGATCACTGCGTAAAACCCAAGTAACAGCTCCTGTAGATTCTGCTTCTGTTATTCTTGTAGCCATGTTTTGACCATTATAACAGTTTATTTATGCTTTTTCAACCTATAGCTATTTAAGTTAAATTACAGAATATTAGGATTATAATAAATTTAAGTGAGCTGATGAGATATGACCCAGTTTGATCCTCTTGACATTAGGGTTTTGTTAGGATAATGTTTAATTTAGGATAAGAGATCTTAGGAAGGGGGTGAATCAAAAGGCATGGAAAAACAGATTAAGAAACCAGTTAAGTCTTCTATTTTAAAGTGTGGTAAAAGAACATTCTTCTTTGATGTTAATTTAGCTTCCAACAATAAAAAGTATTTAAAAATTACTGAGTCTAGGTTTGTTGAAGAAGGACAAGACAGAAAGAGGAATTCTTTCATACTTTTTCCTGATGATATTCAAAACTTCAAAGGCAGATTTGAAGAAATAGTAGGATATTTAGGATAAACTAAAAAGCGCACGCCGGCGTGCCCTTAGGAATTATTTTCTAATTCAATGAGAGACAGTTGTAAACTGGGTAGTAAATTCTTGTTTGATATCTTTAGGTAGACTTTTACCTAATTCTTTGAGGTGTTTTTTACCATTAAACATCTCAATTATTACTGGTGCACCATTTTTATCAACTTGCACAATCATATCATCCACATCATATGAATCATCAACCTTATTGTTGGAAAGTTGAATCATTAAAATATCAACATCTTTACTATAACTAATTCTCTTTGTTGCTTTCATATGTTCCCCTATTCTTTGCTCCTGACTTCTGCAAGTTTTCTAATTTAAAAAATCAATTTCTTGTTAGGACAATCTAATCGTCATTCCTACCTCTTCATTTGACGTACTAAGTGGTTTTGTCATTCCGAACTTCGTGAGGAATCTTCCAAGCACGGAAGATTGCCACGTCGCTCGTTCCACTCGCTCCTCGCAATGACGAAGAAATTCAGTGACGTACTAATTACCAGAAGTCAGGATATGTTCCCCTATTCTTTGCTCAATCATAATTGGGAACTTTATTACATCTTAACTTCAATATCAACTCCTGCAGGGATTTCTAAATGCATTAGAGAATCTATGGTTTTTTGAGTAGGTTCTATGATATCAACCATTCTTTTGTGGGTTTTTATTTCAAATGCTTCTCTGGAATCTTTATCAGTATGAGGAGATCTTAAAACTGTAATTCTTTGAATCTGAGTGGGTAAAGGGACTGGGCCAACGATTTTTGCGCCTGTCCGCAAAGCTGTATCCAATAAAGATTCACAAGTGTTATCTAACACTCGATGATCATAGCTTTTTAATTTAACGCGAATGCGTCCTCTTGGCATATTTCCCTTTCAATGTACAATTAAAACTTTAGGCGATTATTTTGGTAATAACACCGGCACCAACTGTTTTTCCACCTTCACGAACTGCAAATCTTAAACCATCTTCCATAGCAACTGGGGTAATTAGTTTTCCAGTGATCTTAACTGTGTCTCCAGGCATCGCCATTTCCACACCTGCTGGAAGTTGAACTTCACCAGTTACATCTGTAGTTCTAATGTAAAATTGTGGTCTGTAGCCTTTGAAAAATGGAGTATGTCTGCCACCTTCTTCTTTGGATAAAATATATACTTCTGCTTCAAATTCGCTGTGAGGAGTAATTGAACCAGTTTTTGCCAGAACCTGTCCTCGCTCAACATCATCTTTTTCAACACCTCGAAGAAGTATTCCGGCATTGTCTCCTGCCTGACCTTCATCAAGTAACTTGTGGAACATTTCAATACCAGTCACAACTGACTTTTTAGTTGGTTTAATTCCTACAATTTCTATTTCTTCATTAACTTTAACATGTCCTCTTTCAATTCTACCTGTAACTACAGTTCCTCTTCCTTTAATTGAGAAAACATCCTCAACTGCCATTAAAAATGGCTTGTCTACATCTCTGACTGGTGTAGGAATCCATTCATCAACTTTGTCCATTAATTCTTCTATCTGCTTAACAGCTTCTGCATCACCTTCTAAAGCTTTTTTAGCACTGCCACGGATGATGGGTGATTTTGGATCATATTCATATTTTTTAAGTAAGTCTCTAACTTCTTCTTCCACCAAATCCAACAGTTCTGGATCATCAACCATGTCTACTTTGTTCAAAAATACTACAATTGCTGGAACTCCTACTTGTCTGGCAAGTAGTAAATGTTCTCTGGTTTGAGGCATTGGTCCATCTGGAGCAGATACCACTAAAATTGCCCCATCAGTTTGAGCAGCACCGGTGATCATGTTTTTGATGTAATCTGCATGACCTGGCATGTCAATATGAGCATAATGTCTTTTGACTGTTTCATATTCCTGGTGGGAAATATTAATA